>Ga0213876_10000594_pt1 | contig 26891 bp, 25 predicted proteins | sample BarmaccomBMRX_R9_FD_160113 | JGI IMG/M metagenome (GOLD analysis project Ga0213876, IMG submission 160113) | Root-associated microbial communities from Barbacenia macrantha in rupestrian grasslands, the National Park of Serra do Cipo, Brazil - RX_R9 | ecosystem: Host-associated > Plants > Roots... | reverse complement strand
TTTAGCGCTCTTCCGCCACGTGCGCCAGCACCGTGTCAACAACAGTATCCGCCTCCACGCCGGCGACTTCGGCTTCCACGTTCAAAATGACGCGGTGCCGCAACGCTGAGGCGGCGACGTTGCGCACGTCCTCGAAACTGACGTTCAACCGGCCCGACAGGAATGCGTTCATCTTGGCGGCCACCACCAGGCCCTGAGCAGCGCGGGGACTCGCGCCGTAGCGCACGTACTGTCGAACGGCATCGGGCGCGCCAGGCAGCCTGGGGTGGGTGGCCATGACCAGCCGCGCGGCGTAGTCCATGATGTGCGAAGCGATGAGCAAGTCGCGGGCGACGCGTTGCATCTCGATGAGCGCGTCGCCGTCGGTGACGTGCTCGACCGTCGGTTCCCAGGTGGTGGTGGTACGTGTAAGGATCTCCGTCAGGTTGTCGGCGGACGGAAACTCCACTTTCAACTTGAAGAGGAAGCGGTCCAGCTGCGCCTCCGGGAGCGGATACGTACCGGTCATTTCGATTGGATTCTGCGTGGCAATGACGAAAAACGGGCGCGGTAGGGTGTATGCACGCGTGCCCATGGTGACGGTGTGCTCCTGCATCGCCTCCAGGAGCGCGGACTGGGTTTTTGGCGCGGCTCGATTGACTTCATCCACGAGCACCAGGTTGGCGAAAATCGGTCCGGCCTGAAATTCGAAGCGGCGCTCGCCAGTGTCGGTTGCCAGCAGGACGTTGGTGCCGAGCATGTCCGATGGCATGAGATCCGGCGTGCACTGGATCCGGCTATAGGTGAGGTCCAGCACCTGTGCGAGTGTTCGCACGAGCAGGGTTTTGCCGAGTCCGGGGGCGCCCTCCAGCAGGGCGTGGCCGCCGGCGAGCAACGTGATCAGTACGCCGCGCAGGACGTCCGGATACCCAACAATCACTTTCGACAGCTCGCGTTCGATCGCGATTGCGTGTTGTTGTAACTGCTCGGTGTCGGGACTGGTCACGGTCATTCTGGCGTCTTCACCCCCTGGATTCCGCTTGATCTGCCGAAGAGTGCGCGCAGTGTTGAAGGCCTCAGGCGACGTACGGCAACGTCGACAATGAATGCCAGCAAGCCGAGCACGGCGAAGATCTGCCACACCGGATCCCAGCGTGAGGCTGTTGAGGCGCGATCGCCGCGGTACAGGCCGGTCGCTTGCGCATCGAGCAGCTGGCCGCCGGTTGCACTGGCGATGCGACGCAGCGCCTGTTCATTGGCAACGAAGCTGATCGTTTCCGCGACAGGTGGAACGACGAAGCCGCCGGTCTCAGTGCGTCCGGGCTTGCGCGGTGCGCTCGGCTCCGCGACATCGACTTGATAGGCGCCCGGCGTCGTTGCGAGCAGCGTAGCAACGTAACGGCCTGGTGCGTCTTGACTCAGTTGCACCTGTGACGTGGCACCGCCCGGGTTTGTCACGCGCAGCGTGAGCGCCTGCCGATCGGCGTACGCGCTGTCCTGGATGTCCTCCACCGTAACCCGCGCTTCTGAACCGACTCGAGTGACGTCGAGCTTGAAATCACGATCGATTGGAGGTCCCATCGCCCACCGGACGAGCTGTTCCCAGAAGCGGCCGTTTTGATCCCAGCTGGGCCAGTTAGTCGTCCAGCGCGTGCCCAGGTCGGAGGTCCACGCCACAACCCGGCCGAGGCCATAGTGCCATTGCGCGAGGAGTGGCGCGCCTTCATCGGAGGCAAGGATCACCTCGGCGGCATCTTTCGGAGTAGTAGCGATCTGGCCGCTGAGTGGTGGTATGGCGTTGGGGGCAATACCGCGGAGAATGGGGCTCGGCGCGAGTAACTGTGGCTGAATGGTGCCCTCGACGAGTGCCGCGCGTTTAGCGAGCGCAGCTTCCTGCGTGATGACACGTGGGATGTCGCGCAGGCGGGCGGTCTGGTAGAAACGGCCCTCGCCCAGCCGCGCCAGTTTGGACATTAGCGTCGTGTCGACATCGTCACCCATCCCGACGACGCTCAGGCCGACTTTGTCGTTATTCATCCTGGCGAGCAGATCCTCGTACTTGACGTCATCGGCCTGACCGTCGTTCACCACGACGACTTCCTTCAGGTCTGCCGGTGTCGCGCGCAGCACGTCGTCGGCTTCTTTCAGCGCCTGGTACAGACCGTCGCCACCTTCCGCCGTGAGGCTGGAGATGTCGTCGGAGACTGTCTGGGGATTGAGGTGCTGGAGGGCGTCCGGCTTTACGAGCCAATGACTGTCGTGGTCGAACGCCATGACGCCGAGGATGTCGTCGGGCTTGAGCGCGCTTGCCGTGAGGATGGCTGCCTCTTTGGCCATGCCCAGACGGGTTACGCCGCCGCTGTCCAGGCCCATGCTCGCGGAGCGATCGATGACGAGGACCAATGCGATCTGGGCGCCTTCGCGCTTTTCGGGCGGTTGCGCCAGCACCGGCAAGACGTCTTCGAGAGTTGTCTGGGAATAACCACCCAGCGCGTAGCTGGTCATTCCGCCGAGCACGACCAGGCCGCGGCCGCTGTTGCTGACGTACGTCTGCAGCGTTTTCTGCTGATCCAGCGTGAGGCTGGTGGCTGAAACGTTGTTCAGGATCACCGCCGCCAGTGGGTTCAGATTGTCGAGGCTGCCGAGCCCTTCAGCCGGTCGGATATCAACCTGCATCTGTGCTTTGCGCAGGGTGTTTTCAATGGCGGCGCCTTCGTTTTCTCGCTCTTCGACGACGAGCACGCGCGGCTTCGGTTTGACAACCGTGTACGCGAACGCAGCGTTGTTGCTGGGATCCGTATCGAAACCGGAGGTGATGCGGACCTCGATGGGGTGAAAGCCCTCGGTCATTTCGGTCGACGAGACGGTCACGTGGTTCTGGCCAATTGCAAGCTGCACGTCCTGCTCGCTGGCCGGTTGTCCATCGATGAGGACTTGCAGGTGCGCGGGCGCGGCGTTGGTGGAGTCGACGGTGACAGTGCTATCGAAGGTCTCGCCTACGCGGACGTATGGCGGGGTCTGCACGGACTCCAACTGGACCTCAGGCACGGATGGCGCGGCGGCAATTGGCACGACGTCAACGGGTACGTCGCCGGCGTCATGGAGGGCAGCGGTGAGGTCGCCGGAGGTGGATTGTCCGTCCGAGAGGAGGATGACGCGTGGGTTCGATGCGCCGCGCACAAGTGCCGCGGCGGTACGAAGTGCGCCTTCCAGGTTTGTGGTGTCTGGATGCAGAGAACTTGGATCGGGGAGATGTGGCGGCGTGTCGCTGGTTGACAGTGGCTGGATGACTCGCACATCTCCAGCAAAGGCCACGACGCCCACGCGATCCGCGGGCTGGTGCGCGCGAATGTGCTGATCGATCCAGGTCTGCGCGTTGGCCAGCGCGGCTGGCGTGAGGCTGGCGGATTCGTCGACGGCGATGACGACCGATGCCGAGTCATCGCCGACGCGCCAGCTCGGCTGCGCCAGCGCCAGCGCGAAGCCGGTGGCGGCTACCAGGCGCAGTGCGCCGGAGAGGTCGCGGCGCCAGCCCCAGAGCGATAGCACGCGCCGACGCGTGAGCACCACCGCGAGAAGCGCAAGCGGAATGAGCAGCAACGCAAGGGGCGCATCCAGACGTACCGATTGCACGCTATCCGCGCCTCACGGCGACTGCCCATTCGAGCGCGAAGAACGCCACAGCGATGACGAGGACCAGCGGCCACACCGCATCCTGGATTGACGGGGGCGCGGCCCCGGTCGCAGCGACAGCGGGAAGGTCGGCTACGGGACGCGGCTGGATATCGGCCTTTGCGCCGAGGCCGCCTTGCAGAATCGGCTGGCGGCCCGGGGTTAACCAGTCGACCGCGTTCGACATCAATTGTGGAAAGGCGGCCAGGTGCGGCAAGTTCGATCGATTCGGATCGAAAGCGAAGAGAACCGCCGGCTGCTGGCCGAGACGACCGTGCATGATGAGCGGCGTGTCTTCGGCGGCAACGGATGCCGCGGCCCAGGCGGGGGTGACGGCGCGTTCGAGCTGCAAGACGTTGAGAGGCGCGATGTCCAGGTCGCTGAGCAGTGGATCCTGCGCATCAAAGGCAACTGCTCTGCGCTGGCGCGGCAAGTTGTCCTGGCGGCCCAGCACCGTGCTGGTATCCGGCGGATTTACCAGGATCAACGGTGTTTGTGGCAGCGGGTTGGCAAGCACGTTGTCGAACAGGTAGACGGAGTTCGCATCCACCGCTGCGGGAGCAAAGTCAGCGGGGCGCACGGTTTGGGTCGTGACGTTGGGCACGACAGAAAGCACGTGCTGCCACATGGCAGGTTGATCCGAAACGATCACCACGTTGCGAGCCCAGTGGCCGTAGCCGACGAGGTCCACTCGATCGGCGCCCGGCAGCGCGCCGCGCTGGGTGAGACCGACTGAGATGTTCTGCGCCGCGCTGGGTACGTGGAAGGTGGCGTCGGCGTGACTGGCGGCCGGGACCTGGATCGGCGAACGATCCACAACTACGCCATCGGCGAGGATGGCCAGGGTGGTGGTTTGCTGGTCCGATGTGGCGTTGACGACGCGAGCCAGACCAGCGAGGTAGTCGCTGCCCTGCACCGGAGGTCGCAGGCTGACCTCCGCGACGGCCAGTCCTTGTTGTCCGCCGCCGACTGTGCGGAAGGTGATCGGCGCCGATTGCGGCTGGAGGGCCAGATTGAAGGCGGCATCGGTGATGACGGTGATCGCGGCATCGCCGCCGCGTGCGAGACCGCCGGCCACGAGGAGGGCGGTGGGCAGGTCGCCCGCGGTGGCGTCCGCTTGAACGGCGTCGAGGGCCTGCATCACCGCGGCAGCTGAGTCGTCCTGCACCAGGACCTGCGGTTTCGCGCCCGCGGAGATCAGGGACAACAGCGTGTTTGGCGGCTGGGTGTTGGCCACCTCCGTGACGATCTGTTTGGCAGCGGCCAGGCGCGTGGGTTGCACGTCGCGTGCGGCCATTGACGCGGAGGTGTCGAGGACCAGCAACTGGCGCGGCTGGTTCACGCCAAATATCGCTGGGTGTGCGAGCGCAATGGCGACCGCGGCCGCGGTCAGCAGCTGCAGCGCGAGCAGCAGATCCCAGCGCGGCCGCCGCCAGGCCGCTTCGGCCTCCAGGTCGCGCGCCATGCGCTTCCACAGCAATAGGCTGGCGACCACGTGCGGCCGATACCGCGATTGGATCAGATACAGGACGAAGAGGACGGGGAGCGCGAGGAGTAACCAGAGGCCAACGGGCTGCAACAAGCTCATCGCCCGCCGCCTCGCGCGTTGGGGCTCAAGGGTTCGGAGGCGACACACCTCGGACCAACATGCGTGGTGGCGGGGGTCACGGTGGTGTTTGTCCTGCGTCTGGCTGGAAGAAGGTCCGCACGGCGTTGCGTTGGCCGCTGGGCTCAAGGTTTTGTTCGGCGGTGGCCTGGACGGGCTCGGTGGGCTGGGCAACGTCCGAGGGCGTCTCGCCGGTCTGGCTCGCATCGGAGATCTTCACGACGGGCGCGACGGGGTTGGCCTTAATGCCCGAACGGCCCTGATCATTCGCGACTTGCGCCTGCACCGCCAGATCGCTGGCTGAGACGTCCAAGCGTGGTGTCAGATCGCCGAAGGGATCACCGCCGGCTTCCTGTCCGACGGAGGACCGTTTGGCGGCGTTGGGATCACCCTCGGGCCCTGGCACACTGATCGTCGAGCTCACGCCTTGAACCAGGCCGGGCTGGTTCGGCGCCTCGCCGGGAATATCCGGGATGTAGCCTTCGGCGCTTTCGCCGATGTCGCCGCCGCCGCCACCAGGCACCTGGCCTTGCGTTTGCTGTTGTTCGAGCTGGGACAGCTCGCGCGCGAGCGCCTCCTGCGAGATGACACCGTTGCGCGCGTCGCCGACGGCTTTGGATAAATCCTGCATGGCGCTGCGCGTTTCGGCGTACACGTTGCGGTTCAGCGCGCGTGCGACACGATCCTCGGCCACTGCCAAAGGAGGATCGGATTTGGCAGTATCTACGGCTGCACGCTCCATGGCCGCGCCAAGCTCGCGCTTCGAGATGCGCGAGAGCTGATCGGACTGCGTGGCGAGGGCATCCAGCTTCGATATCGCATCGTCATAATTGCCCGCGCGAATCGCGTCGCCGATGTCACGTGCGGCCGCGGTTGGGCGCAATGCATCTCCTAACCGCTGAAGTGCGGCGAGCGCGGCCTGTGACTGACTGGCCTGCGATTGCAGCTCGTCCATCGAGTTGGCCGTCGCGGGACTCGCGCTGGTTGACTCCACCACGGTTTGGTCCTCAGCCGCCTGAGCCGCGCCCGTGTCGGGACTGACGCCACTGCTGGGAGGGACCCCAATCATTCCCTGGAAGTCCACCGGTGTGAGAACGCCGACCGCGACAAGCACGAAGACGGCAGCGCTGACGGCCAGTGAACCGACAGCGAGCCAGACGCGGCGCCAGGTCTGCGGAAATGCCTGCCAGGCAGACAGCGTTTCGGCGGTCCGCCAGGTGTACTCCAGTTGCGCGTACGCGAGACCGCCGCCGAGGCGACCGTCCAACACCTCGGCGGCGGTGGCCAGGCGGCTCCAGGTCTGCAGCTGGCGGTCTGCGACTCTTGCCGCGCGCACGACCGTGGGCCGCCGCAGGACGGCAGTGGCGGCGGCGGCCAGGATGCAGATTGCAGCCAGCCACGGGAGACCAAAGGCCACGGCCGCTAGCGCGGAAACGAATGCGCCGATCGCGATGAGGACAACGGCGTCCCGCCACCACAGCTGCAACCGCAGCGCGCCGAGAAACCGCCGAAGCTCAGGGTGGTCGATTCGGCCAGCGGGTGGCGGAGCGGTGGTGGTCGCCATTGGGGCTAATGCCGAAGAATCCGCGCCCAAAGAGACGCGGATCCTTCGTTTTGCTCAGGATGACAACGAACGCGTTACTGCACGATGATCTGCCCGATCATCCACGGGTGTGGCGAGCAGTTGTAGACGTAGGTTCCCGCTGTATCGAACGTGACCGCCCTGGATTCGCCTGGGGCGATGTCGCCGGTGTCGAAAACACCATGGGATTCGGTCGCGGTGTGGACCAGCGCGCCGTTGTTCTGGAAGGTGACGGTGTCGCCGACGCTCACCTGCACACGCTTGGGCGTGAAGTAGAAGTCGTCCACCGGAACCGTGCCGCTGAAGGTGAGGTTGTCGTACTGGTTGCCTGGCAAGGCGATCGGATCGCCAGCCTTCACGATGCGACCGGTGATTTCGACCTTGGTCGAGACCGGCGGAGCCGGCGCCACTTGATCCAGGGTACCGTTGAGGGAGAAGGCCCAGACCGAGTCACCGTCGAGCGTGGTCACGCCACCGCGGTTTCCACCAACCGCAACGGCGACGTACTGGGTGTCGCCAACCTGGTAGCTCATCGGTGGCGCGCCGACGCCCCAGCCAACCTGGAACGACCACAGCTCGTCACCCGTCTTGGCGTCGTAGGCCTTCATGTTGCCGTCAGCCTGGCCGGTGAACAGCAAGCCGCCGGCAGTTGAGAGCGAGCCTTTGTTCTCTTCGCCGACGCCATGCTTCTGCCACGCGATCTTGTTGGTGGTGACGTCGATGGCCGACAGGGTGTTGGTGATGTTCGCGCCAAGCGGTGAGGTGATCGTCACCCCAACGAACTTCTTGCCAGGAACATAGTCCACTGGCTTGTTCGCAAAGGCCAGATCCTGCTCCAGACCGTTCACGTACAGGTAGCCGGTGTTCGGGTTGTACGAGGTCGGGCTGAACTCGGAGCCACCGCTCGCAGTTGGTCGCAGCAGCACCGGCGTGTCCCAGAACGGAGTGAAAATGCAGCCCGTCACCGGGAAGCCTTCAACTGGCTCGGCGCACTGATTGACGAACGCGTCACCCTTCGGAATTGGCTGGGTGGGCGACGTGTTCTGACGCGGCTCCTGCGGCACTGGCTGCTCGTCGATGCCGACCAGCGGCTGGCCATTCGTGCGATCGAGGATGTAGCACCAGCCGGTCTTGCCGCACTGATAGATGCCCTTGCGCGGCTGGCCATTGATGGTGGTGTCGAAAAGCACCGTCGGGCTGGGCGCATCGAAGTCCCAGATGTCGTGGTGGACTTCCTGGAAATGCCATTTGTAGGCGCCGGTCTTGTAGTCGAGCGCGAGGAACGACGTCGCGAAAAGGTTGTCGCCAGGCCGCGAGTCGCCGTTCCACGGACCGGCATTACCCGTGGTGAAGTACAGCATGCCGAGGTCGGGATCGATGGCGGGCGCCTGCCACACGGTGCCACCGCCATGCTGATAGGCGAAGCCGTCGTTCGGCCAGGAATTGCTGCCGTTTTCGCCGGGTGCGGGAATGGTGTAGAAGCGCCAGATCTCGGCGCCGGTCTTGGCATCCAGGCCGTAGACGCGGCCACGGATACCGTTTTCACCGCCGGACATTCCGGTGAAGACCATGCCGTTGAAGTAACGCGTCGCACCGGTGATGCTGTAGCCGTCGTGGTAATCCTCGAGCTGGGTGCGCCAGACGACCTTGCCGGTCTTCTGATCCAGAGCCACGAAGCTGCCATCGAGCTGGCCCGAGAAGATCATGCCCTCGCCAGCCGCGACGCCACGGTTGTCCCAACCGCAGCAGATCAGGTCGTTGACCTGCGGAATATCCGAGTTGTATTCCCAGACCTTCTTCCCGGTCTTGCCGTCAAGGGCGAAGATGTCGTCGTTACCGGTGGGGATGTACATCACCCCATCGACGACAATCGGGTCGGCTTCGAATTTGTACTTGGCACCCCGACCCGAGCCAAGACGCGTCATCCACGCGCCCTTGAGCTGCGCCACGTTGCCGGTGTTGATCTGGTCGAGCGTTGAGAAGCGCTCGTTGAATGTCGAACCGCCGAACGTGATCCAGTCCTTGCCCGCGGAGCGCGCCGTCGTCAGGTCCTGATCGCTCGGACCCACGGCCGGTGCGCTCTGAGCAAAGCTGCTGGCAGGCAGCAGCGTGATCCCAAGCATCGTCGCCACAACGATGCGCAAGAGATTGATTCGCGCCACGCGAAACCCCCTTGGTCCTCGTCCCGGAGAGGGACTGCGACCCAGGATGCGCGGGAGCGGATCAGCCTGTCAAATCGGTTTAGGGGATCAACTTCTGGATGCGTGCGTTGCGAGTATCGGCTACGTAGAGTGCGCCTTGACGGTCGACGGTGAGACCGCCCGGGCCGTCGAACGTGCCGGGCTCAGGCGCCGGGCGCGGCGTGCCTGAGCCAATCACGGTGCCCCACACCGCTTCGGGTTCGCCCGACGGCGACAGTTTTTGCACGCGGCCGTTGCGCGTATCGCTGACGTAGACGTTGCCTGAAGAATCAACGGCGACGCTGGACGGCAGCTCGAACGTGCCGGGGTCCGTGCCTTCCCAGCCCCATTGCGCAATCGGCGTCCCGGTAGAGGACAGGACCTGGATCCGCTGATTCGACGAGTCCGCCACGTACACCTGGCCATGTTGATCGACCGCGACATCCGAGGGCGCCCAGAACTGGCCCGGGCCCGGACCACGCGTGCCCCACTGCGCGAGCGGCTGGCCAGTTGCCGAGAGAACCTGAATGCGATGGTTACCTCGATCAGCAACGTAGATGCGACCCTGGTCGTCCACGGCGACGCCTGAGGGCAGCCAGAACTGGCCGGGGCCGTCACCGCCCTGGCCAAACTGCGCCAGCGGCTGGCCGTCAGGCGACAGCTTTTGAATGCGCTGATTGTTGGTGTCGGCGACGTAGAGGTTGCCCTGGCTGTCGACGGTCAGATTGCTCGGTCCAGCGAACTGGCCTGGCGCATTGCCTTTCTGCCCGAAGCGCGCGAGCGGCTGACCCGACTGCGAAAAGCGTTGGACGAAGTCGCCTTCGAAGTCGACGACGTAGAGGTTGCCGTCGCCATCCACGGCGACGCCGCTCGGCGAGGACATCTCTGGGACCGCGCTGTGGGCAACGAGGATCTGCCAGTTGCCTGTGGTTACCAGCGGCACCGCGGGGGCTGATCGCGTTCCTGGCGTGGGAGTCAGAATCTCTGGGGCGGAGGAGTCGAGAACGTTCTGGGGTGCATCGGCACCGAACGTTGGCAGGGCCACTGGCGTGACATCCGCCGCTGGTGCTGATGCTGGTGCGCCGGGACGGTTCGTTGCGAACCACACGCCGCCGATGACCAGCAGCACGACAACCACTGCGGCCGAGGCGACCAGCGCGGGACTGAAACGACGTGGTGGTGGAGCACCTTCGCGGGAGCGGGCGGCCGCGGCGCGTCGCTCGTGGCGGCGGCTCACGCGGAGACCTCACGGGTGGCCTTCCAGCGCGCCAGTCGCCGCTCGAGTATCTTCAGCGCTTCGCTTACCAGCATGCCCATGCCCGCAAGCACGAGTACGGGGACGAAGTACTTCGCGGTTTGAAAGCTCCCGCTGTACTGCGCCATGAGATAACCGAGGCCGGCCAGAGCGGTGTAGAGCTCGGCAAAGACGGTTCCCACCATCGCCATCGCGGCGCCTAACCGTAGGCCGGTCACCACGTATGGCAGCGCGGCCGGCAGCATGATGTAGCGAAAGACCTGGCCGCGCCGCGCACCAAACGAACGTGCAGCTTCGAGCAGGTCAGGATCGGTGTTCTGGACACCCGCGTACGTGTTGATCAAGATCGGAAGCACCGCCAGGAGCCACACTACAACGATCTTGGCAATCGGCCCCAGGCCGAACCACAGGATCACTAGCGGGATCAACGCCACGCGAGGCGTCGCGTTCATCGCGTTGACATAGACCTCCAGGGTTTCGCCCAGACGCGGCATGCCGCCCATCAACACGCCGACCGCAACGCCGCTGACGATTGCCAGGCCGTAACCGGCCGAGAATACGCCAAGGCTCGCCAGCGTTGCCGGGATCAGCTGCCCGCTCCGCAACTCGTCCACCGTCGCGGGCACAAGATCCAGCGGAGACGGCAGGAGGAGTCGTCCAGCCGGAATCGAGGCCAGGTGCCACGCCACCAGGAACACAGCCAGCGCGACGAGCCGCCATTGCGTCACACTGAGGCGGCTGAGTACAGACCGTTTCTCGCGCGCCTTGACGGATGCGGAGGGCGTGCTGCTCGGTCGCTCGACCTCCGGAAGGGTCTTGGCGCCCACTGCAGCCATAAGCGTACCTATTCGGCGTGGGCCAGCCTGAACTCGGGCTGGTCCGCGACCATGTCGCGGATGCGATCCCACAGGTGCGCGCGACGGTCGATAAATTCTGGCGTGGCGCGGTAGTCGTACTCCCAGCGAGGGCGCGGAAGGTGCACACTCAAGACCTCCTGGACGCGACCCGGTCGTGGGCTCATGAGCACCACGCGATCGCCGAGATACAGCGCTTCGTCCAAGCTGTGCGTGACGAACACGACCGCGATACCCAGGTGATCCCAGATGCGGCTCAGCTCCATTTGCATGAACTCCCGTGTCTGGGCATCGAGGGCACCAAACGGCTCGTCCATGAGCAGAATCTGCGGCTCCAGCGCCAGCGCGCGGGCAAGGCCAACGCGCTGCTGCATGCCGCCTGAGAGCTCATGCGGGTAGTTGTGCTCGAAGCCTTCGAGGCCTACGAGGTGCAGGTAGTGCACGGCTCTTTGCTGTCGTGTCGGCTTGTTCAGGCTCTGCAGCTGCAGCGGAAACTCCACGTTGTCGATGACGGTGCGCCAGGGCAGCAGCCTGAACGACTGAAACACGAAGCCCGCGTGAGGTCCAGGACCCCCGGTGGGCACTCCGTCGATCAGGACGTCGCCTTCGTCTGGGTCGAGGAGGCCGTCCATCAGGCGCAATAGCGTGGTCTTGCCGCAGCCTGAGGGGCCGAGGAGGCTGACGAACTCGCCCGGCATGATCTGGAGCGAGACGTCGCGCAGGGCCTGGACGCTGCCGCGTTGGCCATGAAACGCCCTGGAGACGTGCCGTACGTCGATCTTGGGAGTCAAGAGGTCACTGGATTGGGCGGCCCGGGTCGTCCACGTTGGGATAGACACCGAGCTGGCGGAGCGCACCGTCGACGAACTGCGTGTCCACCCAGTCGGCAGCGGCGATGCGCGGGTTATCTCCGAACGTGCCACTGTCGTAGAGGAAATCAGTGCTGGTCTGATAGGCGCTCATGTTGATCTGGCCGTTCACTGCCCAGGACGCGCCGAACTGATCCCATAAGTACCCGAGGTCACCAGCGGCAAGGTCGGGCCGCAGCTTGGTCATGCCATCGATCCAAGCCTGCTTGTTCTCAGCGAGGTAGCGGCTGGTCTTGATCAACGCGGTGGTGAACCGTCGCAGCGCCTCGGACTTCTCGTTGAGCATCTTCAAGGTGACGGCGTTGCCTTTGTTCACCAGAGGAAGCGCGTTGTAGTAATCGTCGGCGCCGACCAGCACGTGGATGTTTGGTTGGTTCTGAACCGTGACCCAGGTTCCGAGCGAAACGGTGGTGGCATCCACCTGGCCCGCCACCAGGGCCTGCGCGCGGACGTTCGGGGCACCAACCGCAACGTAGTTAACAGAGGAAGTGGCGACGCCCTTTGCGCCGAGGACTTTGGAAGAGAGCGCGTGATCTTGCGAGCCCACACGGGCGATCGCAAACGACTTTCCCGCCAGCTCGGCGACCGAGCCGATGCTGCTTTTGCCGACGATCATGAAGAAGTTGCGACCGCTCGGCGAGCTAATGGCGCGCATGGGCAGGTCGCCGCTGGAGGTCAGGCGAATGACGTCCTCGAAGTTGATGTCCCCGACGTCAACCTCGCCCGAGCGCATGGCCGTGATCACCGATGGCGTGGCATCCACCTCTGTGAGCTGCACGTCCAGCCCTTCCTTTTGAAAGAAGCCGAGATCGCGCGCAAGCCACAGGGCCGACTCGGGCAGGGCGGGCGCGGGCGTGACCGCCACCCCAACCTTGAGGGGCAACGCGCTGGGCTGCGCCTGGGTCGCCGAAGAAGCAGGCGCTGATGCAGAACCAGGAGCGCATGCTGCCGCCAGAACGCCCGCTGCCACGGCGCTCAAAAGCCACCGGTACATAGAAGGAATCCCCCTCGCCTCGGACAATACTGCGCTCCTGTTATCGAGCGTCAAGTTGTAAACCGTTGCTACCATCGGTCCCAATGGTTTCGCGCCGCGCCGCCATCATCCTGGCCGCGGGCGCCTCGCAGCGCATGGGTACGCCGAAAGCGCTGCTGCCCTGGGGCGGTTCGACCCTCCTGGAGTATGCCGTCCAGCAGGCACGCGACGCACAGGCGGATGCTGTGGTCGTGCTCGGTCCAGCCACACAACAGGTGAGCATCGACGCCGTCACCGTGTTGAACTCCGAACCTGAAAGCGGTCGGAGCGCATCCATTCGTTTGGGCGCGGCCGCGGTGGCCGACAGGGTTGAGGCCGTACTGGTCCAGTCGGTGGATCAGCCAGTGCCTGCCTGGGTGCTGCTCGCGCTCTTTGCAGCAAATGCGGAGATAGCGGTGCCAACGTTTGGTGGGCAGCGCGGCCACCCGGTGTGTCTGGCTGGCACGCTTCTGGCTGAACTCCGCGAGGTGACCGAGGCAGACCAGGGACTACGCGCAGTGGTGAGACGTCATACGGTCACCGAGGTGCCGGTGGAGACCGAGGCGATTCTCTGGAACCTCAACGATCCAGCTAGCTACGGCGCGGCGACCGCGCAGTCGTGATCTGGTTCCGCGCGGGCGTCATCGCGGTCGTTGCGGGCGTGATCGTGCTGGCGCTCACGCAGGTGGCCGCGCGGCCGACCGCCGCCGTGGCGCCAATGCCCGTGGCCACAGAGGCCCCGACGCGGGTGCCGCTGCCGACTTTGGCGCCACAGGCTGTGATCTCGCGTATCAGTCACGAAACGCCTCAACCTCTGGTGGCTCCGACCAGGTCAGCGCTGCCGCAAGTGGACGTCGTGGACTATGGATTTTCGCCCGCGCAACTCACCATTCACGTTGGGGCAACCGTGACCTTTACCAACGGCGGTGGGGATGGCCACGACGTTACGGGCACTGGCCCAGGCGGCGACTGGCGTTCAGGCCCGCTCGCTCCAACCGAGCACTACAGCCGACAGTTCGCGCTGCCGGGCACCTACAACTACGTCTGCAGCATCCATCCTGAGATGCGCGGCAGCGTCGTCGTTCAGCCCTGAACCGATCTTCCTTGACGCCATCTTAGACGGGGACTAAGAATGGCGGTTACGGGGTGTCGCTGGCAGTGTGGCGCGAACGTGGTAGGAGCGTGCTATAGCGAAAGTCTGTAGACGCATGGGCCATGCCACGCGCTGAGCGACCCGACGTATCGGTTGAAGCCAGGTTGTACGTCGTCGCGCAAAGTCGCGAGGAGGGGTCCTTATGCCAGAAGGTAATGGTCCGGTAAATCCGGAGCCGTCCGAAGCCGAGCCGAGTGGCGGAGAGCAGATTCGCCCACTCGCAACTCGACGCGACTTTCTCGTCGGCGCAGGAGCGGGCGCTGTGGTCGTGGGCGTCGTCGCGGGCGCAGGCATTGCCGTCACCCGCTCGAATGGCCAACCCACACAGACCGTTCAGACCGCGCCTGGCCAGCCCGCCGTCGCCGTAGCGCCGCCGCCGCAGGCACAAACCCAGCCGCAAGCAACGGCTCAACCGCAAGCAGGCGGCCAGGCCGCCGCGGCGCCGACGCAACTGCCGCCAACCATGCGCAAAGTCACCCTGAACATCGACGGCGCCGCGCACGAGGTCACGGTGGATGTGCGCGAGTCGCTCTGGGAGACCATGACTCGTAATCTCGGGATGTCCAGCTCGAACCTCGGCTGCGATCGTGCGCAATGTGGTGCGTGCACGGTCCTCGTGGACGGGCGGGCAGTGAACGGGTGCACGGTGCTGTCCGCGAGACTGGGCCGCGGGCAGCAGATCACGACCGTGGCGGGCCTGGCCAAGGGCCCGGGCGTCGAAGGCCTGCACCCCGTCCAGCGCGCCTTCTGGGGCGACGGCGGCTTCCAGTGCGGCATCTGCACGCGCGGATTCATTATGTCGAGCTACGCGCTGCTGACGGCCAACCCGAACCCCTCCGATGACCAGATTGCCGAAGGTCTGGCAGGCAACATCTGCCGCTGCGGCGAATACACCAAGATCTTCCAGGCGGTCAAGACCGCGGCCGCGGACATGCGCGGCGAGCAGGTGCAGTACACCGCCAACCTCGCAGCCTTCGTTGCGCCAGTGGTGCAACCGGCGCCCTCTGCAGCGAACGCGCCTGGTACATCCAAGGACTTCGTGTTCGTCACACCGCTGGCCACCATCGAAGAGTTCGAGCCGTTCGCGGCGCCGTTGCGAAGCAAGCCAGGCATCATCGACGTCCAGGGCAGCATTCAAGACGTTACCGTCAAGTGGGATCCGTCCAAGACCGATGAGGCCGGCGTGCGCAAGCTGCTGTCCGATTCTGGGCACCCGGTCAAGTAGAGGAGGAGCGACGTGGCAGTCCAGATCGACGCACTACGGGTGGCTACGGATCCGTCCTATGCCGCCTCTCTCACCCACGACGAATGGCAGGAGCTCGCGCACAACCCGGACTGGATGCGCCTGGTTGCCGAGCAAAGCGAAACAGTCGCGGCGTCGCTCGCCGCCGCGAGCGACAAGCTCGCGCAACCAGCCCAGCCGCCGACTCCCGCCTCGGTCCTGAACGGGCCGTACACGATCATTGGCAACAAGATTCCGCGCCTGCAAGGCATGGGCATCGTGACTGGCATGGGTCAGTACACGGAGCACATGAACTTCACGGGGATGCTGTACACGCGCACGCTGCGCAGCCCGCACCCTCACGCCAAGATCAGCAGCATCGACACAAGCGCCGCCGAGAAGTTCCCCGGCGTCCACTACGTTTTACATGCAGGCAACCTGCCGGACCTCTACAAGGACGTGGTCATCGGCAGCGGTCCACCGAACCGCGGCCTGTTCGATCAGGAGCTGTTCGAGGTCGGCGCACCGGTCGCGGTTGTCGCGGCCGAAAGTGAGCACATCGCGGATGAGGCCATGCGGCAGATCCAAGTCCAGTACGAGGTCCTGCCGGCGGCCATGGACTTCCTGGAAGCGATGAAGCCATCGACGCCCAAGCAGTTCGACAGCAATCTCGATGGCACGATCCTCGGCGTTTCACCGCCGCTGGTGCGCGGTGACCCCACGGCCAAGGGCGACGTGCAGATCGACGGCGTCTTCACAAAATCTTTCGAGCAGCACCTGGCACTGGAGCTGACCAACTCCGTCGCGTATTGGGACAACGATCGCCTGATCCAGTACTACACCAGCCAGTGGGCACACGGTGTGCGCGCCAATCTATCGCAAGCGCTAAAGGTTCCACAGAACAAAGTGCGCGCGATTCAGCCAGGCTATGTTGGCTCCGGCTACGGCTACCGCTCCAACGCCGACATCAGCGAGATCCACGCGGCCATCCTGGCCAAGGTCACCGGTCGACCGGTGCGCACGACGTACACCCGCTTCGAGGACTTCGTCACGCGTACCCACCGGCCGCAGTTCAGCAATGAGATGCACATGGCCGTCAACAAGGACGGCAGCATCGTCTCGGGTCAGTTCAAGGTCATTGCCAACGTCGGCGCGGCGCGCAGCGCGGCCGCCAACGGGTCCTGGTTCATCATGCAGGACCTGTACAAGATCCCGAACCTCCAACTGGAGGCGGTGGACGTCTTCACCAACTCCTACAAGCAGGGCCCGTATCGCTGCGTCAGCCATCCCAACGGCACGTTCGCCATGGACGTGATGATGGAAAAGGCGGCGTACGCGATCGGCATGGATCCAGTCCAGTTCCGGCTGAACAACCTGAACGAAGTGGGCAACCCCGACACCAAGAAAGCGTTCAGCAATCCGGGCATCCGCGACTGCATCCAGCAAGCCGCCGACGCAATCGGTTGGCAGCAGAACTGGCACGCTCCTAAGGCGAAAGAGGTCCGACCGGGCGTCTTCCACGGTATCGGTCTGGCTGCGCACGCCTGCAGCCACGGCGCTGGCGGCAATCCGGCTACCGGCCAGATCATCATCAACACGGACGGTTCCGTCCAGGCTGTTTCCGCCGCCAACGACATTGGCGACGGCCAGCGCACCGAGATGGCGATGATCGCCGCCGAATCGCTGGGTGTGCCGCTCTACGCGGTCACCATCTCACTGTCGGTCGACACCGACGTGACGACTGACGCCAGTGGCACCTTCGGCAGTCAGCAGACCAACACCGGTGGTCGAGGCATGTACGAAGCAGGCCAGGATGCGCGCAAGCAGGCCCTGGACTGGGGCGCCAGGAAGTTCATGGACGACGCCAAGAAGGCCGGGCAGGATCTTAGCCTCACTGGTAACGATGTCGATCTGGCCAATGGCATGATCAGCCTGAAGAGCGATCCGTCCAAGACGATCACACTGCAGCAGGCGGTCCAGTTCGCTGGCAACCCGATCCTGGGTCGCTCCATTTACACCCAGGATCCGCAGTGGGAGCGCACCGCGTTTGCCTCGCATGCGGCCGAGGTCGAGGTCGACACCGTAACTGGCTCCGTGACAGTGACCCGGTATGTCGCCGCGCACGACGTGGGGCGCGCGATCAACCCGTTTGCGCTCGAACAGCAGATCGAAGGTGGTGTGGTCATGGCGCTTGGCGCCACGCTCACCGAACAATTGCTGTCCGACAACGCTACCGGTCTCCCGCTGAATCCGAACATGCTCGACTACAAGCCGCTGACCATCAAAGATGCTCCGCGCGACATCAAGGTCATCCTCGTCGAGCACCCGAAGGAATACGGCGTTTTCGGTGCGCACGGCATCGGCGAGCCGCCCATGGCTTCACCGGCGCCAACCATCACCAACGCGGTCCACAACGCCATCGGCGTGTGGATCCAGGACATGCCCATCACTCGCGAAAAGGTGCTGGCTGCGCTCAAGAGCGCCAGTTAGGGACGGGGGAACTGACCATCAATGAAAAGCTTTGAACTCTACGAACCAACCACCGTCCAGGACGCGGTCGGCATGCTCGACAAGTTCGGTGCCACCGGCAAAGCGGTGGGCGGTGGCAGCGACCTGATCGGCGGAATCATGAAGGACTGGGTCACGGGCAAAGGTATGCCCATCCCAGTCCAGGTGGTGGACCTCACCACGATTCCCGACCTCAAGGGCATCAAACTGAGCTCCGATGGCGCGCATATTGGCGCCACCACCACGCTGACCGAGGTCATCGAGCACGCCGACCTGCAGAATACGTATCCGCTGCTAACGGCGGCCGCGCTCTCGATTGCTTCACCCTTGATCCGGAATTTCGGCACGTTGGGCGGCAACATCAACCAGCGGCCGCGGTGCTGGTTCTTCCGGGGTGAGGATTTCAACTGCTACAAGAAGGGTGGCGATTTCTGCTACTCCGTCACCGGAGACAATCGCTATCACGCGATCATCGGCGGCGAGCTGTGCTACATCGTCCACCCGTCCGATACCGCCACCGCTCTGCTCGCGCTGAACGCCTCGGCGAACCTCAGCGGTCCGCAGGGCAATCGAACGGTTCCATTCGACCAGTATTTCCACGGTCCCCGCGAAGACGTCCTCACCGAAAATGTTTTGAAACCAAACGAGGTGATGACCGAAGTCATCATTCCGACGCCTGCCCAGGGCACGAAGATGGCGTGGACCAAGCTCAAGGACCGCCAGGTTTACGACTTCGCGCTGGTGTCGGTGGCGGCTGCGTTCACCGTAGACGGCAGCGGCAACTGGCAGGACGGCCGCATCACGCTCGGCGGCGTGGCGCCGGTTCCTTACCGCGCGCAGGTGGTGGAGGATGCCCTGAAGGGCAAGAACGTCCAGCAAACCATCAAGCAGGCTGCCGCACAAATTCGTACGGTGGCTCGCCCCATGTCGTTGAATGCCTACAAGGTCGATATTGCCCAGGGCCTGATCGAACGGACCGTTCTCCAGGCGTTGGGATGACCACTCCGGGGCCCGTCAGAGATGTGCATTTCTCTGGCGGGCCCCTGGTTATGCTCTTTCGGATCTGGGCTCTCGGCGTCGGACTCGCACTGGCCACGGTCCAGGTTGCCCTTGCGGCTGGGGCTGGAGCGATTCTCCAGGTCACCGCGGACGGCACGTCGTCGGTGCGACCGTCGTGGAGTCCGGACGGAACGCACATCGCATTTCAAACTAGCGAACAGAATGCCTACCACGTCTACACCATGGCAGCTGACGGCTCGGATCGACAGCTGGTCACCCAGGGTGGCAACGACGATCGCCATCCGACGTGGAGTCCCGACGGTTCGGCATTAGCCGTGGATACCGGTACCGAGTTGAAACGCGAGATCGCAACCATCGATTTGAAGTCCGGTACACGGACCGTCGTCACCAACATTGGCGGCTTCGCCAGCTTTCCGACCTGGAGTCCTGACGGGAGTCGCCTCAGCTTCTTCATGTATCAAAACGGCGCGCTGGACCTGTGGACCGTCAACAAGGATGGCACCCGTGCGCTGCAAATGACACAAACGCTCGCATCCGAAAACAAAAGTCAGTGCACGTTCGCCTGCCATGGCGCGGCCTGGTCACCGGATGGAGCACGTCTCGCGTACGCGGATGGTGATCAGAAGAACGTCTATACCATGCGTTCGGACGACGGCACCGATCAGCAGAAAGCCTCGGTTGACGATCCGACGGGGCGCAGCCACTTCCCGGAGTATCTGGCCGACGGTCGACTGGCGTACGTGACGGAGCACATCAATCCAGGACAGTCCTGGACCGATATCTGGGCGCTCACGCCGGGCGCGAACCAGCCGCCGACCGCGTTGCTCCAGGACATCCAGGTTCAGGGGCCATTCGAGATCAGTCCTGATGGACAGAAGCTGCTGTTCGCTTCGCCGCGCAATGGCAACTTCGACATTTACGTAGCCACGATGGACCAGGCGGGGCAGGACGCACTGAAAACCCTGTCAGCCCAGACGGACCTGTCTCCGGCATTAGTCAATGCTGGACATCCAGCGGGTCTCTCCACCACGGGCCAACCAACCGCAGGTACTGTGACCAGCAGTAGTCCAGCCGGCGGAAACGCGGCGGCGGCGCCGGTTGCGGCGGGCGTGCCGCAAAACGCCTCAAGCGGAGAAAACGGTATGCTGCCAGCGGGCCTGAGTCCGTACATCGTGGCACTCGCCGCGTTGGCGGTGGTGTGGGCCGTGGTCGAGGGCGTGATGATTGCCCGCAGGAGAACGAGAAAGAGGGGTTCACGATAAGCATGGCAGCTGACGGAACGTCGCCAGCAGCGGGTGATGGAGGAGCTACACGTCGCAACGTCCTGAAGGGCGGCGCGGCGGCTGTTGGAGCGTTCATCGCGTTCGAAGCCATCGGCGGAGTGAGCCTGGCATCAGGCAGCTCACCGAAATCCACCCAGCTGGCAAATGGGGTCATTTATCCTGATCCCACCCTGTGCATCGGCTGTTTGACGTGCGAGGTCATTTGCTCGCAGGTCCACAAGCAGCAGGGTCTCTCTGACCTCCCGCGCATCCGGGTGTTCAACGATCCAACGACGCAGGTGGATCCGGCGGTGCAGGCGCAATATCCCGGTCGCGGCCAGTTTCACCAGGAGCCGTGCTTGCAGTGCCCCACTGCCGAATGCTTGTACGTGTGTCCAGTCAACGCATTGCGCGTGGAGCCGGTGTCGGGTGCGCGGTTTATCCGCGAGGACGTGTGTGTCGCATGCAACCGCTGCGCGGAGGCGTGCATTTTTCCGACTTCACCGGAGTCGAATGCGACGAACGGACTGGTCTTTGGCCAGGAATCGCGCATTTCCTATGACCCCGTTCGCGACAATTTCACAAAGTGCGATCTGTGCTACTGGCGCGACGGCACACAGCAAGGTCTGCCCGGTACTGGTCCCGCGTGCGCACAGCAGTGCCCGATCAACATCCGCATCCGTCAAGGCATTCTCAAGGTGGATGAAGGTCGTATGTGCCTGAACGTTCCCTCCACCAACGATAAAGCAACGTGGGATAAACTGCGGCAGATCCAAACCTTTGCGGGCGCTCCAGCGCAGGATGCCAAGGCGTGACAAAGACCGTTGTGCTCCTCGCGGGAGTGATCCTGTTTGTGGTCGGCATCGGCGCCAGCTATGCGGAGTGGGGGTCCGGCGGCCAGCCCTGGGGCCAGCTACTGACTGACAACTTCCTGTTCGCCCGTTCCCTGCCATTCACCATCGGCCTGGGCATCGCCGTTGGCTTCTGGCGCGCCAGCGGCTGGCGCTGGGGCACGGAGCAAAAGGGACAACAACTCCGCAGGTTCGCTCCGAGCACCGTCTGGTTGCACGCGCTCGCCGGCATCGCCCTCGTCGCGCTGATTGCAACCGGTGGTTGGCAGTACCTCAAAGGCCTGCTGGCGGCGGACTCGCCCATCTACATGGGCACGGTGTACCGGGTCCACTACCTGGCGGGCACACTCCTCATCTTCGTGACCGTCGCGTTCCTCACCGATTGGCTGCTGCGCGGCGAACGCTCGCTCACGATCGGCAATGGGCAGTTCATCCGCTCCATGCGCGGTCTTGCGCACGAGCTGCCAAAACCATTGGGGACCATCATCGGCTACACACTCGGGCTGGACCTCAGGCGGGCTCCGCCACACACCGAAGAGTTCACCTACTACGAGCGGACCATTTCGTTCCCGCTGTGGGAGCTCAGCGTTGGCCTGATCATCCTGACCGGCGTCATCAAAGCCATGCGCTACGTGTATCCAATTCCGGGTGACCTGCTGTACTGGGTTTCGGCAGTCCATGTGGGCGCTGGCGTGCTGCTCGGGCTGAAGCTGCTCGATCACCTGCGCTACGTGCTCGCCCCCTCGCGCTGGCCGCTGATGGCGGCAATCGCGACCGGCTGGATTCCAATACGCTACGTCGAGCGGTTTCATCCAGGCTGGTACGCGCAGATCACCGCCGCGCCCACCACGGCGGCGCCTGTGCCCACTGTTCCTGCATCATCCCGCGCCGCGACATCGGCCGGCGGTGGTTCATGAAGTACCTGTGGGCCTTGCTCGGTCTGCTCTACGCGGTCTTGAGCATCTACGTTGGGTATCTGTTCATCACCAGCGCGGTCGGAGCCAAACTCACGCAAAAAGGCTTGCTGTTACAGGTGCCGCCACTGCTTGGTGGCATCGCGCTGATCCTGCTGGCCGTACCGCTACTCTGGAACTGCGCGCGCCTGGTAACCGCGAGAACCGCCTAAAACATCCTCGGCGGCACGCACAAATTCCCTGAGCTTCAGCGAGCGGTCCGCGGACAGCCACGCGAGCGCCGTCTCGGAGTCGGGCAGGTCGCGAATCGGTACCGCGACGATGCCCGGCAGGCGATTGTGCTCCAGGACAGATACCACCGAGGGATGCACCTGGCTTCCAGCGGCGACACGCATCATCAGTTCGTCCAGCGAACGGTATTTGATCCGCCTGAGCGTTTTCCCGCTTGGCGTGGTCGGCGGGATGAATGCATTCATCATCTCACGCGGGAACTCCGGCACGTCGGAGAGCTCATAATCAGCGAGTTCTTCGTAGCTGACGGACTGTCGGCGGGCAAACGAGTGCCGATCGGACACAAGGAGCACTCGAGGTTCACGCGAAAGGACGGGACCGATGCTGATGTCGGGATCGCTTATGGGAAGACGAAGCACGAGCAGGTCGACATCATGGTTTCGCAGCCAGTCGATGTAGCTGCGGCGAAGACTAGTGTCGATCAACTCGAGCAAACAGCGGGGATTTCGGGAAGTGAAGGTCTCGCAAATTCTCGCCCAGTGCGGCCCGGTAAGCGCGCTGGTGTACAGGCCGACCCGCAATGTGCCGACTGTGCCCGCTGCCGTTTCACGGCTCTCGTAGAAGGCGCGCTCGAGCTGCTCGTAGCCAGGCCACGCGCCATCACGCAGGCGCCGGCCGAGCGGGGTCAGCTCGACATGGCGGCTGCTGCGCTCGAACAGCTGTCCTCCGACATGGGCCTCGAACAGCCGTACGATCTGGCTCACCCGTGAGGCGGTCAAGCCGAGACGGTCGGCCGTGCGACCGTAGTGAAGCTCTTCTGCGAGAACGAGGAAGACCCGCACTTCGCGAAGCTCCACCATATGGAACATCGTGTAGCAGTATTACACGTTGCAATGAGCGGTCGGACCTTGGTCAGGCAACAACCGTAGGTCTACGGTTTGTTCATGTGCATCACGCCTCACATAGTGGTTCAAGGCGCGGACAACGCCGCGGCGTTCTACCGAGCGGCATTCGATGCCGAAGAGGTTGACCGGATTCCCGTACCGGACGGGCGTTTCATGTCTATCCAGCTCAGACTCGGCAACGCGACTCTGCATATAGCCGACGAGTTTCCCGAGATGGGCGTGCTGGCCCCACCGACGATCGGCGGCTCGCCCGTGGTTCTCGCGCTGGAGGTTGACGACGCCAACGCCGTGTTCGCTCGAGCGGTCGCGGCGGGAGCCGAGGTTCGACAGCCCGTCGCCGACATGTTCTGGGGTGATCGGCATGGTCAGCTCGAAGACCCCTTCGGGCACCGCTGGAATATCAGCCAGCACGTGCGTGACGTGCCTCACGACGACATGGTCGCGGCCGCGGCGCGGGCCTTTGCCTGATGAACTCGGAACAGACATCCGTGTTGATAACTGGAGGCAACAAGGGACTTGGCTTTGAGGCGGCCCGTCGGCTCGGGGAGCTGGGTTGGATGGTCTTCCTCGGCTCGCGTGATGAAGGTCGAGGCAGGGCAGCCGCGGACAAACTGATCGATGGTGGAGCGACCGTGGTCATGGTCCCACTGGACGTGACCTCGGACGAGTCGGTGAGCGATGCTGTGAGCCTGGTCAAGGAGCACACCGATCGGCTGGACGTATTGATCAACAACGCTGGTGCGCCAGGCAAGGGGGTTGCACCCGCGGATGCGACGGTTGACGAGATTCGTTCCGTCTACGACACCAACGTCTTCGGGCCCGTCCGGGTCACCCATGCGTTTCTACCGTTACTGCAGGCGGCGGATCATCCGCGGGTGGTGATGGTATCCAGCGGTGGCGGTTCGTTCGCGGTCGTGACCGACCCAGAGCAGCCCTTCTCGAAAATCCACGAACTTGCCTACACCTCGTCGAAGGCGGCGCTGAACATGCTCACCGTCCGGTACGCCCAGGCGCTCCCAACGATCAAGTTCAATGTCGCCACCCCCGGCGAAGTCGCGACTCACAAATTTGCCAATACCGATATGAGCAACCACATGGGCGAGCTGACGGTCACCGAAGGCACTGACTCGATCGTGAAACTCGCAACCCTTGGTGCGGACGGGCCGACCGGCATCTTCATCGATCGACTTGGCCCAGTCGCCTGGTGATCTCTGGGCTCAGCCCCGAACGGCGTCGGAGTCGGGCTCGTCGTCGCCCGCGTTCGCGATGCGGCCGAACAGGTCGCGCCGCGACACGGGCTGCCGCAGGCGTTCGGCCTCGGCCGCCTGTTCGGCCAACCACTTCGCTCGTTTCGGCGAGTTCACCGCGGGATCGCCACCCCCCGTTGGAGTTGACGGCGTTTCTTCAGGTCGGGCGTTGGCGGCCATGTCGTCGCGAATGTCCGTCAACTCCTGCACAACCATCGTCGCCTCGTCCCTCTGGACATCTCTGTACGCGCGGAGTCGTGCACCGAGGTCGGTGGCGCCCGAAGCCTCGAGGTCCAGCGCCATCGATTCGAGCTCACTCGCATGCAGGTCCGCGAAGGACCGCAGTTGCTGAATGACCCGGCCCAGCCGCGTGACCGGGTGCATCGGTGGAAACTGCGGCTGAACTGGCTGACCTGGATCAGTCAATGATGGTGTGGCCCCGATAGCTCACAATCTTCGGCCTGGTCTTCTCGAGTTCGGGATCGATCTTCTCGGCGGTGAACTCGTAGCCCGCTTCGAGTCGCGTGACGAGCTCGGCGAATGCGCCGGCCGCTGCTGACGCGGGCGTCACCAGGATCGGCGTCCCTTCGGGTGCTGCCGCCTTCGCCTCATCGCGCAGATCGGGGGGCACAACCAGGATGTCCGTGTCCTCGGGCAGATCTTCCAGTGGCGCCAATGTCGCTTTAACGCGGAGGTTCGCGCGGGCAAAAACGCGGTCGAGCCGACGCCAGGTCTGGAGCCAGTCGCCAGGCAGCCAGCCGAGGCGGTAGCTCACCACGACTCGCCGCACCTGTCGCGGTCGTTCCAGGCCGGGATCTGCAGGTGTTGGCTCTCCCAGAACGTTTGGACCCTCCGAGGTTGCAGAGGTCGGACGGTCCGAACCCAGTGACTGCCGATCGGCGTTGTCCTCGGAACTGGTCATTACGTACTGGTTATGATAACGAGAGACGTGGAGGATGCTCAGGCGCTCGAGGTCGCACTGCGCGCGGCGCGAACTGGAGGCCAACTGGCTCTGGCGCGCCTGGGAAAACCTGATTACCAGCGGTGGAAAGGCCATCGCGATGTGGTCTCCGGCGCTTCCCTCGAGGTCCAGGACGCGATTCTGAACGTCTTACGCACCCAAACACCGGACTTCGGCATCCTTGCTGAAGAAGGTCCCGAAGACGAACCGGTGCCGCTGGATGCCGAGTACCTGTGGATCGTGGATCCAATCTGCGGCAGCCTCAACTACGTTCAGGGGATTCCATACTTCGGCGTTTCGATTGCGCTGCGCGCGCATGGAGCCATTCGCGTTGGCGCGGTCTACGACCCGTGTCGTGACGAGATGTTCGCAGCGACGCTCTCCAGTGGAGCAACGTTGAACGGCCAGCCTGCGCAGGTGCAACAGATCGCGGAGGGCTATGAGGCGTTCGAGAAGTCCTGGGTTGGCTACGATTGGCCGCGTTCGGCAGACAAACTGGATCAGGCACTGCAGATCGCCCAGGTGATGGCCGGCCAGGTCGTATCGATGACCGCGATGGGCTCGCCCGCGCTGGGTCTGTGCAATGTGGCGGTTGGGCGGCTGCATGCGTACTGGGCGCTGGAGCTCAAGATCTGGGACATCGCCGCGGCCGCGCTGATCTTGACTCGAGCCGGCGGCACGCTCACAGACGAGTACGGCAATTCCTGGCTCTACTCACCCGGCGGCTACATCGCCAGCAACAGCATCATCCACGGCTGGACCATGCGCTGCCTCCAGCGCATCCTGGAGCGCGACCAACTGCCGCACGGTCTCCGCGCAACCGCCCCCCGCCGGGAGTAACCAGCTAAGAGCAGAACCTCGGTCAGCGGGGCCTGCCTGTCCCGTCCACGAGTTTGACGGGGGTCAGGCACAGGCCGCGGATGGCTTGGGCGGCGTCGGGGGCATCCCAGAACTCCAGGACGTCGTCGGTGACGTTGTTGGCGTAGGCCAGGCACTCTAGCACCGTGGACGGTCGGTCCGCGTGCAGCAGCACAATCTGGATCTGCCGCATGGGCGCGTTCTTACCTGGACTGGGTTGCGCTGGCACCTCGACCGGCCCGAGCACGTGCGTCAAGCCCTGGCCCGCGGCGAACGCAATCGCCGTCGACACGCCGACGGCGAAGCCCCACGGCGCTAGCCAACGCAAGACTCCGAACACTCGAGCGCGCATCGCACATGGTCAAACGCCCAGGAGCGACCGATTTCGCGTGGTAGAAAACACGCGCTCCAATGGTCGTCAATGTCGTACTGGCTTCACCGCTTGAAACGCACCTGGTGGAACGCATCGCCGCGGTTGATTCGCGGCTACACGTGGTGTATCGAAAAGACCTGCTCGGCACACCCCGCTACGCCGGTGACCACTTTCCGCCGATACACCGCACGCCCGAACAGACAGCCGAGTGGCAGAAACTGCTGGCCGAGGCGGAGGTCATGCTCGACGTGGACCAACCCAGCACTTCTGAATTCCTCTCGCGCGTAAAGAGGTTGCAGTGGATTCAGTCGTCCAGTTCCGGCGTTGGCGAGTGGGTCAAACGGCTCGGTCTGGTTGAAACGCCAATCACAGTGACG
>Ga0213876_10000593_pt1 | contig 26932 bp, 28 predicted proteins | sample BarmaccomBMRX_R9_FD_160113 | JGI IMG/M metagenome (GOLD analysis project Ga0213876, IMG submission 160113) | Root-associated microbial communities from Barbacenia macrantha in rupestrian grasslands, the National Park of Serra do Cipo, Brazil - RX_R9 | ecosystem: Host-associated > Plants > Roots... | reverse complement strand
TAATTGGTCGGTGGCGGCGCCCGCGTCGCACTGGTCCCGGGCACGGGCTATTTCACTCAGAGTGTCGGCGGCGGCACGGCCGCACCCGCCACCGGCTCGCTGTTCTGGGTGTCCGACACCGGGGTCCGCTACGGTATCGACACCGAATCGGCTGACTCCGCTGGCCACACCAAAACGGTTGAGGCCCTTGGCCTGAGCTCGCCTCCGCTGGCCATCCCGTGGTCGATGCTGTCGCTGTTCGCGGCCGGCCCGACTCTGTCGCGTGCCGACGCGTTGCTGGCGCATGACAGCCTGCCCCCCGACACCATGCCCGGTCGTGTTGCATCGGCGGAAGGGGGGACCCGATGAGCAGGCTTATCTTCGAGGCCCGCCGGCGACTGACGCCGCCGAGCGCCCGGCAAGGCGCCATCACCATCGAGGCGCCCCCCGAACTGCCGCGGGTGATTCCGCCGTCGCTGCTGCGGCGTGCGATGCCCTACCTGATCGTCATCCTGATCGTCGGCATGATCGTCGCGCTGGTCGCCACCGGCATGAAGGTTATTTCCCCGCAGACCCTGTTCTTCCCGTTCGTGCTGCTGCTGGCGGCAACCGCGATGTATCGCGGTGGCAACGACAACAAGATGCGCACCGAGGAGGTCGACGCCGAACGGGCCGACTATCTGCGTTATCTATCGGTGGTTCGGGACAACATTCGAGCCCAGGCTGCCGAGCAGCGCGCGGCGGCGCTGTGGTCCCACCCCGACCCCGGGGCGCTGGCCACGGTGCCCGGATCCCGCCGTCAATGGGAGCGCGACCCGCATGACCCCGACTTCCTGGTGCTGCGGGCGGGCCGGCACTCGGTGCCCCTGGCCACCGCGGTCCGAGTCAATGACACGGCCGACGAGATCGACCTGGAACCAGTGTCGCACAGCGCATTACGCAGTCTGCTGGACACCCAGCGCACCGTTCGCGACGTGCCGACCGGGATCGACGTCACCAAGCTTTCGCGGATCACCGTCCTCGGGGAGCGGGACGACGTGCGGGCCGCGGTGCGCGCCTGGCTCGCTCAGGCGGTGACCTGGCACGACCCGACGGTGCTCGGGGTCATGCTGGTCAGCCGTGATCTGGAGAATCCCGAATGGTCGTGGCTCAAGTGGCTGCCGCACGTCGACATTCCGGGCCGGTTGGACGGCGTCGGCCCCGCCCGCTATCTGTCGACCGACACCGACGAGCTGATCGAGTCTCTGGGTCCGGCGCTCGTCGACCGGCCGGCGTTTACCGGCGAACCGGCGGACGCGTTGCGGCACTTGATCATTGTGGTGGACGACCCCGATTACGACCTGAACGCCTCGACGTTGGCGACGGGCCGGTCGGGTGTCACCGTCATACACCGCTCCGCCACCCCGCCGCACCGCGAGCAGTATTCGGACCCCGAGCGGCCGATCCTGCGCATCGCGGGTGGTGCGATCGAGCGCTGGCAGACCGGCGGCTGGCAGCCTTTTATCGACAACGCCGACGGCCTCGGTGCCAACGAGGCCGCGCATCTGGCTCGACAACTGTCGCGGTGGGACTCCAACCCGACGCATACCGGGCTGCGTTCGGCGGCCACCCGCGGCGCGAGTTTCACCACCCTGCTGGGGATCCCCGACGCGTCGCGGCTGGATGTGCCCGCGCTGTGGGCGCCGCGCACCCGGGACGACGAATTGCGGGTCCCGATCGGCGTCACCGCGACCGGTGAACCGCTGATGTTCGACCTCAAGGACGAGGCCGAGGGTGGGATGGGTCCGCACGGTCTGATGATCGGCATGACCGGTTCCGGCAAGTCGCAGACCCTGATGTCGATCCTGCTGTCGCTGTTGACAACTCACTCCGCGGACCGGCTGATCGTGATCTACGCCGACTTCAAGGGTGAGGCCGGCGCCGACAGCTTCCGCAATTTCCCGCAGGTTGTCGCGGTGATATCGAACATGGCCGAGAAGAAGTCGCTGGCCGACCGGTTCGCCGACACGCTGCGCGGTGAGGTGGCGCGCCGCGAGGTGCTGCTGCGCGAGGCGGGTCGCCGGGTTCAGGGCAGCGCGTTCAACTCGGTGACGGAGTACGAGGCCGCGATCGCTGCAGGTCACGACCTGCCGCCCATTCCAACGCTTTTCGTGGTCGCTGACGAGTTCACCCTGATGTTGGCCGATCACCCGGAGTACGCCGAACTTTTCGACTACGTGGCACGCAAGGGCCGCTCGTTCCGCATCCACATCCTGTTCGCGTCGCAGACGCTGGACGTCGGCAAGATCAAGGACATCGACAAGAACACCTCTTACCGGATCGGTTTGAAGGTGGCCAGCCCCAGCGTTTCTCGCCAGATCATCGGCGTGGAGGACGCCTACCACATCGAATCCGGCAAGGAGCACAAGGGCGTCGGCTTCCTGGTGCCCGCGCCCGGTGCCACCCCGGTCAAGTTCCGCAGCACCTACGTCGACGGCATTTACGAGCCGCCGCAGCCCACCAAAGCCCTTGTGGTGCACTCCGTTCTAGGGCCCAAGCTGTTCACGGCCGGTGCGGTGGAGGCGGATCCCGGCACGGTGATCGCGGGCGAGGAGGACGAACCGGCCGGCCCGCCGCGCAAGCTGATCGCCACGATCGGCGAGCAGCTGGCCCAGTACGGACCGCACGCTCCGCAGCTGTGGCTGCCACCCTTGGACGAGCCGATCGCGCTGTCGGCGGTGCTGGCCCGGGCCGGGGTGGCACAGCGACAGTGGCGCTGGCCGCTCGGTGAGATCGACAAGCCGTTTGAGATGCGCCGCGACCCGTTGCTGTTCGACGCCACGTCGTCGGCGGGCAACGTGGTGATCCACGGCGGAGCCAAGTCGGGTAAATCGACTGCGCTGCAGACATTTATCCTGTCCGCGGCCAGTTTGCACTCGCCGCGCGATGTCACCTTCTACTGCCTGGACTACGGTGGCGGGCAGCTGCGGGCCCTGGAGGACCTGGCGCACGTCGGCAGCGTCGCCTCGGCGCTGGAGCCCGAACGCATTCGGCGCACGTTCGGCGAGCTAGAGCAGCTGCTGCTGTCCCGGCAGCGGCGCGAAGCATTCCGGGACCGGCCCGGCCCGCGGCAAAGCAACGGTAACGGGAACGGCTCGGGCTCCGACGACGGCTATGGCGAGGTGTTCCTGGTCGTCGACAACCTCTACGCGTTCGGTCGCGACAACACCGACCAGTTCAACACCCGGAATCCGTTGCTGGCCAAGGTGACCGAACTGGTCAACGTGGGCCTTGCGTACGGGATTCACGTGATCATCACGACCCCGAGCTGGCTGGAGGTGCCGTTGGCGATGCGCGACGGCCTGGGCCTGCGTCTCGAGCTCAGGCTGCACGACGCCCGCGACAGCAATGTGCGGCTGGTGGGCGCGCTGCGCCGTCCGGCCGACGCAGTGCCGCACGACCAGCCGGGCCGCGGATTGACCATGGCCGCAGAGCATTTCCTGTTCGCGAGCCCGGAGTTCGACTCGGAAATAAACCCTGTGGCCGCGATCAACGCCCGCTACCCGGGTGTGGCCGCACCGCCGGTACGGCTGCTGCCTACCAACCTCGCGCCCGACGCTGTGGCCCCGCTCTACCGTGGTCCGGAACAAGTGGTGATCGGCCAGCGCGAACAGGACCTCGCGCCCGTCGTGCTCGACTTCGCGGACAACCCGCTGCTGATGGTGCTCGGGGACAGCAAGTCCGGCAAAACGACGCTGCTGCGCCACATCATCCGCACCGTGCGCGAGAACTCCAGCGCCGACCGGGTGGCGTTCACCGTGCTCGACCGGCGGCTGCACCTCGTGGACGAGCCCCTGTTCCCGGACAACGAATACACCGCCAACACCGACCGCGTCATCCCCGCGATGCTGGGGCTGGCGAACCTCATCGAATCGCGGCGGCCGCCGGCGGGCATGTCGGCGGCCGAGCTGTCCCGCTGGACCTATGCGGGCCACACCCACTACCTGATCATCGACGACGTCGACCAGATAGCGGATTCACCGGCCATCAGCGGTCCCCATGTCGGGCAGCGTCCGTGGACCGCGCTCATCGGATTGCTCGCGCACGCGGGCGATTTGGGGCTGCGGGTGATCGTCACGGGGCGGGCGACCGGGTCGGCGCATGCGCTGATGACCAACCCGTTGCTGCGCCGCTTCAACGACCTGCAGGCGATCACGTTGATGCTGGCCGGCAATCCCGCCGACAGCGGAAAGATCCGCGGTCAGCGATTCGGTCGGCTGCCCGCCGGGCGGGCGATCCTGTTGGACGACAGCGACAGCCCCACCTATGTGCAGTTGGTCAACCCGCTGGTCGGCGCGGCCGCGGCGTTGGGTGAAACGCAACAGAAGGGAAATGAGTCATGACGTTGCGAGTAGTTCCCGAAGGACTCGCCGCGGCCAGTGCGGCCGTGGAGGCGTTGACGGCGCGGCTGGCGGCCGCGCATGCCGCCGCGGGCCCGCTGATCACCGCGGTGGTGCCGCCGGCGGCCGACCCGGTCTCGCTGCAGACCGCCGCCGGCTTCAGCGCCCAGGGCGAGGAACATTCGGCGGTGGCCGCCCAGGGCGTCGAGGAGCTGGGCCGTGCGGGCGCTGGTGTGGGCCATGCCGGTGTTAGTTATCTCGCCGGCGACGCCGCGGCCGCAGCGACGTACGGAATCGCGGGAGGGGGGACCTGACAGTTAACCGCATGCGTGCCCTTACCCCAAATCCGAAGAGAGAGGGATCATTATGAGTCTTTTGGACGCTCACATTCCGCAGCTGGTGGCCTCGCAGTCGGCGTTCGCCGCCAAGGCGGCGGTCATGCGCAGCACGATCAGTCAGGCCGAGCAGGAAGCGCTGTCGGCGCAGGCCTTCCACCAGGGCGAGTCCGCGGCAGCGTTCCAGGCCGCCCATGCCCGCTTCGTCGAGGTGGCGGCCAAGGTGAACAGCTTGCTGGACATCGCGCAGGCAAATCTGGGCGACGCCGCCGGAACGTATGTGGCCGCCGACGCCGCGGCCGCGTCGACCTACACCGGCTTCTGATCCGCCCGTTAGCAGTTTTCGAAAGGACCTGTGATGTCACAGATTATGTACAACTACCCGGCGATGCTGTCTCACGCCGGGGACATGAGTTCCTACGCCGGCACCATGCAGGGCCTGGGTGCCGACATCGCCAGCGAGCAGGCCGCGTTGTCCAACGCCTGGCAGGGCGACACCGGGATGACCTACCAGGCCTGGCAGGCGCAATGGAACCAGGCGATGGACGATCTGGTCCGGGCCTATCAGGCGATGGCCAGCACCCACGAGGCCAACACCATGGCGATGATGGCCCGCGACTCGGCCGAAGCCGCCAAATGGGGCGGGTAGTTAGGCGCCGACGAACCTAGATGAACGGGGCGCCCAACGCCGTCGAACTGACGGTCGATCACGCGTGGTTCATCGCGGAAACCATTGGGGCGGGAAGCTTTCCCTGGGTTTTGGCGATAACCACGCCCTATCGTGATGCCGCGCAACGGAATGCGTTCTTGGATCGTCAGCGGGCAGAACTTGCCCGGATGGGGCTGGTGGAGACCGACGGCCCCAGGGCCGGAACGGTGAACCCGAGGGTCGCCGACTGGATCAGGTTGGTGTGTTTCCCGGACCGGTGGCTGGACCTGCGATACGTGGGGCCCGCATCCGCCGGCGATGGGCGTGACGGAACCGGGGAACTGCTGCGCGGCATCGTGGCCCAACGCGCCGACGCCGCCGGCAAGGCGGTGGTCGCGCTCCGCAACGCCCAGTTGATCACGTTTACCGCTATGGATCTCGACGACTCGCGCGCGCTGGTGCCCGTGCTGGGCGCCGGCCTGGTGCACCGTGCACCGGCGCGGTTTGCCGAATTCAGCATGCCGATGCGTGTCGGCGCCCGCGCCGACGAACGGCTGCGGTCCGGGACGCCACTCGCGGAAGTCCTCGACTACCTGGGTATCCCGGCATCGGCCAGACCCGTGGTGGAGTCGGTGTTCACCGGGCCGCGCAGCTACGTCGAGATCGTCGCGGGCTGCCGCCGCGACGGCCGGCACGCCACCACCGAAGTCGGCGCCAGCATTGTCGACACCACCCAGGGTCGGGTGTTGGTCAGCCCGTCCCGGGCCTTCGACGGGGAGTGGATATCGACATTCGCGCCCGGTACGCCCCTTGCGATCGCGAGTGCCGTCGAAGCGTTGATCGCCAACTTGCCTGACGGCCAATGGTTCTCCGGCCAGCGGCTGTCCCGAGATTTCGTTCAATGCTCGTAACCAAAAACCAGAAAGAGAGCACGATGTCCCAGCAACGGCCCCAGCGTCTTTCGAGGGTCCGGTGACGTCCGGCGCCGTCATGCCGATCGTCCGTGTCGCGATACTCGCGGACAGCCGGTTGACGGAAATGGCCCTGCCCGCGGAGTTGCCGCTGCGCGAAATCCTGCCCGCGGTACACCGTTTGGTGGTTCCCGCGGCCCACAACGGTGATGGCGGTGAACACGCTTTCGCAGCGGCTTCCCCGCTCAGCCTCGCGCCTATCGGCGGTGCGCCGTTCAGTCTGGACGCCACCCTGGACACCGTCGGTGTTGTCGACGGTGATCTGCTCGCGCTGCAGCCCGTGCCCACCGGTCCGGCCGCCCCCGGCATCGTCGAGGACATCGCCGACGCCGCGATGATCTTCTCCTCCTCGCGGCTAAAGCCCTGGGGGACAAAGCATATCCAGCGCGCAGCGCTGGCCGCGGCGATCCTGGTGACCCTGCTGACGACCGGCCTGGCGGTCAGCTACCGCGCCGCCACGGGCGGGTTGGCCGGACTGGTCGCGGTGAGCGCCATCGCCGCGGTCGTCGCAATCACCGGGCTGTTGGTGACGGCGCGTTCGGCCCGCGCCGGTAGGCCGCTGTCGATCGCCGCACTGGTGCCCATCGGCGCGGCCCTGGCGCTGGCGGTACCCGGAAAGTTCGGGCCGGCACAACTGCTGCTGGCCGCGGCCGGCGTCACCGCGTGGGCGCTGGTGTCGCTGATGGTTCCCAGTGCCGAACGGGAAAAGGTGGTCGCATTCTTCACCGCCGCGGCGGTGGTCGGCACGGGTGTGGCGCTTGCGGCGGGTGCCGAATTACTCTGGCAGCTGCCGATACTGAGCATCGGCTGCGGGCTGATCGTGGCGGCCCTGTTGATCACCATCCAAACGGCTCAGCTGTCCGCGCTGTGGGCGCGGTTCCCGTTGCCGGTGATTCCGGCGCCCGGGGACCCCACCCCGTCGGCGCCATCGGTTCGGATCCTGGAGGACCTGCCGCGTCGGGTACGCGTCGGCGACGCTCATCAGAACGGCTTCATCGCCGGTGCCGTGCTGCTCGCCGTGCTGGGATCGGTGGCAATCGCGCTGCGGCCCGAGGCGTTGAGCGGGGCGGGCCGGTACTTGGGCTGGTACGTCGTCGCGGCGACGGCGGCCACCGCCACGCTGCGCGCCCGGGTGTGGGATTCCGCCGCGTGTAAGGCATGGCTGCTGGCTCAGCCCTACCTGGTGGCCGGAGTTCTGTTGGTGCTCTACACCGCGACGGGGCGCTACGCCGCGGCTTTGGGGGCCGGGCTGGTATTGGTCGCGTTGCTGCTGGTGTGGATTGTCGTCGCGGTGAATCCGCGCATTGCGTCGCCGGAGAGCTACTCGTTGCCGCTGCGCAGGTTGCTGGGTTTTGTCGCTGCCGGCCTGGATGCGTCGTTGATACCCGTCATGGCCTACCTGGTCGGTCTGTTCAGCTGGGTGCTCAATCGATGATGCGTGCCGGATCGGCCTGCCTTACCGCGGCTTTGGTTGCGTTGCAGTCAGGGGCGTTGTGGGCGGCTCCGCCGGCATTGGCAATCAGCCCGCCGGTGGTCGACGCCGCCGTGCAGCCGCCGAGTGGCGCGCCGGGACCGGTGCAGCCGATGGAGCAACGCGGCCCATGTTCGGCCTCCGGGGTCATCCCCGGCACCGATCCGGGCGCGCCGACGTCTAATCAGACGATGCTGAATCTCCCTGCGGCATGGCAGTTTTCCCGTGGCGAAGGACAGTTGGTGGCGGTCATCGACACCGGGGTGCGGCCGGGGCCCCGGCTGCCGAGCGTTGAGGCCGGTGGGGACTTCGTGGAAACGACCGACGGCCTGACGGACTGCGACGGGCACGGGACACTGGTCGCCGGGATCATCGCGGGCCAGCCCGGCGCTGACGGCTTCTCGGGTGTCGCGCCCGGCGCGCGGCTGGTGTCCATCAGGGTGACGTCGGCGAAGTTTTCGCCGCGGGCCACGGGCGGTGATCCGACGCTGGCGCGGGCGTCCCTGGACGTCACGGCGCTGGGGCGGGCGATTGTGCACGCCGCGGATCTCGGCGCCCGGGTTATCAACATCTCGGCGGTCACCTGCCTGCCCTCCGATCGCACGATTGATCAGGGCGCGCTCGGGGCCGCGATCCGGTACGCCGCGGTGGACAAGGACGCCGTGATCGTGGCCGCCGCGGGCAACAGCGGACCGACCGGGTCGGTCGCCGGTGGAACGTCCTGCGAGTCCAATCCGCTGACCGACCTGAGCCGTCCGGACGACCCGCGCAATTGGGCGAGCGTCAAGTCGGTCTCCATCCCGTCGTGGTGGCAGCCGTATGTGCTCTCGGTGGCGTCGCTGACGCCGGAGGGGCAGCCCTCGAAATTCACCATGGCCGGACCCTGGGTGGGTATCGCCGCGCCCGGCGAAAGCATCGTGTCGGTCAGCAATCGCGACGGCGGCGGTCTGGCCAACGGATTGCCCGACGAGCACGAAAACCTGATCGCCCTCAGCGGTACCAGCTACGCAGCGGGTTATGTGTCTGGCCTCGCGGCGCTGGTACGCGCCAAGTACCCCGGACTGACCGCGGCCCAGGTGATGCGGCGCATCACCGCCACGGCGCACAACGCTGCCAGGGCGCCCTCCAACCTGGTCGGCGCCGGCAGCCTGGACCCCGTGGCAGCGCTCACCTGGGAACTACCCGCGAGCGCCGAACCTACTGCCGCACAGGCTAAGCCGGTCTCTGTCCCGGCGGCGCCGGCACCGAAGGACACCGCCCCGCGGACCGTCGCCCTCGCCGGGACCGCCGCGCTGGCCGTGCTCGTCGCGGCCGCGGGGACGGCGACCGCGATCGCCGCCCGCCGACGAAAGGAACACGCCTCGTGAGCCCGATCCCCCGGCCGGGACCCGCACGGATCACCCTTGTGCTGCTGGCGGTGATCCCCGCGGTGCTGGCCTACCCGTGGCGCTCGACGCGTGATTACTGGCTGATCGGCATCGCCGTCGTGGTCGTGGTCGCGTTGTTCGGCTGGTGGCGTGGGCTGCACTTCACCACCATCCTGCGCCGTCGCCTCGCGCTGCTGCTGCGTCGCCGTCCGACTCTCCCCGAATCCGAGTCCGGCACCAGGATTACCGCGCTGCTGCGAATCGGCCCGCCGTCCGGCGGCGCAGATGTGTTGCCTCTCCCGCTGCTGGCGCAATACCTGGACCGCTACGGCATCCGTGCTGACGCGGTCCGAATCACCAACCGCGACAACGCATCCGGTGAGAGGGTGACCTGGGTGGGGCTGACCGTCTCGGCGGTCGACAATCTCTCCGCCTTGCAGGCCCGCTCGTCGCGAATCCCGTTGCGGGAGACCGCCCAGGTCGCGGCGCGCCGACTGGCCGACCACCTGCGCGAGATCGGCTGGGAAGCCACCACGCTCGACCCGGACGACGTGCCGCAGCTGGTCGTATCGGATGTCCGCGAGACGTGGTGCGGGGTGCAGGACGGGTCGGATTACCTTGCGGCGTACCGAGTTACCGTGGATGGCGCGGTGTCCGGTGTGCTGGCTGCAATCGGGTCGCGGCCCGCGCGCGAGACATGGTCGGCGCTCGAGATCGGGGGCGGACCGGAGGCCGGTTACACGGTCGCGATCGCATGCGCGTTCCGGACCGACACGGCGCCACAGAGCGCCGCGCCGTTGGCCGGTCTGACCCCGCAGCACGGACGCCACTGGTCCGCGCTGATGGTGCTTGACCCGCTATCCGCGCAACGACTGGACGGGCACACGCGGGCGCCGGACGGCTTGTTGACCGGGTTGGGCTGGCCCACGCCCGGTGCCGGGGCCCATCGGGCACCGTTGGCCCATTAGTCGAACATGACGTCGTGCAGGAACCGGTTCATCCGCCGCAGATAGTCGGCCTGGCTGACATGCAACACGTGGCTGCCGGGGAACCAGTGCATCGTGCAGTGCTCCCAATGCTTCCAGAGCATTACGGACTGATCCGGTGGCGCCAATCGATCGCCGAGGCCGGTGATGATCATGCGACGGTCCTTGGGTACCGCCGGCCGGTAGTTCAGCGGGCAGTGGTAAGCGAGTCCGGCGGCCACCTCGTCGCGGCTGATGCGGCCGAGCAGTAGTCCACACCGGAAGAGCGTGTTGGCCGGAAACCATTCGTCGAACAGCTTTTCCGGACTTACGACGGGGCAGTTGGGGATTACGGCCTCGAGTCGGTCCTCGACGGAGGCCAGCAGCGCGGTGGTGTAACCACCCAGCGACAAGCCGGTGAGCGCCACGCGTTGCACACCGGTGTGGCGCAGATAGTCGACCACGGAACGGAAGTCATGCACGGCCTGGGCCATCGCCTCGGCAAAGCCACTCAAACCGCTGGAGAAATAGCCGAAACCGCTGAACGGCGAGAACCTTTCGGCGCGGCGCCCGTGGAACGGCAAGGTATAGAGCAACACGTCATAGCCCGAGCGGTAATACCACGGCAACGCGAAGAACAGGCCGTTGAGCAGGTAGGACGACCCCATGAAACCGTGGATGACGCACAGGGTCGGCCGCGGTCCGTCATCGTGGCGCCAGTGCTGAGCGCGCACGGTGTTGTTGGACTGCAACGTGCTCCACTGCTTGCGCATGGTGGGGTTGATCGCGGTGAAGCTGCTGGGGAACGCGATGTTGTCGACGGTGCCGTGCGCGACCCGTTCCGCGAGCGGGCTGGCCTGTCGCGACGAGACCTTCGGTAGTTCGCTTGGCGCGGGGAACGACTTCGTGTGATCGTGTTCGGCCGCGAGGTCGGCGTAGAAGCGCAGAGTGCTTCGCTCGCCGCCGGACTTCGAGCGGCGCAGCGCGCCGACCAGCACCGGCGGCGCCACGGTGGTGGCCAGCACCGAGGAGACCGTGGTGCGCAGCGTGACATCGCTGACCGCCGACGCATCGACAATCAACCGCTGCCCGAGCGACAGTTCGGAGCGACGAGGCAGGCCCCGGGCGCCGGCGGGTACGTCGGCCCCGGGTACGTCGGGAACCGGGATCGGCGGGTCGACGGGATCGGCCGCTGACGTCTCCGTCGTCGAGGGCGGCTCCGGAAAATCCGACATCCCCGGCAGCTCAGGCATCTCGCCGATGGTAACCGGCGTTTCCGCCCGCGGATGACCTATTCGACGGTGTCGTCAGTTTCTCCTGGTTTAGAGTCCTGTATCGGCGGTTGTAGATCACGAGTTAAGGACCGATATGTGGGATCCCGACGTGTACCTGGCCTTCGCCGATCACCGCAGTCGCCCGTTCTACGACCTGCTGTCGCGGGTGGGCGCCGAGCGGGCACGCCGGGTGGTCGACCTCGGTTGCGGCCCCGGCCACCTGACGAAGTTCCTGGCCAAACGCTGGCCCGGCGCGGTGATCGAGGCACTGGACAGCTCGCCGGAGATGGTGGCCGCCGCCCGGGAGCGCGGTATTGACGCCACCGTCGGCGACCTGCGCACCTGGAAGCCCCAGCCCGACACCGACGTGGTGGTCAGCAACGCGGCAATGCATTGGGTGCCTGAGCATTCCGAGCTGCTGGAACGATGGGCCGGCGAGCTGCCGAGCGGATCGTGGATCGGCGTTCAGCTCCCGAGTAACTTCGACACCCCGTCCCACGGGGCGGTGCGGGCCCTGGCGCGTCGCGAACCCTACGCAAAACTCATGCGGGACATCCCATTTCGGGTTGGCGCGGTCGTCCATCCGCCCACGCAGTACGCCGATCTGTTGATGAACGCCGGATGCAAGGTCGACGTGTGGGAGACCACATACCTGCACCAGCTCACCGGCGAGCACCCGGTGTTGGAGTGGATCACCGGCACCGCGCTGGTCCCCGTGCGTGAGCGGCTCACCGACGAGGGTTGGGAGCAGTTCCGCGAGGAGTTGATTCCGTTGCTGGACGACGCCTATCCCACCCGGCCCGACGGGACGACGATCTTCCCCTTCCGGCGGGTGTTCATCGTCGCCGAGGTGGGCGGGTCGAAGCGCTCGGCTGGGTAGCCGACACGGCGGGTGACCTACTCCTCGATGCCGCGGTCGACGGCAATCGCCGAACGACTCATCGGCGTCAAATTGTGGATCTGCAAGTAGGTTTCGGAGTACCGCCGCGCGATCGCGGAACCGGCGAAGTCCGAGGGTATGACGTCGTTCGTGCGTTGCCGCCAATCATGCAGTCGCACAGCAAGATCGGCCGCGATGCCATCCATCTTTTCGGCGTTCTCACCGACCAACAGATTGTTGGTTTCGGTGGGATCGACGCTCAGGTCGTAGAGCTCACGCTCGGGCCGCGGCGCGGTGACCAGCGGTGCGACGGCCACCCCGGACGGGCTTTGCTCGATATCCCACGGCAATTCAAGCAGTGGCCGGGGCACGTAGTTCTCGATGTAGCTGTATTCCTTTGTGCGGATTGCCCGTATCGGATCGAACGAGTCGTGATAGGTCTTCGTGGTGTAGACGTGGTCGCGCACCGGTTCGGTTGGCGCGCCGGGCGCGAGCACGGCGGAGGCGTGCGACACGCCGTCGATGTCGGCCGGCACGGTGACGCCCAGGATTTCCAGCAGTGTCGGGACCAGGTCCACACCACTGAACAGGTCGTCGTAAACCCGCGGCGGCAACCCGGAGTTGGCGGGCGGCCGGATGATCAGTCCGATGCCGGTGCCGGCGTCGTACAGCGTGGACTTCGCCCTGGGGAATGCCGGGCCGTGATCGGTGAAGAACACCACCCACGTGTTGGCGTCCAGGCCCGTCTCGGTCAGGGTGTCCAGCAGCTTGCCAACGGCCGCGTCGGCGGTGGCGATGGATCCGTAGAAGTCGGCGATATCGCCGCGCACCTCGGGGATATCGGGCAGGTAGTCGGGCGGTTCGACGAACGCACTGTCGGCGGGCTGGTAGCGCTCGTGCGGGTAGGGCCGGTGCGTCTCGAAGAACCCCGCTGTCAACAAAAACGGCTGGCCGGCCAGGTCGGTGACGCTGTCCCGCAGCCATTGCTCGGCCTTGTCCACCACGTACTCGCAATAGGAGTTCGACACGTCGAACTCGTCGAAGCCCAGCCTCTTCGGGTACGACGTTTCATGTTGCATACCGAAAAGCGCTGAGTACCAGCCTGATTCGGATAGAAACTGCGGAAGGGTGCGGATCCCCGAGCGGTATTCCCAGCCGTGGTGGGCTAGGCCGACCAGTCCGTTGGTTTGCGGGTAGCGGCCGGTGAACAGCGAGCCCCGCGACGGCGAGCACAGCGGCGCGGTGGCGTGCGCCCGGGTGAACAGGATTCCTTCCGCGGCAAGGCGGTCCAGTCGAGGGCTGGATACATCCGGATGGCCGTATACGCCCAGGTAGCGCCCCAAATCGTGCCAATGCACGAGCAGGATGTTGTCCTTTGTCTCGACCAATGCCCTCACCTCGATCGGCGACGATACCGTAGGGCCGCTGGAACGCTGTGGGTTATGAGTTCGCGTGGGCGGCCCACCACGGCGGCGGATGGGGCGCCGGCGCGCGACCGGACTCGTCGGCGCTATCGACTCACGGCTACAACGAAATCGTGGTCGCGCGCACCGGCCCGGGTGGCCGACCCCACTGGTTCTCGCACACGAACTCGGCCAGCGGCCGCGCGTAGGCCCAGCGGTCCAGTTCCAGCGCCGGTCGATCGGGAAATTCTGGTACCGGGCCCAGGCACAGGATTGCCACCGGCTCCGCGTCGGTGGGCATCGCGAGCAGGGTGGCCAATCGCTGCGGATCGAACAGCGACACCCAGCCCATGCCCAGACCTTCGGCGCGGGCCGCCAGCCACAGATTCTGGATCGCGCACGACACCGACGCCAGGTCCATCTGCGGTAGCGTGCGCCGGCCGAAGACGTGCGCGTCGCGACCATCGCCGAGCGCCACTACCAGCAACTCGGCGCACTCGAGAACGCCCTCCACCTTGAGGGCCAGAAATTCCTGTTCTCGCGGCCCCAGGGCTCGCCCGGTCAGCGCGCGCTCTTCGTCGACCAGTGCGTGGATGCGTCCGCGCAGCGCCTCATCGGTGATCCGGATGAAGCGCCACGGCTGCATCAGCCCGACACTGGGTGCCGCGTGCGCCGCCCGCAGGAGCCGCGCCAGCACGTCCTCGGATACCACGCTGCCGGGCACAAACCGGCGCATATCGCGCCGTTCGGCGATCACCCGGTACACGGCCTGACGCTCTTGCGGGGTGAACGCGTGCTCGGCCATCCGTTCATCCTAAGAAGCTTGAAATGACGAGACTGCGAAACCGTGGATCAGGTGATCGGCGTCGCGACGTCGGTTTCGAACATGATGGCCGTGTCCTCGACGTACGGTTGGTAGATCGCGACGCAGGCGCGGCCATCCTCGGGAAACGCCGGATGCACAAGGCTACTTGCTGTCATGACCCGTTAGTTAAGGGAGTTGCCCGTGAAGTTTCCGATGCAAGACGACGGCGTGCTCGATCAGTTGCCCACCGATCCCAAGGCCGGACGGGTCTTCGGCGAGCCGTACGTGACGCCCGACGGCAGCACGGTCATACCGGCAGCCAGAATCCGAAACGGGCGGGACGTGGCGGCGCTCGGCGTGTTCATCGTCCGGGGCGACCAGGCGAGCTGGGTGCCGGTCGTCGACACCAACCGGGTGGCACTGCTGGGCGTCCTCACCGGGCTGCTCTCGGCGGTGATCGGCAGCCTGGCGGTGCTGCGCCAACCGCCGTGGCCGCGGATCGTCGTCAGCAAGGATTAGGGGCTGTAGGTAACGCCGACCGCCCGGAAGACATACTCGGCCGGCATGTCGAAGGCCAGCGATCGCGCGGGCAGCCCGCTGAGCACGTCCGCGGGAACGCTGGCTTTGTAGTGCAGCGACAGCTCGCCGCTGAACTTCGGGTCGACCTCGCCGACGTCGAGATCGATCTGCAGGCCTGTCGACGAGATCGCGGCTTTGGCTGCGCCCGTCTGCGGGGCGTCCCAGCGCACGTCGACGGTCGGGGCGGCCAGCCTCGGCAACAGCGACAACGTCGCCAGCACCCGTTCTTTGGTGAAGGCCAGCGAACCGGCGTAGCTGGCCACGCTGTGTGGCGATCGCACGCCGGGGATGACGCCGCTGAACCTGCGCGTCACCGAGACGTAGTCGGCGAGGTAGATCAGCCCTTCCGCCTCGAGTTGGGTGTGCAGTTCGGCGGGCAGCTTGCCAAGGCCGAACAACCTCCGGACAAAGACCGCCATCCGCCCAGTATGACGCGGCTGGTATCGGTTGACGCATGAGTCGCCCGCGGACCTCGGCCGTCTTGGCCCTGGCGGGCCTGGCCGCGGTGCTGATCTATGCGGCGATGTGGGTGGGGCACAGCCTTAATTGGGTTGGCTGCACACCGCGGACTGGTCGTTGTTGGACCCCGCGCATGCCGTGGGGATCAAACACCCCACCTGGGTGCGCTTCTGGGACGGCGTGTCCTTCGTGTTGGGGCCCGTTCCGATGCGGGTGCTGGGTTCGGTGGCCGCCGTGGCCGCGCTGTTAGCGCGCAAGGTGCGGGTGGCGTTACTGCTGCTGTTCTGCTTGCCGCTCACCGGATTGGTGACGACGGTGGCCAAGGATCTGGCCGGTCGCCCGCGACCGGCGACCGCGTTGGTCGTCGCGCCCTCGACCTCGTTCCCGTCGGGTCACGCCCTGGAGGCGATGGCCGCCGCGCTGGCGGTGCTGACCATCCTGTTGCCCATGCTCAAGGGGGCTATGCGCGTCGTCGCAGTAACGGTCGCCGCGCTCTGCGTGCTGACCGTCGGCATCGCCAGGATCGCGCTCAACGTGCATCACCCTTCTGACGTCTTGGCCGGATGGGCCCTGGGCTACCTGTATTTCCTGTTGTGCCTGTGGGTATTTCGGCCTCCGGTCATCCGGCCTACTTCGAAAGATCAACTAAAGTAGTTGCTGCGCTGCACTTTTCGCTATGTCACGGCGCGGTGACCGAAACGGTTCTTAACCTTTACTTGACCCGGCGGTTAGCCCGGCTGACCATGAAACGATGCGCCGTTGGGTAGCTTCGCTGTCTGCTGCGGTATGCGTGACGGGCGCCGCTCTGATCCCCACGCCGGTGAGCAACGCGGCGGGAGCCCCGTGGTTCGCCAACTCGGTTGGCAATGCCACACAGGTGGTCTCGGTCGTGAGCACCGGCGGTTCGAACGCGACGATGGACATCTACCAACGCTCCGCCACCGGCTGGCAGACGCTCCTTACGGGAATCCCCACGCATGTCGGTTCGGCCGGCATGGCGCCGCAGGCCAAGAGCGAGGTGCCGGCCACCCCAATGGGTGTCTACAGCCTCGACTCGGCATTCGGCACTGCGGCCAACCCCGGAAGCGGCCTGCCCTACACCCAGGTCGGGCCGAATCACTGGTGGAGCGGCGACGACCACAGCCCCACCTTCAACACGATGCAGGTGTGCCAGAAGGCGCAGTGCCCGTTCAGCACGGCCGCCAGCGAGAACCTCGATATCCCGCAGTACAAGCACGCGATCGTGATGGGCGTCAACAAGGCCAAGACCCCCGGCGGCGGTGCGGCGTTCTTCTTCCACACCACTGACGGCAAGCCCACCGAGGGGTGCGTTGCGATCGATGACGCCACACTGGTATCGATCATGAAATGGTTGCGTCCGGGCGCGGTGATCGCGATTACGAAATAGTGCCGTCACCCGTGAAATCCGCCCGAGCACGGCCGGGCTTGACCTTGAAGTTCAGGTCCGCCACCGACATGGTCGCCTCGTAGGTGCGGTCGTAGCCGGTGGCGCAGATCCGCCAGCCGTCGGCGGTGCGCCGGTATTGGTCGCGGTAGAACGCCGCACCGATCAGCATGAAGTTGTATTCGGCGACGATGACCCGGTCTTGCAGATACCAAATGGCCGAACCGGTATCGCCCGTCACGGTGATTTCCGGATGCGTCACCCGGTGCTCGGTGACGACACCGGGGCCCATCGCCGAGCTCAGGTACTCGACCAGGTCGGCGCGGTTGTCGAAGTGCAGCTCCTTGCCCAGCGACGACCCGTAGGCACCGACGATGTCTTCGGTCATGGTGGCGGCGAAGTCGTCCCAGTTTTTGGTGTCCATCGCGCGCAGGTACCGGTACTTGACCTGCTTGATGGCTTCGACATCGGCAAGGCTCATCAGGTCATTGGAGCACACCGGTCGGTGCCGGCCACCGCTGGGATGGATAAGGGTCCCGTAAGAGGGGTGGCTTGTCAAGGTGCCGGCGGTACCACTTCGGTGACGCCACAGCATCGACCATATACCAATGGGGTTGTGACCCATCGGAATACGGCTCAGCCGCCGCTATGGTTAACGCTGGCCACCGACCCTTTTCGACGAAGGTGTTCGCTTTATGTACGACCCATTGGGGTTGTCGATTGGGACCACGAACCTGGTCGCGGCATGTCACGGTAGTTCACCGGTAACGCGCCGTGCCGTGCTAACCCTTTATCCGCATTGCGCACCGAAAGTCGGTGTGCCCGGCCGGGACTCGCACGTGATCGAGCCCGGCATGGTGATGCATGGGTTCGTCCAGCGCGTCGGCGGCTCGGCGGCCTTGTTGTCCAGCGACGGCTCCGCTCACGATCCGGATCTCTTGATGGTCGAAGCGCTCGACGCGATGGTGGTCGCCGCGGGGGCGGACGCGAGTTCGTCGGAGATCTCGATTGCGGTGCCGGCGTATTGGAAACCCGGCACGGTTCAGGCGCTGCGCAACGGGTTGCGCACGCACGTGGGGTTCGTCCGAAGCGGCATGGCGCCATGTCTGGTGTCCGACGCGCTCGCCGCGGCGACCGCCGTGAATTCCGAGTGCGGCCTGCCGACCGAGGGTGTGGTCGGTGTGCTGGATTTCGGTGGTTCCGGGACGTCGGTGACGCTGGTGAACACCAAGTCTGACTTCGAGCTGGCCAGCGCGACAATGCGTTACGTCGATTTCTCCGGTGACGAGCTCGACCAGGCGTTGCTGTTACATGTCTTGGACGAGCTGGGCCACAGCGGCGACATCGACTTGGGTGGTACCGCCGCGATGAGCCAACTGGACGAACTCAGGGACGTGTGCCGCGCCGCCAAGGAGCGGTTGTCCACCGACGCGGTAACGGAATTGGCCATCGACCTCGCCGACTGCAGCACCACCATCCAGGTGTCCCGAAGCAAGCTCGAAGACCTGATCCAGGATCAGCTGACGGCGTTCATCTACGCGTTCGACGAAATGATGGCGCGCAGCCCGGGGGGTTGGGCGGAGCTTTCCGCGGTGGTGACCGTCGGCGGTGGCGCAAGCATCCCGCTTGTCACCCAACGCCTTTCGCTGCACACCCGGCGGCCCGTGCTGACGGCCTCGCAGCCGGTGCTGGCGGCGGCAACGGGTGCGTTGACGCTCGCCTCCCGTGGCGAGGAGCTGAGCAGCCGCACCCGCACGTCCATCGGGCTGTTGGTGGCCTCGGCGGCCGGCACCCGGGTCGTGGAAATGCCGGCCGGCGACGTGATGGTGATCGACGAGGATGCGCTGACCGATCGCGAGTTGGCCTGGTCGCAAACCGAGTTCCCGGGCGACGTGCCATTGCGCTTCGCCGGGGACTCGTACAACGAGGACGGCCCCTCTGGCTACTCGATGCGGCTGAACGTCATCGAGGTCCCCAAGAAACCGGCTCGGCGACGTTTCCGGTTGTCGCAGTTGCTGATCGGTGTGTGTGCCGTGGTCGCCATGACCGCGATCGGAGGTGTCGCAATCACGTTGGCGGCCATCGAAAACCGCCCTGCTCCCCAGACACCGGCGCCCACCGTGGAGCCGCTGCCGTCACCGCCCAGCTCGGTCGTGCCGAGTCCGGCACAGTCGCCGCCCAGTGCCCCGCCGGCACCCAGCGTGGCCCCGAGCACCCCGCCACCGCCACCGTCGCCGACCGCGCCGGCGCCGGTGCTGACCACGGTCGCGCCTCCGCCGGTGGTGACCACCAGGACCACGGTGCCACGAATGACGACGACGACCCCGCCGCCGACCCCCACAACCACCACCGTGCCGACCACGACGACGACTCCGCCGCCGCCCACCACGACGACCCCGCCGCCGTCGACCGCGACGACCACCACGACGACGGTGCCCATGACGACGGAGTGGATACGCGTCCCGCTCTTGCCGGTGCCGATACCAGTGCCGGTCCCGCAGAGTCAGGCCCCACAGCAGTACCCCAATGGAGGCGGCTTCCAGAACCCCTTCCAGAACCCGGGCCAGTGATCATTTGATCCTCACCTTGAGCGCGCGCGTTCCGGTCGCACCCGGGTACCCTTGGAGCTTCCAGGTCAGCCGCCGCCGGCCGGCGTCATAGTTCGTGGCGGATCACGTCGACTGGGCGCACACTGGGCAATATCGGCACGTTTACAAGGAGGTCGCGGTGGGCGGCTACGGCGGTGCATTCGGATTTGATCCCGAGGATCTGGATCGAATGATCAGGGAGGGCAGCGAAGGGCTGCGCGATGCGTTCGAGCGGTTCAGCAGGTTCGTCACCACTCCCGGGGAGCGGTCGGGCTGGTCGACGATTTTCGAGGACCTGGGGCGGCGCTCGCGGCCGGCGCCGGAAACCGCGGGCGAGGCCGGTGACGGCGTCTGGGCCATCTACAACGTCGACGCCGACGGTGGGGCCCGCGTCGAACAGGTTTATGCGACCGAGCTGGACGCGCTGCGCGCGAACAAGAACAACACCGACCCCACCAGGAAAGTCCGCTTCCTGCCTTACGGCATTGCGGTCAGCGTTCTCGACGATCCGACGGAAGAGCCCGCGTAACCGTCAGCCCTGCTGGACCACATTCCCTTCGCCGGATTTGCTGACTTGCGGCGTGCCCGTGTGATACGTGACCTCGTTGTTCAGCCCGGATGCCTCGATCGTGTCGGCGGCGTCGACGGTGACTGAATTCTTCATGCCGGACACTGTCAGGCTCTTGCAGTGGCCGGTGATCGTGATGGTGTTGGAGATGCCGCTGACCGTGACGGTGTTGTCGTTGCAGGCGAGCGTCTCGTCCTCGTTGATGCCCGAGATGCTGAGCGGTGCGCCGGCCGGCGCACCAGATGTGCCCGATGCCGTGGACGGCGTGGATGGCGCGCTGCTGGGCGTCCGGGTTTTGGTGCGCGAGGATGTCGGGCCCGTCGGCGGCATGCTGATGCTGGGCGTCGGGGACTGAATGACGATGTGGCTCTGTGAAATCCGATGCGCGACGAAGGCGGCGATGCCCCCCACCAAAGCCAGGACGCCGACGACGAAGACCGCGCCCAAGATCCACAGCGCCCGGCTGCCCGAGGACGACTTGGGCGTGGGTCCGGCGTAGGGGCCGCCCCCCAATCCGCCATATCCGCCGTAGCTGTACGGCGCGGAAGACGCTGGGGGTGGAACCGGACCGGGCGGGGGCGGGTACGCGTGACCGCCGGGCGGCGGGCTGCTCAGTTCGGAGGCGCGGGCGGTGTCTTCCAGCGGGCGTTCGAGGTCCCGAATGCGCTGTTCCGGGTCGTCCTGCGGTTCCATGCCCAGATATTCCCACACCGAATCGGCGGCGCAATAGGTAGTTTCAGGGTCGTGCCCGACTTGCCGAACCGTCAGATCCTGTTGCGCCGCCGCCCCAGTGGGCTGGTCGAACCCGGTGACACCGAGCTGGTCACCACGCCGGCACCCGAGCCCGCCGACGGCGAGGCGCTGGTCCGTACCACCTACGTGGGTATCGACGCGGCCGCCCGGACCTGGCTCGACGACCAACCCGGTTACCTTCCGCCGGTGCAGCTGGGGGAGGTGATCCGCGCGGCCGGCATCGGCCACGTCGTCGCCTCGCGCTGCGACGCCTATGCCGTCGGCGACGTGGTCACCACACTGACCGGCTTTCAGGAGTACGTGATCGTGCGCGACGATCTGTTTTCCACGCCCATCCCGGGCGAGGACGACCAGCTGGCGATCATGTCGGTGTACGGCCCGACCGGCGCCACCGCCTACTTCGGGATGACCGACATCGGCCGGCCGCGACCGGGGGAGACGGTGGTGGTGTCGGCGGCGGCGGGCGCCACCGGATCGGTGGCCGGGCAGATCGCCAAGATCGCCGGGGCCCGGGTGGTGGGAATCGCCGGCGGGGCGCAGAAGTGCCGCGCGGTGGTCGAGGACTTCGGATTCGACGCGTGCATCGACTACAAGGCCGACGGCCTGCCGGCCGCCCTCAAGGAGCACTGCCCGAAGCGCGTCGACGTCTACTTCGACAACGTCGGCGGCCCGATCCTCAACGCGGTGCTAGGCCGGCTGGCGCACAACGCGCGGGTCGTGCTCTGCGGCGTCATCTCCAGCTATCTCACCGGTGAGCACCCGGGCCCGGCCAACTATGTGAACCTGTTGTCCAAAACCGCTCTTATGCAAGGATTCAACGCGCTCGACAAGTGGGGTCGGTTCGACGAAGCCTTCGCCAACCTCCGCCAGTGGGAGGCGGAGGGTCGGCTCAGGCATCGTCAGACCGTTTTCGCGGGCATCGACTCCTGCGTCGACGCCCTCAACGGGTTGTTCACCGGTGCCAACATCGGCAAGACGCTGGTCAAGCTCAGCGAGCCCGACGGTTAGCCCTCGCCGTCGTCGGCCAAGGTGCGGTACAGCGACTTCTTGGCCTCCGTCAGCGCCTCCAGCACCTTGGTCCGGGCCTCGGCGAGCTTTTCCTTCTGCTCGTCGGTGCCGGTCCAGGTGATGGTGCGAGCCAACCCGGCGATCTCGAAGAGCTCCTTGCGGATCTTGAAGACGTCGCCGAACTTCGCCGCCCGGGCCAGGAAAGCCTCCGCGGTGTCGCTGTTGATACCCCGCCACGCCAGCAGGTTCTGGCCGAGCTCGGTCAGGGTGGCCACGCCGTTGTCGACCGTCACGATGCCGCGGCCCGCGAGCAACCCGATCGCGAGCTCGGCCACTTCCTGTGGCGGGCTCCACGCGCCACCGGTTTTGTCCGAGACCCGCTGGACGACCTGTGCGGCGTCGGCCGGTCCGTCGAGCAGCATCGCCGCGGTGCCGAACGCCGCCCGCTTGAGACGTTTGGGACCGCCGCCCGGCCCGACGCCCCGCCCGAAACCACCGCCGCCGAAACCATGGCCGCCGCGGCCACCGTGGCCCCAACCCTGACCGCCGCCGGGCCCGCCGAAACCAAAGCCGGGTCCGCCGAAGCCGGGCCCGCCGAAGAATCCACCACCAGACATCTGTGTTCCTCTCATCGAATCCCTATCGAACTATCAAGTTCCTTGATACCACCGGCCCCGACGATGTCAACCAGCTTGATGCTGCCCGGCAGCGTCCAGCCGTCCGCGGCTTGTGCGCCCGTTCCATGGTGCCCCGCCGCGACGAATCACCAACCAGCACACCGTTCGCGGGGGTGCTGCTATCGTCCCTTGCTTATGCCAGAGATGGATCGTCGCCGCATGATGATGGTGGCGGGATTGGGTGCTCTAGCTACTGCGATCCCCGCCCCGCAAGCGGGGGCGGCACCGGTCCGGCCGCAAACACCCGTGACGCCGGCACCCCCGCCCGCGGCGCCCGCCTCCCAAACCGGCGGGTTTCTGTTCCACGACGAATTCGACGGCCCGGCCGGGTCGGCCCCCGACCCGTCGAAGTGGGTCGTGGCGAACCACCGCACGCCGATCCGGAACCCGGTCAACTGGGACCGACCGGAGTTTTTCGGGCAGTACCGCGACACCCGACAGAACGTGTTCCTCGACGGCAAATCCAACCTTGTCCTGCGCGCCACCAACGCCGGGGGCTACTTCGGCGGCCTGGTCTCCGGCACCTGGCGGGGGGCGATCGGGACCACCTGGGAAGCGCGAATCAAGCTCAACTGCCTGGGTCCCGGTATGTGGCCGGCCTGGTGGCTGTCGAACGACGATCCCGGCCGCAGTGGCGAAGTCGACCTGATGGAGTGGTACGGCAACGGGGAGTGGCCCTCGGGGACGACGGTGCACGCGAACCCCGACGGCACGGCGTTCGAGACCCACCCGATCGGGGTGGACGGCGCCTGGCACAACTGGCGCGTCACCTGGGATCCCGGCGGCATGTATTTCTGGCTGGACTACGCCGACGGGATGCCGCCGTACTTCAGCGTCCCGGCGACCGGCATCGAGGATCTCAATGACCCGGTCCGCCTGTGGCCGTTCAACGACCCCGGTTACACGATGTTTCCGGTCTTGAATCTTGCGGTCGGCGGTTCCGGCGGCGGCGACCCCGGACAGGGGGCGTATCCATCCGAAATGCTCGTCGACTGGGTCCGAGTTTTTTGACACTGGCAACCGCGTGCGGCGGCTTTCGCCGCCCGCGGCAGCAACCGGGGGATGCGGGCTCGTCGGCCACATGGTTTCATAACACCGCTTGGGGGAGTTGATCGCGCCAAGTCGAACGTGCCGGTTTTTCAGCGATGGGTGGTGCAGGTATGGATCGTCGCAGCATGTTGTCGATGATGGGAGTCGGCATGCTGGCAGCCGCGGCCGCAACCCGCGTCCCGGCGGCAGGGGCATATCCGTCGCCGCCGAGCGCGCCGGCCGGCGCCCCCGGCGGCTACATTTTCCAGGACGAGTTTGACGGCCCGGCGGGCTCGGCTCCCGATCCCGGCAAGTGGACCATACAGACCTGGCAGGACGACGTGTTTCCGCCGGTCGCGGGGATCTACCGGAACGACCGCCGCAACGTGTTCCTCGACGGCAACTCCAACCTCGTCCTGTGCGCCACCCAAGAATTTGGCAACTACTACAGCGGCAAACTGCGCGGCAACTGGCGGGGCATGATCAACACCACCTGGGAAGCGCGGATCAAACTCGACTGTCTGTTTCCCGGCCTGTGGCCCTCGTTCTGGACCGTCAACGAGGATCCGCTGCCCGACGGTGAGGTCGACATCTTCGAGTGGTACGGCAACGGCAACTGGGCCCCGGGAACCACGGTCCACGCGGCGTCCAACGGGAAAACCTGGGAAGGCAAATCCATCCCCGGTTTGGTCGACGGGGGATGGCACACGTGGCAAATGCATTGGGCTGATGACGGTTTCCACTTCTCGCGAGACGGGGCACCCTACTTCAGCGTTCCCAACAAACCCATCCACGTCCACGGCGGCGCTCCGGATGACTTCCGGTGGCCGTTCAACAATCCCGGCTATTGGATGACGCCCATGTTCACCCTCGCCGTCGGTGGGGTGGGCGCCGGTGACCCCGCCGCGGGTACGTTCCCGGCGGCGATGCTCGTCGACTACCTCCGTGTCTGGTGACTATCGTTCGGCCTTGATCACCTGAACCAGGTTGAACTGCCACCGCTCGACGAGCCGGAAACCCAGATCGCGCGGAACCGCGAACGCCGGGGTTGCCCCGTACCGAGGGCCGGGGGCAATCGCCGGGCCCCGTTCGTGAGCAGGCACCGTCTCGTCGGCCTGGGTGATGATCCACACCACGGCGCAGTGGCTCAACGGCACGGCGACGACCTCCGGAATGAGATTGGTGTCGAAAACGTCGTTGCGGCCCGTTGCCCGCTGCCACAGGGTGAGATCGATCAGCTTCCGGTATGCGTCAGGGCGCGCGGCCAGCAATGGTCGCATTGGTGCGGGCATGAATGTCACCGTGTCGTTGACCAGCAGGCAATCGCCAGGCGCTGCTTGTGCAGTAACCAGGTCGGCTACCTGGCTGTAGTCCATCCCGTATTTTGCATACGGGTTGCGCTGCGCCAGAGCATAATTCGGTGCCGCAGCCACGGCGAAGAGGATGACGACGACCGCCGCCGCCCATGGTCTACGGGCGACGGTCGCGATGCACAAGCCCAGGATCACTGCGATCGCCGGTGCGGTGAAGCACAGGTAACGCGGCGTGTAGACCGGGTGGACCAACGCCGAGTAGGTCACGATCACGGCCGTGGGTATCACCAGCCACCCTGTCGCCAGGGCCAACAGCTCCCACTCTGTAGCCGGGGGCTTCGCGGATGCGAAGCGCCGCAACACAATAGCCGCGGCGACGATCAGCGCTGACAAGATCGCGAACGGCGGACTCCTCTCGAAGTATTGTTGGACCGCAACATCTTCGATCGTTCGGTGCCCGATGGGTGCGACCCAACTGATTTGATGCGCCTGCCAGGCGGCCGCGATGAAGAACGGCGTCAGCGCACATCCCGCCAAAACCGCGGCCGTGACGAATCGTGTTGTGACCGTTCGCTCGCGACGGAAGCCGAAGACGAATACGGCTTGCGCCAACAGCAGGAGAGCGAGATATACATCGAGGACAACCGAGCCGGCGAGGGCGATGCCGTAGCACAACCATAGCCAGGCCCGGTCGCGACGGACGGCGTGGACGAGCAGGACGGTCAGCCAGGCCGCGGCCATCATCGAGAAGGCATAGGGGCGTGCTTCGATGGCAGCCCATGTGGTGCGGGGCAAGATTGCGCACATGACCCCGGACGTCACCGCGACCGTGCGGGACGAAAACTGCTTGCCCAGCAGCACAACTCCCGCCGCGGCACCTCCGACGGCCAGACCGCTTGGCGCTCGGGACCAGAACTCCGTCGGCGGGAATACCTGGAACCAGCAATGCATGAACAGGTAGTACAAGCCGTGGACCGCGTCGACGTTGCCCAACATGTGCCACAGCTGAACCAGGGAGCGACTGTACGAGGCGGAAATCGTGGCGGCCTCGTCGTACCAGAAAGACGGACGGCCCGCGCCACCCAGACCGATCGCCGTCGCCAGCACCCCAACGATCAGCGGATCCAGCGCACCCGGCGACCGTGACCGGCCGACATCCGCGTCGCTCACCGAGTCGCCGAGCAGGTCGCGTTCTCGCCGAACACACCGCCATGTTGCCAGAAGCGGACAGACCGCCGACACTTCCGCCGCGATCTGACTTTTGGCGCGTCTACCAATAAAGTCTTCTCGTGCTCAATCCGAAGCAGTGGGCAGTAGCTGTACACGGTTTCCTGAAAGCACGGTGACGGCGCATGGAGTTCCTGGTCAACATGACCACCCGCGTGCCCGACGGCACGTCGGATCACGAGGTGGACCAGGTCCGTGGCCGCGAGGCCGCACGAGCGCGCGAGCTGGCGGCGACGGGAAATCTGCTGCGCCTGTGGCGCCCACCGCTGCAGCCGGGTGAATGGCGCACGCTCGGGCTGTTCGCCGCGGGCGACGAAGACCAACTCGAGCGGGCCCTCGCCTCGATGCCGCTGCGGATCTGGCGCACCGACGAGGTCACGGTGCTCGGCGTCCATTCGAACGATCCGGCGTGCGCACGGATCGCCGCCAGACCCGGCCGGGGCCCGGAGTTCCTGGTGATGACGACCATCACCGTGCCCCCCGATACCCCGCAGGACCTGGTCGATGCCGCCGCCGCGCGCGAGGCCGACCGTGCCCGTGATTTGGCCGCGCGCGGACACCTGACGCGGCTATGGACGGTGCCCGCCGGGCCAGACGGTGCGCGCACCCTGGGGCTGTGGCGGGCCCGCGATCCCGGCGAGTTGATGGCCATCGTGGAATCGCTGCCACTTTCGGGTTGGATGACCATCGAGACCACCCCGCTGAGCCCGCATCCCAGCGACCCGATCCGGATGGGTTAGCCTGCGCCCGAATCGCCAAGTGCGGCAAGCGAAGCAAGCGCGCTCCGGGTGCGTCGCGTCGTGGTCAGCAGCGCGCGCGCCGCCAGGTCCGTCGGTTCCAACCGGCCC
>Ga0213876_10000592_pt1 | contig 26961 bp, 10 predicted proteins | sample BarmaccomBMRX_R9_FD_160113 | JGI IMG/M metagenome (GOLD analysis project Ga0213876, IMG submission 160113) | Root-associated microbial communities from Barbacenia macrantha in rupestrian grasslands, the National Park of Serra do Cipo, Brazil - RX_R9 | ecosystem: Host-associated > Plants > Roots... | reverse complement strand
GCCGCCCTCGCTCCCCGAGCGTCCGCCCTCCTTTAGCGTCTCGTTCAGTTTCGACTTCGAGATTTGGAGCGCCGGGACGAGGCCGAAGAGCAGGCCCGTCAGGAGCGCCGCGCCGAGGGTGAAGGTGAGCACGCGCGCGTCGAGCCGGACGTTCTGCAAGACAATCGCCGGCACGCTGTCCGAGACGGCCGAGGAGAGCGCCTCGACGCCCCACGTCGCGAAGAGGAGGCCGAGCGCGCCGCCTGCGACCGCGAGCAGCAGGCTCTCGGTCAGGAGCTGGCGCGCGATGCGCAGGCGGCCCGCGCCGAGCGTGGTGCGGATGGCGATCTCCCTGGCGCGCGACGCCGAGCGCGCGAGCATCAGGTTCGCCACGTTCGCGCACGCGATCAAAAGCACGAAGCCGACCGCCGCCATCAGCAGCAGGAGCGACGAGCGGATGTTCTGCGTCGCGCTGCCTTGCAGCGTGTCGAGCGTGAAGCCGTTGCCCGCGTTGCTCGCCGGGTACGCGCGCGCGAGCCGCTCGGTGACGGCCTGCATGTCGGCGCGGGCCTGCTCGATTGAGACGCCGCCTTTCAGCAGCCCGACGACGTAGATGCCGGGGTGGTTGCCGCGCGCCTGCATCCGGTCGGCGCGCAGGCCGAGCGGCACGAAGATGTCAACGGGCGCCTGCCACTCGAACGTCTGCGGCAGGATGCCGACGACCGTGTAGCTTTCGTTGTTCAGCATCAGGCTGCGGCCCAAGACCCCGGGGTCGCCGCCGAAGCGCCGCTGCCACAGGCCGTGGCTGAGGATGACGGTTTTACCTCCGCCCGTCCGATCCTCTTCCGGCAGGAAGTTGCGCCCCGTGGCGGGCGCGACGCCGAGGGCCGGGAAAAATTGCTGCGTGACTTCGCGCGCCGTCAGGCGCTCCGGCTCGCCCGCGCCCGTCAGCACGAAGCCGTTCGAGCGGAACGCCGCCAGCGCGTCGAACGACGTCGTCTGCGCCTGCCAGTCGAGGAAGTTCGGGTAGGAGACGGACATGTTCGGGACTTGCTGACTCCACTCCGAGAGGAAGACCAGCCTGTCCGCCGTCCGGTAAGGCAGTGGGCGCAGCAGCACGCCGTTGACGACCGAGAAGATGGCCGTGTTCGCGCCGATCCCCAGCGCCAGCGTCAACACCGCGACCGCCGTGAACCCCGGCCGCTTCCAAAGCATCCGCACCCCGAAGCGCAAGTCCTGAAGCAGTGTGCTCATCACTTCTCCCCTCCCGGGAGCGCGGGCATCCCTGCCCGCCAAAGCGTGCGAGAGCACGCTTTAAAGTCTTCCGCTTTAATTCAACGTCGAGGTTTAAAGTCTCACGGCCTTCGCGCTCTGGCGCTCATGGCGGGCAGGGATGCCCGCGCTCCCGGCGACAGCCGGCCTCATCTCACTCGTACCTCAAAGCCACCATCGGATCGACCTTCGTCGCGCGGCGCGCCGGGATGTAGCAGGCGAGCAGTGCGACGGCGGCGAGCAGCAGGGGCACGGTGACGAAGACCGCCGGGTCTGTGGCCCCGACGCCGAAGAGCAGGCCGGACATGACGCGCGTGAGCGCGAGCGCCACCGCCACGCCTACGCCCGTGCCGACGAGCGTCAGCGTCATACCCTGGCCGATGACGAGCCGCAGCACGTCTCGCGGCCGCGCGCCGAGGGCGACCCGCAGCCCGATCTCGTGCGTCCGCTGCGCCACCGAGTAGCTCACCACGCCGTAGAGCCCGAGCGCCGCCAGCGCCGCCGCCGCCGCCGCGAAGACGCCGAGCAGCGCCGCCGAGAAGCGGCGCGAGGCTACCGACTCCGAGAGCCAACCCTCCATCGTCTTGACGTTGCCGACCGGCTGGTCTTTATCGATTGAGCGCACGCGCTCGCGCAAGGGGCCGGCCAGCGCGACGGGGTCGCCCTCGGAGCGCACCACCAGCGTCATCTGCCGCGAAGGCGTCTGGAGGTGCGGGAAGAACATCTCGGGGCGCGTGTCCACGTCCAGACCCTGGTGGCGCACGTCGCCGACGATGCCGACCACCTCGGCCCAGGGCGACTTGTCGCTTGTGCGCACGCGCTTGCCGACCGGGTCTTCGCCCGCGAAGAAGGAGCGGGCCATCGCCTCGTTGATGACGAGGACGCGTTGCGCCTCGGCCGTGTCGGCCGGTGTAAATGCACGCCCGCGCTTGAGCGGAATGCCGAGCGCGCGGAAGTAGTCGGCGCTGACGTTGCGGCGCCCCGCGCGCATCGCCTGCCCGGGCGGGAGCGGCGCGCGTCCCTCGATCTGGACGAAGTTCGAGGTGTCGTCGCCGGTCAGCGGCAGGACGCTCACCACGCCGGCCGCCTGCACGCCGGGCAGCGCGGCGGCCTCTTGCAACAGTTGCTCGTAGAAGGCCGTGATGCGCTGCGGCTCCCCGTACTTCGCCTGCGGCAGAGAGACGGCCATCGTTATGACGTGGTGCGGGTCGAGGCCGGGGTCTACCGCGAGCAGCCGTGAGAAACTCTTCAAAAGCAGCCCCGCGCCGACGAGCAGCACGAGCGTCAGCGCCACCTCCGCGACGACGAGCGACGAGCGCAGGCGGCTCCGCGCCAAACCCTGCCCCGAGCGCCCGCCCTCCTTGAGCGATTCGACGAAGTCGGTCTTCGAGGCTTGCAGCGCGGGCGCGAGTCCGAAGAGCAGCCCCGTCAAAACCGAGAGCCCGAGCGTGAAGGCGAGTACGCGCCAGTCGAGCGTGACCTCGCCGGCGCGCTGCACGCCCTCCGGGTCGAGCCCGACCAGAAGGTCAACGCCCCACACCGCGAGCAAAAGCCCCAGAGCCCCGCCCGACCCCGAGAGCAGAAGGCTCTCGGCGAGCAACTGCCGGATGATGCGCCAGCGCGACGCGCCCAGAGCCGCGCGCACCGCGACCTCCCTGCGCCGCGCGGCCGCGCGCGCCAGCAGGAGGTTGGCGACGTTGGCGCACGCGATGAGCAGCACGAGCGCGACCGCCCCGAGCAGCACGAGCAGCGCCGTGCGCGCGCCGCCGACGACCTGCTCGTGCAAAGGCACGACCACGACCTGGTGCCCGACGTTCGTCCCGCCCAGAGACTGCTCGACGCGCGCGGCGACCGTCGCCATCTCGGCACTGGCCTGCTCGACCGAGACGCCTTCTTTAAGCCGCCCGAGGACGTTGAGGAAGTGGCTGCCGGGCTGCGCGCGGTCTTCGGCGCTGAACGCGATGGGGCGCGCCAGCGCGGCGCCCTCCGGCAGGCGGAACCCGCGCGGCAGCACGCCGACCACGTTGCACGCGACGCCGTCGAGACTGACGGTCTGCCCGACGACCGAGGGGTCGGAGTTGAAGCGGCTCTGCCAAAGCTCGTGGCCGAGGACGACGACGTTGTTGGCGCCCGGGCGGTCTTCTTCGTCGAGGAAGGCGCGGCCGTGCGCCGGCGCCACGCCGAGCAGGGGGAAGTAGGCGGCCGACACGAGCGCGCCCGTGACGCGCTCGGGCTCGCCGCGCCCCGTCAGGTTGTACTCGGCCGCGTCAATCGCGGCGAGACGCTGAAAGGACTGGCACTGGTCGGCCCACGCCAGGAACTCGTGCGGGGCGATCTCGACGCGCGGCATGTTCTGCCGCGGGCGCGACTCCCAGAGCTGCACCAACTGTTCGGGCGCCGGGTAAGGCAGCGGCCTGAGCAGCACCGAGTTGACGACCGAGAAGATCGCCGTGTTCGCGCCGATGCCGAGCGCCAGCGCGCCCACGGCCACCGCCGCGAACCCCGGGCTCTTCCACAGACGCCGGGTCGCGTAACGCAGGTCTTGCAGTAATGCTCTCATCAACTCACCCCTTATTCATCACTCGTATCTCAAGGCGACCAGCGGATCGACTCTGGCGGCGCGGCGCGCGGGGAGGTAGCCGGCGACGAGCGCGATGGCGCCGAGCAGCGCGGGCACGCCGACGAAGGTCAAGGGGTCGGTCGCGCCCACGCCGTAGAGGAAGCCGCCGAGGACGCGCGTGAGCGCGAGCGAGAGCAGCAGCCCCAGGCCGAGCCCGACGCCCACCATCGACAGCCCCTCGCCCAGCACCAGCCGCAGCACGTCCGCGCGCCCCGCGCCCAAAGCCATCCGCACCCCGATCTCGCGCGTCCGCTGCGCGACCGTGTAGCTGACGACGCCGTAGATGCCGATGGCCGCCAGCGCCAACGCCAGCAGGCCGAAGCCGCCGAGCGTCCACGCCGCGACGCGCGCCGGCAGGAGCGAGAGGTCGAACTGCTCTTCGAGCGTCCGCACGTCCGCCACGGGCAGGTTCGGGTCGAGCGCGCGCAGTTGTTCGCGCACCGGGCCGGCCAGCACGCGCGGGTCGCCGGACGTGCGCACGACGAGCGTCATGCGCGGCTCGTAGGACTGCATCACGGGGCGGTAGATGTACGGGCGCGCGCGGTCGCCGAGCGAGCGGTACTTGCCGTCGCGCGCCACGCCGACGACTTCGAGGAACGGCCCGCCCGCGCCCTCGAAGCTGACGCGCTTGCCCAGCGCGTCTTCGCCCGGCCAGAGCATCGCGGCCAGCGTCTCGTTGATGACGGCCACGCCCGGCGCGCCCTCGCGGTCTGACTCTTCGAAGTCGCGCCCCCGCACGAGCTGTGTGCCCATCGTCCTGAAGTAATCGGGGCCGACGAGGTTGAAGCCGGCGCTCGTGCCTTCATTGCCCTCTGCGCCGCGGCCCTCGGCGAAGACCTGAGTCTGTCCGAAGGAGAAGCCGAGCTGCGCGAACTTGACGAGGCTCGCCGACTCGACGCCGGGCTGAGCGTTGACGCGCGCCAGCAGCTCGCGGTAGAAGGCGCGCCCCTCTTCCGACTTGTAACGCAGCAGCCCCAGGTCAACCGGTACGGTCAGCGCGCGTTCGACGCGGAAGCCTGGGTCGATGGCGTGCGCGTTCCACAGAGACCTGATGAACAGGCCCGCGCAGACGAGCAGCACGACCGAGAGCGTCACCTGCGCCGTCACGAAGGCCGCGCGCAGACGTGAGCGGCGCGAGCCCGCCCGCGCGAGCGCGTCCTCCGTCTTCAAGGCCGTCACGATGTCGAGGCGCGAAGCCTGAAGCGCGGGTGCGAGCCCGAAGGCGATTCCGGCGCCGACCGAGACCAAAGACGTGAAGGCGAGCACGCGGTAGTCGAGCCGCAGGTCGAGCGAATCGACCGGCGTCCCCGCCGCGTAAGAGACCATCAAGTCGTTCGCCCACAGCGCGAGCAGCAGCCCCGCCGCCCCGCCGAGGCAGGAGAGCAGCACGCTCTCCGTCAGCCACTGCCGCACGAGCCGCGCGCGCCCCGCGCCGAGCGCCTGCCGGATGGCCGTCTCGCGCCGCCGCACGGCCGCGCGCGCGACGAGCAGCCCCGCGATGTTCGCGCACGCGATGAGCAGCACGAGCCCGAGCACCGCCATCACGATGCCCGCCACGGGCAGCGCCTGCTCGCGGTCGGCCGGATCCATGCCGCCGCTCAAAGGAAGCAGTTGCACGCGGCGCACAGTCTCCTCGTTCACGCGCCCGCCGTTGGCCTCGGCCACGCGCCTCGCCACGCCCGCTAGTTCCGAGCCGGCCTGCTCGCGCGTGACGTTCGCCTTGAGCCGCGCGAAGACCGCGAGCCAGTGGCTATAGCGCCGCCGCAGAATGTCTTCGTTGCCGCCGTCGTCCAACATCCTCCCGGCCTCGGGCGGGTTGAGCAGCGAGTGCGTCGAGAGCGGCACCCACAGCTCGCGGCTCAGGCCCACCTCCGTCCCGACGAAGCCCTCGGGCGCGACGCCGACGACGGTGAAGCCGAGCCCGTTGAGCGTGACCTGACGGCCGACCACGCCCGGGTCGGAGTCGAAGCGCGTCCGCCAGAGGTGTTGGCTGAGGACGACGACGCGCGCGGGCTCGCGCCCTTCCGCCTCGACGAAGCTGCGCCCCGCCTGCAAGCCCACGCCGAGCACGTCGAAGTAGTTAGCCGTCACGAACTCGCCGCGCACCAGCTCCGGCTCGCCGCCGCGCGTGAGCGAGAACTCGCGCGTGCCCGTCGCGGCCGCCATGCCCTCGAAGCCCTGCGCCTGCTCGCGGTAGTCCTGGTAGTCCGGGTACGACTCGGGCGCGCGCAGCCACACCAGCCGCTCCTGCCCCTTGACGACGGGGAGCTGCCGGATGAGCACCGCGTTGAAGAGGCTGAAGACGGCCGTGTTGACGCCGATGCCGAGCGCCAGACTCACGACCGCCACCAGCGTGAACCCCGGCGAACGCGCCAGCATCCTCAACCCGTACCGCACGTCTTGCAGAAGAGTCATTTGCTCACCCCGTCTACTCGTACCTGAGAGCAACCATCGGATCGACCTTCGTCGCGCGCCGCGCCGGCACGAGGCAGGCGGCGAGCGCGACGAGGGAGAGGAGCGCGGCCACCGCGGCGAAGGTCAGCGGGTCGCGCGCGCCGACGCCGAAGAGGAGGCTTGAGATGACGCGCGTCACGGCGAGCCCGCCCGCGAGGCCGAGCACGATGCCGGCCCCCGCGAGCCCCAGGCCGCGCCCGAGCACCAGCCGCAGCACGTCGCTGGGCCGCGCGCCCAGGGCGACGCGGACGCCGATCTCACGCGTGCGCTGCGCGACCGTGTAGGAGATGACGCCGTAGATGCCGACGCCCGCGAGCGCCACGGCCACCGCCGCGAAGACGCCGAGCAGAAGCATCGAGAAGCGGCGCAGCGCCACCGAGTCCGCGAGCAGCTCGTCCATCGTCGCCGCGCCGAAGACGGCCAGCTCCCTGTCGGCCGCGGCCACCTCGCGCCTGACCCCGCCGAGCAGCGCCGCGGGGTCTGACTTCGAGCGCACGACCAACGTCATGAACGAGGTCGGGAACTGCGCCTCCGGCAAATACATCTGCATCACGTCCTCGCGGTCGAGGCCGTACTGCTTCACGTCGCGCACGACGCCGACCACTGTCCGCCAAGGCTGCCGGTTCTTCTCCGAACCGGGGAACTTGACGCGCCGGCCGAGCGGCGACTGCCCCGGCCAGAGCTTGCGCGCCGCCGTCTCGCTGACGAGCGCGACCGGCGCCCCGTCGGCCGCGTCGTGTTCGTCTAACGCGCGGCCGTCAACCAAAGGGATGCGCATCGCGCGCAGGTAGCCGGGCGTGGCGACGTAGAGGTCAACGCTCACCTCCTGCCCGCGCGGCACGGGGTGGTCTTCGACCACGAGCGAGCGCCCGTCGAAGTTGCTGCTCAGGGGAAGGACACTCGTAAAGGCCGCGCCCTCGACGCCGGGCAGCGACTCGACCTGGCGCGCGAGCCTTTCGAAGAAGGCCGCCTGCGCCGCGCCGTCGGGGTACCTCGAAGCGGGCAGCGCGAGGTTCATCGTCAGGAGGTGCGAGGTGTCGAAGCCCGCGTCCACGGCGCGCAGGCGCACCACGCTCTTGACGAGCAGCCCTGCCCCCGCGAGCAGCACGAGCGCCAGCGCCATCTCCGCGACGACGAGCGCCGAACGCAGACGCCCGCCGCGCCCGCCGCTCTCGGAGCGGCCGCCCGCCTTGAGCGTCTCGTTCAAATCGGGGCCGGAGACTTGCAGCGCGGGCGCGAGCCCGAAGGCGAGCCCGGCCAGCACCGAGACGCCGCCCGTGAAGGCGAGCACGCCGTAGTCCACGCGCACGCCCGCGAGCAGCGGCGACACGCGTGAGCCGAGCGACTCGACGAGCCCGATGCCCCACAGCGCGAGCAGCAGTCCCGCCGCGCCGCCCGCGAGCGCCAGCAGCACGCTCTCCGTCAAGAGCTGCCGCACGAGGCGCCCCCGCCCCGCCCCGAGCGCGGCGCGCAGGGCGAACTCGCGCTGCCGCGCCGAAGAGCGCGCGAGCAGGAGGTTGCCGACGTTGGCGCACGCGATGAGCAGCACGAAGACGACCGCGCCGAACAGTGCCAGCAGCGCCGTGCGCAGTCCGCCGACCGTGTCCTCGGGCAGCGTGACGAGGTGGACGCCGTAGTCCGTGTTGTATTCGGGGTGCTCGTGCTCAAGGCGCGAGGCGATGACGCTCATCTCGGCCTGCGCCTGTTCGAGCGTGACGCCGGGCTTCAGGCGCCCTATCGCGCGCAGGTGGCGCGAGCCGCGCTCGATCTCGTCGTGCGGCTCGGCCACGGGCCTGTAGAACTGCCCCGGCGGGTCGTTGAGGCTGCGCGGGAGCGGGCGGAAATCCTCGGGCATCACGCCGACGACCGTGTAAGGCTTCCCGCCGAGGCTCACGGCCTGCCCGACGACGTTGGGGTCGCCGCCGAAGCGCCGCTGCCAGAGCCCCTGGCCGAGGACGATGACGTTGTCCTTGCCGTCCTCCTGCTCTTCGGGGAGGAAGGTGCGGCCGAGCAGCGGCGTGCCGCGCATGACGCGGAAGAAGCCGTCGCCGACCTGCGTGCCCGCGACGCGCTCGGGCTCGCCCCCGCCGAGGAAGGTCGCGCTCCAGTCGCCGAAGGTCGAGACCTCTTCGAAGACGCTGTTCTGGCGTTGCCAGTCGTCAACGTCCGTGGCCGAGACCTGGTCGCGGCGGTTGCCCTGCGCGCGCGCGTCGCCCCACAGCAGAACTAACCTGTCGGGCTCGGCGTACGGCAGAGACTTCAACAGGATCGAGTTGACGACCGAGAAGATGGCCGTGTTCGCCCCGATGCCGAGCGCCAGGCTGACGACCGCCGCCGCCGTCACCCCCGGACTCTTTAAAAGCATCCGGAACCCGTAACGCACGTCCTGAAGCAGCGTTCTCATCGCTCACTCCTCACTCGTACCTCAACGCGATCATCGGATCGACCTTCGTCGCGCGGCGCGCGGGCAGGTAGCAGGCGAGCGCGGCGACGGCGAAGAGCAGGAGCACGGCAAGGGAGACCGAGACCGGGTCGGCCGGCGTCACCCCGTAGAGCAGGCCGGCGGCGAGTCGCGCCGCGAGGAGCGCCGCCGGCAGCCCGAGCCCGACGCCGACGAGCACGAGCAGCGCCGCCTCGCGCAGGATGAGCCAGAGCACGTCGCGCCCACGCGCGCCGAGCGCCATGCGGATGCCGATCTCGTTCGTCCGCCCCGCGACGCCGTAGGACATCACGCCGTAGAGCCCGACGCACGCGAGCAGGAGCGCGAGGAGCCCGAACGCGCCGGAGAGCGTCGCCATCAGGCGCTCGCGCAGAATCGAAGAGTCCACCTCGTCCTTGAAGACGCGGAAGACGATGTCGATGTCGGGCGAGACTTCGCCGACGGCGTTCTTAATCGAAGGGGCGAGGGCGGCGGCCGAGACCGCGGTCGTGCGGATGAGGAACTGCGCGCCCTCGGACGGGCGCGCGGCCTGCGAGGAGGCGGTGAAGGCGACGGGCACGAACTCCTCGTGCAGGTCGCGGTACTTCGCGTCCTTCACCAGGCCGACGATCTCGTAGACGGTCTCGGGGTCGCTCGGCGTCCGTTCGACGCGGAAGCTCTTCCCCACCGGGTTCTCGCCGCCCGTCAGGGCGCGCGCGAAGGACTCGTTGACGACGGCGACCTTCGGCGCGTTCGGGGCGTCGCCGTTGTTGAAGTCCCGGCCCGCGAGCAGGGGGATGCCGAGCGTCTTGAAGTAGTCGGGGCTGACGCGGCTGAAGAAGGTGCTCCGCTTCCCGGCCTGGTCGGTGCCTTCGAGCCAGACCTCGTTGCCCCAGCCGCTCCCGCTCAAGGGGAGGATGTTCGCGTCCGACGCCGCCTCCACGCCGGGCACGGCCCTGATGCGTTCGAGCAGCTCGTTCTTGAAGGAGAGCCTGCGCTCGGCGGGCAGTTTCAGACGGGTGAAGCCGACGCGCGTCACGAGGACGCCCTCCCGCCGCAGCCCCGCGTCCTGCGTCGCCAGCTTCGAGAGGCTGCGCGAGAAGAGCAGCGCGCCCGCCACCAGCACCAGAGAGAGCGCGACCTGCGAGACGACCAGCGCGCGCCGCAGGCCGAAGCGCTCGCGGCTCGCCGTCAAGCCTCGGCCCGCGGCCTTCATCGCCACGCCGGGCGCGACGCGGGCCGCGCGCAGCGCGGGCGCCAGTCCGAAGAGCGCGCACGTCAGCACGGCCGCCCCGACGCCGAAGGCGAGCACGCGCCAGTCCATGTTGAGGTTGACGAAGAGCGGGTTGCGCTCCGTGCTCAGGAGCGCGACGAGGACTTCGCTGAGGTACTGCGCCAGCAGCGCGCCGAGCGCCGCGCCGACGGCGGCGAGCAGCATGCTCTCCGTCAACATCTGCCGGACGAGCCGCCAGCGCGAGGCGCCGAGGGCGAGGCGCGTCGCCAGCTCGCGCTCGCGCGTCGTCGCGCGCGCCAGCAACAGGTTGGCGAGGTTGGCGCACGCGATCAAAAGCACCGTGCCCGCGACCGCGAGCAGCAGCCAGAGCGGGTTCTCGTAATTGTCGCGCAGCTCCGAGACGCCCGCGCCCGCCGGGAAGGTCGTGAGCTTCGACGCGAGGTAGAACTTGACGTTGTCGGGCGGGTAGTTCGGCGGGAGCGAAGCCTCGAAGACGCCGGGCGAGATGGAGGCGAGCTGCGCGGCCGCGCGCTCCTGCGTCCAGCCGGGCTTGAGGCGGCCCATGACGGTGAGCCACCAGCCGGTGCCTGCGTTGAGCATGCTATTCTCGCCGTTGAGCAGGGGCTCCGCGCAGAGCGGGACGGCCACGTCGAAGGAGCGGCCGACATCCATCCCGTAGAAGCTCGCGGGGGTGACGCCGACGACCTCGAAGGGGTGTCCTTCGAGCGCGAGGCTGCGGCCGACGGCCGCGGGGTCGCCGCCGAACTCGCGCTGCCAGAAGGCGTGACTGACGACCGCGACCGGCGAGCCGCAGCCCTGCCGGTCGTCGTCCGCGTTGAGCACGCGCCCCAGCTCGGGCCGCACGCCGAGCACGTTGAAGAAGTCGCCGCTCACCCACATCGCGCGCGCGAAGCGCGCCTCGCCGCCGCGCGAGAGGTTGAGCGTGTCCGGCCCCCACGCGAAGATGCCCTGGAACGCCTCCTGCCGGTCGCGCACCTGCTCCCAGATGCGGTTGGTGACGATGGGGTAGTCGCTGGCGAACGCGCCCCGCGCCTTGGACATGTCGGCGAGCTGCACGCCGACCAGCCGCTGCGGGTCTTCGACGGGCAGCGCGCGCAGCCGCACGGCGTCGATCAACTGGAAGATCGCCGTGTTGGCCCCCACGCCCAGCGCGAGCGTCAGCACCGCCACCAGCGTGAACCCCGGGCTCTTCCGCAACATCCGGACGCCGTAGAACAAATCTCGGAAAAGGTTCTTCATCACTCAACCCCCTGAAGAAGTGATGAATGATGAGTGATGAATGATGAGTGAAAGCCGGCTTGCCTTTCATTCATCATTCGTCACTCGTCATTCATCACTCGTATCTAAGTGCTTCCACCGGATCGACCTTGGTCGCGCGGCGCGCGGGGACGTAGGCGGCGAGGAGCGCGACCGTCCCGAGCAGCAGCGCGACGCCGCCGAAGGTCGCCGGGTCGGCGGCCGAGACGCCGTAGAGCAACCCTTCCAGGAGCCGCGTCAGCGCGAGCGCGCAGAGGAGGCCGGCGAGGACTCCCGCCAGCGTCACCTTCATCCCCTCGCGCAGGACGAGCAGGAGTACGTCGCGGCCGCGCGCGCCGAGCGCCATCCGCACGCCGATCTCGTGCGTGCGTTGCGCGACCGCGTAAGAGACCATCCCGAAGACGCCGACTGACGCGAGCACGAGCCCGAGCAGTCCGAACACTCCCGCCACGCCCGACAGCACGCGCTGCGGCAGGAGCGCGACCGACTGGTGCTCGGCCACAGACATCATGAACTCGGGCGCCACGTTCACATCGACCGCCGCCGCCTCGCGCCTGATCGTCTCGTAGACTTCCGCGGGCGCGACGCCGCGCGCACCGCGCACGTGCAGAATCATCCGCTGCGCGAAGAAGGCGTCCGCGCCCTCGCGTCCGTAGGGCAGGTAGAGGAAGGGGCGCGGCTCCTCGCCTTTAACCCGGAAGGTGTTGCTGCGCGCCACGCCGACGATCTCGAAGACGGTCGAGTCCTTCCTGAGCCGCTTGCCGACGGGGTCTGTGTCGGGGAAGAAGCGGCGCGCGAAAGCCTCGTCCACGACGGCCACGTTGCGCGCCTCGTCGCCCTCCCTGAAGTCGCGCCCGCGCAGGACGGGGATGCCGACGGTGTCGAAGTAGCCGGGCGTGATGACGTTGTAGTCGGCGCGAATCATCGCCTCCGAGTGCTCGTCGTTGGTGTCGCTCCAGTTGAAGGACTCGTGCCCCTCGACGCCGATGCCGACGGCCGCCTGCGTGCTGCCGACGGGCACCATCAGCGCGAGCGAAGCGGCCTCGACGCCGGGCGCCGCGCGCACGCGATCCAACAGCCGGCGGTAGAAGTCGCGCGCGCGCTCGTCCGTGTAGCCGAGCACCTGCGGGTTGAAGGAGGCCGTCTGCACCTGCTCGGGGTCTGCGCCCGGCCGCACCTCGCGCGCGTAGGTGAGCGCGCGCAGGAAGAGGCCGGCCGAGACGAGCAGCAGCACGGTGACGGCGACCTGCGCCCCGACGAAGAGGTCGCGCAGGCGCGAGCGGCGCCCGCCCGCGGCCGGCTCGCCCTTGAGCGCGCGCGACACGTCGGCGCGCGTCGCCTGGAGCGCGGGCGCGAGCCCGAAGAGCACGCCCGTCGAGAGCGAGACGAAGAGCGTCCACCCCAACACGCGCCAGTCGAGCCGCGGGGCAATCTCAATCGGGATGTGCACCGCGGGCTTGAAGGCGAAGAGCAGGTCGGTCATCCACAGCGCGAAGAGCGCGCCCACCACGCCGCCCAGGAGGCAGAGCAGCACGCTCTCGGTCAGGAGCTGCCGCACGACGCGCCAGCGTCCCGCCCCGAGCGCGAGACGGACGGCCACCTCGCGCCTGCGCGCCGCGGCGCGCGCCAGCAGCAGGCTCGTCAAATTCGCGCACGCGATGAAGAGGACGAGGTTGACGATGACGAGCAGCAGCGCCGTGAAGCCGTAGAGCATCCCGCGGAAGTTGCGCGGGAACGCGCCGACCGGGACGAGTTCGACCGAGCGCCCGCGCGGACGCTCGGGCTCGCCGAGCCCCGGACGGCCCAGCTCGGGGTGCGCGTCCTCGAACCTCGCGCGCAGCGTGCTCAGCTCGGCCCGCGCCTGCTCGACCGTGACGCCTTCCTTGAGTCTCCCCGTCAGTTGCAACCACTCGGCGTGGATCGTGCCGAGCATGTCGGAGGTGGGCAGCACCTGCCTCTGCATCGAGACGGGCACGAACACGTCGGGCGCGTAGAAGGGGAAGGTGCTCGTGAAGCCTTTGGGCGCGACGCCGACGACCGTGAACTGCTGCCCGTTGAGCCGGACGCTCTGGCCGACGGCGGCCGGGTCTGCGCCGAAGCGCCGCGCCCACGCGGCGTGGCTCAGCACCGCGACCGGGTGCGCGCCCTGCTCGGCCTCCTCCTCGGGCGTGAAGAAGCGGCCGCGCTCGGGCGCGACTCTGAGCACGTCGAAGTAGTTGGCCGAGACGATCATCCCGAACGCCTGCTCGGGCTGCCCGCCGCCGGTGCCGAGGCTCAAGGGCAGCTCGCCCCAGCAGAGCAGACCTTCGAGCGCGGTGCTGCCGTCGCGCATCTGCCGGTAGGCGGGGTACGAGACCGCGAAGCGCTCGTCCTCGTTCGACTCGCCGCGCACGTCGAAGACGCGTGAAGGCTCCTTGACCTTCGGCGAGTTGGAGAGCACGGCGCCCGCGACGCTGAAGATGGCCGTGTTCGCGCCGATGCCGAGCGCCAGCGAGAGCACGGCCACGGCCGTGAACGCGGGGCTCTTCCCCAACATCCGCGCCGCGAACCGCATGTCCCGCCAGAGGGTCATAGCTCACCCCACCTTCTTCATTCGCACCTGAGCGCAATCATCGGATCGACTTTGGTCGCGCGGCGCGCGGGGACGTAAGAGGCCAGGAGCGCGACCGCGCCGAGTAGGAGCGCGACGCCGACGAACGTCAAAGGGTCTGTGGCCGTGACGCCGTAGAGCAGCCCCGCCAACAGGCGCGTGAGCGCGAGCGCCGCGAGGAGCCCGAGCCCGACGCCCGCGAGCGCCAGCGCCATCCCGCGCCCGACGACGAGCCGCAGCACGTCGCGCCCCTGCGCGCCGAGCGCGATGCGGATGCCGATCTCGTGCGTCCGCTGCGTGACGGCGTAAGACATCACGCCGTAGATGCCGGCCGCCGCGAGCAGCAGCGCCATGCAGGCGAAGAGGCCGAGTATTAAAGAGTTGAAGCGCGGCTGCGCGAACGACTCGCCGACCAGATTCTCCATCGTCCGCACCTCGGCGACGGGCTGCGCCTTATCGACCGCGCGCACGGCCTCGCGCACGCCGGGCACGAGGCTCTCCGGCTCGACCGAGGTGCGCACGACGTAGGAGACGCCCGCGAACGGGTCTTGCAGGTAGGAGACGTATATCTCGGGCGCGGCCTCGCGCCCCGGCTCCTCGCTGCGCACGTCCGCGACGACGCCGACGATCTCCTTCCAGAGGGGCTGGCCGTCGGGGCCGATGCCGTAGCTGATGCGCTTGCCTAGGGGGTCTTCGCCCGCGAAGTCGCGGCGCGCGAGCGCCTGGTTGACGGCGAGCACGAGCGGCGCGTCGGCCCTGTCGCGCTCGTCGGGCACGCGCCCCTTGACGACGGCGATGCCGGCGGCGCGGAAGTAGTCGGGGCTCACGCTGCGGTAGTTGACCGGCGGCGTCTGGTCGCGCCTGACGAGCGGGCGCCCCTCGACCTGGATGCCGGAGGTCGGCCCCTTCAACAGCGGCAGCGTGTTGATGAAGCCGACGGCCTCCACGCCGGGGAGCGCGGCGACGCGACCGGCCACGTCGCGGTAGAAGTTCGAGTACTGCGCGTCCGCCTGGAAACGCGCGCCCGAAGGGCTGAGGCGGAAGGTGAGGAGGCTCTGCGGCCGGAAGCCCAGCTCGACCGCGCGCAAGCTGAGGAAGCTGCGGAAGAGGAGCCCCGCGCCGACGAGCAGCACGAGCGAGAGTGCCACCTCCGAGACGATGAGCAGGTCGCGCAGACGCCCGCCGCGCGCGCCGCCCGTCGAGCCGCGCGCGCTCTCCTTGAGCGCGCCGTGCACGTCCGGCCGCGTGAACTGCAACGCGGGCGCGAGCCCGAAGGCCAGCCCCGTCGCGCACGAGACGAGGAGCGTGAAGCCGAGCACGCGCGGGTCTACGCCGATGTCCGCGCGGAGCGGGAACTCCGCGGGCAGAAGCCCCTTCAGCAGGTCAACGCCCCACCAGCCGAGCAGCAAGCCCGCCGCGCCGCCCGCGAGCGCGAGCAGCAGGCTCTCGACGAGAAGTTGCCGCGCGAGCCTGAGCCGCGTCGCGCCGAGGGCCACGCGGACGGCCATCTCCTTCTGGCGGCCGGCGGCGCGCGCCAGGAGCAGGTTGGCGACGTTGGCGCACGCGATGAGCAGCACGAGCCCGACGGCGCCGAGCAGGAGCAGGAGCGCGCGGCCCGTCTCGCCGACGAGGTTCTCGCGCAGCGTCTCGACGCGGTCGAAGCGCTGGCTGTTCGACTCGGGGTACTGCTGCCGCAGGCGCGCGGTGATGGTCTCCATCTCGGCGCGCGCGTGCTCCAACGTCTCGCCCCGCCTGAGCAGCGCGACCGCGCTCAGGAAGCCGAAGCCGCGCGCGCCGGCCACGTCCTGCTGCGCGCCGAGCGTCGGCACGCGCGCGAAGGGCGGCACCCAGACCTCCGTGCGGTCGGGGTACGAGAAGCCCTCGGGCGCGACGCCGACCACTTCGTAAGCGTTGCCGTCGAGCGTGACGCCTCTGCCTATGACGGAAGGGTCGGCGCCGAAGCGGCGCTGCCAGAGGGCGTGACTGAGGACGACGACGGGCGCGTGCCCGGCCTTCTCTTCGTCGGGCAGGAAGAAGCGGCCGGCGCGGGGGCGCACGCCGAACACTTCGAAGAAGTCGGCCGAGGTCATGGCGAAGTTGACGCGCTCGGCCTCGTCGCCGACGGCGAGGTTCGCGGGGCGCGTGAGGGCGGCCGCCATGTGCTCGAAGACGGTGGCCTGCTCGCGCCAGTCGAGGAAGTTGGCGGGCGTGACCTGGACGCGGCGCCCCTCGGCGTTCAACTCCTGGATGGCGACGACGCGCGCGGCGTTCGGGTACTGGAGCGGCCGCAGGAGCACCGCGTTGACGACCGAGAAGATGGCCGTGTTCGCCCCCACGCCCAGCGCCAGCGCCGCGACGGCGACCAGCGTGAACCCCGGGTTCGCGCGCATCGCCCGCGCCCCGTACCGCACGTCCTGCCACAGTGTTCGCATTGTTCCTTCCCCCAAAGCAGTGACGAGCTAAAGCAGGTCTGAAGAGTCGCCGAAGAGTCCCGGAGGGACTCGACGTTTATAGTTAAGTGCCTTAACCGCCCCGAGCCCCGTCAGGGGCGACACGCGACGTGCCGCTCCTACGGAGCTTGTCGAGGCAACAAACGACTTAAGCTATAAACATTCCGCCCCTACGGAGCGGCGACTGCGCAAGCAGCCGCTTACCAACTCACCAATCACTCGTACCGGAGAGCAATCATCGGATCGACCTTCGTCGCCCTTCTCGCCGGGACGTAGCAGGCGAGGAGCGCGGCCGCGGCGAGCACGAGCGCGACGCCGCCGAAGACGAGCGGGTCGGTGGCCGAGACGCCGTAGAGGATGCTCGCCATCACGCGCGTCACGCCCAGCGCGCCCGCGAGCCCGAGCCCGAGCCCGACGAGCGTGAGCAAGAGCCCCTGCGAGAGGACGAGCGTCAGGATGTCTCGCCCCTGTGCGCCGAGCGCGAGGCGGATGCCGATCTCGTGGCGGCGCTGCGCCACGGCGTAGGACATCACGGCGTAGAGCCCGACGGCCGCGAGCAGCAGCGCGCCCGCGGCGAAGAAGGCCAGCAGGAACATCGTCAGGCGCTTCGGCGAGACGGCCTCGTCCACCACGTCCTGCATCGTCCGCACGTTGTAGACGGGGAGCCCCGCGTCCAGCGCCTTCACCTCGCCGCGCACCAGCGGCGCCAGGCCCGTCGCCGTCTGCCCCTCGCCCGCGCGCACGACGAGCGCCATCGTGTACCAGGGCTCCTGCCGGTGCGGGCGGTAGAACTCCCACTCCGCCTCCTGCGCCAGGTCTTCGTTCTTCACGTCGGCCGAGACGCCGACGATCTCCCACGGCGCCTCCTTCTCCGAGACGACGAGGCGGTGGCCCACGGGGTCTTCGCCGGGGAACATGTGGCGCGCGAGCGTCTCGTTGACGACGCAGACGAGCGGCGCGCGCTCGTCGTCAGACTCCTGGAAGCCGCGCCCGCGCAGGACGCGCGTGCCGGCCGTCTCGAAGTAGCCGGGCGTGACGACGTTGTAGTTCGCGTAGGGCCGCCGGTCGGGCGGCGGGGCGGGGCGCCCCTCGACGTAGAACTGCGAGCTTGAGTTGCCGTCGCGGCTCATTGGCACGAAGTTGATGGCCGCGGCCGACGCGACGCCCGGCAGCGCGCGCATGCGCGCGACGAGCCGCTCGTAGAAGTCAACGCTCTGCGCCTTCTCGGGGTAGGCCGCTTTCGGCAAAGACATCTGTGCGACGAGCACGCCGTCGGGCCTGAGCCCGAGGTCGGCCCGCATCATCTCGTAGAAGCTGCGCACCATCAGCCCCGCGCCCGCGAGCAGCACGAGCGAGAGCGCGACTTCGGCGACGACCAGCACGCTCCGCATGAGGTTGCGGCCGCCGGTCGAGCCCCTCTGCCCGCCCTCCTTCAAAGCCTCGTTCAGGTTCGTGCGCGTCGCCTGGAGCGCCGGCACGATGCCGAACACGATGCCCGTCAAGACCGACGCGCCGAGCGTGAAGAGCAGCACGGTCGAGTCGATGCGCATGTGTTTCCAGCCGGGGATGTACTTCGTGAAGGTCGGCGGCATCCCCTTCGAGATGAAATCGACGCCCCACACCGAGAAGAGCAGGCCCGCCGCGCCGCCGATGAGCGCGAGCAGAAGGCTCTCGGTCAGCAGCTGCCGGATGAGCCGCCAGCGGCTCGCGCCCAGGGCGGTGCGGACGGCCAGCTCGCGCTGGCGCGAAGAGGCGCGCACGAGCAGGAGGTTGGCGACGTTGGCGCACGCGATGAGGAGCACGAACCCGACCGCGCCGAGCAGCACGATGATGTAGGGCTTGGGGCCGCGCGTGAAGGAGTCCGTCAAAGACTCTGCGAAGGCCGTCCGGCCGCCATTCGTGTCGGGGTAGAGCGTGCGCGCGCGGTCGGCCACGGCGCGCACCTCGGCGTCGGCCTGCGCGACCGAGACGCCGGGGCGCATGAGGCCGACGACTTGCAGGTAGTGGTTGTCGCGATCCTTCGCGTCGTCCGCGTCGAAGGCGAGCGGCGCCCAGACCTGGCAGGCGTTGAGGGGGAAGTCGAACTCCTCGGGCATGACGCCGACGACGGTGCGCGGCTTGTTGTCGATGCGGACGGTGCGGCCGACGATGTCGGGGTCGGCGCCGAAGCGCTCGAGCCAGAGGCTGTGCTTGATGAGGACGACGGGGTCTGCGCCGGCCTTCCCTTCTTCCTCGCTGAAGGTGCGTCCGCGCTCGGCGCGCGCGGCGAGCACGCGGAAGAGCGAGGGGGTGACGACCGCGCCGGGGACGCGCTCGGGCTGCTCGCCCTCGTTGATGCTGAAGTGCTGCTGGCCGTAGGCGGCGAGTTCTTCGAAGACCCGGGTCTGGTCGCGCCAGTCCATGTAGTTGGCGGGCGCGACCGAGTTGCGGTTGTTGGTCTGGTCAACGCCGCGCTCCCAGACCATCACGACCCTCTGCGTCGTCTCGTAGGCGAACGGCCGCAGCAGCAGCGCGTTGACGACCGAGAAGATCGTCGTGTTCGCGCCCACGCCCAGAGCCACGGCCAGCACCGCCACGGCCGTGAACCCCGGGTTCTTCCACAGCATCCGCGCCGCGAACCCCAAATCCCGCCAGAGAGTCATCTTGCTCACTCCGTTCACAAAGCAGTGATGAATGATGAGTGATGAATGATGAATTAAAAGCCCGCTGCCTTTAATTCATCATTCATCACTCATCATTCATCATTCGTATCTAAGTGCCACCATCGGATCGACCTTCGTCGCCCTCCGCGCGGGGACGTAGCAGGCGAGGAGCGCCGCCGTCCCGAGGAGCAGCGCGATGGCGGCGTAGGTCACGGGGTCGGCCGCCGAGACGCCGAAGAGCAGGCTCGCCATCAGCCGCGTCAGCGCGAAGGCGCCGGCCAGTCCCGCGCCGATGCCGACGAGCGCCAGGAGCATCCCGCGCTTGAGGACGAGGCCGAGCACGTCGCGGCGGCTCGCGCCCAACGCGACGCGCACGCCGATCTCGCGCGTCCGCTGCGCCACCGAGTAGCTCATCACGCCGTAGATGCCGACCGCCGCCAGCAACAGCGCCACCAGCGCGAAGAGCCCGAGCGCCAGCATCGCAAAGCGGCGCCGCGCCAGAGACTCGGAGAGCCGCCCCTCCATCGTCTTCACGTCGAAGACGGCCACGTTCGGCTCGATGGCCCGCGCCTCCCTCACCAGCGCGGGCGCGAGCGCGTCAGGGTCGCTCGACGTACGCGCCACCAGGTACATCGTGCCCGAAGGGTTCTGCCCGTGGGGCAGGTAGACGGTCACGCGCGAGTCCGTGTCGAGCGCGTACTGCTTGACGCCGCCCACGACGCCCACGATGGTCAGCCAGGGCGCGTCGTCGCCGCCCGTCTTGAGCCGCCGCCCCACCGGGTCGGCGCCGCGCCAGTAGGTGCGCGCCATGCTCTCGTCGATGATCGCCACGGGCGTCGAGTCCTTCGCGTCGCGCTCGTCGAAGTAGCGGCCGCTCTTGAGCGGCACCCTCATCGTCTCGAAGTAGCCCATCCCGGCGACGCGGTAGTCGGCCTGAATCGCGTCCTGCCCGCCGGCCGGCACGTAGCCCTCGATGGTGACGCCGCCCCACCCGATGCCGCCGCCGAGCGGGAGGATCGTAACCAGGCCCGCCGACTCGACCCCGGGCAGGGCGCGCGCGCGTTCGAGCAGTTGCCGGTAGAACTCTGAGCTGCGCTCGCCCTGGTAGCCCGTGCCCCCGACCGACAGGCGCAAAGAGGCGACGCCGCGCGCGTCGAACCCCGGCTCGACCTGCTGCACGCGCATGAAGCTGCGGATGAGGAGCCCGGCGCCGACGAGCAACACTAAGGAGAGCGCGACCTCCGCGACGACGAGCGCGTTGCGCAGGCGCTGGCCCCCGCCGCCGGCCAGTGCGCGCCCGCCCTCCTTGAGCGTCTCGCCGAGGTTCACGCGCGAGCCGCGCAGGGCGGGCGCGAGCCCGAAGAGCACGCCCGTCAACGTCGTGACGGCCGAGGTGAAGAGGAGCACGCGCCCGTCGAGCGCGACGTTCTGAAGGCGCGGGATGTTGCCGGGCGAGAGCGCGCGCAGCGCGTCCAAACCCCAGAAGGCGACGAGCAGTCCGAGCGCCCCGCCGACGAAGGAGAGCGCGACGCTCTCGGTCAGAAGCTGCCGCACGATGCGCCAGCGTCCCGCGCCGATGGCGGTGCGCACGGCCATCTCCTTCTCGCGGACGGCCGCGCGCGCGAGCAGAAGGTTGGCGACGTTGGCGCACGCGATGAGCAGCACGAAGGCGACCGCACCCAGGAGGATGAGGAGCGCCGGGCGCACGTCGCCGACCACCTGTTCGAGCAGCGGGCGGACGCTGAAGCTGAAGGCGCGGCTCTGCGGGTAGTTTTCGGGGAACTGCTGGGCGAGGTTGCGCGCGGCGAGGTTCAGCTCGGCCTGCGCCCGCTCGAAGGTCGCGCCGGGCTTGAGCCGCGCGACGATGTTGTAGTTCTCGTCGCCCTGCCGCGCCATGCCCTCGGCGCTCAAGGGGAGCGGCAGCAGCACGTCCGCCTGCTGCACCGCGCCCACGGTCGGCATCACCTCGTAGCCGAGTTGGAAGTCGGCCGGCATCACGCCGACGACCTCGTAGCTCTGCCCGTTGAGCGTGAGCGCGCGGCCGACGGCCGAAGGGTCGGAGCCGAAGCGGCGCTGCCAGAGGCCGTGGCTGAGGACGACCGTGCGCGGGCGACCGGGCGCGTCCTCTTCCGGCAGGAAGACGCGGCCCACCGCGGGGCGCGCGCCGAGCAGCGCGAACATGTTCGAAGTGGTGCGCACGGCGCCGATGCGCTCGGCCCCCGACTCGCCCGCGAGGTTCAGGCTCTGGCCCTGCGCGAGCGCGAGGTCTTCGAAGGAGGTCGCCGCGGCCTTGACGGCGGAGAACTGCCCCGGCGACGGCCAGTCCTGCGCGACGTTGGCGCCCGGCGAGTGCGTCCAGATGATCGCCAGCCGTTCGGAGTCGGCGTAAGGCAGCGGCCGGAGCAGCAGCCCGTTGACGACCGAGAAGATGGCCGTGTTCGCCCCGATGCCGAGCGCCAGGGTCAAGACCGCCACGGCCGTGAACCCCTTGCTCTTGCCGAGCGTCCGCACCCCGAAGCGCAGGTCTTGCAGCAGAGTCCTCATCGCTCAACCCTCACTCGTACCTGAGAGCGACCATCGGATCGACCTTCGTCGCGCGCCGCGCCGGCACGAGGCAGGCCAGCAGCGCCACGCCGAGCAGCGCCAGCGAGACGCAGCCGAAGGTCAAAGGGTCTGTGGCCGAGACGCCGTAGAGCAGGCTCGCCAGCACGCGCGTCAGCGCGAAGGCCCCCGCGAGCCCGAGGCCGACGCCCGCGAGCGTGAGGCCGAGCCCCTGCCCGACGACGAGCTTGAGAATGTCTTTGGCGCGCGCGCCGAGCGCGATGCGGACGCCGATCTCGTGGCTGCGCTGCGCGACCGTGTAGGAGATGACCCCGTAGATGCCGACGGCCGCGAGCAGCAGCCCCACGCCCGCGAACGCCGCGATGAGCACCATCTGGAAGCGGCGGCGCGAGACGGAGTCGGACATCACCTGCTCCATCGTGCGGAGGTTGTAGAGCGGCAGGTCTTTGTCTATCGCCGCCAGCTCGCGCCGGAGCGCGGGGGCGATTGAAGCGGGGTCGCCCGACGTGCGCGCGACGAACGTCCCCGCGCGCACGGGGAACTGCGCGGCCGGCACGTACATCTGCGGGTAGGGCTCCTGGTCGAGCCCGTCCGCCCGCGCGTCGCGCACGACGCCGATGATCGTATACCAGGGCTGCTTCGGGTCGCCGACGTTGACCCGCTTGCCGATGGGGTCTTCGCCGGGGAAGTAGCGGCGGGACATCGTCTCGTTGATGACGATGACGGTCGGCACGTCCCCCGTGTGCCGCTCGCCGAGCCGCTCGCCGCGCAGCAGCGGGATGCCCAACACGTCGAAGTAGCCCGGCGTGACCGAGAAGAGTTCCGCGTCCTGCACCTTCTCGGGCGGGAGCGGCGGCCGCCCCTCGACGTCGAAGGCGGAGATGTTCTTGCTGTCCGTCAGCGGGAGCGAGTCGATCACCGCCGCGTGCTCGACGCCGGGTATCGCGGCTGCGCGCGAGGTGAGCTGCTCGAAGAAGGCCGCGCGCTGCGGCGCCTCCTTGTAGGTCGTCATCGGCAGCGCGAAGTCGAAGGTCAGGATGCGCTCGGGGCGGAAGCCGGGGTCAACCGCCTGGATCGCCATGAAGCTGCGCACCATCAGCCCGGCGCCCGCGAGCAGGACGGCCGTGACGGCGATCTCCGCGACGACGAGTGAGCCGCGCAGGCGGCGCGCGCCCGCGCCCGCGGTCGAGCCGCGCGTGCCGCCCTCCTTGAGCGACTCGGCGAGGTCGGTCTTCGAGGCGCTCAGGGCGGGGAGCAGCCCGAAGACGATCCCCGTCAGGACGGAGACGCCGAAGGTGAAGCCGAGCACGCGCGCGTCGAGGCCCGCCTCGTCGAGGCGCGGGATGTTACCCGGGCTCAGGGCCACGAGCAGCTCGACGCCCCACGCGGCGAAGACGAGCCCGAGCCCGCCGCCCGCGAGCCCGAGCAGAAGGCTCTCGGTCAGAAGCTGCCGCACCAGCCGGCCGCGCCCCGCGCCGAGCGCCGAGCGCACGGCGATCTCCTGCCGCCGCGCAGACGCCCGCGCGAGCAGGAGGTTGGCGACATTCGCGCACGCGATGAGCAGGAGGAACCCGACCACCCCCATCAAGACCCACAAAGCCTGCCGGACGTTGCCGACGACGCGCTCGTGCAGCGGCTCGACCTTCACCGTCCAGCCGGCGTTCGTCCCGGGGTGCTCCTGCGCGAGCCGCGCGGCGACGGCTTCGAGTTCGGCGCGCCCCTGTTCGACGGTAGCCCCGTCTTTGAGGCGGGCGAAGACGTTGAGGAAGTCGCTGCGGCGGATCGACTCGTCGAACCTGAAGGCGATGGGGAACCAGAGGTCGGGGGGCTTCGGGCCGGGCACGGGCGTCTTGAAGTCCGGGGGCGCGACGCCGACGATGGTGTGGACGTTGCCGGTGATGGTGATGGTCTTGCCGATGACGTCGGGGCTGCCGCCGAAGCGGCGCTGCCAGAGGGCGTGGCTGATGACGACCACGCGGTTCTTGCCGGCCTGCTCCTCTTCGGGCAGGAAGCCGCGGCCGAGCGCGGGCTTGACGCCGACCACGTCGAAGAAGTTGGCCGAGGTGGACATGCCCGCGACGCGCTCGGGCTCGCGGTCGCCCTCGGTGATGGTGCCGCCCGCGTAGCCGAAGGCGGCGACGCCCTCGAAGCTGCGCGACTGCGTGCGCCAGTCGTTGTAGTTGGGCATCGAGGCCGGCTCGTCCAGGATGTCCGAGCCCGGGTTGATCTCGCGCACCCAGACCAGGCGCTCCGGCGCGGGGTAAGGCAGGGGGCTCAGGAGCACGGCCTTGACGACCGAGAAGATGGCGGTGTTCGCCCCGATGCCGAGCGCCAGCGCCAGGACGGCCACCAGCGTGAAGCCGGGACTCTTCAAAAGAGTCCGCACCGCGTACCGCGCGTCTTGCAGCAGAGTCGTCATCGCCCGCCCCTTACTATTGCGGACTTCGGATTGCGGGATGCGGGTTTGCAAACTCAACCCGCCCCTTCCCTCCCACCGCAATCCGAAATCCACAATCCGAGAATTATTCGTAACGCAGGGCCACCATCGGATCGACCTTCGTCGCGCGCCGCGCCGGGATGTAGGAGGCGAGGAGCGCGACCGCCCCGAGCAGGAGCGCGATGCCGGCGTAGGTCAAGGGGTCTGCGGCCGAGACGCCGAAGAGCAGGCTCGCCATCAGCCGCGTGAACGCGAACGCGCCGACCAGGCCCAGTACCAGCCCGACGGCGACGAGCGCCATCCCCTGCCCCACGACCATCCGCAGCACGTCGCGCCCCTGCGCGCCCAAAGCCATCCGCAGACCGATCTCGTGCGTCCGCTGCGCCACGGCGTAAGACATCACGCCGTAGAGCCCGACGACCGCCAGCGCCAGCGCCAGCGCCGCGAAGACGCCGAAGAGCGTCATCGAGAAGCGCCGCTGCGCGAGCGAGTCGGAGACGAGCTTCTCCATCGTCGTCACCCTGTAGACCGGCAGGTCTTTATCGACGGACGCGATGCGCTGGCGCACGGCGGGCGCGAGCGCGGCCGGGTCGCCGTCCGCGCGCACGACCAGGAAGATGTCCGAGCCGTTCGGCCGCTGCGCGTAAGGCAGGTAGTACTGCCCGCGCGACTCGCCCTCCAGACCTTCGTTGTGGACGTGGCCGACGACGCCGACGACCTCGCGCCAGCGCGGCGTCTGCCCGTCGGGCAGGCGGTCGATCGCGATGCGCTTGCCGACGGCGTCTTCGTCCGGCCAGTACTTGCGCGCGAGCGCCTCGCTCACAATCGCCACGCCGGGCGCCTCGGCCGTGTCGCGCGCCTCGAAGTAACGGCCCTTAATCAGCGGGATGCCCATCGTCTGGAAGTAGTCGTCCGAGGGCATCCAGCGGTCGCCGTGCGGCGCGCTCTCGTTGGGGGCGACCTGGCGCCCCTCGATGCGGAAGCTGCCGCTCTGGTTGAAGCCGCTCATCGGCAAAGACGTGATGGTCGCCGCGCCCTTCACCCCCGCGAGCCCGCGCACCTCTTCGAGCAGCCGGCGGTCGAAGGCCGCGCGCTGTTCGTTCTCCTTGTACTTGTTCGCGGGCAGGGAGATTTGCATCGCCAGCACGCCCGCCGGCTGGAAGCCCGGGCTGACCTGCTGCAAACGCATGAAGCTGCGGACGAGGAGGCCCGCCCCGACCAGGAGCACGACGGCGAAGGCCATCTCGACGACCACGAGGACGTTGCGCAGACCTTTGCGCACGCCGAGCTGCCCGCTGCGGCCGCCCTCCTTGAGCGTGTCGTGGAGGTTCCCGCCCGAGGTCTGGAACGCGGGCGCGAGCCCGAAGACGACGCCCGTCAAGACCGACACGCCGAGCGTGAAGAGCAGCACGCGCGAGTCGAGCCCGACTTCGGTCGCGCGCGGTATCTTGTGCTCGTTGAGCCGGAGCAGGAGGTCAACGCCCCACATCGCCAGCAGCAGGCCGACGGCCCCGCCCGCGACCGAGAGCAGCACGCTCTCGGTCAAAAGCTGCCGCACCACGCGCCAGCGCGAGGCGCCGAGCGCCGTGCGCACGGCGATCTCTTTCTGGCGGACGGCCGAGCGCGCCAGCAGGAGGTTGGCGACGTTGGCGCACGAGATGAGGAGCACGAAGACGACCGCGCCGAGCAGGATGAGCAGCGGCGTGCGGATCATGCCGACGACGAACTCGTCGAAGGGCGTGAGCAGAAGGCCCCAGTTGCTCGCGTCCGCGCCGGGCATGTACTGGCGGCGGAGGTCTGCGGCGATGGAGTCCAGCTCGGCCTGCGCCTGCGCGGGCTTGACGCCCGGCTTGAGGCGGGCGACGACGCCGAGGTACTCGTTCGTGAGCCCCGAGTTCGGGTCGAGCTGCTGCGGCGTGAAGGCCAGCGGCCCCCAGATGTCCGGCGCCTGCGAGCCGAACTCGCGCCCGAACTCGAAGCCGGGCGGCATCACGCCGACGACCTCGAAGGGCTCGCCGTTGAGCATGAGCGACTTGCCGACGACCGGGAGGCCGCCGAAGCGGCGCCGCCAGAAGGCGTCCGAGAGGACGACGACCTTGTTGGCGCCCATCTGCCCGTCCTCGGCCGCGAAGGTGCGCCCCGCGGCCGCCTCGGCCCCGAGCAGCGAGAAGAGGTTGGGGGTGACGGCCCCACCCGTCAGCCGCTCGGGCTCGCCCTCGCCCGTGAGGTTGACCGACCAGCCCGTCACGGCCGCCATGTCCGAGAAGGACTGCGCGCGCTCGTGGTAGATGGCGTAGCCCGGGGCGGAGACCGACGCCTTGAGGTCGATCTTCGGGTAGTTGTGGTTGATGAGGACGAGCTGGCCGGGGTCTTTATAGTTGAGCGGCTTGAGGAGCACGGCGTTGACGACCGAGAAGATGGCCGTGTTCGCCCCCACCCCCAGCGCGACGGCGATGACGGCGACGGCCGTGAACCCCTTGCTCTTCAACAGCACGCGCGCCGCGTACTGCACGTCCTTCCAAAGCGTGCCCATATCGCTCACCCCGTTCGCGCGTGAAGGGTGAACCGTAAACCGTGACAAGTGAAAAGCTCTTTCTTCTTGTCACGGTTTACGGTTCACGGTTTCCGGCCTTTAAAGCTTGAACCCGCTCTCTTCCAACTCCTCTTCGGCCTTCGCCTCGTGGGTCTCCTCGACGACCTGGCCGTCGAAGAGGTGGAAGGTGCGGTCGGCGTACTTGGCGTAGCGCGGGTCGTGCGTGACCATGCAGATGGTGGCGCCGCCCGCATGCAGCTCGCGCAGGAGGTTCATCACCGCCTCGCCGTTGGTCGAGTCGAGGTTGCCCGTGGGCTCGTCGGCGAGCAGGATCGAGGGGTTGCCGGCCACCGCGCGGGCCACCGCCACGCGCTGCTGCTGACCGCCCGAGAGCTGCGAGGGGTAGTGCTTCATGCGGTGCGACATGCCCACCTTGAGCAGCGCCTCCTCCACCCGCTCCCTGCGCTCCTTGGCGCCCATGTCGCGGTAGG
>Ga0213876_10000591_pt1 | contig 26992 bp, 18 predicted proteins | sample BarmaccomBMRX_R9_FD_160113 | JGI IMG/M metagenome (GOLD analysis project Ga0213876, IMG submission 160113) | Root-associated microbial communities from Barbacenia macrantha in rupestrian grasslands, the National Park of Serra do Cipo, Brazil - RX_R9 | ecosystem: Host-associated > Plants > Roots... | reverse complement strand
GTCGGCGAGATCGACTTCGACAACGGCGATGAAGCCGAGTTCATCGCCAAGCCGTGGGATAATTCTTCAACAGCCTGCTAGGCGATATCGCCGACCAGCCGTCCGTACCAGCTATCCCAGCCGCGCTTGGCCCAGAGGCGGAAGCGGTCGAGATAGAGATACACGACCGGCGTGGTGTAGAGCGTCAGGACCTGGCTGACCGCGAGCCCGCCGACGATGGCGATGCCGAGCGGCTGGCGCAGCTCCGCTCCCGTGCCGAAGCCGATGGCGAGCGGCAGGGCTCCCAGGATCGCGGCGAAGGTCGTCATCATGATCGGACGGAAGCGCAGGTGACAGGCGAGCGCGATCGCCTCGCGCGCCGGAAGCTCCTGCTCGCGCTCGGCCTGCAGCGCGAAGTCGATCATCATGATGGCGTTCTTCTTGACGATGCCGATGAGCAGGATGACGCCGATCAGCGCCATCAGGCTGAACTCGGTGCGTGCGACGAGCAGCGCCAGCACCGCGCCGACGCCGGCCGACGGCAGGGTCGACAGGATCGTCAGCGGATGGACGTAGCTCTCGTAGAGCACACCCAGCACGATATAGACCGCCAGGATCGCGGCCAGGATGAGCAGCCACTCGCCGTTCAGCGACTGCTGGAAGATCTGCGCCGTGCCTGCAAAGCCGCCATGGATCGAGACCGGCACGTGGATCGCGCCCATGGTGCGCTCGATCGCCGCCGTCGCCTCGCCGAGCGATTTGCCCTTGGCCAGGTTGAACGAGAAGGTCGCGGCGACGAACGGCCCCTGATGGTTGATCGAGAGCGGCGTGGTGCCCGGCCCGAAGCTCGAAAAGGCGCCGAGCGGCACCATGGTCTCCACCTTCGTCGAGACCGACGCGCCGGTCGAGGCATTGCCGCGCGCCGAATTGGTGAGCGCGTTGAGCTGCTGGTTGCGCACCGTGTCCGAGGCGACGTCGGCGGCGGTCTCGGCCGCGTCGAGCGTGGTGGTGCCTGCGACCGCGCCGGTCGCCGCCGTGCCGGACACCGCGCCGCCGGAAGTGGAGACGTAGATGTCCCTCAGGGTCTCCGGGCTCTGCCAGAACTCCGGCGCCACGCCCATCACCACATGATACTGGTTCAGGTCGTTGTAGATCGTCGACACCTGGCGCTGGCCGAAGGCGTCGTAGAGCGTGTTGTCGATCTGCGTCGTCGAGATGCCCAGACGCGCCGCGGTGTTGCGGTCGATCTTGAGGTCCACCTCCAGCCCCTTGTCCTCGCGGTCCGAGTTGACGTCCTCGAGCTCGGGCACGTCCTGCAGCGCATTCGTGATCTTGGGCAGCCACTCGTTCAGCTCGTCCAGGGTGTCGGCCTGCAGCGTGTATTGATAGGCGCCCTGGCCCTGGCGGCCGCCGGCGCGGATGTCCTGCGCCGCCTGCAGGAACAGGCGCGCGCCCGAGACGCCGCCCAGCTTGTCGCGCAGCCGGTCGATGACCTCGTCGGTCGACATCCCGCCGCGCTGGGCCAGCGGCTTCAACTGGATGAACACGTTGCCGGAATTGACCGCTCCCGCGCGCGGGCCGCCCCCGCCTCCGCCGCTGAAGCCCGTGACGTTGGCCACCGCCGGATCGGCCGCGATGATCTTCACGAAGGTCGAGAACTTCTTCTCCATCAGCTGGAACGAGATCGACTGGTCGCCGCGGATGCCGCCCATGATCTCGCCGGTGTCCTGGCTGGGGAAGAAGCCCTTCGGCACGATGATGTAGAGATAGAAGTTGAGGAAGACCGTCAGGATCAGCACGAACACGACGAACAGCGAATGGCCGAGCGCCCAGGCGAGCGAGCGGTCGTAGACGCCCAGGCTCCAGTCGAACACGCGCTCGGCTTTCGTCAGCAGCCGGCCCTGCTTCCCGTCCGGCTTGTGCAGATCGAGCTGCGCGCACATCATCGGCGTGGTGGTCAGCGACACGACCAGCGAGATCAGGATGGCGCTGGCCAGCACAAAAGCGAACTCGTTGAAGAAGCGCCCGACGATGCCGCCCATCAGCAGGATCGGCAGGAACACCGCGATCAGCGACAGGCTCATCGACAAGACGGTGAAGCCGACCTCGCGCGCGCCGGTCAGCGCCGCCTCGAAGCGCGGCATGCCGTCCTCGATGTGGCGCGAGACGTTCTCCAGAACCACGATGGCGTCGTCGACGACGAAGCCGGTCGCCACCGTCAGCGCCATCAGCGACAGGTTGTCGAGGGTGAAGCCCGCCAGGTACATCACCCCGAAGGTGCCGACCAGCGACAACGGCACCGCGACGGACGGGATCAGCGCCGCGCGGCCGCTGCGCAGGAACAGGAATACCACCAGCACGACCAACCCGACCGAGATCGCCATGGTGCTCTCCACGTCGTGCAGCGAGGCGCGGATCGTGCCGGTGCGGTCGTTGGCGACGATGAGCTTGATCGACGGCGGGATGGCGGCCTGAAGCTCGGGCAGCACCTGCTTCACGTTCTCGACCGTCTCGATGATGTTGGCGCCGGGCTGGCGGAACAGGATGACGATGATGGCCGGCTGGCCGTTGGTCATGCCGATGTTGCGCACGTCCTCCACGCCGTCGCTGACGCGCGCGACGTCCTGGAGGCGCACCGCCGCGCCGTCGCGATAGGCCACCACCAGCGTGCGGTACTGGTCGGCGGTGCGCGCCTGGTCGTTGACCGCGATCTGGTATTTGAGCGCACCGCTCTCCAGCGCGCCCTTCGGCGCATTGGCATTGGCGGCGGAGAGCGCCGCGCGCACGTCCTCCAGCGCGATGCCGTATTTGAACAGCGCCCGCGGGTTCAAGTCGACGCGCACCGCGGGCAAGGACGAGCCGCCGATCTGCACCTGGCCGATGCCCGGCACCTGGGACAGCTTCTGCTGAACGATGGTCGAGGCGGAATCGTAGATCTGGCCGGGCGACAAGGTGCTCGACGTCAAGGCCAGGATCAGCACCGGCTGGTCGGCGGGGTTGATCTTGCGATAGGTCGGGTTGGACTTGAGCGAGGCCGGAAGGTCGGCGCGCGCCGCGTTGATCGCCGCCTGCACGTCGCGCGCGGCGCCATCGATGTCGCGCTCCAGGTTGAACTGGAGCGTGATGCGCGTCGAGCCGACCGAGCTGGACGAGGTCATCTCGCTGACGTCGGCGATGGTGCCCAAGTGCCGCTCCAGCGGCGTCGCCACGCTGGTCGACATCGTCTCAGGCGAGGCGCCCGCCATCGAGGCCGAGACGAAGATCGTCGGCAGGTCGACGTTCGGCAGAGGTGCGACGGGGAGAAGGAAATAGGCGCTTATCCCCGCCAGCGCCAACCCCATCGTCAGCAGCGTGGTGGCGACCGGCCGGCGGATGAAGACCGACGAGAAGCTCATTTCCGCCACCTTGTGCTCAGGCGGTCGAAATAAATGTAGATGACCGGCGTGGTGAACAGCGTCAGCAGCTGGCTGACCAGCAGGCCGCCGACGATGGAGATGCCGAGCGGATGGCGCAGCTCCGAGCCCGTGCCGTTGCCGAGCATCAAAGGCAGTGCCGCGAACAGCGCCGCCACCGTCGTCATCATGATGGGCCGGAAGCGCAGCAGCGCCGCCTGGTGGATCGCCTCGCGCGGGGTCTTGCCCTCGCCGCGCTCGGCCTCCAGCGCGAAGTCGATCATCATGATCGCGTTCTTCTTGACGATGCCGATCAAGAGGATGATGCCGATGATCGACACGATCCCCAGGTCGTTCCCCGTGAGGATCAGGAACAGCAGCGCGCCGACGCCCGCCGACGGCAGGGTCGAAAGAATCGTCACCGGATGGATGAAGCTCTCGTAGAGCACGCCCAGCACGATATAGACGGTAACGATGGCGGCCAGGATCAGCAGCAGCTCGCTCGACAGCGCCGACTGGAAGGCCAGCGCCGAGCCCTGGAAGTTGGTGGTGATGCTCGCGGGAAGGCCTGCGTCCTTCTCCGCCTGCTTCACCGCATCGACCGCGGCGCCCAGCGAATAGCCGGGTGCGACGTCGAAGGATATCATCGCCGCGGGGAACTGGCCGAGGTGATCGGTCTCCAGCGGCATCGGCTTCTGTTCGATGCGGGCGAAGGCGGAAAGCGGCACCTGCCCGCCGCCGGCCGAGGGGAAATGGACGTCGGGCAAGGTGTCGAGCGTCGTCTGCTCGCCCGCCTCCAGGATCACGCGGTACTGGTTCGACTGCGTGAAGATGGTCGACACGATGCGCTGGCCGAAGGCGTCGTAGAGCGCGTTGTCGATGGTCGCCGCCGTGATGCCGAACCGCGCGGCGGTGTCGCGGTCGACGACGACGGTCGCCGAGAGCCCGCGGTCGGTGAAGTTGGTCGAGACGTTGACGAGCTCCGGCGTGCGGTTCAGCGCGTCGACGAGCTTGGGAACATAAGTGTTCAAGGTCGCGGTCGATGCATCTTCCAGCACGAACTGGTACTGCGCGCGGCTGACGGTGGAGTCGATGGTCAGGTCCTGCACCGGCTGCAGATAAAGCGAGATGCCCGGCACGTTGCGCGCCGAGTCCTCCAGCCGCCGCAACACGCCCGCGATGTCCGAGCTGCGGTCGCCTTTGGGCACCAGGTTGATCAGGAAGCGGCCCGAGTTCAGCGTGTTGTTGGTTCCGTCCACACCGATGAAGGACGACAGGCTCTGCACGTCCTTGTCCTGGAGCAGCGCGCGGGCAAGCGCGGTCTGGCGCTGCGACATCGCCTGGAACGACACGGTCGGGCCGGCCTGCGTGATGCCCTGCACCAGGCCGGTGTCCTGGACCGGGAAGAAGCCCTTGGGGATCGTGATGTAGAGCAGCACCGTCAGGCCCAGGGTCGCGACCGCGATGATCAAGGTCAGCGGCTGGTGGTCGAGCACCCAGGTGAGCCAGCGGTCGTAGCCGCCGATCAAGCGCTCGAACCATGCGCTCTTCTTCACCTCGCGGCGTTGGCGCAGCAGCTTGGCACAGAGCATCGGCACCAGGGTCAGCGACACGAAGGCGGAGATGAGGATGGTGATGGCCAGCGTCACCGCGAACTCGCGGAAGAGGCGGCCCACCACCTCCTGCATGAAGAGCAGCGGGATCAGCACAGCGATCAGCGACACCGTCAGCGACACGATGGTGAAGCCGATCTCTCCCGCGCCCTTCATCGCCGCGGCGAAGGGCTTCTCGCCCTCTTCGATATAGCGCGAGATGTTCTCGATCATCACGATGGCGTCGTCGACGACGAAGCCCGACGCGATGGTCAGCGCCATCAGCGACAGGTTGTTGAGCGAATAGCCGAGCAGGTACATCGCCGCGAAGGTGCCGACGATGGAGAGCGGCACCGAGAGGCTGGGGATGAAGGTCGCGGGCGCGCTGCGCAGGAAGAGATAGATCACGAGCACCACGAGCACGACGGCCAGCCCGAGCTCGAACTCCACGTCCGAGACCGAGGCGCGGATGGTGTTGGTGCGGTCGGTGAGGACCTTGACCTCGACGCTGCCCGGCAGCCCGCCCTCGATCTGCGGCAGCAGCTTCTTGATGCCGTCGGCGACGGCGATGACGTTGGCGCCGGGCTGGCGCTGGACGTTCAACAGGATCGCCGGCGTCGTGTCCGACCAGGAGAGGAGCTTGACGTTCTCGGCGCTGTCGGCGACCTCGGCCACGTCGGAGAGATGCACCGGCGCGCCGTTCCTGTAGGCGACGACGATGTTCTCGTAGTCGGCCCTGGTCTGGAGCTGGTCGTTGGAATTGATCGTGTAGGAGCGCGAGGCGCCGTCGAAATTGCCTTTCGGCGCGTTGGAATTGGCGTTGGAGATCGTCGTGCGCAGGTCGTCGATGTTGAGCCCGTAGGACGCCAGCACCGGAAGGTTCGCCCTGACCCGGATGGCCGGCCGCTGGCCGCCGTTGATCGAGACGAGGCCCACGCCCGGAAGCTGCGAGATCTTCTGCGCGATGCGGGTGTCGGCCAGATCCTCGACCCTCGTCAGCGGCAGGGTGCGCGAGGTGATGGCGAGCGTCAGGATCGGCGCGTCCGCCGGATTGACCTTGGCATAGATCGGCGGCGCGGGAAGGCTCTGCGGCAGGAGGTTGCCCGACGCATTGATCGCGGCCTGCACCTGCTGCTCGGCGATGTCGAGGCTGAGCGAGAGGTCGAACTGGAGCGTGACGACCGAGGCGCCGGCCGAGCTCACCGACGACATCTGCTTCAGGCCGGGCATCTGGCCGAACTGGCGCTCCAGCGGCGCGGTGACCGTCGTCGTCATCACGTCGGGACTGGCGCCGGGCAGGAAGGTCTGCACCTGGATGGTCGGATAGTCGACCTCGGGCAGCGCCGACAGCGGCAGGTACAGATACCCCATGATGCCCACCAGCATGATCGCGATCATCAGCAGCGACGTCGCGACCGGACGCTGGATGAAAGGGGCCGAAGGGTTCATGGGATTACTGCGCGATTGTCATTCCCGGCCGAGCGGCGCTGCGCGCTGCAAGGGGAAGGGGATGCAGGTGCAAGACGATCGCTGGGACCTGGATCGTGCATACGCTGACGCTAGCACTCCCTCGGCGCGCGGATCGCGCGCCTCGCCGGAGATGACATTGGAGCTCACTGTCCACCGCCGCCGCCGCGATGGCGCATCTTGGACATCGCGGTGCGGCAGGCGTCGCTCAGCTCGTCGCGGTGCTCGCGCAGGCACATGCCGCGCTCGCGGCCTTGGCTGTCGCCGCAGAACTTGGCGGCGTCGGCGGCGCAGATCTTCATCATCTGCGCGCGGGCCGAGGTGCCGCCGCCCGCACCGGCCGGTGCCGTCGCGCTCGCATTGACCTTGGTGCCCTTCGGAATGACCACCTCGGCGCCGTCGCGCAGGCGGTCGGCGCCGTCGGTCACGACGGTCTCGCCCGGATTGAGGCCCTTGGCGATCGCCACGCGGTCGTCGTCCTGCGCGCCGAGCGCGACCTGGCGCATCGCGACGGTGTCGCCGCCAGAGGAGCTATCTGCGCCCTTCTGCACGACGTAGACGAAGGCACCTTGCGCGCCGCGCTCGATCGCCGAGGCCGGCACGACGGTCTGGCCTTTCAGCGTATTGACCAGCAGGCGCACGTTCACGAACTGGTTGGGGAAGAGCTTGCCGTCTGCGTTGTCGAACATCGCGCGCAGCTTGACCGTGCCGGTGGTCGGATCGATCACGTTGTCGACGGTGGCGAGCGTTCCCGTCGCGAGCTTCACCGTCTGGCCGCGGTCGTAAGCCTCGACGGTCAAGGTCGCGCCCTGGCCCACGCGCGCCATGACGTCGGAGATGTTGTCCTCGGGCAGCGAGAACATCACCGACATCGGCGATAGCTGCGTCACCACCACGATGCCGTTCGCCTGCCCCGCCTGGACGAGATTGCCGACATCGACCTGACGCAGGCCCGCGCGGCCCGCCACCGGCGAGGTCACGCGCGTGTACCCCAGATTGATCGCGGCCGATTCCGCCGCCGCCTGATCGGATTTCACGGTGGCCGCGGTCGAGCGCACCAGCGCCTGCTGCGTGGCCAGCGCCTGCTGCGACGTCGCCTGCGCCTTGAACAGGTCCTGCTGGCGCTTGAGATCCAGCTGCGCATTGGCGAGCGTGGCCTTGTCGCGCTCGAGCTGGCCCTTGGCCTGGTCGTAGGCGGCACGGAAGGTGCGCGGATCGATCTCGGCCAGAAGGTCGCCGGCTTTCACCATCTGCCCTTCGGTGAAGTTGAAGCGCAGGATCTGCCCGCTCACCTGCGGCCGCACGGTGACGGTGGCGAGCGGCGTCACGGTGCCGAGCGCGTTGAGCTTGACGTCGATGTCGCCCTTGACGGCCTGGGTGACGCCGACCGGCATCGGGCCGCCGAACCCGCCGCGGCCGCCGGCGCGCTGCACCTGCTCGCCCGGATGGATCGCCCAGAGCAGCAGGCCGAGCAGGATCAGCCCGAGCAGCGTCCACAGCGCCAAGGCGCCGCCCGGCATCCAGCGCGCGGCGCGCCCGGCATAGGCGCCCGCCTGGTCGAAGGTGGCTTCGAACCGGCTTTTCTCGCTGCCGCGGCTGCTCATGGGATAGGCGGTGCTCCGGAAGGTTTCGGCGTTACCTATCCTAACGCGTCAGCCGTCCGGGACCGTCGTCCCGGCCGGGCCGGGACGACAGAAAATTGTCCTCAAATGTCGCAAATGAAAGCGACGGAGCCGCCCGCCCCCCTTACGGGTTCGAGGACGGCGCCGGATTGTCGGTGGGGGCCGGCGCGCTGCCCGAGCCGCCGCCCGCGGTCTTCTGCTTGGCCAGATCGACCAGCGCGGTATGCGCCTCGTTGAAGCCCTTCAGCGGCACGGTCAGGTCGACCGGCTTGCCGTGGAACTGCACGACGCGGACCTTGAAGGTCTGCTGGTTGCGCAGCGCGTTGATCAGCCCATTGGCCTGCGGCACGATGATGTAGCAGCCGATGCGGTCGCAGTGGTGATAGCGTAAGCCGTCGGCAGAGAAGCCGCCGGCCTCGGCCTTGGCGCCCTGTTGCAGGTCGATGCCCAGCGGCACCACGAACTGCACCAGATGCTCGTCGCGCGACGGCACGTAGACGATCGACACGCTGATGGCGAGCGCGCCGCCCTTCTTGAAGGCGATCGCTTCCCACATGTCGCACGGCGCGGGCGTCTGCACCGGATAGCAGCGCACGTCCCAGCCGCTGAACGTCTTCATGGTGGTCGGCGTCATCGGCTTGCGCTGCTGCGCCTGGCCGTCGTCCTGCGCGAGCGCGGCGGTGGAGAAAGCCAGGGCCGCGGCGGCAAAGGCGCGGATGACGAAACGATTCATCGAGATCATGACCACAGTCTCTTCCACCAGGATTTGCGCTTGCCTTCGGTCGCGTTCATCACGCCGTAAGCGTCCTTGAAGCCCTGCACCGATACCGGCAGCGTGATCGGCTCGCCGCGCTCGGAGGTGACCACGATGCCCAGCGTCGTGGCGCTCTGCATCGCGTCGGCGAGCTTGTCGTCGACGGGGATCGTCACGACGCAGCCGGTCGGCAGGCAGGTCGCGTATTTATAGGTCGTCGTCTTGTCGCCGACCTGCAGGCCCAGGCCCGGCTGGATCAGCACCGTCAAGGGAACGCTGACCACGATCACGTGCGTGTCGGGCTTGCTCGCCTCGACGCCCCAGGTGACCTGCGCCAGATGCGTGCCCGTCTTGGGCTCGACGACGTCGCTGGCCAGCGCGCAATAGGACTTCGCGTCGGTGTCGGCGGGACAGGCCAGGCGCCAGTCCTTGTAGAAGTTCACCCGGGCGACGTCGCTGCGGCCGCCATGGGCGAGCCATCCCGCGATCATGCCCACGATAAAGACGCCGAGCGCGATTCCGCCGCGCGTCAGCCAAGTTCTCATCTGATCGTTCATGACGAGTTTCGTTTCGCTTTCGAGAAGTGGAAGCAGTGCCCCTAGCCCAGCGGGCGCAAACGCGTATCCCATATGTGCGCGCCAGCACAATGAATTTATTTGCAGGAAGGTTACCGCTGGAAATCCCACAAACTTATCAGGGATTTACCGAAGCTCGACCTGCCCGGACCGGGCCACCGCGACGGTCGTGTCGGCGAGCCGACTGACAGCGGCGAACTGGCTGCCCGCGCCGAGCGGCGGGGCGTCGAGGATCACCAGGTCGCAGGCGCGCCTCAGATAGGCGACCAGCCTGGCCATGCGCGCGGATGCAAGCACGGCCGTCGGGTCGCCCAGGCGGTGCGCGGCCAGCAGCACCTGCGCGCTGCTGCGCGGATCGCGGCAGAAGGCGCGTGCCACCGGCGCCGTCCCGGTCAGCGCCTCGACCAGGCCGAAACGCACCGGACCGAGCCCGAAGGCGCGGCCGGTCATGGGATGAGCGAGGCTTGCATCGACCACGGCGACCTTCAAACCCGCGCGCGCGGCGGTGCGGGCCAGCGCGGCAGCGGTCGCGGTCTTGGCCTGGCCCCAATCGTTCCCGGTCACGGCGACGACCTTGCCGGCGCGCATCGCCTGGCGCAGCAGCGCGGCCGTCGCGCGCGAGAACTCGGAATTCGGCCAGTCGAGCGGCGCATCCGCCGCGCGCGGATCCTGGATGCCGTTCAGCATGGCGACCGCCGGGCGCCGCGCCGCCACCGCGGGACGGAACGCCATCGCGGGCTGCACGCGCGCGGGCTGCACACGCACGGGTCGCGCGGCGCCGAAGCGTTCGGCGACGAGCGCGATCAAGAGACCCAGCACCAATCCGATCGGGAGCGAGGCGCCCAGGATCATCATGCGCTTGGGCGAGCTGGGCGCGCCCGGCACGGCGGCGTGGCTGATCACGCGCGCATCGGGGTTCTGGATCGCGTCCTGGTCCTGCGTCTCGCGCAGGCGCTGGACGAAAGCCTCGTACATGGTGCGCGTCGAGGCGGCGTTGGACTGTAGCGCGCGCAGCTTCACGCGCACGAGGTTCTGGTTCGAGGCCTGCTTCTCGGCCGCACCGAGCGAGCCCTGCAGCGACGAGACGTTTGCCCTTGCGACGGCGACGTCGTTGCCGATGGAGCCGGCGAGACGGTTGACCTCGGTCGCGATCTTGGCGTCGAGGTCGCGCTTCTGGGTCTCGACCGCTTCCATCTTGGGATGGCGCGGCCCGTAGCGCGTGGAGAGCTCGGACTCCTGCGCGATCAGGGTCGCCTGCTGCGTGCGCAGCTGCACGATCAGGGGCGAGGCCAGGATCTGCGAGACGTCCGCGGTGTCGCCGGCCCTCATCAGCGTGCCGATGCGGTCGTTGGTCGCCTGCTTGGCGGCGAGATCGGCCTTGGCGAGCACGAGCTGGTTGGAGATCGCGCTGATCTGCTGGTCGGCGAGCGAGGAGCCGTCCGCAGCCTCGGTGATGTTGTTGTCGGCCTTGTATTTCTGGACCGCGGCTTCCTGCGCCTGGAGCTGGTTGGCCAGCTCGCGCGTGCGGCCGACCAGCCAGTTCGTCGTCTTGTCGCCGATGTCGCGCTTGGCCTGGATCTGGTCGTCGATATAGGTGTCGACCAGGGTGTTGGCGATCAGCGCCGCCTTTTCGGGATCGCGCGAGGTATAGGTGACGGTGAGCGTCGTCGACAGGCCTTCGGCGGTGACCGAGAGGTTCTTTTCGAAGGCGGTGATGATGCGCTCGCGCGCCGCGGACGCGTCTTCGGACCCATGGCCGAGCCAGCCGCGCGGGTCGAGCGGCGAGCGTGCCTTGAGCGCCGAATTGAATTCCGGATCGTCATAGAGGGCGAGCTTGGCGATGACCTCCTGCCCCAGGTCGCGCGATTCCAAAATCTGGATCTGGTTCTGCAGCGAAGCGGGGTCGGTCGGAAGCTGTGACAGCACCGACGAGAGATCGGCGACGTTGTTCTTGCGCGGATCGAGCATCACGCTGGCCGAGGTCGAATACAGCGTCGGCAGCCACATCAGCACAGCCGCCGCCGCCAGCACCGTCAGCACCGCCACGGCCAGGATCAGCCCCGACCGTGCGCGCGCCACGCGCACGACGTCGCCTGCCGAGAAGGCAGGGTCAGGCTGTTGGGTTCCGGTCACGACCGACATGAACTCGCTTTTCGGGAGGCTTATTTAACCGTCGAGCCGCTGACGATTAGTTAACGGCCGGAAACTGTCGTTTCGGCTGGAAACCCGCTTTCAGCCACTTGATGGCGCCGTCGGCCATCGCGCGGTAGGCCCGGTCGGAGAGGAAGATCTGCAGGAACACGATCCCCGCCAATCCCGGCCGGTAGCAGCCGCGCATCACGGCCGCGGCATACATCTTCAGCGCCGCCCAGCGATCGCTCATGGCGACGGATTTGGCGACGGCCCAGCCGCGGCAGCCGTAATAGGCAGCGGCCGGGATGCGCGGGCGCATCTCTTCCAGCCAAGGGATCATGCGGCTGCCCTTGCGCCCGGCCGAGGTGCGGCCCGGATCGGGGATGTCCTTCCACACCGCGCCGGGCTCTTCCGCCATCGCGAAGCTTTGGCCGGAAAGGAACAGGCGGATGGCGAAATCGGTGTCCTCGGCGGCGCGCAGATCTTCGTGGAAGCGCACGCGGGCGGCCGTCTCGCGCGGGACGACCATGGTGATCGTCGGCACGAAACCGCGGTCGCTGAGCAGATAGGTCGCCATGTGCTCGCCCGGCCGGATGGCGCGCGGGGGCTTCAGGAAGGTCCGGCCGTCGCCGCGGTCGACGACGACACGCGCATAGCCGACGGTGTCGCGCGTGCCGTCGAGCAGCGCACGCATCGCGGCCAGATGCGTCGGCAGATAGACGTCGTCGGAATCCAGGAAGGCGACGAAGCGGCCGCGCGCCGCGTCGATGCCGGCGTTGCGCGCCGCGCCGCCGCCGCGGTTCGGCTGGCTGAGGAAGCGGATGCGCGGATCGCCGACGCGCTCGACCGCTTCGCCCGGCGAGTCCTTGGAGCCGTCGTCGACGACGACGATCTCGAAATCCTGGCAGGTCTGCGCGAGCACGGAGGTGAGCGCCTCGCCCAGCACGTCGGCGCGGTTGTAGACCGGGATGATGACGCTGAAGAAGGGGGCGGTGAAGAACGGGCTCATGCGCGCCTCGGCAGGCGATAGAGCAATGCCAGCATGATCAGGAACGACACCCAGGCCGGGGCGTCGCCTTCGAGGAAGTCGCTCTCCATGAAATTGTGCAGCACGAAGAAGACGAACAGCGCGAGCAGCATGCCCTTCAGGTCGAGGTCGGCGCCGTCCATCTTCCAGAACCTGCGCGCGGGCGCCGCGACGGTCGCGAGCACGGTGAGCAGGAGGCCGACGCCGCCGATGGTGACGAGGATCTGCAGATAACCGCTATGGCCGTGCGCCACCGCCTCGACCCAGGAGCCGGCGACGTAGTTGTGCAGCGGCGAGAGCGAGCCGGTGTCGGCAAAGGTTCCGAAGCCCGACCCCAGGAACATATGGTCGCGCGCGAAGGCGAGCTCGGCCGCCCAGATCGCGGAGCGGCCGGTGAACTCGGTCGGGTCCTCCAGCATCTGCGCGAGGGTGTCGGCATTGAGCGCGACCGCGGCGGCGAGAAGGAACAGCACGAGCACGCCCGCCACCGCGACGATGGAACGGTCCAGCGTCGTGCGCCAGGCGAAGCGATAGGCGAGGCCGAAACCGATCGCGAGCGGCAACAGGCCGAGCGATGACTTCGAATGGCTCATCGCCGTGAAGCCCAGCGCCAGCAAGAAGATCGCGATATCGCTCCAATGCTTCGTGCGCAGCCAGGAGAAGAAGAACACGATGGCGGTGATCGCAGACACCGCGCCGGCGATGTTCTTGTGGAAGTACAGCCCGCGCCAGTCGCCGACCAGGCCCGGGTCCTGCTCGCCGGGGAGATGGACCGACTGGTGCACCAGCCCGATCGACGCCCAGTTCACGATCAGCACGCAGGCGAGCACGATCTTCCAGATGCGCAAGGCGCGCTCGGGTCCCAGCGCATCGACGCTGAGCATGGTCGAGAGCGCGACCACGATGGCGAGGCCCGCGCGGCGCAGCGCGACGTCGGGAGCGGCCGCCCATAGCGCGCTTAGCAGGCACCAGCCGAGCAGCATCGCCAGAAGCGGCGGCACGGTCGAAAGAATGCCGATGCCGCGGCGCATGACCGCAAAGCCCGCGACCGAGAAGAAGACCAGCAGATAGATCGCCTGGCGGAAGGCGTCGCCGCCGCCCGTCACCTGATATGGGCCGGTCTGAAGATCGGTTGCCGGGTTGCGGATCGCGAACGGCTGCACGCCGACGAAGGCGAGCAGCAGCAGCGCCACGAACACGCCGTCCATCACGCCGAACTGGAAGCGCGGCTTGGTCAGCGGAGCGCCGTCGGCATCGCGGGCCAGGTCATCCGCAATGGATGCGCCGGCAGCGTCTCGGACGACGTCATGCGCCATGGGTCACGGCATATTCGTTGTAGACGCGGCCGCGGATCGCCGCGATCTTTCCTGCCGCCCGGCACAGCCTGCGCAATGCATCCACCGCGCGATTCGACGCAAGCCCGAGAATGACGAACAGCAGCGGCGACAGCAACAGCGCGCCCGCGATCTTCGCCGCCTCGCGCGCGCTGTCCTGGCGCGTATGGGCATGTTTCAGGAACACGCGCATGTCGGAATTGCCGACGCGATAGGCGCGCAGCAGGCCCCATTTGAGATTGGCGCGGCTGGCCGGCACCCAGGCATGCAGCACGGCCGCCTTCGCCCAGGCGAAGCGGCGGCCCTGGCGGCGCAGGCGCTCGAAGAAGTCGCGGTCCTCCCCGCCCGACAGCGCAAAGGCGGGATCGAAACAGGGCTTGCTCAAGCCTTCGAAGCAGGCTCGGCTGACGATGATGTTGCCCGAGCCTTCGATCATCGCCACGGGCCCGGTCTCGCCCAGAAGCGGGGCTACGCCGTCGAGCTGGGCTGCGAGGCGGCCGGGCGCGGCCTCGAAATCGCGCAGGATGTCGCCATGCAGCGCGTCGGCGCCGGTCTCGGCCTGCACTTTCAGGAACGCGTCGAGCCATTGCGGCTCGGGCCATTCGTCGTCGTCGAGCATGGCGATGAACTCGCAAGGATGGGTCAGCGCGCGCTCGACGAGCGCGTTCCTCACCTGCGCGATGCCGCGCTCGGGCGCGATGAAGTGGTCGAGCGGCCAGCGGTAATCTTCGAGCGCGGCGCAGACGTCGAAACCTTCGTGGGCGGCCGCGTCGTTGTCGGCGACGACGACGCTGACCGTCGCGGTCGTCTCCAGCTTCGCCACCGCGTCGAGCAGACGCTTCAGGCTCTGCGGCCGGCGGAAGGTCGGGACGGCGATGACGACGTTCGGCCCGCTCTGCTCACGCATGCGCCCGTCTCCAGGCCGACATCAGCCGCATGATCCGCCAGCTCATCGCCATTTCGCCGCAAAGGATGCCGAGCAGGGATTCGACCGGCCCGAGCAGCACCAGCAGCATCAGCGTGCCGCCGAGCGAGACCAGGCTTCCCCACATGCCCGCCCGCGCCAGCGCGCTGAACTCGCCCGCGGCGGTGAGGAACGCCTGCTCCGGCGCGCGCATCGCGCGCACCGCGACGATCGCCGCCCACAATCCGACGGCCAGCGTCACGGCTTCGGCGTCGAAGCCCCGGCGGATGACGAGCCCGGGCATCCAGGTCAGGATCACGGCAGACAGTCCCACGGTGCCCAGCCAAACTGCGCCCGCCGCGGTTCGGAATTCGTTAATCGTGGCGAGCGCCGCCTTGACGTCCCCTGCCGCCAGCGCGCGCGCGATCACCGGGCGCTCGCGGTCGGGCAGCGCGCCCAGCACCAAAAGCAGCGGCCGCATCATCAGGCTGCCCACCGCCAGCAGCGCAAAGGCATGCGCGCCGGCGATGAAGGTCACCAGATAGGCATGCGCGTTGGCCGTCATTTCCGACGCCACGACGCCGAGCAGCGACCAGCGCGTGACGTCGCGCCAGATTGGCGCGTAGATGCCCGCGAAGCCCGGCATCGGACGGCGCAGCTGGGCGAGAAGGAAGGCGTGACCGAAGGGCAGAAGCCCGAGCGCGGCGCTGACGAACATCGTCACACTGGTCGATTCCAGCGAGAGATTGCCGGTGGCGAGCAGCAGCACCAGGCCGGCAAGCAACACGACGCTGTAGGTTATGTCGGAAAAGGCCGCGCGCAGCGGATGGCTGACGTTGTAGGCGCAGAGCCGGCCGTACCAGCGCAAGGTCATGATCGCGCCGTAGAGGCCGAACAGCATCGAGGCACCCTGCCCCGCGCCGCCGAAATACATCAGAGTCGCGGTCACCAGGCCCGCGAGCAGGCAGTAGAGCCGGTTGACCTGGCCGAGCGCGTTGTACTTTCCCTCGGCGATGGTCTCGGACTTGCCGATGGCCGAGAGCAGCGGCGCGCCGAACAGCCCCGACGAGATCGAGAGCGCGAAAGGCACCACGACCAGCAGGAACGAAAACAACCCGAACTCGGCGGGCTTGAGCTTGTGCAGGAAGATGACCGAGGCGGCGAAATGCGCCGCCGATACCGCGATGGGGCCGATCGCGGTCAGGCTGTAGCGGCCGGCCAGCTGGACGAGCTTGCTGCGTCCCAGAACGGCACGGGCGCCGTGGGCTTTGAGGGCCGTGGGAGGGGCAAATCCCGACATGGTGTCCCTGACTGGACCGGTTTGGTCCGCGCAGAGAGACCACAAGCAAGTTACGAGCCGGTTTACCCTTGCGTCCGCGTGAGCAGCATGAACAGCGCGATCGGGTTGGTGACCGCGTAGCGCCAGAACAGCCGCTTGGGCTCGCGCCACAGCCGGTAGAGCCATTCGAAGCCGGCCCGCTGCATCCATTCCGGCGCGCGCCTATAGGCGCCGGCGGCGAAGTTGAAGCAGCCGCCGCAGGTGACGATCCAGCCCGCGGTCAGGTTGTCGCGGTTGCGCTCGCAGAACTCGTATTCGAACGGCACGCTCAAGCCCACCCACAGCACGTCGGCGCCGGAGCGGTTGATCTGCTCGCAGATCGCGATCTCGTCGTCGCGGCCGAAATAACCGTGGCGGCGTCCGGCGATCTCGAGCTTCGGATAGCACGCCGCGAGCATTTCGGCGCAGGCGGCGTTGACCTCTTCCGTCGCGCCGAGCAGGAAGAATTTGAGCCCATGCGCCTCGGCCATCTTCGCCGCGTCGTGCAGGAAATCCGTCGTGGCGCTGCGCTCGGGGATCGGCGCATCGGTCATGCGCGAGGCGAACACCACCGGCGCGCCGTCGGCATGGATGATGTCGGCCGACTGGAAGGTCTTGCGGAACCTGGCGTCGGTGCCGGCCATCGCGACCGCGTGGCCGTTGGCGGCGAAGACGAGCTTGGGCCGGCGCCCGCCGCGGCGCGCGGCCAGGCAATCGCCGACCATCAGCCGCCCCATCTGCTGGCGCGAGACGCTGGCGGTCGGGATGCCGCCCACCGTGATGCGCTTGAAGGTCCTGTCGCCGCTGCGCCGTTCCATCAGTAGGCGTTCCGTCCACGGAGGATCTCGATCGGCGTGCGCGCCAGGATCAACAAATCGAGCCAGATCGAGGCATGCGCCGCGTACCACAGGTCGTGGGCGACGCGCGCCTTCATCGCATCGACGGTCGGCGTGCCGCCGCGATGGCCGCAGACCTGCGCCCAGCCGGTGATGCCGGGCTTGACCGCCTGGCGGCCGGGATATTCGGGGATCAGCGTGGCATAAAGCTCGTCATGGGCTATCGCATGCGGCCGCGGACCGACGAGCGACATCTCGCCCCTGATCACGTTCAGAAGCTGCGGCAGCTCGTCGAGGCTGGAGGCGCGCAGGAACCGGCCGGCGCAGGTGATGCGCGCGTCGTCGCGCACCACCTGCACGACGGCGGCCCCCTCTTCGATCACGCTCATGGTGCGGAATTTCAGGATGCCGAACGGGCGGCCGCCAAGGCCCAGCCGCGTCTGGCGGAACATCGCGGGGCCCCTGGAGTCGAGATGGATCCAGAGCGCTATGGCGATGAGCAGCGGCGCGGTCAGGATGAGCAGCGGCACGGCGATCGCAAGATCGAGCAGCCGCTTGAGCCTGGGATAGAGCCGGGGCCGGACGGCCGCCTTGGGCTTCACCGGGGCGAGCGCGAAGGGTTCCGCCAATACCGGCAGGCCTTCTTCCGCAAACTGTTCCCGCAAGCTCAACTGGCGAAGCCTTCGAACGACGCGTCGAAGGCTGCAGGGTTCGCGCCAGCGGATTCCGCGTCAGCGCGGCACGGTCCCGTCCCTTAACGGGACAAATCGGCCTGCCAGTCCCTTAATCGTCCATTACCCATACGCAGCGCCGGCACCAGCGAGGCCAGCCGCGTCTCGCGCGGCTGAAGCCCGTAGCGCGGCATCAGGAACGGGTTGGCGCTGGCGTCTAGCGAGCCCGACAAGGTGGTGAAGGCATGGCCGTAGCCCGCGTCGCGCACCGCCTGCCACGCCGCGCGGCAGACGTCGGCGGTGTTGCCGAAGGGATAGGCGAAATAGCGGCAAGGCACCCCGAGCTCGGCTTCGATGCGCGCGCGCGGCAGCGCCGCCTGGTCGCGCAGGTAGCCGGGCGACTGCGCCGCGTGCATCGGCCAGTGCTTGTGCGCATGCGCGCCGATCTCGACGCCTCGCGCTTTCAGCGCGGCGACCTCGTTCCAGGTCAGGAACGAATCGGACCGGAAGCGCGCGAGCAGTTGCGCCAGCCGCGCTTCGCCCAGCGCCGCGGCCATCTCGGCCACCGCTTGGTCGGCGCGCGGCGCATCGAGCGCGCGCAGCCTGGCTATCGTTTGTTCGGCAACGAACCGTCTATCGCTGCCCAGCGACAGCACGCCCAAGTTCGCGATTTCGTATTTCGCATCAGGGGCGAAAAGACAGAACAGCCTGGCGACGAAGACCGGATTGGGCGCGTGCGTGTCGATATGCCACGTGCTGAGGAAGAGCGTCCAAGGCAGGTTGAATTCGGACAAAATTACGGCCGCCTCGCTCAAATTGTTTGCGTAGCCGTCATCCGCCATGAGGAATAGCGCATGCGGATGGCGCTCCGGCGCCGCGAGCACGCGGCCGAGCTCGGACAGCGGCAGAACGTCGAAATTGTCCTTCAAAGCGCGAGCGATGGCGGAAAACTCCGCCGCATCATGATGGTTGGATTGCACCCGTGAGTCGTCGAGCCGCCGCTCGACGCCGTGGAAGAACACCGCGGCCGGCCGGCCGAGCGGGCGCAGCAGCGCCGCCGGCAGCAGGCTTGCCGAGCCGCGTATTGCCTTTCCGAAACCGATGCCCATCTACGGCGTTCCTGACCAACTTCCAATGTTGCCAAACCGCGCTTTACGCATTGTTAAACGACAAGTTGCAGAGCCGGATGCCTACCTCCGGATTGGACAATCTTGCCCTTGATGTCATTATTGCGCGATTGGAACTAAGAGAATCGAAATGGCAAAAAATACCGACGAGCACGCTCCTCACCCTCTCGACATCGCGCTCGGCTCGCGCGTGCGGTTGCGCCGCAAGGAGCTCGGCTTCTCCCAGGACCAGCTGGCGCGTTCCGTGGGCATCACCTTCCAGCAGGTGCAGAAATACGAGCACGGCACCAACCGCATCAGCTTCTCCCGCCTGGTCGAGATCGCCGATGCGCTGGAATGCAGCGTCGCCGACCTGATCGGCAATCTCGACAAGTCGAAGAGCTCGGCCTCGCTGTCGCGCCAGATCGCCTATCTGACCGAGCCCGGCGCCAGCGACCTGCTCGAAGCCTATGCCAGCATCGACTCTCCCAAGCGCCGCCGCGCGATCCTGAACCTGGCGCGCCAGCTCGCCAACGATCAGCAGGAAACCTCGCCGCCGGCGCGCGCCTCCGCCACGTCGCGCCGTTCTTCCGCGCGCGCGTGAAGCTCGCGACGTTCGTTTGCGATAGAAGCGATTCCGGCGCCGGCCCGCGCGCCGGCATCGTTTCGGGCGACGGCCTCATCGACATCGCACGCGCGGCACCCGGCCTGCCGTCGGACATGATCGGCCTGATCGAGGCCTGGCCCGACGTCGAGCCCGAGCTGCGGCGGCTCGCGACCGCAGCGCCGCATGTGAAGCTGGCCGATGTCCGCCTGCTCGCCCCCGTGCCGAAGCCGCAAAAGATCATGGCCATCGGCCTCAACTATGCCGACCACATCGAAGAAAGCGGCCAGCAGAAGCCCGAGCGGCAGATCTGGTTCTCCAAGCTTGCCAATGCGGTCAACGGCCCGTTCGACGACATCCAGATCCCGAAAGCGTCGACCGCCGTCGACTATGAGGCCGAGCTTGTGGCGGTCGTGGGCAGACGCTGCCGTCATGTCTCGAAGGCCGAGGCGCCGGGCGCGATCTTCGGCTATGCCTGCGGCAACGACGTCAGCGTGCGCGACTGGCAGTTCCACACGCCGCAATGGATCCTGGGCAAGTCCTTCGACACCCACGCGCCGTTCGGGCCGTGGATCGTGACCGCCGACGAGGTCGGCGATCCGCACGCGCTGGGCATCCGCTGCTTCGTCAACGGCGAGAAGCGCCAGGACTCCAACACCTGCAACCTCGTCTTCGACGTCTTCGACCAGGTCGCGCTGCTCAGCCAGGCGATGACCCTGATGCCGGGCGATGTGATCTTCACCGGCACGCCGGGCGGGGTGGGCTTCGCCGCCAAGCCGCCGCGGTTCCTGACAGCCGGCGATACCGTGCGCGTCGAGATCGACCGCCTCGGCGCCCTCGAAGCGCGGATGGCGGCCGAGGCTTGAGACCTATTGCAGTCCTGCATGGGCCGTTCCTGCACGGGCCATTCCGCAACAGGCGCCGGTCAACGAGCGGTTAAAGGTTCGGGCGTAGCCTTCCTCAGGTCGAGAGGAAGGGGCATCGACGGTGAGCGTCACGATCGCCACGCGGCTTGCGCCCGACGCGACGCGCGCGAAATTCGCCGCCGCGGTCGTGGCGGCGTCCGCCATCGTCGCGCTGACCGTGGGACGCACGGTCTTCGTGCCCATGAGCCTGGCGGTCCTCATCGCCTTTGCGCTGGCGCCTCTGGTCGACCTGCTGCGCCGCTACAATGTCGGGCGCATGACCTCGATCGCGACCGCGGTCGGCGTCGCCTGCGCGGTGGTGACCTTGGTGGCGCTGTTCCTGTCCGGCCAGTTCGCCGAGCTTGCCGATGTCGCCTCGTCCGGCCGCCACCTGCTGGGCGCCATCGACGAGCCGAGGCCGCTATGGCTGGCCGCCAGCCTCGCCGAGCCGTTGCTCAATCCCTTCGCGTCGGCCGGAGTGGCGGTGCTGTTCTCGGCATTCCTGCTGCTGCACAAGGAAGCGCTGGCCGGCCGCTTCCCCCGCTTCGTCGAACCCGGACGCGACTTCGGCCGACACCTGCTGACCCAGGGAATTCTGGACCTGAGCTTCGGCGCGCTGATCGCCGCCGGATCGTGGGCCATCGGCGTGCCGCATTTCGGGCTATGGGCGCTGGTCGGCGTGATGCTGCGCTCGGTACCGTTCGTGGGCGTGGCGGTGGCCGCCCTATGCCCGCTGACGATCGACCCCAACCTCGCGCTGACGGCGCAGACGCTGCTGCTGTTCCTCGCCGTCGACGGCGCCCTGCAGCTCGTCGAGCGCCGCTGGCTGCGCCGCAGAGCGCCGCGCCTCACGGCTTTTGCCGCGGTCGGCGCCACCGTCGCCTGGACCTGTCTTTGGGGATTGACCGGGCTGATGCTGGCCGTCCCGCTGACCCTGGGCGCGGCGATGCTGGGACGCCATCTGGGACCACTGAGCTTCCTGAACCGGCTGCTCGCGGCCCAGGAGCCGAAGGCCCCGCCGGCGGTCGAAACTCCCACGCAGGCCCTGGCCCGCGCGGCGCAGGAGCTTCAGCCCGCGGACGAATGCCGGGACCCGCTTGCGGAGGGGGCCCCGGTCCTGTGCGTCGCGGGGCCGGGCTTCATGGACGAAGCGGCGGCGGGCCTTCTGGCCGAGGCGCTGCGCCGCAAAGGCATTCTCGGCCGCGTGGTCGGCTTCGACGACACGCTTGCGGCCGCGCTCCCCCGTCTCGACACGCGTTACGTGCGGGCGGTCTGCGTGACCTGCCTGGACTCACGCGACCAGGAAAGCTTGCGCAAGCTGGTGCGCCGCATCCGCCCTCGCCTGCGCGACGCGCGCGTCATCGCGGGGTTGTGGAGCTGGAGCGCCGACGCGCTGATGGACCTGAAGATGGCCGAATGCGACCTCGTCACCACGCAGCTGGGTGAAGCGGCGGCGCATATCGAGCGGCTGGCGCGCGCGGCGGAGGCGGCGGCGCTCGCGGCCTAGGCAGACGGCCTGCCACACGGAAGCCGACAACGCGGGCAAGCCCGGGCAACCTGTCGAAGTCTTCACTTGCCTTGCCGTATCCCGGTTCGGGCGCGCCCCGTATATGATGCGCGCATGAGCAAGAAGCCGATTTTCTTCGACGCGACGGGGCGGCGCGCGGCGCGCTTGTCGCTCGCCGGCTGGATCATCGCGGTGATCAGCACGGTCCTGGGCGCGGGCTTCGTGGCGAGCCTGGTCATCGCGCCGCCGATGCAGAGCGTGAACATCTCCACCAAGCTTTCCGCGCTTCACCTGCCCGAGCTCGTGAACAAGGCCAAGGCGCCGGGGCTGCTCAAGTCCGCCGGGCGGCTGGCCGCCGAGGCGCGCGCGCGGCGCTTCGAGGCGCAGCGCCAGCGCCACCAGAAGATCACCCGCAACACCGCGCGCACCTTCCCCGCCGCGCTCAAGCCGCCGCAAGGCCGCCCGCTCTCGATCGGTTTCTACGAGACCTATGAAGAGGCGAGCTATCCCGCCTTCAAGCGCGCGCTGCCCGCGCTCGACTGGGTGATCCCGAACTGGCTGGGTCTGCACGGGGCGGACCAGCATCTGGCGACCGCGGTCGACCGCCGCGTGATCCAGCACGTCCGCGCCAACAAGCCGCGCACCGTCATCATCCCGATGCTGCAGAACATCGAGAAGGGCAATTGGAACGGCGACGGCCTGGCCGTCCTGCTCGCCGACGCCAAGCGGCGCAGCGCGCTGCTCGACCAGCTGGTCGCGTTCCTCGCCAAGCACAAGTTCGCAGGATTGGCGCTCGATTTCGAGCAGGTGCCCAATTCGGCGCATGCGGACCTGAAGACCTTCCTCACCGAGATGTCGGCGGCCTTCGCGCCGCACAACTGGATCATCGTCCAATGCGTGCCGATCGACGACGACGATTGGCCCTACGAGGACTATGCCAACATCGCCGACTATACGATCCTGATGGCCTATGACGAGCACGACGATTCCGACGTCGCGGGAAGCATCGCCGGCCAGGGCTGGTTCGAGAAGAACCTGGCCAAGCGCATGCGGGTGCTCGATCCCGCCTCGACCATCATCGGCATCGGCAATTACGGCTACGACTGGCACGGCAACCGATATGCCGACACGCTGAACTTCCAGGACGCGGTGCTGGCGGCGCGCGACAGCGAGGCCGATATCGACTTCGACGACGCGACGGGCAACGCGCATTTCTCCTACCTCGAGAACGACAAGTCGACCCACGACGTGTGGTTCCTGGACGCGGTGACGGCGTACAACCAGATCCATTCCGCCGACGTCTATCGACCCGCGGGCTATGCGCTGTGGAAGATCGGCAGCGAAGACCCGTCGACCTGGCCCGTGATGGGAAGGCCTTACGGCGCACCGGCGCCCGACAGCCTCTTGCGCATCCCGGTCAGCCAGGACGTCGACTTCGAAGGCACCGGCGAGATCCTGCGCGTCGAATCCCATCCCACGCCCGGCACGCGCAAAATCGAGATCGACAACGACACCGGCGCGATCACCGACGAGACCTATACGACGATCCCCACCAGCTACGTCATCCAGACGGTCGGACAGGTGAAAGGCAAGATCGCGCTGACCTTCGACGACGGACCGGACGCGGAGTGGACGCCTCAGATCCTGGACATCCTGAAAGAGAAGCACGTCCACGCGACGTTCTTCGTCATCGGCGAGAACGCCGAGGCCAATCCCGGCCTGATCACGCGAATCCTGGCCGAGGGCCACGAGCTCGGCAATCACACCTTCACCCATCCCAACCTTGCCGACACGCCGCAGGAAGCGGTGGCGCTCGAGCTGAACGCGACGCAGCGCCTGGTCGAAGCGCTGACCGGCCGCTCGATGCGGTTGTTCCGGCCCCCCTATCTGGGCGACGCCGAGCCTGCCTCCGCCGACGAGATCACGCCGGTCGAGATCGCGCAGAACCTGGGCTACATCACCGTGGGCGAGCATGCGGACACCGAGGACTGGCAGCTGCCGCCGCCCGAGACGATGATCAAGACGACGCTCTCGGAGATCCATAACCCCAACCCCGAGTTCCGCGGCAACATCGTGCTGCTGCACGATTCCGGCGGCGACCGCTCGCGCACCGTCGAGGTGCTGGGGCCGCTGATCGACACCCTGCGAGCCAAGGGATACAAGATCGTGCCGGTGTCGGACCTTGCCGGGCTCACCCGCGACCAGGCGATGCCGCCGCTGTCGCCGACCGTGGCGCTGATGACCGACCGCGTCGTGTTCCTGGCGCTGTCCTGGCTCGGCGATTTCTTCACCATCTGCTTCATGGTCGCGATCGCGCTCGGCATCCTGCGGCTCTTGCTGCTGGCGGGGCTGGCGCTGTGGAACCGGCAGCGGCACGTCCACGAAACGCCGCCGCCGAGCGCCCTGCCCGTCTCGGTGCTCATCCCCGCCTACAACGAAGAGGTCGTGATCGGCGCCACCGTGGCGCGCATCCTGGCGAGCGACTATCCGGACATGGAGGTCATCGTCATCGACGACGGCTCGCGCGACCGCACCTCGGACGTGCTTCGCGAACGTTTCGGCGGCGAGGCGCGGGTGCGCGTGCTGACCGTCGCCAATGCCGGAAAGGCTGCGGCGCTGAACACCGGCCTCGCCCATGCCTCGGGCGAGATCGTGGTCGCGCTCGATGCCGACACGCTGTTCGACGCCGACACGATCTCGCGGCTGGCGCGTTGGTTCACCGACGAGACGGTCGGCGCGGTCGCGGGCAATGCCAAGGTCGGCAACCGCATCAACACCATCACGCGCTGGCAGGCGCTGGAATATATCGTGGCGCAGAACCTGGAGCGGCGGGCGCTGGCGGCGCTGGACACCTTGACCGTCGTGCCCGGCGCGGTCGGCGCGTGGCGGCGCTCGGCGCTGGTGCAGCTGGGCGGCTTCCCGCTCGAGACCCTGGCCGAGGACCAGGACCTCACCATCGGCGCGCAGCGCGCCGGCTGGCGCGTGCTGTTCGATCCTTCCGCGATCGCCCATACCGAGGCGCCGGCCACGACGCGCGGCCTTGCGCGGCAGCGCTTCCGCTGGGCTTACGGCACGCTGCAATGCCTGTGGAAGTACCGCGACGTGACCTTCAACCCGCGCTATGGCGCGCTCGGGCTGGTGGCGCTGCCGCAGGTCTGGCTGTTCCAGATCCTGCTGTCGACGGTCGCGCCGCTGGTCGACCTGTCCTTCATCTGGCAGATGCTGACGGCGCTGATGAACTACCTCCAGCACGGCGCCGAGTTCAACGGCGCAAACGTCCAGAAGGTCGCGATCTACTACTGCATCTTCATGGGCGTCGACCTGCTGGCGGCGATGGTGGGCTTCCTGATGGAGAAGCGCGAGGACTGGAGCCTGCTGTGGTGGCTGATGCTGCAGCGCTTCGGCTATCGCCAGCTGATGTACTACGTCGTCATCCGCTCGATCTTCGCCGCCCTTCGCGGGCCGTCGGTCGGCTGGGGCAAGCTCGAGCGCGCCGGCACGGTCAAGACCGAGGCCGCCTGACCAGGAAGATGCCGGCGTCGTCCTCGTGGTCGAGGCGATAGGCGTGGCCGAACGCCGCTTTCACGCGCGGCGTCAGGTCGTCGAGCGAATCCATCTGCACCGCGGCGAACCGGCCGGCGTCGATGGCCATCACCAGCGCTTCGTCGCTGTCCGCGCCCGTCGCATAGCGCTGGCCGAGATTGAATACGTCGACCTCCGCAGGCTTGCCGGCCCAGTAGCACAGCGACAGCTCCTCGCACATCGCGGGCCCCTTGCGGCTCTTCAGGAAGGCGATGTCGGAACTCGCGTCGATGGGCGGGTCCCAGCGGTCGCTGACCAATCCGGGGACGAGCAGCAACAGCAGCAATCCGATCCAGGCGAAGCGCCACGGCAACCGTTCGAGCGCCAGCGCGATGCCCAGCGCCAAGGCGACGACGGCGTCGAACCAGACGTTCATGTCGACGCCCGCGCCGCCCGAGAACGCCGCCCCCAGCAACAGGGCAACGGCTGCGTAAATCCGCACGAGCGCGTTGCCGGACAGCGACGCGATGAAGACGGCGGGAAGCGTCCAGGCTGCGACATGCGCGACGCTGCTCGTCATCGTGGCGAAGGAATAGCCGCGCGGCGAATTGAGGACGTCCCACAATTCGACACCGTATACAAGCCGGAACAGAAACAGCCCCGCGAGCCCGGCGGCGAGGCCGGTGGCGGCGAACCGGATCGCCGCGCGCCGATCCGTGAATGCGAGCCAGAGGATCGCCGCGACCGGCAAGGCGACGAGATTGTGCTTGACGAAGAGCGCCATTGCCATGGTCGGCGCCGCGGCGGCGGGCTTGCCGCGCAGCAGCAGCAGCAGCCCAGCCATCATCACCGCATGGCCGAGCAGCTGCGGGTCGTCCATTGCGACATAGTCCGTGAAGACCAGCATGCCGGCCATGAACCACAGCGCACCGAACGCGGCCGTCTCCCCGCTCGCCCCCATGCGGCGGGCGGCCTCGATGATCGTCCAGGCAACGAAGACCAGCGACAGCAGCGCCACGATCCGCCCTGCGAAGATGTGGTCGCCGGGCAGCAGACCGACGATATAGAACGACAACGGCGGATAGTTGTTGGTGAACCAGCCCTGGGGATAGAGCGGCGCGCCACCTATCGCGGCCGCTGTGTGATAGGCGTTCCAGCCCTCGTTGGGATCGAGCGCGGCGTGAAGGAAGATGTGGCTCGCCGCGTAGGCCAGGCCCAGAAGGCAGAGCGCCGTCAGCGCGGCGTTCAGCGCGCGCATGACGCGTCCCGCTTGACGTCGTAGAGCGAGAAGAAGCTGCCGGCGTGCCGCAACGACAGCATGTCGGGCACCCGCGCGCGCGGGCCGTTCAGGTGCACGACCACCGCGACGTCGTAGCGGCATTGGAAGCGCATCAGATAGGGAAAGACGTTTCGGATATCCTCGTCCTCGTCGACCTTTCCCTGGGCAAGATCGTCGAGCTCGTCGATGTCGGGCGGCGAACCCTGCTGTGCCGTGGCTGCGGCGATGGCCCGGTCTGCCGCGTCGAGCTGGACGACATGCTGGCCGCGCGTCGTGAACAGAAGCGGCGTGAAGGCTTGCGCGTCGATCGCCGCGAACTCGGCCATGTGCCAATAGGGTTGGTCGGAGCGCCAGCCGATGGCGTCGCCGTCGAGCACCGTCATCAGCCGCTTGCCCTTGGGCAGCCGCCGCGCCACGTCGCGGAACTCGGCATATTGCGCGTCGGTGTCGCGCCAGTCATGCGCC
>Ga0213876_10000590_pt1 | contig 27043 bp, 24 predicted proteins | sample BarmaccomBMRX_R9_FD_160113 | JGI IMG/M metagenome (GOLD analysis project Ga0213876, IMG submission 160113) | Root-associated microbial communities from Barbacenia macrantha in rupestrian grasslands, the National Park of Serra do Cipo, Brazil - RX_R9 | ecosystem: Host-associated > Plants > Roots... | reverse complement strand
GAAGGGCATCGAGGATGTGCCGGCCGAGGACAGTTTTCACTTTCCCGGCGGGCTCAAGGACTATCTCGCCGCCGCCATCCATGCCGACACGCTGGTGCATCCGGACATCTTCTCCGGCAAGTCGGGTCGTACCGGCGGCCACGGCGGCTGCGAGTGGGCCGTGGCGTGGACTGCGGATGCCGATGGTTTTCTGTCCTCCTACTGCAACACGATCCCGACCCAGGATGGCGGCACGCACGAATCCGGCATGCGCAGCGCGCTGCTGCGCGGCCTGAAGGATCACGCCGAACGCGTCGGCCAGGGCAAACGCGCGGCTTCCGTGACCTCGGAAGACGTCATGGTCGGCGCGGCCGTCATACTCTCGGTGTTCGTGCGCGAGCCTGAATTCCAGGGCCAGACCAAGGACCGGCTCGCGACCGCGGAAGCCCAGCGCATCGTCGAACAGGCGATCAAGGATCCGTTCGACCACTGGCTGTCGGGCAATCCGGTGCAGGCCAACAAGCTCTTGGATTTCGTGGTGGAGCGCGCCGAGGAGCGGCTCCGCCGCCGCGCCGAGAAGGAAATCGCGCGCAAGACCGCGGTGAAGAAACTGCGCCTGCCCGGCAAGCTCACCGATTGCACCAATACCGCGGCCGAAGGCTCCGAACTGTTCATCGTCGAAGGTGATTCGGCGGGCGGCAACGCCAAGCAGGCGCGCGACCGCAAGACCCAGGCGATTCTTCCGCTGCGTGGCAAGATCCTCAACGTCGCTTCTGCCGGCAAGGACAAGCTGGTTGCCAATGCGCAGCTTGCCGATCTGATCCAGGCAATCGGTTGCGGTACCGGCGCACAATATCGCCAGGAGGATCTGCGCTATTCCCGCATTATCATCATGACCGACGCCGATGTCGACGGCGCCCACATCGCCTCACTGCTGATCACCTTCTTCTACCGGCAGATGCCGCGACTGATCGATGAAGGTCATCTTTATCTCGCGGTGCCGCCGCTCTACCGCCTCACCCACGGCAGCCGAAGCATCTATGCACGCGACGATGTGCACCGCGACCAGCTCCTCAAGAGCGAGTTCAACGCCAACGCCAAGGTCGAGATCGGCCGCTTCAAGGGGCTCGGCGAGATGATGCCGAACCAGTTGAAGGAAACCACCATGGATCCGGCGAAACGGACGCTGCTGCGGGTGGTCCTGCTCGCCGACGACCGCGAAGGCACGGCCGACTCGGTGGAACGGCTGATGGGCACCAAGGCCGAGGCGCGATTCGCCTTCATCTCGGAAAAGGCCCCCTACGCCAGCGACGAACTGCTGGACGTTTAGCCTGCCGCCCGTTCCCCGCGGAGATTGTGACCGCCCCGCCGCTGGCGGGGCCATTTTTTTGGTGACCTCTCACATGTTTGGCCATTTCGGCGGCCCATCAAAGGCCCTTTTCCGGCAAGTGTGCCCGCGCCGCAACAGCATTTTGGCCGGAACCAGTTATATTGCGGGCATGGGGCATTGATGAATCGGCGCCCAAACGCCGTCAGGCCAGAGAAACCCTTTAGAGAAGCTGGGGATTTAACATGAAAAAGTTGCTGATCGCTCTGACCGCTGCGGCAATGTCCGGACCGGCGCTCGCCGCCGACATGGCTCGCCCTTACACCAAAGCCCCGGCGCCGGTCGCGCCGGCCTATAACTGGACCGGTTTTTACATCTTTGGCGGTGGCGGCGGTGGAATCTGGGACGCCAAGAGCAACCTTGTGACGGTTCCCGGGGGTGTTGCGGGGAGCCGCGATCAGAAGTTTGGCGGTGATGGCTGGTTCGGGACCGTGGGTCTTGGCTACGACTGGCAGTTCACGCCGAACTGGGTCGCCGGCGTGTTTGCAGACGGTCAATTCGGTGAAATCAAGGGCTCGATCAGCGATCCTTTCAATGCCGTTGAAGGTCAGGAGAAACTTCGCACGAGCTACGCGGCGGGTGTACGCCTCGGCTATCTGGTCGCGCCGAACGTCCTTTCGTACGTGAACGGCGGCTATTCCGGCTCGCAGTGGTCCGGTGCGACGCTGACCAGCGTTTTTCCACCCGGCGTTGGCGTAGCCGGTGCGGTCACAACTCCGTCATTCCATCGTAACGGCTGGTTCGTCGGCGGCGGTGTCGAGAACAATCTGGATATCTTCGGCATCAACTTTCCGGGCCTGTTCATGAAGACCGAATATCGTACGGCCTTCTATGACCGCACCACCCTCGCCGAGACCATCGTCGGCGGCGGACCACTGGGACAGGCGATCACCTTCAAGCCGATCGTGCAGACCATCTCGACCTCGCTGGTCTACCGCTTCAACTGGGGCGGCCCGGCCGTCAGGTACTGAGCGAGGCTTCTCTCAGCGATCGATCGGCGTCCTGCAGAAACGAAAGCCCCGGACAAGTCCGGGGCTTTTTTCATGTCCGGCAGGATGGCTCGCCTGCGTTCATGCCGACGGGACAATCGCAAGCTTGAGCTGCTGGTAGGCCTCGCGCAATTGCGCTTCGATGCTTGACCAGTCCTGCTCGTTGATCCCAGCGCCGCGGGCATCGCGATACGCCATCGCCTGAGCCCGGCCGATGCCATAGGCGAGCATCGCTGTCCCCTCAGCCGGCGTACCATAGGTGAGTGCGGCCACGCGCGCGATCGTGACGCCATAATCGCCGGGCGCAACCTGCTCGCGCCGCGCCTGCCACCAGTCGAGTTCGAGATTTGCGGCCGCCGCCACCTCGAAAGCCGCCGGCGCCGCGGCGCGCAGCAGGCCGTAATAGACGAAAAGATGCGGCAGCGCGGCCGCAGCTTCGGCCCGCGAATGCGTCGGCTGAAAGGCCCCGGCGGCCTGCGCGGCCGCCAGCGCTATCCTAAAACTGTCGAGCGGTGAAAATCCGAACTGTGCCCGCGACGATTCGTAGAGGTGATAGAACAGGCTTGGATAATGCCGCTCGTAATAGTCGCGCCACATCGCCGTCTCGAGCCGCGCCATGCCGGCTGGCTCGAAGCCGCGCAGATCCGATTTGCGCGGGGCAACCGCATAGGCAAGCGCACCCGCCATTGCCAGAGCCGGTAACCAGGCAATCCTCCTTGCCACCATGGCGCCCTCCTCGCCGCGCGCAAAACGAATGGTCATGTCCTCGACCGGAAGTTACGGTGATTGCGGTTTTGGGGTTTCCCAACGGACGGTATCGTCGCAGCGGCCGACTTCGAAAGACACCATCATGCGCAACCTGCTTCTCGTCCTGGGGCTGCTTGCACTTGCAACAGGCGTGCTCTGGATCGGCCAGGGCACTGGCATGGTCGCGTGGCCGCGGACCAGCTTCATGATCAACCAGATCGAGTGGGCAGGCTATGGCGTCGTCCTGGCAACGGTCGGGCTGATCCTGATCTGGCAGAGCAAGCGCTGACGGATCGCACGAGAACGATGACGGCCACCGCCAAGAACAGTTTAGGCATCGAGTCAAACAAAAGGCCCCGCAAGTCGCGGGGCCTCCAAGTCCGGGAGAAATCGGTAATGAAATCGGTAATGAATTAGTATTTCGCGACCACCGGCGCGCCGAAGCGATAGTTGATGCCAACCCGGACCGCCTCGAATTGATGGTGGAAGCGATAGGTTGCCGAAGATACCGGGAAATTTACCGGATCAAACATGGTCGTGTTCGAGCTTCCCAGGTCGACATGCAGATACTCGCCCTTCAGGCTCCAGTTCGGCGTGAAACCCCACTCGATGCCAGCGCCCGCCGCCCAACCGACCCGCGTGTCATTCGAAGATCCGTTGAACGTTCCCGCCGCTCCAGGTGTGAAGACATTCGAGATCGTGGTCCTGACCCCACCATAGGCGAAGCCGCCGGTGCCATAGAACAGGACATTGTTCGCCGCGACGCCAAGGCGACCGCGCACGGTGCCGAACCAATCGATGTGATCGCGTCCGGTCGAGACGCTCGGGAGAATGCCACCGCCGCCGGGGAAGATCACCGTCGAGGTTCGGCCAATGTCGGCGCCCTGGATATCCGCCTCAAGGCCGAACACCCACAAGCTCGTCTGCCAGTTGTAGCCCACCTGACCGCCCCCGAATCCACCCTCATGCTTCGCACCGAGGAACCGGGGGGTGCCGCCGGCAGTAACCGCGGCCGTGAAGTCGGGAGTGAAAGAATTGAGGCTGCCGGTCGTGTCGTCCCAGGCATAACCTCCGTTCACACCCACGTACCAGCCCGTCCAACTGTAGACAGCTACAGGAGCGGCCATGGGTGGTGCCTTGACAGCCATATCGGCAGCAGAAGCGACGCCCGATCCAGCAATCGAAACAACCGATGCGACGAGCCAACCAGCGTATTTCTTCATTTGAAGATCCCCCACTCAACCGTTGAGGGATTATTAACGCTCGCCTCACGACACACGCCATCTCGAAGACGAATTCCTGCCCGTTTCCTGCTAATTTCTCGACCGACCGTGGCAACATCGCCACAATTGACGGTTGTAGGATACCTCAACCTCTTCAGGACCGCAAATTGCCGGAGCGATCGATCAACTTTTCCACCGGCTAGATATGTCGCGCCGGATGAGTTGACCGACTCGCAGCACCGGTCAATTGGTGCTGCGGTTCGCGCTCCGAAACGTCTTGATTTCCGACACGCTGCCGTCGCGATAGGTCAATTCGACGGACATGAGCTGGGTCGACGGTGCGAGCTTCATGTAGACTTGTGCATTGGAGGGAATGGCGCTGGGATCCCTGAGATCGCAGGGCGGCAGCTTCAGCACCTTGTCCGGCACCGTCGTGTCGATGCCGATGCGCACCTCGCGGATCGCGCAGCGGTACGACACCAGATGCGTGTAGTAGACCAAGAGGCCGTTGAACTCGCGGAACGACAGCCAGCTCGTCGCGGTCATGTCGAGGATCTTGCGCTGATCGTGGATCAGCGCCGCCTCCGGATCGAACTTGATCGGAAACGGCCCCTGCAGCTCGCCCTGGGCGTCGATATAGCGGACCTCGATTGTCGCGGCCGGCGCATCAGGCGGCAACTGGATCGAGGGGTTAGGCATGCGCTTGCGCGTGCGCGGATCGAGCGTATCCATGAAGCCGGTCTCGCGGAACTCGCCGTTGCCGATCCGCCAGGAGATGCCGAGCGTCGGATCGAGGAACGAGAAGGCGACGGTCCAGCCGCCATTGTGACGCGAGAAGATGGCGATCGGCGCGTTCGTGGAATCCGATGGTGGCGCCATCTTCGCAACCGGCGGCAGCGCCGCGATCTTCTGCGGCGCCTCGGCGGTCGCCTTCGCCGCCGCCTCAGCCTGCCCTTTCGCCGCGCCGTTCAGAAAGACGTTGTCGACCATCTGGTCGGTATAGGCCGGGATCTGCCGGTGGCCGATGCTCTCGGCGAGTTCGCTGACCTGCTTGCGCGTATGCTGGGCGACCTCGACGAGATTCTCGCCGGGCAGCAGCAGCACCTTGGCGAAGGTGCGCGTGAACACCGAATTCGGGCTGTTGTCGTTGTTCGACAGCCGGTCCAGCGCGGTCTGCTTGTAGCCGGCCGAAAAGATCGAGAACACGCCCTCGGGCAGCTGCGTCATCGGCGCAAGGCCGCCGCCGCCGGCCACCGCGCGCGTGCCCGAGCGTTCGAAGGGATTGTTGCGGCAGGCATCGAACACCAGGATCGAGGTGCGCACCTTGCGGTTCTGCAGCCGCTCGACGATGCGGTCGGCGAGAACAGAGGCATCGCGCACCAGCTCTTCCTGGCCCTCGCTCGCGGCCGGCACATCGGTCGGCAGCAGATAGTTTTGGCCGGCGATCTCAAAGCCGTGCCCGGCATAGAAGAAGAACGCGGTGTCATCAGGCCCGACCGCGTTGTCGAAGGCCAGCAGCGACTGGGAAAATTGCTGCCGGTTCTGGTTCTCCGCCACCATCACCTCGAAGCCGAGCTGCCGCAGCGTGTCGCCCATGGTGCGCGCGTCGTTGACCGCCTTCTGCAGTTTTGGAACGTTCTTGTAGTCGTTGTTGCCGATCACGAGCGCGACGCGCTTGGCATGCGCCGGCGCTGCCACCGCCACGATGAACGCCACCACAGCGCATGCGACGGCCGATCTGAAAGAAAACTCCATCCGATGTGTCCCTGCCCATTTGGAGGGGCACGATCCGAGCCGGCCCCGTCGGCCCGGTGTCCCCTGCGGTAGTCGAAACACCCTTTTCACCGGTTCAATCCGCCACGGCCCCGGTCCGTCGCATCAGCGGGGGAACGAGGAGCGGCAGCGCGAAGGCCCAGAGGGCGAGATGTGGACTGAAGAAGCTTCCCAGGATCGCAAGCACCGAGGCGGCGACCAGCAGAGACGCCGAGATCTGCCGCATGCGGAGATGCTCGCCCTGCTCCAGATGCGGCGTGACAAACACCATGCGCAGCCCGACCAAGGAGATCGACAGCGTATGCCCTGCATAGAGCCAAATCGCCGGGGCCAGACTGGCGTAGCGGCCGACGACGCTGGTCGAAAACGGGACGCAGGTGATCAGCAGTAAGTAGAGCAGCCACCAATTGACGTAGTTCCGGTCGACATGTTCGGCCCGCGAGCGCAACTGGAGATCGGCGAGCCAGCGCAAGCCGAGCACACCGAAACTCAGCAAATAGGGGAGGAATTTGGGCCAGAGGCCGATCAGCGCCTCCGCCAACTCGCCACCGTCGCGCGGATGGAGATCGTCCGGCAATCGCACATCGAGAACGAGCAGGGTCATGGCGACGGCAAAGACGCCGTCACTCAGCGTATCAAGCCGGGATTTCGGGAACATGACGAACTGGTGTCCTTTTCGGCTGCAAACGTTAAGCTTTTCGTGCCCTCCGGCGCCTCTCGGCATTGACTTTGGGCGATTCCACCCTATGTTCCGGTCGAAAGGCCGGGATCGAACCCCGATTCCCCTGCCCGCCGCTGATCTGCGTAAGACGGACCCCCCAGCTTTTGAAAGCACGCCGTTTCGGGGTCAACGCGACAGCCCTCTTTTACCCTCGATTCCCAACGGCGGTGTCGATCAGAGGCTCGATGTCCTTTTCCCATCTCGGTTTGTCCGACAAGGTGCTCGCCGCAGTCACAGCGACCGGCTACACGACCCCCACCCCCATCCAAGAACAGGCCATTCCGCACGTCCTGGCCCGCCGGGACGTTCTCGGGATCGCCCAGACCGGCACCGGCAAGACCGCGGCCTTCGTTCTTCCCATGCTCACCCTGCTGGAGAAAGGCCGTGCGCGGGCCCGAATGCCGCGCACCCTGATCCTGGAACCGACCCGCGAACTGGCGGCTCAGGTGAAGGAGAACTTTGACCGCTATGGCGCCGGACAGAAACTGAACGTCGCTCTTCTGATCGGCGGCGTCTCGTTCGGCGACCAGGACTCCAAGCTGACGCGCGGCGTCGACGTCCTGATCGCCACGCCCGGCCGGCTGCTCGACCACACCGAGCGCGGCGGACTGCTGCTCACCGGCGTCGAACTGCTGGTGATCGACGAAGCCGACCGGATGCTCGACATGGGCTTCATTCCCGACATCGAGCGCATCTGCAAGCTGGTGCCCTTCACGCGGCAGACCCTGTTCTTCACCGCGACGATGCCGCCGGAAATCCGCCGGGTCACCGAGGCCTTCCTGCACAATCCGGTCAAGGTCGAGGTTTCCAAGCCCGCGACGGCGGCAGTCACCGTCGCCCAGTCCCAAGTCCCCGCCGGCCGCGAGGCCCACCAGAAACGCGATGTCCTCCGCCGCCTGCTGCGCGACGCCAAGGACCTGAAGAACGCCATCATCTTCTGCAATCGCAAGCGCGACGTCGCCATTCTTCACAAATCGCTGCAGAAGCACGGTTTTAGCGCCGGCGCTTTGCACGGCGACATGGACCAGCCGGCCCGCATGGCAGCGCTCGACCAGTTCCGCAAGGGCGAGCTCCCGCTGCTGGTTGCCTCCGACGTCGCCGCCCGCGGTCTCGACATTCCCGAGGTCAGCCACGTCTTCAATTTCGACGTGCCACATCATCCGGACGACTATGTCCACCGCATCGGCCGCACCGGACGTGCCGGGCGCAGCGGCACTGCGATCTCGATCGTCACGCCGCTCGACCAGAAATCGGTTGCCGCGATCGAAAAGCTGATCGGGCAGGACATTCCCAAGGCCGAAGGCGACTATGCATCGCAGGCGGACGCGGCCGAGCAGGACGGCGAGCCGCGCCGCTCTCGCGGACGCGACAGGTCGCGAGGCGAGCGCAAGCCGCGCCGCGAGCGTGAAGCCAGGCCGCGCGGTGAACGTGAAGCCAGGCCGCGCGCCGAGCGCGAAGAAAGGCCGCGCGCCGAGCGCGAAAAAAGACCGCGCAGCGAGCGCGAAGAAAGGCCCGCGAACAGCGGCCGGAAGAATGGCGGCAAGCCGCAAGTCCCCGCGCCGCAAGTGCCTTCGTTCGGCCGCGCCGAGCCGAAGCGCGTCGCGCGCGAAGCCGATGCCGAGCCAGCCGATCATTCGCATCTTCCGGCCTTTCTGCTGCGGCCGGTTCGCGCCTGAGGCCGGCGCGTTTCGGGCCTGCTGGTCCGATGATCATCCCCGCGCATTGCATTCCGGATGGGATGCAAATGTTTTTGTGCGACAACCCACATGATACTACAACCGGAGGTTGATCATGCGCCCGGGAACGGAATGTTCAGCTTGCCCGTAGAGTCACGGAACTATTTACGGCTCGTTCATTATCGTGCGTTAGCTTCGTCTCATAGTTTAAAAATTTGCTGCGGGCGAGCGGCGGCTCGCCACGAGGATAGGCTGCCGTGGTCAAGGTGCTTGACGAACACGAACGCACGATGGCGTTTGCGCAGGTTGCGCTCGGACAGATCAGGTCGCTGCGGCAGAATGCGACCCCACGCAACTACGAAATCTGGTACGTCTACGCGACCGGCTATAACCCGCCGCTCAACAAGGTCGTCAACGAGACGCTGGCGCGCAGCGGCAGGCTGACCGACACCGATCTCGAACAGATCTACGAGAGCTATCTTTCGCAGATCAAGAGCCCCGATCGCATCGACAAGGTCGGCGCGCAGGTCGTCGGCGAGATCGACGACGTCATGGGCATTCTGAGCGAGGCGCTCGGGATGTCCTCCAACTACGACGCCACGCTGAACGGCGCGAGCCAGCGACTTTCCGGTGCGCAGACGCTGGACCAGGTCAAGGCCATCATCGAAACGGTTGGCAAGTCGACACGCCAGATGCTCGACACCAACAAGGTGCTGGAAGAGCGCCTCGCCACGTCCAAATCCGAGATCTCGAACCTCCAGCACAGCCTCGAGGCGATCCGGGCCGAGAGCCTGACCGATCCGCTCACCGGACTTGGCAACCGGAAATATTTCGACGGCATGATCGAGATGGCGGTGCAGACCTCGCTCGCGAGCAACGAGCCGCTGTCGCTCTTGATGTTCGACATCGATCACTTCAAGTCGTTCAACGATTCCTACGGCCATCTCACCGGCGACCAGGTGCTCAGGCTGGTCGGCCAATCGTTGACGCAAATCATGAGGGAACAGGACATCACCGCGCGGTATGGCGGCGAGGAATTTGCCGTCGTCCTGCCCAACACAGCGCTGCGCCATGCACTGTCGCTCGCCGACCAGCTCCGCCGCACGGTCATGGCGAAGGAGCTGAAGAAGAAGTCGACCGGCGAGATTCTCGGCCGCGTCACCATCTCCGTCGGGGTCTCATTGCTGCGGCCGGACGACGACACCGATGCGCTGATCGAACGCGCGGACGCCTGCCTGTACGCTGCCAAGCGTGCCGGCCGCAACCGCGTGATCTGCGAGGTCGATCCGGAATATGTCGAGGAGCTGCGCAGTCAGGTCGCCTGACGCTTTCGCCCCTTCTTCTGCTGGCTCGTCTTTGTCCTGAGCTGTGTCTTCCCGCCCGCTGTTGTCTGCTTTCGCGCTGCAGGGCGACCGGTCGCGGTCTCAGACATTGTCTTCGATTTCGTTTTCGGCGCGGCGCGGGCCATTGCCTTCGGCCGCTTCTTCAGTGCCGCGCGTTGGGCCGCCGCCAGCGCCGCCTTCGCCCAATCGCTGAGTTCGTCCGGATCATCGAACAGGCGCGCCGGCAATTGCCAGTAGGAGTTGACCGTGACGGTCCTGCCGCGGTTCTGGTACTGAAACGGTCTTGAGCCCTCGGCCTCGAATTTCGGGATCGTCGTCGCGTCGGCACGGAAGTAGAGACCGGCCCGGAGCGCGAGCGCAAAGTTGGTGCCGTCGGCGGAAATGCCGTAGCCGGAAAACATCCGGCGGATCGTGACCGGTCCGAAGGCCGAAAACAGGTCGATCAGGAAATCGCGGTCCATGGGAGGGGCAATCCACCATCTCGTCGTCCCGGCGAAAAGCCGGGACCCATACCGCGGAATCTTTCAGTTGGCTCGCATCGCGGACGACTTCATTACAATGAAGGCCCCGGCTTTCGCCGGGGCGACAGATGCTCAGGCCTCCGCCTGCGCGGGTTTCAGCTGCACCGACTCGCCGCAGCCGCAGGCGCCGGTCTGGTTCGGGTTGTTGAAGATGAACTGCGCCGACATCTTGTCGACCTTGTAGTCCATCTCGGTGCCGAGCAGGAACAGCACGGCCTTTGGGTCGACCAGGATCTTCACGCCCTTGTCCTCGACCACCTCGTCGGTCGGCCGGATCTCGTGGGCGTATTCGACCGTATAGGATTGCCCGGCGCAGCCGCCATTCTTGATGCCGACCCTCAAGGCCACGATCTCGGAATCGGCCCGCCTGGTCAGCTCGGTGATGCGCTGCGCTGCCGCATCGGTCAGTTTCATGACCTGCGGACGGGGGCGTCTCGGCTTGTTCGAGGCGGGAGTTGGGTTGGCCTGTGTCATGTCAGTCATTTGGTCGGTTCCGGCAGCAATTCAATGCCGCTCATTGTCCAATGAAAGTGTTCGAGCACACGTTACGCAAATTTCACCACATATTCAGGACGAGACGCGCCTCGTCACTCATCCGGTCCGGCGTCCACATCGGCTCCCACACCAGATTGACGCTGACCACGCCGACACCGGGAACGCTGGCGATCGCATTCTCGACCATGGTCGGCAGTTCGCCCGCGGCCGGGCAGTTCGGCGTGGTCAAGGTCATCACCACGTCGACGCTGCGGTCGTCCTTGATATCGACCTTGTAGATCAGGCCAAGCTCGTAGATGTCGGCGGGGATCTCGGGATCGAACACCGTCTTCAAGGCCGCCACGATCTCGGTCGTGAGCCGTTCGGTCTCCTCCGGCGCGAGCGCCGAATGGGTTTCCATGTTGGCGGCCCTGAGATCGGCCGTGTCGGTTACATCAGTCATGCGAACAAATCCCGCGCTTTCATCAGCGCCTGCGCCAGATGGTCGACTTCGTCGCGCGTATTGTACATCGCAAACGAGGCGCGACACGTGGCGGTCACGTTGAATCGTTCCAAAAGCGGCATCACGCAATGCGTGCCGGCACGCACCGCAATCCCCTGACGGTCGATCACGGTCGCGACATCATGGGGATGGGCGCCCTTCATCTCGAACGAGATGATCGGCCCCTTGCCCCTGGCCGTGCCGATCATGCGCAGCGAGTTGATCTCGCGCAGCCGCTCCTCGGCATAGCTGAGAAGACCATGCTCATGCGCCGAGATCCGCGCCTTGCCGATCGAATTGACGTAGTCGATCGCCGCTCCGAGGCCAATCGCCTGCACGATCGGCGGGGTGCCGGCCTCGAACTTGTGCGGCGGATCGCCATAGGTGACCCAGTCGCGCGCCACTTCGCGGATCATCTCGCCGCCGCCATTGTAGGGCCGCATCGCGACGAGGTGGTCATATTTGGCATAGAGCACGCCGATGCCGGTCGGGCCATACAGCTTGTGCCCGGTACAGGCATAGAAGTCGCAGTCGATGTCCTGCACGTCGATGTCGAGATGCACGGCGCCCTGCGCGCCGTCGACCAGCACGGGAATGCCGCGGTCATGGGCGATGCGCACCACTTCCTTGACCGGCACGATGCTGCCGAGCGCATTCGACATCTGGGTGATCGCAACCAGCTTCGTCCGCGGGCCTAAGAGCTTTTCGAACTCCTCGATCAGGAAATTGCCCTCGTCGTCGACGCCAGCCCATTTGATGACCACGCCGTGGCGCTCTCTCAGGAAATGCCAGGGCACGATGTTGGAATGGTGCTCCATGATCGAGAGCACGATCTCGTCGCCTTCCTTGAGGTTCGGCTCGCCCCAGGAGGAGGCCACGAGGTTGATCGCCTCGGTCACGTTGCGCGTGAAGATGATCTCTTCGTTACGCCCCGCGTTGAGGAAGGAGGCGACTTTGGCGCGCGCGCCCTCATAGGCCTCGGTCGCGGCATTGGCGAGATAGTGCAGGCCGCGATGCACGTTGGCGTATTCGCTGGTATAGGCCTGCATCATGCGGTCGAGCACGGCCTTCGGTTTCTGGGCCGACGCCGCGTTGTCGAAATAGACCAGCGGCTTGCCATAGACCTGCATCGCGAGCGCGGGAAAATCCTCCCGCAGGCGGGCAACATCGTAGCTGCCGTTGAGCACGGCCGGATGAGCGGTCATGTCCGGGCCTCCAGCCAGCGCGCTGCGGTGGCCATTGCCAGCTCGCGCAACGCCTCGTCGGAAATCTCCTCGATCGCTTCGCCCACGAAGGCCTGGATCAAGAGCGCCTGCGCCTCCTTCTCCGGCAGGCCGCGGGCCCGCAGATAGAACAGCAGGCTGTCGTCGAGCGCGCCGGATGTGGCACCATGACCGCAGGTGACGTCGTCGGCAAAGATCTCGAGCTCCGGCTTGTTGTCAGCCTCGGCCTCGTCCGACAGCAGCAGCGCGCGCGTCATCATCTTGCCGTCGGTCTTCTGGGCATCCGGGCGCACGATGATGCGGCCCTGGAACACCGAGTGGCCGCGATCGTCGATCACGGCACGGAAATTTTCGCGGCTCGTGCAATGCGGCACGGCATGATCGACGACGAACGTCGTGTCACCATGCTGTTTGCCCTTGAGCAGATTGACGCCATTGACGGCGAGTTCGCTGCCCTCGCCGGCAAACTTGACAAAACCCTGGAAGCGACTGACCGCGGCACCGCTCGTCAGGTTGAACAGGCCGACCCTGGACTTGAAGCCGAGGGTGACGATCGCGGAGGTGATATTGAAAGCGTCGGAGCCATCGGCCATCAGCCGCACATGCGTAAGCTCGGCCTTGTCGCCGACCGAGATCACGAGGGCATCATGAGCCTGATAGGCTTGCGTGCCCTGAGCCGCGACGAAGCTTTCGACAAGCTTGACGCGCGCGCCGTTACCGATCCTCACATGCGAGCGCGTGAACGCTGATCGCGAAGCCGCGGTGGCGACATGGACGATCTGGATCGGATCGGCGAGCGCAACGCCATCGCCGACGTCAATGACGACGCCATCGGTTGCCATCGCGGCGTTGAGCGAAACCATGGCATCCGAAATTTTCGAGAGCAGCAGATCGGCACGGGCCACGTTGCCGGCGTTTTCCAGCACCTCACGCAGCGTCCGCACGCTAAGGCCTGCCGGCAGCGCACCGATGTCGGAAAGCTCCGGCACGAACGCGCCATCGACCAGCACGAGCCTGCTCGCATTGTCGATCTTCGCAGACTCCAGCGCCGCGCGTGCCCGGGCGATCGCTTCCGCGCCAGGCGCGTCTGCCAGCGGCGGCACCTGGCGCATCAGCGCGCGCAGGTCGGTGTATTTCCATTCCTCGATGCGCCGGTGCGGCAGCCCCGCACGTTCGAAAGCGGCAAAAGCCTGCCGGCGCACTTCGAAAACCCTGCCCTCTCCGGGCAGCCGGTCACGGGCCAGCGTGAAAACGTCGCTCAAGCCGCGCTCCGTATCGGTCTTTGCCAAAACAAGGTTCATCACCAATTCCGCAACCTTTAGGCCGCGTCCTCGAATTGCGCGTAGCCGCGTTCCTCGAGCTCCAGCGCCAGCTCCTTGCCGCCGCTCTTCACGACGCGGCCTTTCGACATCACGTGCACGACATCGGGGATGATGTAGTTCAGCAGACGCTGATAGTGCGTGATCACGACCATCGCCCGGTCGGGCGAACGCAGCGCGTTGACGCCGTCGGCGGCGAGCCGCAGCGCGTCGATGTCGAGGCCGGAATCCATCTCGTCCAGGATGCACAGCGCCGGCTCGAACAGCGCCATCTGCAAGATCTCGTTGCGCTTCTTCTCGCCGCCGGAAAAGCCGACATTGACGCCGCGCTTGAGCATGTCCAGCGGGATGTTCAGCGATTTTGCGACCTCGCGCACCTTCTTCAAGAAGTTGGGCGCCATGAGTTCGCCCTCACCGCGCGCCTTGCGCTGGGCATTGTACGCCGTGTGCAGGAAATTCATGCTGGTCACGCCGGGAATTTCGACCGGATATTGGAACGCCAAGAACACGCCCTTGGCCGCACGCTCGTCCGGCGCCATCTCCAGGAGGTTTTCGCCCTTGAACAGGATCTCGCCGTCGGTGACCTCGTAACCGGGCTTGCCGGCGATGACATGCGAGAGCGTCGACTTGCCGGAGCCGTTCGGCCCCATGATCGCATGCACCTCGCCCGGATTTACGGTGAGGTCGAGCCCGTGGAGAATCTCGCGCTCCTCGACACGGACGTGCAAATTCTTGACTTCAAGCAATGACATCAGTCGTTCTTTCCCGAATCTTGCCTGGCCACCGCATTTCGGCCCCAGTGGCCATCAGTTTTCCAAACAGCAATCACCACAAGCGCGATCGTCGCAGCAACAATGATCGATGCCATGCCCACCAACATCGCTCTCGAGCCCGTGTGGGTGGCAAGGATCGCGGCACTTGCCCAAACCACAAGGCAATAAGCGGCGGTGACTGCCCACCCTTCCCAGGTGTTCGGAGCTGCTCCATAGCCGTATTTCTTTGGCTTGAACCAGTACGCGTGAGCCATGATTGTCAGCCTACGCTACCCTCGAGCGAGATCGAGATCAGCTTCTGCGCCTCGACCGCGAACTCCATCGGCAGCTGCTGCAGCACGTCTTTGACAAAGCCGTTGACGACGAGGCCGACGGCCTCTTCCTGCGACAGCCCGCGCTGGGTGCAGTAGAACAACACGTCCTCGGAGATCTTCGAGGTCGTCGCCTCGTGCTCGAAGGTCGCCGAGGCGTTCTTCGCCTCGATATAGGGCACGGTGTGCGCGCCGCATTTGTCGCCGATCAGGAGCGAATCGCAGGCGGTGAAGTTGCGCGCGCCCGTGGCCTTGCGATGCGCGGTGACGAGGCCGCGATAGGTGTTCTGGGATTTGCCGGCCGCGATCCCCTTGGAGATGATCCTGCTCGTGGTGTTCTTGCCGAGATGCAGCATCTTGGTGCCGCTGTCGACCTGCTGAAAGCCGTTGGAGATCGCGATCGAATAGAACTCGCCGCGCGAATGATCGCCGCGCAGAATGCAGCTCGGATATTTCCAGGTAATCGCAGAGCCGGTCTCGACCTGCGTCCAGGAGATCTTTGAATGGTGCCCGCGGCAGTCGCCACGCTTGGTGACGAAATTGTAAATGCCGCCCTTGCCCTCGGAGTTGCCGGGATACCAGTTCTGCACCGTCGAATATTTGATCTCGGCATCGTCGAGCGCGACGAGCTCGACCACAGCCGCGTGCAACTGATTTTCATCGCGCTGCGGGGCGGTGCAGCCTTCGAGGTAGCTCACATAGGAGCCCTTGTCGGCGATGATCAGCGTGCGCTCGAACTGGCCGGTGTTGCGTTCGTTGATACGGAAATAGGTCGACAGCTCCATCGGACAGCGCACGCCCGGCGGCACATAGACGAACGAGCCGTCGGAGAACACCGCCGAGTTCAAGGTGGCAAAGAAATTGTCCGAGGTCGGCACCACCGAACCGAGATACTTCTTCACGAGCTCGGGCTGCTCGCGGATCGCCTCCGAGATCGGCATGAAAATCACGCCGGCCTTTTTCAGCTCTTCCTTGAAGGTGGTCGCAACCGAGACCGAATCGAACACGGCATCGACCGCGATCTTGCGGGTCGCCGGATCGCCTGCGCCTGGAAGCGGCTCGACGCCTTCGAGAACAGCGACTTCGCGGAGGGGAATGCCGAGCTTCTCATAGGTCCTGAGAATCTCGGGATCGATCTCGTCGATCGAGGTAAGCTGCTTCTTCGGCTTCGGCGCCGCGTAGTAGTAGATGTCCTGGTAATCGATCCTCGGATAATCGACGCGCGCCCAGGTCGGCTCGGTCATGGTCAGCCAGCGGCGATAGGCCTCCAGCCGCCATTCGAGCATCCAGGCGGGCTCGTTCTTCTTTCCCGAAATGAAGCGGATCGTGTCTTCCGACAGCCCTTTTGGGGCCTTCTCGGATTCGATGACGGTCTCAAATCCGTATCGATACTGGTCGACGTCGATCCGGCGCACCCGGTCGACCGTCTCTTGTACGGCTGGCATTCCTTACCTCCGCTCGCGGTTTCAAGGACCGCGGTGGATCAAACTCGAAACACTCTTACGATGCTTTTTGCAAGAAATCACCTGCTTAGAACTATTCAAGCTGTGTTTCGTCGCTACCCCTTAACTAGGTGTCGCCTGAGCTTTCGCCAAGCCTCCAGAGCGCGGTCCACATCGCGATCTGAGGTAGACCAGCCCAGACTGAGACGCACCGCGCCCTGGGCCTCCCCTGGACCAACGCCCATGGCCAAAAGCACGTGGGAGGGCTGGACCTTGCCTGACGAGCAAGCCGAGCCCGAGGAGACCGCCACCCCCTCCAGGTCAAAACTGATCACGGCGGTTTCGGCCTTGAGCCCGGGCGCCGTGAACAGAACGGTATTATGCAACCTCGGCACATCGCCAGAGAAAATGGTGACATCGCCCTGTTCCCGCAGGCCCGCCTCGAGCCGGTTCCGCAGCCCCTCGATTCGCGGCCGATCGGCCGCCATGGCTGCAATGGTCGCAACGGCTGCCGCACCGAAACCGGCGATCCCCGCCACATCCTCGGTTCCCGCTCGCCGCCCGCGCTCCTGACCGCCCCCGCGCAACAGCGGCTCCAGGCCGGTTACGCCCTCGCCGAACGCGAGCGCGCCGACCCCTTTCGGGCCGCCGATCTTGTGCGCCGATAGCGTGACAAGGTCGGCTCCCAGCGCGCTGAGATCAAGGCGCATTTTCCCAAATGCCTGGATCGCATCGACGTGCAGCAGCCCTCCCGCCTCATGGACCGCCGCGGCGGCCCCGGCCACGGGCTGTACAGCCCCGGTCTCGTTGTTGGCAGCCATCAGCGAGACCAGCGCCGGCGGCCCGCTTGCCAGCATGGCGCTGAGCGCGCCCAGATCGACCAGGCCGGACCGCATCACCGGCACGCTTGCGATCCTGTCCGGCGCAAATCGCCCGCCAGCGAGAACGGAGGTGTGCTCGATCGCGGACACCAGCAGCCGCTCGACCGGCGGCCCGGACCCACGGCAAAGCCCCGGGCTCAGCGCCAGGGCGTTGGCCTCCGTCCCGCCCGAGGTAAACACGATATTCCGAGGCAGCGCCCCAAGGGCCTGCGCCAGCACGCCACGCGCCTCTTCGACCAGATGACGCGCCTGCCGCCCTTCGGCATGAACCGAGGATGGGTTGCCGGAAAGATCCCAGGCGGACGCCATCGCCACGCGTGCCTCCTGACGAAGCGGGGTCGTCGCGTTCCAATCCAGGTAAACTCGCTCAGGCATTTAGTAATATAATACCATTATGTTATCGCGGTCAGAGGCGGCTTTGCGGCGCGCACTGTGCAAGCCGCCGCGCGCGATTCAAGTAGGAAGCTAACGTCTTGAACGCACTATCAGATGTTCGAAATGCTTGATTCTTGCCCCTCGCCTCATGTTAGAACGCGGCCTCCATTCATCCATGCGCCACCCGCCGCCATGCCAACTGGCGCATGATCGCCGCTTCGATCGCAAGGTTCCGTCTGCGGACAGCCGTCTGACGCAAAGCTCGATCGATGTGCTCCCAAGAGGATTCACTGATGCCTGAAGTCATCTTCACCGGTCCTGCGGGCCGCCTGGAAGGCCGCTATCACCCGGCCAAGCAGAAGAACGCGCCGATTGCGATGATCCTGCATCCGCATCCGCAGTTCCACGGCACGATGAATCATCAGATCGTCTACCAGTGCTATTACGCTTTCGCGCATCGCGGCTTTTCCGTGCTGCGCTTCAACTTCCGCGGGGTCGGCCGCAGCCAAGGCTCGTTCGATCACGGCACCGGCGAACTGTCGGACGCAGCCTCGGCGCTGGACTGGGCGCAGACCATCAACCCGGAGGCGCGCGCCTGCTGGGTCGCCGGCTTCTCGTTCGGCGCCTGGATCGGCATGCAGCTTCTGATGCGCCGGCCGGAGGTGGAAGGTTTCATCTCGATCGCGCCGCCGGCCAATCTCTATGACTTCTCCTTCCTCGCGCCCTGCCCGTCCTCAGGCCTGATCGTGCATGGCGAGAAGGACGCGGTGGTGCCGCCGAAGGACGTCAACACGCTGGTCGAGAAGCTTAAGACCCAAAAGGGCATCGTAATTGACCAGCAGGTGATTCCGGGCGCGAACCACTTCTTCGATGGCAAGCTCGAGCCGCTGATGGAGACGATCACCGCCTATCTCGACATGCGGCTCGCCAACGTGCGCTAGCGCATGATCCGGAAAAGTGGATACCGGTTGTCCGAAAAGATCATGCGCAAACAATAAGGGCCTCAATGAGCGCGTTCATCGCATTGCTGCGGGCCGTTAATGTCGGCGGCACCGGCAAACTGCCGATGAGCGAGCTCAAGGCGATGTGCGAGGAGCTCGGCTTCGGTAACGTGCGCACCTACATCGCAAGCGGCAATGTGGTGTTCTCGAGCCGCAAGTCCGAAGTCGCGATCAAGGCAGCACTGGAGAAGCGGCTCGAAGCCTATGCCGGCAAAGCGGTCGGCGTGCTGGTGCGGTCGGCGCAGGAGATGGCCGAGGTCGCGGCAAAAAATCCGTTTCCGAAGGCGGCGCCCAATCGCACCATGGCGCTGTTTCTCGACCGCGCCCCGCCGGCCGATACGCTGTCGACCGTTCGCGGCCAAAGGGATGAAGAGATCGCTCTCGGGCGCCGCGAGATCTACGTCCACTACGGCGAAGGCATGGCCAAATCAAAACTCGTCATTCCCGCCGCCAAATCCGGCACCGCGCGCAACATGAACACGGTCGCGGTGCTCGCGAAAATGGCTGGGGAACTCTGAGGCTAGCTAGGCAAGCTTCAGCGTGGCTATCCCCACCATAACCAGCAGGATTCCGGCCAGCTTCATGCCGCTGAGCACTTCTCCGAACAGCACGACGCCCATCACCAGCGTTCCCACCGCGCCGACCCCGGTCCACACCGCGTAGGCCACGCCGACCTCGAGCGCCTGCAGGGCCCGGCCAAGCAGGAACACGAAGGCGGCAAGCAGCGCGAGTGATAGAAGGCTCCAGCCGAGGCGCGTGTAGCCCTCGGCATATTTCATCGAGACGGCCCAACCGACATCCAGAACGCCCGCGGTCACCAGAGCGAGCCAGGCAAGCTGCCGAGACATGGTGTTACGCGGCGACTTTCAACAGATGCGCGTCGTGGCGGATAAGGAAGCCGCGCAGCAGTTCGGGATAATCGGCTCCGACGGCCGAGCGAACACTCGGCCGCTTGGCAAGCTCTGCCCGCCATGTCCGAACTTTTGGCGTCTCCTTGAAGATGCCGAGGTCGGCAAGATCATCGAATACGTCAAAGTACCTGAAGACCGGGGCGAACACGGCATCCACCAGGCTGAACCCGTCGCCAGCGAAGAACGGTCCCGCGCCCAGTGCGGCGTCCACGCGCGCGAATTTCGCCGCGAGCGCCTGACGCTTACTCTCGAACGTCGCGGCTTCGGTCGTGGTTTCCAGTCCCCAGAGATCCCCGAGGATCGCGGAGCCGAATTCCATCCAGGCCCGGTGCTCGGCGCGCGCCAGCGGATCGGCCGGATGCAGACTCGGGCCGGTTTGCGTCTCCTCGATGTACTCGCAGATCACATTACTCTCGAACAGCGCCACCTCGCCCTTTTCGGTCGCGACGACGAGCACCGGCACCTTGCCGAGCGGCGAGATCTTTAAGAACCACTCCGGCTTCTTGGCGAGGTCGATGTCGACGCGTTCGAAGGGAACGCCCTTCTCGGTGAGCGCAATGACCGCGCGCTGCACATAGGGACAGAGCTTGTGGCTGATCAGTTTCAGGGGAGCGTTCACGGCGGGCCTCGCAGGTCAATGCATCTGCATCGACTTTGATGCATCTGCATGGAGCTTGTCAAGATGGATGCATCTGCATCCAGCTCACGGCCGCGCGATCAGCCCGCCGGTCATCGGCATGGGGACACCCGTGGTCGCCGGATAGCTCAGCGGCAGGCCCTTCATCCCGCGGGCGGCGAGGAAGCCAAAAGCCTGCGCCTCGATCGCATCCCCGGACCAACCGACCGCATCGGCGGCTTCGACTGTCGCCGGGGCCAGCTTTTCGCGCAGCATCCGCATCATGGTCAGGTTGCGGGCGCCGCCCCCGCTGATGATCCAGCTCTTCGGCTGCTTCGGCAACAACGGCACAACGCGCGCCATCGCGGCGGCCGTGAATGCCGTCAGCGTCGCCGCCCCATCCGCCGGCGCGACGGTACCGAGCTTCAGCCTGGCAAAATCGTTGCGGTCGAGCGATTTGGGCGGCGGCAGCGCGAAGAAGGGCAATGCGAGCGCGCGGGCCACCCAGGCCTCGTCGACTGTGCCCTCGGCCGCCATGCGGCCCTCGATGTCAAAGCTTTGGCCTGTTGTTCGAAACATGAAATCGTCGAGCAGCGCGTTGCCCGGACCGGTGTCGCAGGCGATCAGCGTGTTCTGGCCGTCGATATAGGTGATGTTGGAGACACCGCCGATATTGGCGACCACGATCGGCCCGTCCCGATCAAGCGATTGCGCCAGTGCCCGGTGATAGACCGGGACGAACGGCGCGCCCTGGCCGCCGGCAGCGACGTCGGCGGCGCGGAAATCATGGACCACGGGAATATGGATGACCTTGGCAAGCGCGGCCGCATCGCCGATCTGCACCGTCAGCCGCCGCTCCGGCCGGTGCAGCACGGTCTGGCCATGGAAGCCGACAATGTCGATCTCCTGGTTCGCGATCCGGTTCTGCGCGCTGAAGGCGGCGACCGCCTCGGCATGGGCCACCGTGACCGCGCGCTCGGCCTCGCGCAGCACGCCCGGCCGTTCCTCGCGGCTTGCGAGATGGACGGCCTCGGTCAGGGCCCGACGCAGCAGGCTGCGTTCACTGTCGGTATAGGGCCGATAGCTGGTCGGACCGAGTGCCCTGATCCGCCGCCCGTCGGTTTCGATCAATGCGACATCGACCCCGTCGAGCGAGGTGCCGCTCATCAGACCGAGTGCCGTCAACATCATGGGCGTCAGGCCTTCGCGATACGCCGTCCCTCACATCCAGCTTGTGCCAAACCGGCGCATCTTATAATGCCACAGCCAGCCGGGCAGCGGCACCCGTTGACATCAGGGGTTCCGCGATTTGTTGCAAATACCGCAAAACACCGATGATCGAAACCGCCGAAAAATGAGCACTTTTAAATCAGATTTTCTAAATATTCTCGGGGAACGCGGCTTCATCCACCAGATTTCCGATCCCGGTTCGCTCGATGCGCTCGCGGCTCGGCGCGAGCTTGTTGCCTATATCGGCTTCGACTGCACGGCCCCCTCGCTTCATGTCGGCTCGATGGTACAGATCATGTGCCTCTACTGGCTGCAGCAGACGGGCAACAAGCCGATCGCCTTGATGGGCGGCGGAACGACTCGGGTCGGCGATCCCTCCGGCAAGGACGAGACGCGCAAGATCCTTTCGATTGACGACATCGAGCGCAACAAGGACGGCATCAAGCAGGTATTCTCGCACTTTCTCCGCTTCGGCGAGGGCAAGGGCGAGGCCGTCATGCCCGACAACGCGGAATGGCTGACCAAGCTGAACTGGATCGAGATGTTGCGCGACATCGGCCGGCACTTCTCGGTCAATCGCATGCTGGCGATGGACTCGGTCAAGCTGCGTCTCGAACGCGACCAGGAGATGAGCTTCATCGAGTTCAACTACATGATCCTCCAAGCCTATGACTACTATGTGCTCAATCAACGTTACGACTGCCGGCTGCAGATGGGCGGCTCGGACCAGTGGGGCAATATCGTCAACGGCATCGATCTTGGCCGACGCATGGGCACGCCGCAACTGCACGCGCTGACGACGCCGCTGATCACTACCGCCTCGGGCGAGAAGATGGGCAAGACGGCGAGCGGCGCTGTCTGGCTCAACGCCGACATGAAGAGCCCGTACGCGTACTGGCAGTTCTGGCGCAATACTGAAGATGCCGACGTCCCACGCTTTCTGAAGCTCTTCACCACGCTGCCAATGAGCGAGATCGACAAGCTGGCCACATTGCAAGGCGCCGAGATCAACGAGGCCAAGAAGGCGCTGGCCGATGCCGCCACCACGCTGCTCCACGGTGCTGATGCCGCTCGACAGGCCGCGGAAACCGCGCGCAAGACGTTCGAGGAAGGCGCGATCGCGGAAAATCTCCCAACGATCGAGATTCCCAAGAGCGAACTCGACGCCGGCCTTGGCGTGCTGACCGCCTTCGTCAGGGCGGAGCTCGTCGCCTCCAATGGCGAGGCGCGGCGCCAGATCAAGGGTGGCGGCTTGCGTGTCAACGATGTGCCGGTGACCGACGAGAAAATGATGCTGACGAGGGCCAACCTCACCGGCGAAGGCGTCATCAAACTCTCGCTCGGCAGGAAGCGCCACGTCCTGCTCAAGCCTGCATAGGCGCATTCGCCATTTGCGCCTTGTCAGGGCTTAAGGAAACGCGCTCCCCTGCGGGCGATGGGTCAAAAGAGCCTTTTGGAGGACGCTTTGGCGGCGTCGGCGAAGCCGGCGCGTGTGGCGCTGTCCGTGCTGGCGCTGTGCTTCGTCCTGGCGGTGCTCGGCCGCGGGCTCATCGAGAGTTTTACCGTCTTCCTGAAACCGATTTCGCAAGATTTCGGCTGGGACCGCGCCGAGGTGGTCTCGGTCTATTCGCTGGCGCTGCTTGCCGGTGGAATGTCGTCGCCGCTGATCGGACGGCTGTTTGATCACGCAGGTCCCCGCACCACCTACACGCTCGGGCTCGGCCTGCTCGGTGCCGCATTCCTGATCGCGGCCTACGCGCAAAAACTGTGGCAATTCCAACTCGCGCTCGGGCTTGCCGCGGGTATCGGCGCAGGCCTGATCGGCAATGTGCCGAGCTCGATCCTGCTCGGCCGTTGGTTCGGCCCAAAACTGCCGACCGCGATGGCCGTGGTCTACGCGGCGGCCGGCGGCGGCGTGCTGGTGCTGCTGCCGGCCTCGCAAATCCTGATCGACCATTTTGGCTGGCGCGACACCTATCAACTGTTCGGCGCCGCGGCGCTGGTGCTTCTCGGTCCCCTCCTCCTGCTGCCATGGCGAGTATTCTCCGCGGGCTCGCCGCAGCTCGTCACGTACGCGACCACCGAGCTGACGGACGAGGGTTGGACGCTGGTGCGCGCGATGCGCCACCACGCTTTCTGGGCGCTGTTTTGGACCTTCTTCTTCACCGCGCTCGGAATGTATGCGATCGCGCCGCAGATCGTCGCCTATTTGATCGATGCCGGGTTTGCGCCGCTGCAGGCGGCCACCGCCTGGGGCTTTTCCGGCGTGGTACTGCTGTTCGGGATGCTCGGGGTGTCCTCGCTCGACGGCGTCATCGGCCGCAGGCCCTCGGTGCTGTTCAGCTACGCCGTCTCGATCGCCGGCATTTTGCAGCTCTGGCTGCTGCAGCGCTATCCGAATATCTTTCTGCTGACCGGATTCGTCGTCTGTTTCGGCAGCATGATCGGCTCGCGCGGTCCGCTCTTGTCAGCAACCGCGATGAAGATTTTTCGCGGCAAGCGCGTTGGCACCATCTATGGCACGATCCTGATCGGCAGCGGTCTCGGCTCGGCCTGTGGCTCCTGGAGCGGCGGCCTGATCCACGATCTCAGCCACAGCTATGACCCGGTGATCGCGTTCTCGCTCGTCGCCGTCGTGCTCGGAATGATTCCGTTCCTGGTGGTCCCGGCGCTGCGGCGCTAGCTAATTGCCGTTGTTGTTCGGCTGCGGGAAATCGACCTGATTGTACTGTTTGCCGGTCGGGAACTCCATGATCTTGCGCAAGACCCCAGGCATGATGGCCGAGAGCGGATTGATGCGGACGTCAGGTTTGCTCGGCGTGCCGACGACCTGAAAGGTTACCCCGATCACGCCTTCATTGCTGCCGCCGCCCAGAAACAGGCCGAACAGCGGAATCTGCGCCGGCAGGTTGTTGAGCCCGTAGGCCGGGATGAAGGTGCCGCTCATCTGCACCTGGTTGGCAGGATAATCGATGTACCCCCCGATGGTCCCACCGATGATCGGTCCCTTCAACACGGCCTCGGACACGGTGAGCCTGCCGCTCTGCGAAACAAAGTCCGCATGCGCCCGCGAGAAGCTGACGCCGTTCTGGCTGTTGCCGGAACCGGCAACCTGCCGGTCGATCGCGGCCTCGCCCTTGACGGCGAAATCGCGGACTTCGATCGAGCCCTCGCGCGCGCCGGCATCGTTGGACGGCGGATCCATGACCAGTTGAAGCTGGCCGCCGATCACCTTGGTATAGATGTCCGCGAAGCGGAAGAACGCGCCCGCATCCTTGGTCTCCACCAGCACCACCTCGCGTCCCTGCCAGCGACCGCGCAACTCCGCGGCCGTCGGCGTATCGCGCCCGATCCTGCCGAGATCCGCTACAATCGGCGTATCCTTCCCGATCTTGCCGGTGAGCGTGAAGCTCCGGAACGCGCCATTGCGCCGCGACAGCTTGCTGTCGACGCTGCGTAGCGCCTCCCCGTAGGCGCCCTTGACCGCACCGAATTTGAGATCGACGTCAACGTCGGTACTCTTCACCTTGCCCTTGCTGTCGGCATCCTTTGAATTCCCCGCTTTCACGGAATCGAGGAAACCGCGGCCATCGAACACGTCGCCGCGCATCGTCACCTTCAATACGCCATCCGCACCGCGCTCGGCCTTGAGCTGTGTCTTGTCGCCATCGGACGGCGAATAGACCGGGAAATTCGCATTCATCAGATCGCCGTTCTGGTCGACCTCGAGCGAGCCCTTGATCGAGGTGCCGCCGCCGTCGATCACGATGTCCTCGAACCGCGTCGACTGCGCCTTCGGCACCACGTTGAAGGTGGCGCGGGTGGTCTTGCCCGGCAGCTTGACCCAGCCGGGCAGGACGTTGTCGAGCTTCAGCGCGGTGAGGTCGGCGTCGACACCGACGCGGCTGTCGTGATCGCCGCTCGCGATCTTGCCGCTCAGCTTGATCGGGACATTGCCGGTGGCAGCGGCGCCAAGATCGAGCCCGAGGCGTGCGCGGCTCGCATCGTCGAGCGTCGCCACGAGCTTGATGTCCGCGTCGCCGTCGGCCGGCTTGCGATAATCCAGCGTCGCCGGCTGCCCGTTGATCTTGACGCCGCCCTTGACCTGATAGCCCTGGTTGCTCGCGACGATCTTCAGCGTGTCAGCCTCGAGCTTCTGGTTCATGACCAGCTTGTCGGCCGAGAAGCCTGTGAGATCCGCGTTCACATTGTAGGTCGTGTCGACCTTGGTCAGTTCGCCCTTGAGCGGCAGGCCCATGGTGATGATCGCCGACAGCTTTCCGTTGCTGGCGGCGGGATCGATCGGTGTCGCCGAGAGGTCGCTGAGCCGATCGGAGGCCATGATTTCGGCGGCAGCCGGCACCGATCCGTCGACCCTGACCTTGACCCGGGCCTGCATCGGCTTCGGCGCCATGTCCGGTACCTCGAAGAGGAAATCCGACAGCGTGAGCTTGCGGCCGCCGGGCGTGTCGGCAATCCCCTGCCCGATGGTCACTGTCGCGGTGCGGCCGGTGATGTGCACCTTCAGATCGGCATCGCGCACGGACGGCAGCCTGTCCACGGGGTGCACCACGACGCCGCTCGCCACGATGTTGACCTCGAGCCCGTCATCGGGAATCGGCGGCCCTTTGCGCGGCAGGTTCTTGACCGGCGAATTGACCGCGACGTCCAAACGCTGCACCGCGCCGCGCTCGATCCGGTCGACGATCCATTCGCGCACCTCGGGCACGATCAGCGCCGGCCAGATCCGTTTCAGCGCGGTCGCCGACATCGGGGTGCCAGCGAAGCCGAGTTTCAGGCGCGGCTCGCCCGCATAGTCGATGCTGCCGGTGCCGGCGACGCCGATCTCGCCATTGGAGAAATCGGCCTGCGTCAGCAGCACGCGCTTGCCGACGGTGTCGAAACGGAAGCCGACGGCGATGCGGTTGAAGATCAGCGGCGGCTCGTCATTGATGCCGCCGAGCAGGATAGTGCCGCCACTGAAGCCGAGCTGCCAGTCCTGGACACTGTCATTGGGCGGCTCGAGATGCGCCAGCAGCGTGACCCGGTTCGCGCCCGATACGACCTTGAAGGGTGCGACCAGCACGCGCCGGTTTGCATCCCATTCCAGGCTCATCTCCGCCTGGTCGATGGCCATCGGATAATCCGGCGTGTCGGTATCGATGATGGTTCCGGGGCCGATCGTCAGCTTGCCGTGCAGATAGGTCGGCAGCCCATCGCGGCTGATCTCGCCCTTCACCTCGCCTGACAACGGCAGGTCGGCGTTGTAGGTCATGTCCTTCAGCCGCAGCGCCAGCAGGATGTTGGAGGTCCTGAGCTTGTCGGCTCTGACGTCGACGGTGCGCACGCCGTTTTCCGGTGGCCCGACCACGACGCGCAGCGACCACGCGCGCTTTCCTTCCTCGCCGACGGAAAGCACCACGCCGCCACCGTGCGGGCGACGCAGGCTGAGGCTGATATTGTCGAACGTCCATTTGTTGCCACGCTGCTGATCGTCCACGACCAGCACGCCGTTTTTCAAGCCGATCTCGTTGAGGTTCTGACCGTCGAGACCGGTCAGACTGAGGCTATCGAGCCAGTCGAGCCCGGCCAGAAGCCCACTCGGCCCCGTGTTGGAGGAGCCTGT
>Ga0213876_10000588_pt1 | contig 27051 bp, 18 predicted proteins | sample BarmaccomBMRX_R9_FD_160113 | JGI IMG/M metagenome (GOLD analysis project Ga0213876, IMG submission 160113) | Root-associated microbial communities from Barbacenia macrantha in rupestrian grasslands, the National Park of Serra do Cipo, Brazil - RX_R9 | ecosystem: Host-associated > Plants > Roots... | reverse complement strand
CCGCATGAAGGCCAAGTGCGAAAACCATCTCTACTATGGTGACAATCTCACCATCATGCAGCGCATGCCAAAGCATTGCGTCGATCTGATCTATTTGGACCCGCCGTTCAATTCGAAGCAGAACTATAACCTGATCTACAAAAACATGACCGGCCTTCCGGTGCCGGATCAGGCGGAGGCATTCTGCGACACTTGGGAGATGGACCCGGAGAAAGAGGAAATCGCAAAGACCATGCCGATACTCATGCGAGAGTACGGCATCGAAAACTACTACGTTGAGTTCTGGCGCCTATGGATTCAGGCGTTGCGTCATACACAGCCTCACTTGCTGGCGTACCTGATCTACATGGTGCAACGCTTATTGCACATGAAAACCCTACTGCGGCCAACTGGCTCTATCTGGTTGCACTGTGACTCGACAGCAAGCCATTACATCAAGGTGATGATGGATGGGATTTTCGGGCATAAGCATTTCCAAAACGAAGTGATTTGGAAGCGAGCTGATACCGTTAAGGGCAATGCCGGACAGGGGGCAAAGGGGTTCGGTCGGAATACTGATACGCTGCTGTTTTACTCCGCAACCGATGCATTCACCTTCCATCCGCAATTCACGGAATACAGCGGAGAGTACTTAGCGAAATCGTACAAGTACAAAGAGCCGGACGGGCGACGCTATCGCCTAATAAGCATGATCGGCCCCGGCGGCGCTGCCAAGGGCAATCCGTACTATGAAGTGATGGGAGTTTCGCGCTGTTGGCGATACTCGAAAAAGCGCATGCAGGAACTGATTGACCAAGGCATGGTCGTACAAACAAAGCCCGGCACCGTTCCTTCTCGCAAGCAATACCTGGATCAAGGCAAAGGCGTTCCGGTTCAGTCTCTCTGGGATGATATCTCGGCCTTGGGGGCTGGTTCCGGTGAACGTCTGGGATATCCGACTCAGAAACCCGTTGCGCTGGTGAGACGCATAATCGAGGCATGCAGCAACCCCGGTGACGTTGTATTCGATCCATTTTGCGGCTGCGGAACGTCTATTTACGCGGCACAGCAAACGAACCGGCGCTGGATCGGCTGCGATATCGCCATCCTGTCAATCAAACTGGTTCGAGAAATTCTAACGGGTGAGAAATACCGCCTTGTCGAAGGCGTGCATTTTGACGTTGACGGCATCCCGGTGAGCGTCGAGCAAGCGCAAGAGCTGTTTAAGCGCGATCCTTTCCAGTTTGAGCATTGGATTGTCGAACGTGTAGGTGGCTTCCCAACAAAGAAAACTGGCGACCAAGGGATTGACGGGCGCATGTACTTTCAGACGCAACACGGCCTTAAGGCGATGGTTCTTTCCGTCAAAGGCGGGAAGCTCCGGCCTACCGATGTTCGCGATCTGGTGGGCGTTCTGGAACATGAGCCGGAAACTGAAATGGCGGGCTTCCTATCCCTACAGGAGCCGACCAAAGCGATGCGAGACGCTGGCGCAAAGGCGGGCCAATACATCTATGAGGGCGTCAAATATGACCGGGTCCAGTTCCTAACCGTGAAGGACATTCTTGAGGACAAGCGGGAGTTCCGTACCCCTACCAAGCTACGGTCGCGGGTATCGTCTCCCCAAGCCTCGCTGGCGTTGACATAATGTTGCGCGGGTCGGCCAATAGTCCAAAAGCGTACCATTACGTTTCACCAAGGCTTCCGCCCCCTCCCCCCTTTCCCGCCGCGACAGACGGAAATTGTTCGATTTGTTTTGCGAACGCCCGAGAGGGGATATGTCCCTCCTTCCGAATTCGCCGCGTTCTCCACCCCACCAGATGTTGTGGTTCGCCGGGCAGGTGGGCAGTCGTTATCACGACTCTGTGCATTTGAAGTACCGACTCCGCGCCGTTCGCGCGCCATTTCTTCTCCTTCGTAATCCGCTGCGGCGCGGAAGGGGAAATACCCTTCAGCCACGTCGGCAGATTTCCGGAAAAGATAGGAAAGGGCGCGGCACCTGTCAAGACAAAACAGGAACGAACGGTCGGTGCGCGATGGATGGCCGGGTCAAGCCCAGCCATTGCGGCGGCGGAGTGCAACACGGCTGAAACGAAACGCTCTTCATGCGCGCTGATATAAGGCCGAAAGCGCGGTGGTAGACGAATGGTAGTGAAATAAATTCGTCCCGCTAACCGCGACACACCTTACCCTCCTTTGAAAAGAGAGTGTCGGATCGCGGGCGATCCGGGGAGGGATTACACGATATTCGATCGATCCCCACCCGGCACGCTCATGCGTGCCGACCTCCCCTTTCTAAGGGGAGGTAAGGTGATGCAACACATGCTACCGTGGCGGATTGGCGAGCAGATACGGATATCCGTTGTTGATGTTCGGCGTCTGCCCCCAGATCTTCGGATTGAAGCCGTCCGGCAAGCCGGACTGGAATTGCGCGGTCGTTAGTCCTGTAATTCCAGAATCGTTTTTCTTGTTCCCAGCACCTTGGTTGGGATCGCTGACGCCTTTCTCCAAATCCCAATAGTTATCAGTGATGGTTCCCGGCGACGCTTCGTCATCACCGACCAGACCTCCTAGAAATCCTTCTCCAAGTTTCTTTATTTCGCCCGCCGCATACGATGATCTAATTGTGGCGTTTGTGTCATTGCGTCCAACCAGGCCACCGAAGTCTCCGTCGGTTTGTTTGCCATTCACAACACGATTTCGAGCGTAACTGTTTTCGATGAGGCCTAGCGACTCTCCTACCAGACCGCCAACGCTTAAGAGATTAGCCTTACGAAAAGCCACTGAACGGATCGCATAGGAAGAAACAATTCGTCCCGTATTGTAACCTACCAAACCGCCAACTTTCGCAAAAGCCAAGTCGGACCTTGAAACTCTCACATTGGCATAGCTAGTTGCAATCACGCCATCATTCCAGCCGGCCAATCCACCTATGTCGCCGACGGCCGAAATGGTGCCATTCGTCCAGCACCATTCAATTCTTCCGAAATTGTTCGCGACGAGCAGGCCGACGTTGTTGTCATCCAGACTCTCCAATGACCCTGCAATGCCCAAGTTTCGGACGCTTCCGCCGCGGACCACTGCTGCAAAAAATCCGGCTAAGCCTTCTTGATCCGTGAAAATCATGTTTACGTTGCGAAAGATGTTCCCGAGCCCCTCCATTGTTCCTTGAAAGCCGGCCAGAATCGGTGGCTCGTTATACGTCCCATCCACGCTCGCATCATAAGGCTTCGCGAGCGCGTAGAAACCGCTGGGGTTGGCGGCGATGTCGGCGGCGAGTGTCTTGATGTCGTATACGAGTGTGTAGCTTTGGCCGTCGATGATCAGGCTGCTCGTCTTGTCCCACAGCTGCACGCTGCCGCGCTCCGGCACGATGACGAACTCACCGTCGCTCTTCTTGCCTTTGTTCCTCTTACCGTCGTCACCGGTATCGTTGGTGGTGATGGTGAGCGAACCCTGCCCCATCGCCGTCATCTGCTTGTTGACGATCACCGATTGTTGCGCGTCGAGAGTCAGCCGGCTGGTGCCGGTCCACGTCAGCGGCTGATCGACAACGATATCCTTCGCGAGCAGTGCCGTCCTAACTGCCACATCGCCGATCCCGAGCAAGGCCTGAAGATCGGCCACATTCAGCACCGCCTTCTGCGCCGTCGCCGTGCAAACGCCGCTGACGCAACTCATGTTGCTGGTGGGCTTGTTGCTGATCGCCACATCCGCCTGCGCGACGCTCACGCTCACGCCCAGTAGCAGCGCCGCCGTCAATGCCGCCAATTTCGCCGAAGTCATCGCATCCTGCGCAAACGCTTTGCCAAGACTTCGCCCAGTCTAGCACACCCGGCGTGGCGCTCCAATTTGCGGCAGGCCTTTCGTCATCGCGCGAAGCGGGCAAAGGCGAACGGCGCGAGATTGAAGCGCGGCGCGCGGCCCACTGCCATATCGGCCAGTGCTTCGCCGATGGCAGGCGAATGCTTGAAGCCGTGACCTGAGCAGGGCGAGGCAATAATGACGCGCTCCGAATCCGGATGGCGATCGATGACGAAGCCGAAATCCCGCGTCACCGTGTAGAGGCAGGCGGCACCGCGCACGCAGCGCGCGCCGATGCCGCCGATGTTCGCGGTGGCCAGCGCCTGCACGGCAGCGATCTCTTCCACGTGTACATCGCGATCCATCGCAGCCGGCGTCGTCACGGATAGGAATTCCTCGCTCGCCAGCTTGATGGCGTGCTCGCCTGCCAGCGCCGGGAAGCCATAGATGCCGCGCGTGGAATTCTGCAGCTCCCAGATGAAGACCGGAAAGCGCTGCGGCGCGAAGGCTGCAGCGTCTTCCACCTCCAGCCAAACCTGTATCTGCCGGTAGATTTTGAACAGCGCGGCAAGCGAAGGCGGGAGCAGCTCCGGCAGCCAGGGGCCGGCCGCAACGATCAATCGCTCGGTGGCATAGCTGCCCTTGCCGGTCGTCACGGTCACGCCATGGGTGCCGGCGTCGAAGCCCAGCACGCGCTCGTTTGTGCGAAGCTCGGCGCCGTGCCGCCGCGCCGATTCCAGCTGCGCGCGCACGCAGGCCTCCGGCCGCACGAAACCGCCGGTGTTTTCGAAATAACCATGTTCGCCGTCACGCACGCGGAACATCGGCCAGCGCGCGCGGATTTGCGCCGCATCGAGCAGCTCGTGCGCAATGCCAAACCTCCCGGCCGCCGCAACGGTGTTGTCAAAAAAACCGGAAACGTGTGTCTGCGCGGCGTTGGCGTCGCTGGAAACGATCAGCAGGCCGCACTCATTCAAGAGCGCGGCCCCGCTCTCCGCCCCCAGCTCGCGCCACAATTCGTGCGAGCGGACGGCCAGCGGCGTCAGGTGATCGCCCTCGCCGATGGCAAGCCGCGTGACGCGGGTGGCGCCATGCGACGATCCGAGGGCATGCGGCGGCTCGAAGCGATCGAAGGCGACCACCTTGGCGCCGCGCATCGCCAGCTGCCGCGCGGCAGCGCTTCCCATCGCCCCCAGGCCCGCGACGGCGACATCGTATTTTACGGCCAAAACTTGACCCCATCCGAGCCGCTATGCCACATGCCTGGGCCACGCGCTTCTCGCCGTCGCAAACCGGCGGTCATTCCCATGATTGCCTCTTTCCTGCACAATTTCATTTTCATCAAGACGAAGAAGACGGCGGGGACCACGGTCGAGATGGTGCTGGCGCCGGCTTGCGGACCGGACGACATCATCACCCCGCTGGGCGTGCTGGACGAGATGGCACGTGGCAAGGGCGAGCCGCTTTGCCGCAACTTCGCCGACCCAGGTATCGAGGATGCAGCGCGATACGCCATTACTTCCGGCAGCCGCCGGCAGATGAAAAGCCTGAAAAGCCTTATCCACCGCACCGAATTCTACAATCACATGCCCGCCAGCGAAATCCGCGACAAGCTTCCGAAGCGCTTCTGGCTCAAGGCCTACAAGTTCACGGTGGAGCGGCATCCCTACGAAAAAGCAGTTTCGCAAGCGTATTTCGGCTACAAGGACAGCGAACCCTTCGGCACTTATCTCGACCGATTCGTTCGCAGAGGTAAGTACTCCAGCTTCGAGATGTACAGCATCGACGGGGAAGTGGTGGTGCAGGATTTTCTGCGGCAGGAACGACTCGCGGACGATCTTCAAGCGATGGCGTGGAAGCTGGGAATCCCGATCGCGAACGAAATTCCGCGAGCCAAATCCGGAAGCCGCGCCGATCGGCGCCCGGCGCGCGAGATCCTCAGCGATGGACAGAAAGAAATCGTCTACGGCTTTTGCAAAAAGGAGTTTGAACTGCTCGGTTACGAGCCTTGAGGCTGGCTTCCGTTGCCTTCGAGCCAGATCAACGGATTCGGATACACACCTGAGGGCCGCTGCTTCGCCAAAGATAGTCAAAGCTCCTGTCAAACTTCTGCGACCAATCCAAAAGTGCCCGATGCTCGTGATCCTGTTTTCGCCCCGCATATTCGTCGAACAGGACAACCGTGTCTTTCACAATCAGCGTATCGATATTGAACAGGACGTCGATGGTTGAACTGTAAAGATCGGCATCGAGGTGTATAAAAGCCAGCGGTGCGATCGCCTGGCTTGCCCACTCGGGCACCGCATCCTTGAACCAACCCTTGTGAATCGCGACCCGTTCGTCATCGAAGATCGGAATTTCGTCGGAGTTCAAATGGAATGCGCCCGCCTTCTTGTTGTGGGTCCAGTCTTCGGGCAGGCCTTCGAAGCTGTCGAAAAGATGCAACTTTCTGTCCGGGGACATCAACTCGAGAATCATTCGGGCCGTTCTACCGCGAAAAACGCCAAACTGGGCAAAGTCGCCAGGGAGCCGGACTTCCTTGAGAGCGCCCCGGATCGAGCCGGCCCGGCGTTCCTCGCGGGCATCGTCCAGGATACGCAGTGACTGCAACAGCTCGTAGCCAGGAAGTGTCTCTCTCAACTTGCCGTTCTCCAGCCTTCTTCAGAAGCGATCCATGGACCCGGAAGCAACCTTCAAGAACCCGATACCCCACGCCAGCGCCGCTGGCACGTGCTATCCGGCCACACAGTGTTATGCCATAAGGCATCGGTCAGATTGCGCAACTCCCTCCGTAATACGGCAAAACTAGATTCTGGCAATGGGCGACCCGAGATGTCCGACTTCCTTCACCGCTATTTCCTTAACAACCATTCGAAGCGCTGTCACAAATGGCTGCACTATTTCGACATCTATGAGCGTCACTTTGATCGATTTCGAGGCAAGTCGCCCACTGTGCTGGAAATTGGCGTGCATGGCGGGGGATCGCTAGAGATGTGGAAGGCATATTTTGGCCCCGGTAGCCGCATCCTAGGCATAGACATCAATGAAAAGTGCAAGCAGCACGAAAGCGAAGGAATAGAGGTCTTTATCGGTAGCCAGGACGATCCCGACCTAATCGAGAGCGTGTTCCAGCAGCACCCGAAAATCGACGTGGTAATCGATGACGGCAGTCACGAGATTCCGCACCAGATCGCGAGCTTTCAACTTCTCTATTCGAGGCTTGATCCTTCAGGGCTGTACCTTGTCGAGGACGTCTATCATTCCTACCACGAACGGCGTGGGGGCGGGATCGGCCGTGACGGCACCTTTATCGACATGGTCAAGCACAAGATCGATGAGCTCAACGCAGCGCATACGCGAGGCGATTTGCCGATTTCGGATTTTACCCGCTCAACGGATTCCATCTGTTGTTACGATAGCGTTGTCGTGTTCGAGCGCCGCCCGCAAGGTCTCCGTCAGGCCGTCGCAACACGCGCGATGTGATCATTTTCCGGCGGCCCCCGCAGCGGGCGATTCCCGCAATCCAGCATCGAAACAAGTTGCAGCTACTCGATGTCTCGAGAGTTGAAATTCTGGATCGGCAACGTTAGTGCAAGCAGATGGCCGAGCCGGTCAGACTGGTTATTTGGGACCTTGACGGAACCTTCTGGGCGGGCACGCTGACAGAGGGCGGGCATACTTATATCGACGCGCACCACAACATCGTTATAGAACTGGCAAAACGCGGTATCGTCAGCGCGATCTGCTCAAAGAACGACTTCGGCATTGTTAAGGGCATTTTGGAAGAGAAGGGAATCTGGGACTACTTTGTTTTTCCGAGCATCGATTGGACACCTAAGGGCCAGCGGCTGAAGCAGCTAATCGAAGACGTTCAGCTGCGGCCGGAAACAGTGCTCTTGCTGGACGACAACCCGATAAACTTGCGCGAAGCCGAGCACTATGTCCCTGGCATACAGACCGCCGACGACAGCGTCATTCCTCGGCTGCTCGAATCTCCGCTGCTGAAGGGGAAGGATGACGCGGAGCTTTCCCGGCTCAAGCAGTACAAACTGCTCGAGACAAAGAAAACGGACCAGGCGGTCGCCGAAGACAATATCGATTTCCTGCGCTGCTGCGATATTCGTGTCACCATCGAACACGATGTTGAGCAAAATCTGGATCGAGCCGTCGAACTCATCAACCGTACAAATCAGCTGAATTACACGAAAAATCGCCTTCCGGAGGAACTGTCGGCCGCGAAGGAACAGCTGCTCCAGGAGCTCAGCGGCTTCGATATTCAGGCCGGCCTGGTCCGCGTAACCGACCGTTATGGCGATTATGGTTATTGTGGATTTTACCTCACAAGAACGAGGCGCGGGCAATCACGGCTGGAATATTTCTGTTTCTCATGCCGGATTCTCAATATGGGCATCGAAAACTGGGTCTATGCCCTATTGGGCCGGCCGGCGATCACCGTTGCCGGCGAAGTGCTATCGCCTTTGTCCGATCATGCTGACATCGATTGGATACAATTGGGTTCTCATGATGCGCAGGACGAAGTTCGGCAGAACGGCGTTTCGGCTCCCGTGGTCATAATCCGTGGCGCCTGCCTGGTCTCGCCGCTCGTGCATTATTTCCAGACGAACGCGCGCGAAGTCATCGGAGAATTTAATTTTGTTCGCAATCGGGTGGCCGTACGCGTCGATCATTCGCTCATGCTTCGATATGCCATCGAAGGAGTTACTCCGGAACAGATGGCCGTTTTCATCCGTCTCGGATTCAAACCGAAAGACTTTGAAACCGCCTTCGTCAAGACATCCGAATTCGCTATCCGGATAGTAAGCACCTGGGTCGACACTCAAAATATCATCTATCGTCACAGGGAAACGGGCCTGCTCGTCCCCTATAAGGCCCGCAAGATGCGGAAAAAACTGGCCGAACGGGCCGGTGATTTCGAGAAGGCCATTCAAAGCGAGGAACCAGGTTCTGCCTGGGAGGCGTATCGATACCTGCAGGAGAACTTCGATTGGCTGGGTGCAATGCCGGAAGCCGAGGCGGATCGCACACTGGACGTGATCTTGCGCGCCGTGCCGGAGGGGGAGCCGCTCTTTCTCGCGACGGCCTCCGAAGGCTCAATGGAAGGTGGTGCTCTGGCACGCGCGACCGTGTTCAACAAACTTATTGCGCGCGCGATAGCAAGACACCCAGACAGGCTGGTCCGTCAGATCTCCTTTGCGCAGTTCGCAGAAGACGACGATATGATCGCATCGACACATTTTCCCCGCAAGATATATCTTCGTGTGTATGAAGAAATCTGCGCAATCTGCGATGACCTTCTGCGCAGCAGAACGCATGGCAAGAGAGGTCGCACAACCGCCACGGCAGAACTGGCGGAAAATTTGAGTTGACGGCACTTCAGTTGCAAGAGCAGTCCGATCCGTACAACGAGCCGGTGACTATGATAAATCTCACCACTATCGTGGGTACCTTTGCCGCGATCTGCTCCATGGCCAGCTTCGCCCCGCAGGCCTGGAAGATCATTCGCACCCGCGAGACCAAGAACATCTCCGCGGGCATGTACAGCCTGACGGTGTCCGCCTTCGCCTTCTGGTGCCTCTATGGAGCAATGCTGGGGCAATGGCCGCTGATCGTCTCCAACGGTGTCTGCCTGGCGCTGTCCGCCTTCATCCTGACGATGACCTTGCTTCCGCAGCCCAAGAAGGATGCAGTCGCCGATGTCATCGAAGAGTCAAAGGCCGCGGTACTGCCGGAACCAGGCGACGAAACGCGCGATGCCCTCGGCAAGCGGAACGGCAGGTGAGAAACCGAAATCGCGTTTGGCACGCGTGATGTCGGCATAGGTTTCCCGCACGTCGCCTGCCGGTCCGTCCGCGTCCTCGATCCGCGCCGGTTTCCCGGTAGCCTGCTCGATGCAGCGGATCAGCGCCATCACGTCTTCCGGGTGGCTGTTGCCGAGATTGTAAAGGCGATGCGGCGCGCCTTTCTCAATCGCGAAAGGCGTTTCCACCATCCGAACCAGCGCGGCGACGATCTCATCGATATAGGTGAAATCCCGGCGCAGCATGCCGCCGCCGAACACCGGAATGGGTTTGTCGTGCAGGATCGCATCGGTGAACAGCCAATAGGCCATGTCGGGGCGGCCCCATGGTCCGTACACCGTAAAAAAGCGCAGGCCCGTCAGCTTGAGGCCGAACAGTTCGGCATAGGAATGCGCCAGCAACTCGCCTGCCCGCTTGGTCGCGCCGTAATAGGAGATCGGCTTGTCGGCCCGCGCGTCTTCGGAAAACGGCGCAGCGCTGTCGTTGCCGTAAACCGAGCTGGATGAAGCGTAGATCGTCTGCATCAGCCCCGCGTCATGCCGCGCGAACTCCAAGATGTTCTGCTGGGCGACCAGATTGGAGCGCGTGTAGGAGGCGGGATCGATCAGCCCGTGGCGCACGCCGGCCTGCGCGGCGAGATGCAGGACGATGTCGTAACGCGCGCCGGCCGTGGCCGCCTTCAGCGCCGCCACATCCGCTATATCGCATTCCGTGAACCGGAAGCCGCGATGCTCCACAAGTTGCCCTATCCGCGCCTTTTTCAACGCGGGATCGTAGTAGCTGTTGAGATTGTCGAGCGCGTTGATCTCGTGCCCGCGCGCCAGCAGCGCCTGCGCGGCATGATATCCGATGAAACCGGCGCCGCCGGTCAACAGAACGCGCATGAATCGCTTCGTGGCTGGTGGACGATGCGGCGCGTCATATGCCAAGAAGCCCCGCCGTTCAAACCGACCAGCCCATGCCCGGAAAGCCGCAGCCTGTCCGCAAAGCCGTCCTGCCCGTGGCCGGCATGGGCACGCGCTTTCTGCCGGCCACCAAGGCCGTGCCGAAGGAGATGCTGCCGGTCGTGGACAAGCCCGTCGTGCAATATGCGGTGGAGGAGGCGCGCGAGGCCGGTATCGAGCAGTTCATTTTCGTCACTGGACGCGGCAAGGGCATCATCGAAGATCATTTCGACCACGCGTACGAACTCGAAGCCTTGCTTTCCGAACGCGAGAAAGCCGGCGAGCTGAACAGCCTGCTGGAAGATCTGCCTGTCACCGGCGCGGTCAGTTTCACCCGTCAGCAGAAGCCGCTTGGCCTCGGGCACGCTGTGTGGTGCGCGCGCCACCTAGTGGGCGAAGAGCCCTTTGCCGTCCTGTTGCCGGACGATTTGCTGGTGGGCGAGCCCGGCGGCCTCGCGCAGATGATGGAGGCCTACAATCGCGTTGGCGGCGGCGTGATTGTCGCGGCTGAGGAAAAGCCGCTGGAAGAGGTGAAGCGGTACGGCGTGATCACGCCGGGCAAGATTGACGGCAACGCTGTCGAGGTGAAGGCCGTGATCGAGAAACCGGAGCCCGCCAAGGCGCCGTCACGGCTCTGCATCATCGGGCGCTATATCCTGCAGCCGGAAATCTTTGGGGAACTCGACCGCCAGGAACCCGGCGCAGGAGGAGAAATCCAGCTGACCGACTCCATGGCTCGGCTGATTGGCCGGGTGCCGTTTCATGCCGTCAGGACCGCCTGTGCCCGCTACGATTGCGGCGACCGTCTGGGGTTTCTGCAGGCCAATCTCGCCCTGGCGCTGCGGCGGCCTGACATTGCGCCCGAATTAAGGCGCCTGCTGGCCGAAATCGGGCCCTGAGCGGTCAATATTTTCAAGCACATAGCAATTGACCGCCTAGCCTTTCCCATTAGAGTTAATGGGCGGCTGGGGGGAACGGGCCTTCCCGACAAGACCTGCCGCGACATGGGATGGGTTCGAGCAGGGCGGGACGTGCGGGAAGTTGTGGACAGAATCGCGCGAAGGCTTGCTGGGCACGTTTTGCCGGTTGGCGGGACCGTGCTGGCGTCGCTCGCGTTTCTAGCTGTCGGAACTGCCGCTGCGCGTGCGCAAGACGTCCGCGACGACGAACTCTTCGAGCAGAACCGCACAACCTATGGCGATATCGGACTGATCGAGGTGCCCTCCGCCCGGATGGCGTCCGACGGACAGTTGTCGCTGACGATCGGCGATGTCGACACCAACATGTGGCGTATCGGCCTGGGCTTCCAGGTTTTGCCCTGGATGGAAGCTTCATTTCGCTACAACCATATCCCACATTTCTTTGACGATGGCGGTCCGGTGTTCGACCGCAGCTTCGGCCTGAAGGTGAGACTGTTTCCGGAAACCGCCTACACGCCGGCCGTCGCCATCGGCGCGCGCGACATCGTCGGCACCGGCGTGTACGGGCAGGAATTTGTGGTGCTCTCGAAGCGGTTCTGGGACGTCGACGTCACTGCCGGGCTGGGCTGGGGCCGGCTCGCATCGACCGACATGTTTGACAACCCCTTGGGATTAATCAGCGACCGCTTCAACACGCGAAACTCCAATACCGGCCAAGGCGGGACAATCTCGTTCGGCCAGTTGTTTCGGGGACCGCACACCAGCCTGTTTGGCGGGCTCAACTGGCAAACGCCAATCGACGATCTGAACCTCATCGTCGAATACAGCAGCGACCGCTACCTTGCCGAACGGAAGAACACGCATTTCTTCACGCGCATGCCGGTGAATTTCGCGGCGACCTACCGTGTCTTCGACAACGTTTCACTGATGGGGGGCTATCTCTACGGCACGACCTGGGGCGGCGCCATCACCATCCATTTCGACCCCAAGACGGAACTCTTTCCCCAGCGCATCGGCACGCCGCCCCCGCCGCCGGCCATCCGCGATGCGCAACAGAAGCAATCGGCGCTTGACGAACTGAACCGGCAGAATCAGATCACCACGGTCAATCGTGCCGGCCTTGCCGTCGACCTCGGCACCGACCCCACGGAACTGCGGGAAATCCTGTCGGCCGCGCCGTCATCAGCGGCGCGCGACTACGAGATCGACGGACGCACCCTCGCCATCAATGTGGAGGGGCCCGCGGACCTCGACGCCCAGTGCCGCATTTTTGCGCAGGTCGCCGCCAATTCCATTCCCGGCATCGATACGATTGCCATCACGGAACTCGCCGATCACGACGGCCATGTCGTGCTGTGCCCGGTGCAACGGCGCCACGATCTGTCGCCGGCGAAATCCGGGCCGAACAGCAGCTTGCTCCCTGATCCAACGGCTGGAGCACCCGTCATCGACGAGGGGACGCTGCAGTTCCGGCCCACGATCACCGATCCGCATTTTGCCGAACAGAAAATTCGTGAAGATATTGCCAAGCAGCACCTCGAGGTCGACGCGGTGGCCGTCGGCGGCGGTACGGCGCTCGTCTATGTGTCCAACACCAAATATTTCTTCGAAGCGGAAGCCATCGGCCGCCTGACGCGGATCCTCATGCAGGACACGCCGGCCGATATCGAGGTCTTCCGGATCGTTTCGATCTATCACGGCGTACCGATACGCGAGACCAAAATCCTCCGCGGCGATCTGGAACGCGTCATCGCCATGTACGGCTCGGGTGCCGAACTGCGCGCCTCAACAGGCATTCTGGATGCGCCTTGGGACAATCCCGTGCTCGATGCACAGCAGGATGACTATCCACGATTCGGATGGTCCCTGGCGCCACGTCTGGCGCGCTCGTTCTTCGATCCCAACCAGCCGGCGCGCTTCGGCCTGTTTGCCGATCTCAGCGCCTATACCGAACTGCTGCCGGGCTTGACGCTCGAGACAGTGCTTGAGGGCAAGGTTTTCAGCAGCCTGGGCTCGTCGTTCTCCAACAACAGCCTGCTGCCGCACGTCCGCAGCGATTTCCCGCTCTATTACAGCAAAGGCGCCAACGGGATTTCCAATCTCGATGCGGTCTACAGAACCCGGCTGGCGCCGGACGTCTATACCGAAGTCAAGGCCGGCTATCTGGAAGACATGTTTGCGGGCGTCGGCGGTCAGGTTTTATGGCGGCCCAATGGCGAACGCTGGGCGCTGGGTGCCGACGTTTATCAGGTCTGGCAGCGCGATTTTGACCGCCTGTTCGGCGTCCGCGATTACCACGTCGTTACCGGCCATGTGACGCTCTATTACGAATCGCCGTGGTACGGTCTAAACATGCAGCTTCATGGCGGCCGCTACCTGGCCGGCGATTGGGGCGGCACAATCCAAATCTCGCGCATGTTCTCTACGGGCATAGAGGTCGGCGCCTTCGCAACCTTCACCAACGTGCCCTTCCGGCAATTTGGCGAAGGCAGCTTCGACAAGGGAGTCCTCGTGCGCATCCCGCTCGAGTGGGCATTACCACTCAGCACGCAATCCTCGGCGAATTTCGATTTCCGTCCGCTGACGCGCGACGGCGGGCAGCGGCTGGTCGGCGACGACTCGCTCTACTCGGAAACCACGCGCTACAGCTACGGCCAGATAGACAGCCACCTCAATGACATTGTCACGCCATAAAGGGATGATCCGCGTCACGGCAGGCGCCGCAGCGATGGCTGCTGTTTTGCTGGCCGCGGGATGCGGCGGTGGCAGCAGCCCTCAGGGCGATTGGGGCGATGTGTACACCATCGTTACCAGTGCGTTCGGCAGGCAGCCCGGTGTCACGATTCAGGAAGCCGCCGCCATTCCATTTGCCACCATTGGCGTGCGGCTGGATGGAGGGCCCGAGGGAATCCTCGTTCTCGCAAGCTCGAATGTGCAGCAACAGCAGATCTGGACCTCCGCCTCCCATATCGTGCTGCAGACGCAGAACGGACGCATCCTGCGCACCGCGGGACTGCCGCACAATCGCACCGACATCCGCCTGATCGCCGGAACCAACGGCGCGCCGCCGTTGAAGGGAAGCACCGAGACGCGATGGGAGGAGGATTTCGCCGATATCCACCTTTATTCGGTCCCCGTGGTTTGCCGGAGCATCGTCCGCGGGCGCGAAGGAGTGAAGAATTTCACCTCGGTCATTCCCACCGTGCACATCGACGAGGAATGCCGCAGCGACACCGCCGACTGGTCGTTCGTCAACAGCTACTGGGTCTCGCCGAAGGACGGCCAGACCTGGCGCTCGATCCAGTATGTCAGCCCCAAGATCGGGCCACTCGAAATCAACCTGCTGCGCGCCCCGACGAAATGACGCGCGAAGGGTGAGAGCCGCTAGACAATGAAGCTGCGGTCGCGCAGGAATTCGATCACTTCGTCCGCCGATTGCTCGGGCGATTTCTCGACCGTGCGCAGGACGATATCCGCCAATTCCGGCGCCTCGTAGGGACTGTCGATGCCGGTGAAGTTCTTGATCTCGCCGGCCTGCGCCTTTTCGTAGAGACCCTTCGGATCGCGCTGCATGCAGATCTCGATCGGCGTATCCACGAAGATTTCGATGAACTCGCCGGACTCGAGGAGCTCCCGCGCCATGCGCCGCTCGGAGCGGAACGGCGAGATGAAAGACACCAAAACGATCTGCCCTGCGTCTACGAACAGCCTGGCTGCTTCGCCGACCCGGCGAATGTTCTCCACCCGATCGGCATCCGTGAAGCCAAGGTCACGGTTGAGACCGTGGCGGACGTTATCGCCATCCAGCATGTAGGTGTGCCGGCCAAGATTGCACAGCTTCTGTTCGACAAGATTGGCGATGGTGGATTTGCCAGAGCCGGAAAGGCCGGTGAACCACAACACGGCCGGCCGCTGGCCCTTAATGGCCGAGCGCAGGCGCTTGTTCGTGGTCATCGCCTGCCAATGCACGTTGGTGGCGCGGCGTAGGCCAAAATCGATCATGCCGGCGCCGGCCGTCGCATTGGTGAAGCGATCGATGACGATGAAGCCGCCGGTGTCGCGGTTCTCTACATACGGATCGAAGGCGATGGGGCGCGAGGTCGAGATGTTGAGATAGCCGACTTCGTTCAGCTGCAGCGTCTTGGCCGCCAGATGCTCGAGCGTGTTGACGTCAACCTTGTGCTTGAGCTCGCTGATCGTGGCTGGAACCAGCGCTGTGCCCACCTTCAGCAGATACTGACGGCCCGGCAGCAATTCATCGTCCATCATCCACAGGACGTGGGCCGCGAACTGCTCGGAGACCTCAGGGCGCGCGGTGGGCTCGCACAGCACGTCGCCTCGGGAAATGTCCACTTCATCGGCCAGGCAGATGGTGATTGCGGCGCCAGCGACAGCTTCATCCAGATCGCCATCCATGGTGACGATCCGCTTGACCGTGCTCTCGCGGCCGGATTTGGCGACGACAACCCTGTCGCCCTTGCGCACGCGGCCGCCGACAATGGTGCCGGAGAAGCCGCGGAAATCAAGATTTGGCCGGTTCACCCACTGCACCGGCATGCGAAAGGGTTTTTCCGCGAGCGCCGTGTCGACGTCCACACTTTCAAGATGCGAAAGGAACGCCGGACCCGTGTACCATGGCGTGTTCGGGCTTTTCTCGATGACGTTGTCACCGAAGCGCGCCGACATCGGGATCGCCACCATATTGGTGAAGCCGAGATCCTTGGCGAATTCCTTGAACTCCGCAACGATCGGCTCGAACACGTCCTGCGCGTAATTGACCAGGTCGATCTTGTTCACCGCCAAAACCACATGGCGGATTCCAAGCAGCGAGGCGATATAGGCGTGGCGGCGCGTCTGGGTGAGCACGCCCTTGCGTGCGTCGATCAGAATAACCGCCAGCTCGGAATTCGAGGCGCCGGTCGCCATGTTGCGGGTGTACTGCTCGTGCCCCGGGCAATCCGCGACGATGAAGCGGCGCTTCTCCGTGGCGAAGAAGCGGTAGGCCACGTCGATGGTGATGCCCTGCTCGCGCTCCGCTTCCAGCCCGTCCACCAGCAGCGCGAAATCGATATCGTCGCCGGTGGTGCCATGCTTCTTGGAGTCCTTCTCCAGCGCCGACAGGTGATCGTCGAACAACAGCTTGGAATCGTACAGCAAACGGCCGATCAGCGTGGATTTGCCATCGTCGACGCTGCCGCAGGTCAAGAAACGCAGCAGCGATTTGCTTTCCTGTTCGGCCAGGAATTTCGCGAGGTCGGAATGAATGGTGATGTCGTTCATCAGAAGTAACCCTCGCGCTTCTTCTTCTCCATGGACGCTTTCTCATCGGTGTCGATGAGACGGCCCTGGCGCTCGGAGGTGCGCGCGGTGAACATCTCGGTGACGATGCCTTCCAGCGTGTCGGCATCGGATTCGATGGCTCCTGTGAGCGGATAGCAGCCGAGCGTGCGGAAGCGCACCAGGCGCATCTCCGTCCGCTCGGTTGGCGCGAGCTTCATTCGGTCATCATCCACCATGATGAGCGTCCCGTCGCGTTCCACGATCGGCCGCTTCTTGGCGAAATACAGCGGCACGATGGGGATGTTCTCCTTCATCACGTACTGCCACACATCGAGCTCGGTCCAGTTGGAGAGGGGGAACACGCGGATCGATTCACCCTTGTTGATGCGCGTGTTGTAGACGCGCCAGAGTTCCGGCCGCTGATTCTTCGGGTCCCAGGCATGCGTCGAGGTGCGGAAGGAAAACACGCGCTCCTTCGCGCGGCTCTTCTCTTCATCGCGGCGCGCGCCGCCGAAGGCAGCATCGAAACCGTGCTTGTCGAGCGCCTGCTTGAGCGACTCGGTCTTCATCACTTGCGTGTGCAGCGAGGAGCCGGAATCGAACGGATTGATGCCACGCTTCACGCCTTCCTCGTTGATATGGACGAGAAGGTTGAGTCCAAGGCGCTTCGCCGTGTCGTCACGAAACTGGATCATCTCCCGAAATTTCCAGGTGGTATCCACATGCAGCAATGGGAATGGCGGCTTGGACGGATAGAAGGCCTTCATCGCCAGATGCAGCATCACCGACGAATCCTTGCCGATCGAGTACAGCATCACGGGGTTGCGGAACTCGGCCGCCACCTCCCGGATGATGTGAATACTTTCGGCCTCCAGCCGCTTGAGATGGGACAGGCGAGGATCGCTCATCGCGCGCTCCGCTTCGCCAACATACTCCCGCGGGCGTACCGCCCCTGCCGTTTGCTGCATGTCCGTAGATCCAAACACCCGTGTTGCAACCATGCCAAAGCCACGCCTAAACCTTGCGGGATGGGACCTTGGCATATCCCCTGCCCGTGTGGCCTCTGAACGGCAAGGCGATGGCGCCGCCTCTTACCCTGCCATGACTGGATTTCCTAGCCCCGCCAAGAGCCGATCTCGGCTGGGAAACCCTTGGAAATCCTTGATCAAAGTGGCCCGCAGGCTGGATTTCCAGCTTTTGACACGCCGCGCCCGGCTAGCGCAGCGCCGCAAGGATTGGGGACTGGCTGCCAATCTCTGGCGGAAGGCGGCAGAAAAGGCACCCAATGACCGCTCGGCCGCCACCGGGTGTATCAGCGCTCTGATCTACGTCGGCGAGATCGATGAAGCGCTGGAGCGGACAACGGCTTTCGTTCGCGCCCGGCCGGAGGATGAAAATGGCCAGATCGCCCTCGCCCGCATCGCGGAGGCCCAAGGCAATTCCGACCAGGCTGGCCAACACTGGCAGGCGGCGCTCGAGCGAAACCCGTTTCACCGGCAATCGCTCATTCGTCTTGGCGGGCTCATGGTTGCGGCCACGCGGTTCGAGGAGGCGCAAGCCTGCGCACGAAGGTTAATCGAGAAATATCCTGCTGAGTCATACGGGGCGATTCTCGATGCGCAAATCGCGCAAGCTCGGCAGGGATTCGGAGCCTCAGCGCCGCTTTGGCGAGAAGCGGAGCAGCGATTTCCGAACGACTTCGCAGTCTTGCGGGCGTATGGCCGCGCCGCACTGGACGGCGGCGCATTCAGCGCCGCGCTCGCCATTGCCGAAAAAATGCGGTGTCTGAATTTGTACGATGCCCTTCGTCTTGAAGGACAGGTGCTGGCCAAGCGCGAGCCTTTTCAGGATCACACCGATTTCTGGAAGCGCGCCAGCGCGCTCCTGCCCGACAATGCCGATCTCACCCGCAAACTTCTGCATGGGGCTCTGTCGGCGAGGCGCCGGGAGGACGCGCAACTGGCGTTGGAACGCCTTCTGCAGCACCGGCAATTGCAGGCCGGCGATGCCGATTACGTGCTGGGCCGTGCTCTCGCCGAACTTCAGCGGAACGATCGACCTTCCGCGCGTCTGATTGTGCGCCGCTTCCTGAAAATCATGCGAGGACAATCAGGCTATCGGCGCGCGGCGCTCCGTCTCAACCGCCTCATTCTCGCGATCTTTCCGACAAACGCGGCAAACGCCGTTGCGATTTCCAGAAATCCGGCGCGGTTTGCCCGAATGATCGAAGTCGCGCGGCTTGTGAGCGGCGTCCGCAATCCGCTCGAAAGAACCGCACGCTTGGAGGGCAATCTCGCAAGCCAGGGAACGTGCCTGCTCGATACCGACATCGACGCGGAGAGTTGCCGCGGATTCATTCGTCTGGTTCGCGATCGTCTGGCGAAGGGGACGCCGTTCTCGCTCATCCGTTTGGGCGATGGGGAGGCCAACGCCTTCCAAAGCGGGAGTTCGATTGCTGCTCAATCCGACGCGGATGCCGCCGAACGCGAAAAGGTCTGGTGGGGCCGTGCGCTTGAACCGGCCGAAAGACTGCGCCTGGCCGCACGCGTTGAACAGGCCGCATGGGAAGCGGATGCCATCGGTTTTCCAACGCGCGAATGGCTTCTGCGCGACATCCGGCTCGACTCCGGCGCAGGGTTCGCCGCCACCAAATCCGGACGGGGGCTGCTGGTGATCGCGGAAGCCCTTGAGCGACAGTGCCGCGCCGGCAGCCTCGCAGGAAAAGTATTCACCTCAGCGCATCTGCCGCAGGACCTTCACCGCTGGAATCTGTATGGCGAATTGTTCGATGGGGTGGACGAAATCGTACTGGTGTCGTGCCATCCTCGCTTGCACGACGAACTGCGCCACCGGTTTGGAACAATCACTGTCAAACACGTGCTCATGCCACCAGGCGATTCAATGCGCGAGACGGAACACCGCGCCCTCACCGATGACGAGCTTCCGACGCGCGATCTGGACCGCGCGTTGAATGAATTGGGCGATTGGCCAAAGGGGCGACTCGTTCTCGTCGGTGCCGGATACGCCGGCAAGGTGATCATCCACCACGCTCGCCAGCGCGGCGGCATTGCGCTCGACCTCGGCAGCATTTTCGACCATTGGATCGGAGTGCATACCCGCAGCTACCAGGATCTATCATGATCCAAATCCTGCGCCCTGCGGGACGCGTGCCTCCGCTGACAGATACCGGCGCAGACAACTGACAATTTCGTCCGCGGAATTGCCTCTGCCAAAGTCCGGGATATCGTGACGCTCGCGATATTCCGGCTCAGTCCAAAGGCGATTCCAACCAGCATCAATTGTCTCCACCCATTCCGTCTCATCGCGCAAGGTCACGCAGGGAATGCGGTGAAAATAGGCTTCCTTCTGCAAGCCACCTGAGTCGGTAAGCACGAGATTGGCGTGATGCACCAGCTTGCACATCCCAAGATAGCCGAGCGGCTCGATAATGACCGCGCCGGTGTCCGTCAGGTCCAGTCCCGCCGCCGCAGCCGCCCGCGCGGTCCGCGGATGCACTGGAAAGATCACGGCCTGGCGCTTCGCCTCATTTGCAATGTAGTCCAAAATTCGCCGAAGTGTCTCGAGCTCGTCCGTGTTGGCAGCCCGATGCACCGTCGCAATGGCGTAGCCGCCTGGCTTGACCGAAAGCCGTTCAAGAATATTCGAACGCCTTTCCGCAACGCTCGTCGCTAGCAGCGTCGCATCGTACATCAAATCGCCCACATGGTGGACATGCTCGGTAATGCGTTCGCGCGCGAGGTTTTCGATGGCCGTCGCCGTAACGCAGAGCAGCAGATCGCTCAGATGGTCCGCGGCAATGCGATTGGTTTCTTCCGGCATGCGCCGGTCGAACGATCGCATCCCAGCTTCAATGTGCACCAGCGGAATGCGCTGGCGCGAAGCCGCAAGCGCGCCGGCCAGCGTCGAATCGGTATCGCCATATACGATGACCGCATCCGGCTTCTCGGCCTCGAGCGCATCGTGAATGCCGGCGAGCATCTGGGAGATGGCCGAGGCACGCTCGGCGCGCGGCGTCGCGAAATGATATTTCGGCTGCGGGATGCCGAGCTCGTCAAAGAATATTCCCGACATGTTGTCATCGAAATGCTGTCCGGTATGAATCAAAACTTCATCGAAATCCGACGCGGCAGCGAGCGCCCGCGATAGCGCGAAAGCTTTGATGAATTGCGGCCGGGCACCCGCGATCGTCACAACCTTCTTCGGCGCGATCATACGCCCACATGCGTCCGCAAGACGTCGATCCCACAGGCTATGTGATACAGCGAGCTGGCCGGCGAAGGCTCCGCGACGAAGGTTCCGTCCGGGCGCATCTTGTCGTGCCATAGCCCGGGAACGTGCGTGTGCAGATAATGGGACAAACCTTCAGCGGCAGCGAGTGCGGTCCGCTCCAGTGCCGCTTTCTGCTCGGCAGGCGCGCGGCGCGATAGCGCCAAGGCGGCCTTCATGCGTTCTGTTTGCGGCCAGAGCCTTGCCTGTCTCGAATGCGGCGACATATCAGCCAGCAATACGTCGATGGCCACGCCGCGCGTGGCATCGATTCCATAGCGCTCGCCGATTTCGAAAAGTGTGAAGCTCGCGCGGGCCGCATCCTGATCGTCCTGCGACTCGGCCCAGCGCGACAGCAGCCAGGCCCATTCAAACTGATGTCCGGGCTCGATGATGCTCCCGGGAAAGCCCATGAGCGGCGCGCCGGCGTCATCGAAGAACTCTCGCAGCATGCCGCTGCCCCGATCGACGAAACGCTCGAGGCACAGCGAGACAATCGAGCGGGCCAGCGACACCCATTCTGGATCGTCGCCAACTTCCGCCCACGCCAACGCCGCTTCCAGCAAATGCATGTGAGGATTCGACTGAAACGTGGAGCCTCGCAATTCGTGTTCGCGGAATCCACCTTCCGGACGCGCATATCGCTCGAACAGCGCCGCGCGCAGTTCAACAGCATCCCGCCTGCATCGTCCGGCCTCAAGGCCGGCGCGCGTCGCAGTCGCCAGCGCGAGTAGGACGAATGCCTGGTCGTAAAGAAAGGCCCGCTCGTCCAGCGGCGCTCCCGCATCGTCGCACAGGGTGCGATAGAGACCGTCGGGCCGCCGGTATCGGCTCCCCATCCACTCCAATGCATGCGCTACGGCCGAGCGCCACGGACCTTTCCAACCCGCCGTGCCGGCCTTCGCGTAGACATAAGCCTGCCGCGCCTGAACGCGCAAGCGGCGCGGAACCGCGACCGGCGCCGCGTTCTCATCGAGCAGCTCGAAGAAGCCGCCCTGCTCATGGGCCGCTCCCGCAGACCACCACAATGGCAGCGCTGACGTGTCGAGCCAGGCGCCCAGCCGTTCTGCGGCGGCTGCCAGACTGGTGTAATCGCGCGCGCGAACCGGCGCCTTGGTGCGGCGTAAAGCTTCCGGTCTTGCCTGCGAGCGCAGGGTCTCGACGGCCGTCTTTACCGCCGGACTCGAATCCATCGCGCACACAACAATTCCATCTGGTTCCGCGATGACCCCCACGTCCGACAGCCCGATCACAGCCAGAGGAATGTTGGCGCTGCGCACAAAGCAGCGCTGCGAATTCACCGCGACGGCGTGGCTACCGGTTACAACGTTTCCGCGCTCGTCCTTCTCGTGCACACCATAAATGGCGCTCCAGGCACCAAGGTCCGACCACGGGAAGTCTCCCCGGACAACAGCGGCTTTTGCCGTGCGCTCCATAACGGCGTAGTCCAGCGACTTTTTTGGCGACTGCCCGAAAGCGAAGGGATCGAGACGGATGACGTTTCCATCCCGGGTCGCCGAGGCCACCGCGCGTTCTACAGCGTCGGCAATCGCGGGCTCGAACAGCCGCATTTCGTCCAACAACACTGAAGGGCGAAAAGCGAACATTCCGCTATTCCAGAGGAAACCCTGATCGAGATATTCGATGGCCTTTTCTCGCGAGGGTTTTTCGATAAATTTTTGGACCGCCGCGAAGTTGGTTCCGTTGGCAAAGTTCCGGCCGGCATTGATGTAGCCGTAGGATGTGTCCGGACCGTTCGGCAGAATGCCGAACGTGACGATGAATCCGTCTTCGGCGCCCTGGGCAGCGCGGACAGCGGCGACCCGAAAGCGGCCCGTGTCCGGGATATAGTGATCCGCGGGCTGCATGATGGCCGCGTCATCGCGGCCGCTGGCTACCAGATAGGCTGCCGCCGCTGCCGTGGCTGGCGCGGAATCCCTGCCCTCGGGCTCGAGCACGATGATGGCCTCGATCCCTATGGCGTCCAGTTGCTGGCGCAGAATCGTCTCATGGGTTTCCCCGGCGACAATGACCGGAAGACCCGCACCAGCCGCCCCATCCAGTCGCAAAACCGCCTGCTGGAAACAGGAATGTTCCCCCACAAGGCGGGCGAATTGCTTGGGAAAATCACGCCGCGATACGGGCCACAATCGTGAGCCTTCTCCGCCGCACAATATGATTGGAGATATCCCCATTCCGTCCGCCGCACCCTGTGCCGTTTCACTCCCTTAGCACCATACCCACGGACAAAAAAACCTCTGTCTGAAAGGACTTGGAGCGCCGAACTATTCGGCCGCGACAGCGGCCTCCGCCCGCTTGCGGCGGCGTTCGGCCCGCCGTTGCCGCCGCTCTTTGCGATCCTCCGGCCGCGGGACGTTCAGCATCTCTTCCTCGCAAATCACTTCGACCACGCGTTCCATCTGCACGATGTGACTGTCTTTTGGCTCTGGAATCGTCGCGTCAGCCGGTAGCTGCATTTCGCCGGCCGTAAAATGCCGAAAGAAAATGCGCATCACGTGATTGACGCCATCCTCGGTGACAGAACGGCAATCGGCGCCGAAATATTTGCCGCGCGAAAAGCTCCCCGTGATGATTTCATATGAGGGAAAGTAGACGATGTCGCTGTGCGCCGCGCTGACCATGCCGGCCGCCACGCGAAGCGACGATTTCGAATACACGGTCGAGACAAGCACATGTTGTGGCTCGGCCGTGGCCACCAAAGGCACCGGTGAAACGGTCAGCAATACTTTCGCTTTCGGGTTCACCTCGCGCAGCGCATCGATGAACGCGCAAAGGTCGTCCGCCACTTCCGTCGCGGTGAAATTGTGGAATTCATGCCGTTCCGCATCGAACACGCCACCGGCAACACCGGGACAAAGCGGAAAAACGGCGCCGTCCGCACGCGAGCGCCAGCTCTCGGTCAGTCCAAGCGTGAAGATGAATACGTCAAGTTCTTCGAAAGCGCGCCGGACCGCTGCGAAATGCTTGCGCCGATCCGCCTCGAATTCCTGCCGAGACGCAAAGCCATGCGGCTGGATGCGCGGCCGGAAAGGATCGATCCAGTGTCCGTCGCCTTCCCAGATATTCTCCGTCGGCTCGAAAGTGCCGTAGGCGCGCTGGAACAGCTGCAACAATTGGCGCGCCGTGTAGATGTTGCCGTACCGCGCGCTGAAGACGCCGTAGTTGAACGCCTCGGCCATTTCGGGAGTGGCGATGGGATGCGCGGGCTCGGTGATCGATACATTGAATCCGCTGCCCTTGAGGTAGCGCGCGATGTGTTGAGCGAAGCAGCTTCCGGCCGTGACAACGCGATCGGCAAGGCCAATCTTGAACGGCGCGGTGTCACCCACGGGATCGACGTCCCCCGGCGGGAGATCGGCAATGGCGCGCTGCCAGAAAGCCGTGTCCGGCAACAGGGAATACGGGGAACTCACACGCCGTCCTTTTGCGGGCTGCGGCCTTCAGCTTGCGCTATCGGCAGACCTCGATTCAACCCCAGGATGACATCGTCACGCCAGGAGTGAAAGTTTGCCCGCTGGGGCGCCGGGAAATACCCGCGCGATCGCTGCGGACGAGAGCTTCATGTGCTGTGCCAGCACGGATCCCGCGACCGTGCGGAAATCCGTGGTCATGGCCAAATCGCGATCTTCATGCAGGCGCCCTGCGGCCAAGGTCGGCCATTCGCCATAGACCTTTCCGCCACGTACCGGTCCTCCCATGACCCACATGGCATTGCCATGGCCATGGTCAGTACCGGCATTGCCATTTTCGCGAGCGGTCCTGCCGAACTCGGAGACGACGAGGATCACGGTTCTGGCATAGCCATCCGGGCCCAGCCCTCTCTGGAATTGGACCAGCCCCTCTCCCAACTGGCGCAAATGATTTGCCAGCGCGCCATGTGCGCCTCCCTGGCGCACATGGGTGTCCCAACCGCTGAGCGCGAAGAAGCCGACCTGAATAGTCGGATCCCTTCGCGCAAGCTTGCAGAAATGCTCGACGTCTTGTGCGAAGCCGACGGGCGAAGGCGCGCCACCCGCCGCTTCGGTCATGTCCTGCTCGAGATCCGACATCAGGCGGGCATGCGCATTTTGACCTTGCCGGTAGGCGACACTCAGCGCGTCATCTCCCGAATACATTTCATCGAAGGCGGCATGAAAGGCCGGCGCTGCGGTCATCTCGGCGGTCCGCCCTCCTCCGCCGCCGGCGCTCGGCAGACTCGCTACGGGCATCGGCCCGTGCAGAATGCGCGGCATGGTGGGCCCAAAATTGACCGCTTCCGTCGGCGGATGCTGTCCTGGCAACGCGGCGAGAACGCGATTGAGCCAGCCATCTGTTGTGATTTTCAAGCCTGGCGTGCCGCTTTCCATGTAGGCTTGCGCTTCGAAATGCGAGCGCGATGGATCCGGGGAGCCGCAGGCATGGACGAATGCAAGGCTCCGCTCCTTCCAGAGGGGAAGCAGTGCCGCCAGTTGCGGGTGCAGGCCGAAATGGCCATCGAGTTCGATGGCGCCGTCCGCATGTCCCGGCGGCGCGATCGCGATGCTCGGCCGGATTGCGTAATATTCCTTGTCTGCATGCGGAACAACGACGTTCAAGCCGTCCACGGCGCCCCTCAGAAAGACAACCACGAGCCTTTCGGGTCCGCTTGCCGGATTCTGGGCCGCCCAGGCATTGGAGCCCACGCGAACGAGCGCCAGTCCGCTCAATGCCGCTGTATTTCGCAGGAAATCGCGACGATGCATGTGAACCTCCCGCGCTAGCAGCGCATGAACTCCGGGCTGCCCAGGATCAATCCGGCGCGATCCGCCTTTGCCGCCTGGGCGACAGCCTTATGTGTTTTCGCGTTGAGCTCTCCGCCAAGCGCAGCCAGCAGCTGCTCGGAATTAAGCGGTGCATGACCTTGTTCGGGCTGCAGATGGACCTGCTTGTTCATGCTGCCGTAGCCAGCATAGGCGAGCTGTGGCTGCATGTAGGCGCCGCTTCCGAATTTCACGGCAAAAGAGATGCGCCGCATCACGGCATCCGGATCCAACCATGCAGTTTCCGTGCAGGCATAGCCGTCGGGCGTGACGCAGCCATAAATCGGCTGGCCCAGAGCCTTCAGTTCCTCAGCGAGCGGCGCCGCCTTTTTGGTGTCGAAGCCAGAGACCCGCGCAACCGAAACGACATACTGGTACGGCGTCTTGAATTTGCGACCAATATTCGAGGGGTCTCGAAACGCGGCGCTGGTCAGCATGGCGCGGACCACCGCGCGAATGTCGCCGTCGGTCTTTCGGAATACTGTCGCCATCTCGTCTACCAACCGCGCAGACGGCTGATCGGCGACGAAGTATTGCGCCAGTTTGAAGCTAACGTGCCGGGCGGTGGCCGGATGTCTCGCAAGCATAAGAAGCGCCGCTTCGCCATCGCTTTCCCCGCTGTTGGCGAATTTGCGTCCGAGCAGCATTTGCGGAGAGGCATCGTGCAAGCGCCCGACAAACGCAAACCCGCCTCGCCCATTACGGGTGTCGTAATCGTCCGACGCCAGCTCGTCAGCCTGGTGACCAAACTCGCGGCCAACGGTCCAGCCGGTGAGGATATGCGCCAACGCTGTCACGTCGCTTTGCGTGTAGCCGCCATCGACGCCAAGCGTGTGGAGCTCCATCACTTCGCGCGCATAGTTCTCGTTTATGCCGGTCGATGCCTTCTTGCCATGGCCGTGCGAACCGGGAGCCACATTCCGCCAATTGTCCAAATAGACCAGCATCGCCGGGTGTTTTGCTGTGGCCAAAAGCAAGTCTCGAAACCTGCCCAACGCATGCGGCCGGATGGCTTCGTCCTCATAGGCTCCGATCCAGACGCGAGCCATTTTCTTATGCTCGTAGACATTGAAATGATTGAACCAGAAATCGACCAGCGCCTCCTGCATCCGGTGCGGGCTGGCGATTGCGCGCGCAAGGCGCGCCATGCGCGCCTGGGGGCCGACTTCGTTCGTAATGATTTTCAACAGGGCCTTCTGCTGCTTTGGAATCTTCGTGT
>Ga0213876_10000587_pt1 | contig 27083 bp, 24 predicted proteins | sample BarmaccomBMRX_R9_FD_160113 | JGI IMG/M metagenome (GOLD analysis project Ga0213876, IMG submission 160113) | Root-associated microbial communities from Barbacenia macrantha in rupestrian grasslands, the National Park of Serra do Cipo, Brazil - RX_R9 | ecosystem: Host-associated > Plants > Roots... | reverse complement strand
GCGAAAATAACCCCTGGTCACTTGCATTCATCCGCCGTCGTATTTTCTCCGCAACAATCGGGAGGATGGTTGGAACAAGGTTGGCCGAGTGGAAGTTTTGCCGGCTGATACTGGGGCCGGCATTCGCTCATCTCGCATCATTTGACCGGAGAACCAGCAATGACCTCATCGATCAGATGCTTTTTCGGAACGATCGCATTCGTCATCGGTGCGACGCTCATTTCATCGCCTCCGGCCCAGGCCCAAACTCAGGTCGGGACCTTGAATTGCGACACTTCCGGGGGAATCGGCCTGATCATCACCTCGCAACAGCGGATCAACTGCACTTTCCAGACCATCAACCGGCGCATCGAGGGATATTACGGGACCATCAGCAAGTTCGGACTCGACATCGGCGCGACGACGAGGGGCGTCATGGTTTGGCAGGTTTTCGCGCCGAGCACGGATTTCGGCCCCTGGGCGCTCGAGGGCGACTATGTCGGCGCATCCGGGCAAGCCACGGCGGGGGTCGGCGCGAGCGCCAATGTGCTTGTCGGCGGCTTCAACCGCGCGTTCAGCCTCCAGCCGCTTTCAGTTGGTGCGCAAACCGGCCTCAACCTCGCGCTCGGGGTTGCAAATCTCACACTTGTTGGACGCCGCCGGAGATAGCTCATCGGAAAACGATGCGCGAGGGCGGAGGGCGCGAGCCCTTCCGTCCTCACACGGGCATCTGATGATGACGACGGCTTGCCGTTGAAGTCGGGCCTTTGTGCCCGCGCATCCATGGGTTACAAATCTGTGAAAGGCGGATTCGCGGACACGGGCGCCGAGCACGGTGCCGAGCCCGTACAAGAATACCGCAGGGTTGAGCTTGAGGCAGACGCCTCGGGCGGAATGCTTTCAGGAGGGTGCGATGAGCATGAAGGCAATTCTCGTTCCGCTCGAACAGAATGATTATACGCAATCCGTGCTCACCTCGGCACATCTGCTTGCGAGCCGCTTCGGCGGCCACGTCCAGGGCTTCGCCTTTTTCCCCATGTACGAGGTATATGGTTTCGGCGACATGACGCCGCTCTGGGTGACGGAAGGGCGTCCTTCCGAGGAGCTTGCCGGCGAGGCGCGCAAGGTCTTCGACCGTTTCATGCGTCAAGAGGCGCCATCGGCCGTCACACAGGCCAAGCCCGTGTCCTTCAGCTGGCTTACCGAAGCCGATCCCGGAGACATCTTCGTCGCCAGCCACGCGCGCGTGTTCGACATCACGATCCTGGGCCGGCCAGGCTATGATCCGTCAGGGCCTCGCTCCTCGACGCTCGAGGCCGTGCTTTTCGAAAGCGGGCGGCCTTGCCTGATCGCGCCGCCCACGCCGCCGCGCGAACTCGGTGACAACATCGTCATCGCCTGGAATCGCAGCACCGAGACAGCGCTTGCCGTGGCCCATGCGATGCCGCTTTTGCATCAGGCGAAGCGCGTCACCATCCTCACCGTCGAGGGCGGCACGGTACCCGGACCGAGCGGCGAGCAGCTCGCCAATTGCCTCAAGCTCAACGACATCGAGACCCAGGCCGTGACGATCAACCCGGGAAAACGCACGAGCGGCGAGATGATCCTCGATTATTCAAGCTCGATCGGCGCCGATCTCCTCATCAAGGGAGCCTATACGCAGAGCCGGTTGCGCCAGATGATCTTCGGTGGCGCCACGAGCCACATCCTCGGCAATGCGGCGTTGCCCGTCTTCATGGCGCGTTAGACGTAAGGCGCCTCGCCGAACGTCATTCATGGGATCGAGCGACAATCTTCCCCCGCGCGGGCTCGCCGTCAGGGTGCGAAAGGCGGCGAAGAAATCCGCATCCTCGCGGCAATGGCTCACGCGGCAGCTCAACGATCCTTATGTGGCGATGGCCAAACGCGAGGGGATGCGCTCGCGCGCCGTCTACAAGCTCAAGGAGATCGATGAGCGTCATCACCTTTTCCGGCGCGGCGGACGTGTCGTCGATCTCGGAGCCGCCCCCGGCGGCTGGTCGCAATACGCAGCCGAGCGCGTAGCGGCCAAAAGCGGCGAAGGGCGCGTCGTCGCGATCGACCTTCTCGAGATCGAGCCCATCGATGGCGTCACCTTCGCGAGGCTCGATTTCCTCGATTCCGATGCGCCGGGCTGGATCACGGGTGCGCTCGGCGGCAAGGCCGATGTCGTGCTTTCCGACATGGCGGCGAACACGACCGGCCATCGCAAAACGGATCATCTGCGCATCATGGGGCTCGCCGAGGCCGCCGCCGAATTCGCCCGCGAGATTCTGGCTCCGGGCGGAGCGTTCCTGGCGAAGGTCCTGCAAGGTGGCACGGAGAGCTCGCTGCTCGCCTCCCTCAAGCGCGACTTCAGCCGCGTCAGGCATGTGAAGCCCGCCGCGAGCCGTGCCGACTCCGCCGAGCTCTATTTGCTCGCGACCGGTTTTCGCGGCGAAGCCGGTGCGAGGTGAAGGAGCTCGACGCTCAGCAAGCAAGAAAGAAATCACTCATGCGGAAATTGCGCCCTCTCTCCCCCAAAAGCTTGGCGGCCCCGCTCGCCCGTTACAGCCCGGCGATCGAAGTTCCGGCCGGCGCACGGCTCGTCTTCCTCTCAGGCCAGCTCGGGATCGACCAGAACGGCGAGACGCCCGAAAGCGCACAGGCGCAGGCGGAGCTTTGCTTTCAGGCGATCCGAGCCCTGCTTGCCGAAGCCGACATGGAGTTTTCCGACATCGTCCGCCTCAATGCCTTCGTGAGCCGCGACGCCTATCTCGCGGATTACATGCGGGTGCGCGACCGCCATGTCGGTGATCCACCTCCCGCCTCGACCTTGATGATCGTTTCGGGCTTCTCGCGCCCGCAATTCAAGGTCGAGGTCGAATGCGTTGCCGCTAAGGTGGATTGAGGATCGCGCCATCCTATCCGATCATCCCCGCGCAGGCGGGAACCAGTTCTTCTCAGGCTTGAGCTTTTAAATCCCGGGTTCCGCTTTCTCGGCAAAGAGCGGTGAAATGGAGGGGAGACCGAAGGTGTCCGGAGGCCACGCCAGCATAGCGGCCTCACTCGGCGCGCTCCGCCCGAATCAAGTCCGTCCGACCCTCCAGAGGGAGAGATTTGGCGCCCTTCAAACCGTGAGATAGCGCTCGCGCACGCCCGCCTCCGCCGCGAGGGCGGCGCTCGTGCCGCTCCAGACCACCTTGCCTTTCTCGAGCACGAGGTGACGATCGGCGACCTTCATTATGGCGTCGAGACTCTTGTCGATGAGGAGAATGGCCTGGCCATCCCGCTTGAGGCGCGTCAGCGCTGCCCAGATCTCGGCGCGTGCAAGTGGCGCGAGCCCCTCCGTCGCCTCGTCGAGGATGAGAAGCTTGGGGTTCGTCATCAAGGCGCGCCCAATGGCGAGCATTTGCTGCTCGCCGCCGGACAGTTGCCAGCCGAGGTGACGGCGCCGTTGCGCGAGCCGCGGGAAGAGGCGCTCGACGCCTTCGCGCGTCCAGCGGGGCCGCCCGAAACGAGAGGCGGCGGTCGCCACGAGGTTTTCCTCGACCGTGAGCGTCGGAAAAACCTGGCGGCCCTCCGGAACGAGCCCGATTCCCGCTTGCGCCACCCGAAAGGGCGGCGCGCCCGTGAGCGCCACTCCCTCGAAACTCACGCTGCCGGCGCTCGGCCGCAAGAGGCCCATGACGGCCTTGACGAGGGTCGATTTGCCCATGCCATTGCGGCCGAGCAAGGTCACCACCTCGGCCGCCTTAACCTCGAGATCGACGCCGAAGAGCACGCGCGCCGTGTCATAGCCCGCCTCGAGTTTCTCGACCCTCAGCATGGTGGGCGAGCGAATTGCGGTGACAGTGCACTTGATTCAGCCATCTCCTGCAGAAGTGGAAGGAGCCGAATTAAGTGCACTGTCGTTGTAATTCGCATCATGCCGCCTCGCCGAGATAAGCGGCGCGCACTTGCGCATCGGCGCGCACGTCATCGGGTTTTCCGGTGACCATGATCGCGCCATTGACGAGAACGCTGATCCGGTCCGCGAGAGCGAACACCGCCTGCATGTCGTGCTCGATGAGAAGGATCGTGCAATGCGCCTTGAGGTCGCGAAGAACCCCGACCAGCGCCTCGCCGTCGCCCGCGCCCACCCCCGCCATCGGCTCGTCGAGAAGCAGAAGCTTCGGCTCGAGCGCGAGCGCGAGCGCAAGTTCGAGGCCGCGTTTCTCCCCATGCGAGAGCGTGCCGGCGATCCGATGCGCCTGCTCGGCGAGGCCGACATGACGCAGAGCCTGCATGGCCTCCCCGTTGAGCTTCGGTTCACGCGATGCGTCGCCGAAGAAGCGCAAGCTCGATCCGGAACGCGATTGCACCGCGAGCGCCACGTTCTCGAGCGCCGTGAAGCGCGGCAAGATCGAGGTGATCTGAAAGCTGCGCACGAGGCCGCGGCGGGCTCGCGCATGCATCTTCAAGCCGGTCACCTCCTCGCCGTCGAAGACGATGCGTCCGCTGTCGCACGCAATCCAACCCGAGATTTGATGGATGAGGCTCGTCTTGCCGGCGCCATTCGGCCCGATGAGCGCGTGCAGTTCGCCTTTGGGAATGTCGAGCGAGACCGCATCGGTCACGCGCAGCGCGCCGAAGCTCTTGCTCACATGTTCGAGCCTCAGCAAGTCGTCAGCCATGCCGACGGCCCGTGAGCAGGCCGAGAAGGCCGCCGCGCGCGAAGAGCACCACCAGGACGAGGAACGGCCCGAAGATCACGCGCCAATGTTCGGTGAAACCGGAGAGCAGCTCTTCGGTGAGGACCACGAAAAGCGCGCCGAGGATCGCACCGTCGAGCGAGGCCATACCGCCGAGCATCACCATGATGATGAGATCGCCCGAGCGCTGCCAGGTCATGAAGGCAGGGCTCACGAATTCGGATTGCTCGGCGAGAAGAAAACCCGCGAGCCCGGCGATCATCCCGGAGATCACAAAGGCGACGAGGCGGAACGGATAGGGGTCGAAGCCGATGGCGGCGATGCGCGTCTCGTTCTCCTTGGCGCCTCGCAGCACCCGTCCGAAGCGCGATCGCACCACCGCCCGCGCAAAGAGATAGACGGCGAGAAGCATCGCCAGCGAGACGTAGAAGAACACCCGATGATCGGCGAGAAGGTCGCGCCCGAAGATGGTGCTGCGATTGGCGAGCGTGAGCCCATCATCCCCGCCATACGCCTTGAGCGAGTTCGCCACGAAATATGCCATCTGGCCGAAGGCGAGCGTGATCATGATGAAATGCACGCCGCGTGTCTTGAGCGAGATCGCGCCCGTCGCGAGCGCGAAAAAGCCGCTCGTGGCGAGCGCGGCGAATAGCAACAGGAAAGCGTCATCGATGCCGCTTGCGGTGAGGATGCCGGCCGCGTAGGCGCCGATGCCGATGAAGGCCGCATGGCCGAAGCTCACGAGCCCGCCAGAGCCGAGCGCGAGGTCGAGCCCAAGCGCCGCAATGGCGAAGATAACGCAACGCGTGAAGAGCGCGAGCACGTAACGGTCAGGCCCGACAAGGCCGAGAAGCGGAGCGAGCGCGAGCGTCGCGAAAAGCAGCACGGGCACGATGAGACGCGAGCGGTCGCGTGGCGCGACCTGCGTCATCGGCATCGAGGCGGCGATATCTTGCATGGCTCAAGCTCGCGCCGGAAAAAGACCGGCGGGCTTGAAGAAGAGCACCGCTGCCATCAGCACATAGATGAGGGTCGAGGCGAGCGCCGGCCCCGCCTGGTTGGCGGCCGATGACGAGAGCATGTGGCGCAAGATGTCGCTCGCAAAGGAGCGGCCGAGCGTATCGACGAGGCCGACGAGGAGTGCGGCGATGAAAGCCCCGCGCACCGAACCGATGCCGCCGATGACGATCACCACAAAAGCGAGAATCAGGAGGTTGTCGCCCATATTGGGCTCGACCGCGAAAATGGGCGCCACCATCGCGCCCGCGAAGCCGGCGAGCATCGCGCCGATCCCGAAGATGATCATGAACAGGCGCCCGATATTCACGCCGAGTGCCGATACCATCGGTGCATTCGACGCCCCGGCGCGCACCAGCATGCCGATGCGCGTGTGGTTGACGAGGACGTGGAGAAGGAGGCCTACACCAATGCCCGCGCCGATCACGACCAAGCGATAGACTGGGTAGAGAAGCCCGGGCATCAAGCGAATGCTGCCCGAAAGCACCTCGGGCATCGGCATGGCGAGCGAAGTCGAGCCGTAGATCATGCGTACCGCCTCGTTGAGGAAGAGGATGACCCCAAAGGTCGCGAGCACCTGATCGAGATGGTCGCGCCCGTAGAGATGGCGAAAGATCGCGACCTCGAGCGCAAGGCCGGCTGCCAGAGCGCCGACGAGGGCGAGAATGATCGCGAGAAGGAAATTCTGCGTCGCCCCATAGGCGGTGACCGCGAAATAGGCGCCCAGCATATATTGTGCGCCATGCGCGAGGTTGATGAAGTCCATCACCCCGAACACGAGGGTGAGGCCGGCCGCGATCAGAAAGAGAAGCACGCCGAGCTGCAGCCCGTTGAGCGTCTGCACGGCGAGGAGGGCCGTCGACATGAGTTTCTGCGTCTCTCCCTGATGGGCCCGGCCCGTCCGATGAACGTTCTTTGTCGGACAAAACGCATGAAGCCGCAACGGTCGTCGCGGCTCCCGTAGCCGCGGTGAGCCGTCGCTCGCGACCCGCTAGACCTCGCCCAATGCCTCGCGGCGGTGCCGATCCAGCTCGGCGCTGTAGCGGCGCAGCACATGCGCCTCGGTAAGGAGACCGACGATGCGGCGCGTGTCGCGCGTATCCACGACGGCGATCGAATCGGTTTCGAGCCGGTCGAAATCGCGCGCCGCCTCCTTGGCGTTCATGGACGGCAGAAGCATGTCGTCGCGCTGATAGGCGAGATCTTCGATGAGCCCCGCCGAGCCTAAAGTATCGAGCTCGTGCGAATGCACGTTCGCGACCTCGACGAGCCCGGCATAGCGCCCGGCTTCATCGGCCGCGATCACCGTTTTCGCCGAGCCGAGCGGGAATTTTTCGCGGAACGCCTCGAAGCTCATGTTGTTGCGCACGATCGGTGCATCGCGACGCATGAGGCTGTCGACAGTGAGCGACCGGATCCAGCCGACATCCTGCGCACTGCGGATCGATTCGCCGCGCAAATGGAAGCGCCAAGTGGCGAAGGAATAGCCGAAGGTCTCACGCGCTGTGAGCGAGGCGGCGAGCACGCAGAGCATCACCACGCCCGCCATGCCGAAATCGCCGGTGACCTCGAGCGCGAGCACGATCATCGTCAAGGGCGCGCCGATGATGGCTGCGGCAAGCCCGCTCATGGCCGCGACCGCGAACAGCGGAATGGCCTCGGGCGCCGCCACGCCTCCGAGCACGAGCAAGCCGCCATAGAGCTTGCCGAGCACGATGCCGAGGAAAAGCGAAGCGAAGAACAGGCCGCCACGAAAACCCGAACCGATCGACACTGCGGAGGCCAGCGACTTCAGCACCACCACGAGCGCCAGGAAGGCGAGCGTCTGCTCGGTCCGAATGGCGATCTGCAGGGCGCCGTGGCCAGCCGAGAGCACTTGGCCGGTGACCTGCGCCAGGATCCCGAGCACGACGCCGCCCAGCGTGGGGCGCAGCCACGATGGAATCCACGCCTGCCGCATGGCCTGCTCGACGAGCGTCACGACGCGCATGATGAGGATACCCGCGCCCGCGCAGACGATGCCGAGAAGCAGCATGAACGGATAATGTCTGAGGTCCACGGTCGGCACGGCGATCGCGACGACGAAGGCGGGTTGCCACAGGACGCGCGCGACGAGCGTGCCCATGAAGGCGGCAACCGCGACCGGCGCGAGCGTGGCGATCGTGTAGAGGCCGATGATCAGCTCGAAGGCGTAAGCGGAAGCCGCGAGCGGCGCGTCGAAGGCGGCAGCGATGGCACCGGCCGCGCCGCAACCGACGAGCGTGCGCAGGTCGTTGCGGCGCAGCCCGAAGAACTGCCCGAGGCGTGAGGCCGCGCCCGAGCCGATTTGGGTGTAGCCGGCCTCGAGGCCGATAGAGGCGCCGAAGCCGTTGGAGATCACGTTCTGGACGGCGACGATGAAGCTGTCCGTGAGCGACAGCTTTCCGCCATGCAGCGCGTTCGCCTCGATGGGGTCGACCGGGATTCGCTCGCGCCATTGGGAGTAGGCCCATAGCACCGCGCCGAGGAGGGCTCCGCCCACGGCGGGCGCGAGCAGCGAGGAAAGAAACGGCAGGCTCGGTGCGCCGCTCACGCCCGTATGCGAGTTGACGTGGAAGATCAGCCGATGCGCGACCACCACGATATAGGACATGCCGCAGACCATGGCGCCGGCGAGCCCGCCGGCCACGGCGGCCAGCGCCGTGAGCCATACTTCGCTCGTGCGAACCAGGGCGCGCAGATGGTCGGGTGCGCGACGCAAACTGAATGGCGCCCGCGATATCGCGCGGCCCGCCGCGGTGACGCGTGCATGGAGATTGGAACGAGCCGAGAGGACAGCGTCGAAGTTCATCGCCGTCAAAACAACGCCATGGGTCGGGCCCAAAAGCCCGCCCTTGTTGGATTATCCGCTCCTAAGCGGCTTATCCTACTCAATGCAATGATTTTCATGAACGGCAAATGACCGCGTTGCGGCGCTATTGCGACTGCGCCTCTCTTTCCCGGTGGAAGCGCTGGCGACGAAGAAACTCCAGGATCGGCGATGCGCCCTCGCAGATCATCATCGGTGTTCGCGTGAACGCAGATTGCTCCAAACGAAAGCATTTATTGACCATAACGACACAATTCGGAAGCGCATCAGGTAATATTGCAAGTTCCACAGCCAGATGAGAGCGCGATCGCAGTGAACGATGCTCCGCCTCGCAGGCGTTGCGCTCCAGCGGCGTAACCCGGGCGGCAAGGCTTCAGTTGGAACGCGCCTTACCTCGCAAGCGCGCCGTGACTTCGATCTCGACCTTCATCTCGGGCTTGAGCAAGCCGGCAACTACGACGATCGTGGCCGCGGGGCGGATGGCATGCAGACGCTCGCCGCAGACGCGCAGGACCGGCTCTTGGAAACTCGCATCGGTGACGTAGTAGGTGGCGCGCACCGCGGCCTCGAGTGACGATCCGACATCAGCGAGCACCTTGGCGATCGTGTCGAAGCAGTTTCGCGCCTGCGCCGTCACGTCCTCCGGCATCTCCATCTTCGCATAATCGTAACCGGTGGTGCCGGCGACGAAGACGTAATCGCCGTCGGCCACGGCGCGCGAATACCCGTAGCTCGTCTCGAACGGCGAGCCCGTAGAAATCAATCGACGTTCGGCCATGACACCACCTCTCTGCCACTGCTCTCGATGCCGGAGCTTTATCGGCTTGGCAATGGGCGTGCGTCGAGATCTGGATCGGCCCGCTCAAGTGACCGCCGAAAGCGGCGTCGCGACTTCCTCGAGCGACTTGCGCTCGGCCCGAACCGCGAAGAGCCCCGCGATGATCGCCGCACCGATCATGAGCGCCGCGCCGAACGTATACCCCGCGAACACCGAGGCGCGCGACCCGCTCTCGATGAGCGCGCCGAAGAGGAGGGGAGCGACGACCCCGCCGAGCCCTGTGCCCACGGCGTAGAAGACCGCAATCGCCAAGGCGCGGATCTCGAGCGGGAACGTTTCGCTCACCGTGAGATAGGCCGCGCTCGCCGCCGGCGAGGCGAAGAAGAAGATCACCATCCAGGCGAGCGTCTGGCCGGATGCGGACAACACTCCCGCCGCGAAAAGGCCGCCGCAGGCGACGAGCAGCACGCCCGAGAGCGCGTAAGTCGTCGCGATCATCACGCGTCGTCCCAAGCTGTCGAACAGCCGGCCGAGGATGACGGGCCCGAGAAAATTGCCGAGCGCGAAGGGCAAGATGTACCAGCCGACATCGGATGAGCTCACGCCGTAGAATTTCGTCAGCACCAGCGCATAGGTGAAGAAGATCGCGTTGTAGAAGAAGGCTTGTGCCGCCATCAGCGCGAGACCCACCAAGGTGCGCTGGCGATGGCTGCGGAAGAGCGTGACGAAAACTTCTTTCAACGGCGTGTGGCTGCGGGCTCTCAGGCGGATCGCGGCGTTGGCGTCGACCGGCGCGAGTTCGTGTCCGGCGGCGCGGAACCGTTCCTCGATGCCTTCGGCGACGGCCCGCGCCTCGGCCTCGCGGCCGTGCAGCGCGAGCCAGCGCGGGCTTTCGGGGATCCACATGCGCATGAGAAAGACCACGAGGCCGAGCGCGGCGCCGATGAGGAAGCAGGCGCGCCATCCGGTCTCCGGGTCGATGATGCGCGGATCGAGGAGCACGATCGCGCTTCCGGCGCCCACCGCGGCTCCGATCCAGAAGCTGCCATTGATCACGAGGTCGGTGAAGCCACGGTAGCGAGCCGGCACCAACTCCTGGATGGTCGAGTTGATCGCCGTGTATTCGCCGCCGATTCCGGCGCCCGTAAGGAAGCGGAAGAGCCAGAAGCTCCAGCCGCTCCAGGACAAGCCGGTGAGCGCGGTTGCGGTGAGATAGACCACGATCGTGGTGAAGAACAGCTTTTTGCGGCCGAGCCGGTCGGTGAGCCAGCCGAAGAAAAGCGCGCCGAGGACCGCACCGAGAAGGTAGGCGCTGCCGGCAAGGCCGACATCGCGGTCCCCGAAGTGGAGAGCCGGGCTTTCCTTCAAGGCGCCCGCGACCGAACCCGCGAGCGTCACCTCGAGCCCATCGAGGATCCAGGTGATGCCGAGCGCGACGACGACGAGCGTGTGGAAACGTCCCCAAGGCAGCCGTTCGAGCCGAGCCGGGATGTCGGTCGAGAACTCACGCGGCGAAGTGTCCGAAGCCTCGACGGGCGCGCCTTTCGCCTCATCATCTTGCCCCATGGCGTGACCGCCTTCTCCGTAAATGAGCAATCGCGCTCGTGCGATCGAGGAAGGAACAGATGCCGATTAAATAGCGGAGGTCGGTGTTTCGGCCAGGGCGAAGCCTGTGCGTTCTTCTTTCCGGACTTTCGCCATCGCCGGTCAGCCTGTGCTCACGCGGCCTGCTTGATGGGCTTGCTTGACGGGCTTGGCGCTCCGCTTGAATCTCGAAAGCCGGAACGGTGCGGGGTCGACGCAGGGCGGCGCGCCCGTCGCAAGCTCGCCGGCAAGCCTTCCGGCACCGGGCCCGATGCCAAAGCCATGGCCCGAAAAGCCGGTGGCGATGACGAGGCCGGGAAGGCTCTCGACCGGCGAGATCACCGGCACCGCGTCCGGCGTCACGTCGATCAGCCCACCCCAGGCGTTCTCCACCGTCATGTCGCGGAAGAACGGAAACCCTGCCGCGATCGTGCTCCTTGCCTCCTCGATTTGCGCCTGATCGGGCTTGGGATCGAGAACGCGGATCGCCTCGAAAGGCGAGGGGGCATCGAGTTGCCAGCGTCGCGGCATGCGCCACTCCTCATGGAAGCGACCGGCGAAGCGAAGCCTCAACTCGTCCCATCCGCTGATCAGCGAGGGCAGGAAATCGAAGAACAGGCGAAAGGAATCGGGCGTGATGTGGGAGATGCTGCCGTTGCGGCGCGAAACCGTGTAGCCGCCGTCGAGGCGCTTACGGAACGAGAAGGTCGACCCGCCGACCGTCACCTCGGGCCCGCCCGGCATCGGCGGGGTGGCAAACACGGTGCCGAGCATCTTCAGTTGCGGCAGGTCGATCCCTTCATTGCCGAGGAAGAGCCGCGACCAGGCGCCGCCCGCCAGAATCACGGTCTCGCAGGCGATGCGTCCGTTTTCCGTGACGACGCCCTTGGCCTTGCCGCCGACGATGTCGAGGCCGCGCACGGCGCAGTTCTCGATGATCTTGGCGCCGTGCCGGCGTGCCGCCTCGGCGATGGCCGGAACCGCCTTTTGCGGCTCGGCGCGTGCATCGCTCGGTGTCATCAGCGCGCCGACCAAAGGGCGGCCGGTGCCGGGAAGAAGCTCGGCGAGCTCGCGCGTGTCGATGAGACGCGAGGTGATCTGAAAGGGCCGCGCCGCGTCGAGCCACGCCTTTTGGCTCGCCATCTCCTTTTCGGTGTCGCAGAGATACAGGATGCCGCAACGGCGAAATCCGGTTTCCGCCGCACACGCCTCGTTCATCGAGGCCCAAAGCCGTTGGCTTTCGAGGCAGAGCGGGATTTCCGCAAGATCGCGGCCCATGGCGCGCACCCAGCCCCAGTTGCGGCCGGATTGTTCGTGAGCCACGTATCCCTTCTCGCAAAGGACGACGTCGATGCCCCGCCGCGACAGGAAGAAGGCGGCGCTCACCCCGATGATGCCGCCGCCGATGACGACGACATCGGCGCGCGCCGGAAGCGCGGCATCGGTTTTGATCCTGTCGACGGCTGGCATCATGACGGTCTCACCTCTCGGTCCGCGCTCTACGGCAAATGTGAGATAGAAGCGCGAGCGCCACAATCCATTCTGCGCACGACCTTTCTTTGGTGACGCGGCGCTATAGGCGCGAGGATCAGCTTTTTTGAAATCCCCCCCGCGCCGCTAATGCCGTGGCGTCGCGCGCGCCGTGAAGAACGCGGATCACCACAAGTTCACGCTTGTTATGTAAGTAGTAGATGCCATATCTGCCGGAAAAGCCCACCCGGAGGCCAGGTGCAAGCTGCTCGCGTGGAGCTTCGGCAAGCGGAAAATGGCAGAAGAGCCCACAGGCCTTCATGATTTTTTTTGATCAGGCTCGTTGCGACGAGAACTGAAGCGTCGGCGGCGAGGTAGGCCCAAATTTCAGCGAGATCAGCTTCAGCCGCATCGGTCAGACGGAGGATGAGCGGCGGGCTAATAGCTTCCTCCCCCGCTTCACGACCCGACTCACGTCAAAATCTCTGATATGACCGGCAGCGACATCGGCAAGCCCGATGCCGATTTCTGCTTTCAGCTTTGCGAGTTCCTCCATTTGAAGCTTCCGCTTCATTTTCCAATCGCGCAGCGCCGCTCGCACCACTTCACTCGTCGACGAATAGTCGCCGACCGTCACGGCGCTTTTCACGGCGGCCGCCATCTCGACAGGCAGGGTAATCGTCAATCGTTCAATGCCGCTCATGTTGTGAGCCTCTCCAGCGAGCATATTCTATCATATAAAGTATGCGCATCTCAAATAGCAGATATGGTTGCCTGGGAGTGCTGAAAGCGCTTGCCGCGGGGAGAGGAACGCTGTCACCGGACCGAAAGGTTTTTGTCGCGTTTTGCCAACCGGGGTCATTCAAGTCGCGCTACATTGGCAGAAGTTGCAATCGTGACGCCGGGATCGCCCTGCTTAGTGATTTTTTCCGAAACTTGATTTGTGGCCAGCATAGGCGTGGTCTCGCAAGCCACCTTGCCGCGCTTGTCGGAGCGTCTTATCCAGGACCCGATGCCGATCCATCCCGCGCTCAATTCCGAACCTCGCAACGCCACGGCAAGGCATCGGCTCCTTGCGGGCCGCGTGGTGATCGCCACGCACAATCCCGGAAAGCTCGTCGAGATGCGCGAGCTTCTCGCGCCTTTTGGTGTCGAAGCCGTCTCGGCAGGCGAACTCGGTCTTCCGATTCCGGTCGAGACCGGCCACATGTTTTGCGAGAACGCGGCGATCAAGGCCCATGCCGCCGCCAAGGCGACCGGAATGCCGGCTCTTTCCGATGATTCGGGACTTTGCGTCGATGCCCTCGATGGCGCGCCCGGGCTCTTCTCGGCCGATTGGGCAGTGAACAAGGATTTTCGACCGGCGATGGAACGCATCGAGCGCGAGCTCCGGCGCCGCAACGCGCTCGCACCGCGGGATCGCCTTGCGCATTTCGTCTCCGCCCTCGTGATCGCCTGGCCGGATGGTCACGAGGAGTTGTTCGAGGGACGCGTGCATGGCCATCTCGTTTGGCCGCCGCGCGGAGAGAAAGGCTTCGGCTATGATCCGATGTTCCAGCCGGAGCGACACGAGGAAACTTTCGGCGAGATGACGGCCGAAGCGAAGCACGGCATCGACTGGAAGGCCGCAGGCGACCGCCATGGCGCGCTCTCCCACCGCGCCCGCGCCTTCGTCGAGCTCGCGCGCGCTTGCCTCGGACGGCCATGAGCGTCGTCGCCACCGTGAAGGAACCCCGCCCGCCGGCGCATCCGACGCGGGATGCGGGTTTCGGCGTCTATGTCCACTGGCCTTTCTGCCTCGCCAAATGCCCGTATTGCGACTTCAACAGCCATGTGCGGCACGTTTCGCCCGATCAGCGGAAGTTCGTCCGCGCCTTCGAAGCGGAGCTCGCGCATATGGCGGAGCTTGCGCCTGGCCGTGTGGTGACGAGCATCTTCTTCGGCGGCGGCACGCCCTCGCTCATGGAGGCGAACACGGTCGGCGCGATCCTCGATGCGGTCGCGCAAAACTGGCCCCTCGATCCGGGCGTCGAGGTGACGCTCGAGGCCAATCCGACAAGCGTCGAGGCGGGTCGTTTTCGCGGGTATCGTGAGGCCGGCGTCAATCGCGTCTCGCTCGGCGTGCAGGCATTGGACGATCACGATCTCAGGGCGCTCGGCCGCATGCACTCGGTCGAGGAGGCGATGCGAGCCGTCAGCACGGCCATGTCGATTTTCGAGCGCGTCTCCTTCGACCTCATCTATGCGCGTCCGGGACAGACGCCTGCCGCTTGGCGTTCGGAGCTCGAAACGGCGATCGCGCGCGCCGGGGAACATCTTTCGCTTTATCAGCTCACCCTCGAGCCCGGCACGCCGTTCGAGGCTCTGTGGCGCGCCGGCAAGCTCGATCCGCTCCAATCGGAGGAAGCTCGCTTCCTTTACGAGGTGACGCAGGAGATCTGCGAGAAGCACGGATTGCCCGCTTATGAAGTGTCGAACCACGCACGAAAAGGCGCGGAGTGCCGCCATAATCTCACTTATTGGCGCTACGGCGAATATGCGGGGATCGGGCCCGGAGCGCATGGCCGGCTCGTCGCGCCGCGCGGCCGGCTCGCGCTTTCGACCGAGAAACATCCGGAGGCCTGGTTGGAGCGGGTCATGGCGACCGGCCATGGCGTGGTCGAACGACAGCTTCTGGCGCGACACGACGAGGGCGACGAATTTCTCCTGATGGGCCTTCGCCTCGCGGAAGGGATCGAGCCTCGCCGTTTTGCCGAGCTCGCCGGATGCGAGCTCGCCCGTGAGCGCATCCTCCATCTTCTGGCGCTTGGGCTCATCGAAGAGCGGGAAGGCCGTCTACGCGTCACCTCGCAGGGTTTCCTCGTGCTCGATGCCGTGGTCGCCGATCTCGCCGGCTGAGGCTTGCCCCCGTTCCACTTTTCGCGATCATGCCCTGAGCATGATCCGAAAAAATGGGAACTATTTTTCGAAAAGATTATGCTCCACTAACGACCCAGAGCATGCTGGCGATTCAACCTGAAGCCAGCATGCCCTAGTGCTTGGGCCCGACGAGTGGTTGTCACTGGGCGAAAAAGGCCTGACCACAACTCTGTGATAGGGTGCAGCGATTCCAGCGAGGCGGGTTTCGGCCGTCATGGCCGAATCCAAATTGGAGCACGAGCGGGCCCATGGCGAAAGCCACGGCCGGCCAAGGAGAAGAATGGCTGCAACCAACGGGCCTGCGCAGACGCATTTCGGCTCCTCGACGGTGCGTCTCGACGAGAAGCAGGGGCTCGTCGACGATGTCTTTCGTCAGGTCGCGCGCCGCTACGACCTCATGAACGACCTCATGTCGTTCGGCGTGCATCGCGCCTGGAAAAATGATTTCGTGGCGATGTTGCCGCCGAAATCCTTTTCCTGCGTCATCGATGTGGCGGGTGGAACCGGCGACATCGCGTTTCGGATCATCGACGCGGGTGGTGCGCGCGTCCGCGTGACGCTCTGCGACATCAGCGCCGAGATGCTGGCGGTCGGGCGCGAACGTGCCGGTGCCCGAAGGGCGGGGCAACTCGCCTTCGCGCAAGGTAATGCCGAGCGCCTGCCCTTCGCATCGAGCTCGTTCGACGCCTACACGATTGCGTTCGGCATCCGCAACGTTCCCTCGGTCGACGAAGCCTTGGCCGAGGCGTTTCGCGTGCTCAAGATCGGCGGGCGATTTCTTTGCCTCGAATTTTCCTCGGTCGACATTCCCGGGCTCGACTCCCTCTACCGGGCCTATTCGGCGAACGTGATCCCGGCGCTTGGCAAGCTCGTCGCCGGCGACGAGGCCGCCTATCGTTATCTCGTCGAAAGCATTCGCCGCTTTCCGCGCCCCACGCTTTTTTCCCGCATGATCGAGCGGGCGGGTTTTCGCCGCGTGACGCATCGCCCGCTTTCGGGGAACATCGCGGCGATTCACTCGGCCTGGAAATTATGAGCCGCATCCCGCCGTGCTGACAGCTCCGATCCACCTCATCCGCCTCGCTCGCGTCGGGTTCGTGCTGGCGCGTGAAGGCGCATTCGGCCTTGTTGACGAGGCCGCGATCCCGGCCGGATTGCGGCTCGGCGTCAGGTTCGCTCGCCTCGTCGAGCGCCGCGGCGGCGATCCGGGCGCAGGTCTCGCCCAGGCGATGACGCGCCTTGGCCCTTCCTACGTGAAATTCGGGCAGTTCCTGGCGACGCGGCCGGATATCGTCGGCGTCAGGGTCGCGAGCGGTCTCGAGGCCCTGCAGGATCGAATGGCGCCCTTCCCCCGGGCGCAGGCGATCACCATGGTCGAGGCGGCGCTCGACAAATCGGTCAGCACGACGTTTTCCGAGTTCGGCGAGCCGGTGGCGGCGGCCTCGATCGCGCAGGTGCATAAGGCGCGTCTCGCCGAGCAGGGGCCGGGGCGCCTCGTCGCCGTGAAGGTGCTGCGGCCCGGCATCGAGCCTCGCTTCAAGCGCGATCTCGCCGATATGCGCTTCGGGGCGCGACTGATCGAGCGCGTCGCTCCGGCGATGCGCCGCCTGCGTCTTGCGGCGGTCGTCGAGACGCTGGCGCGTTCGGTCGCGATCGAGATGGATTTGCGGCTCGAGGCTGCCGCCCTTTCGGAATTCGCGGAGAACACCAAGGACGATCCTGACTTTCGGGTGCCGAGCGTCGATTGGGAGCACACCGCGAAGGAAGTGCTCACGCTCGAATGGATCGACGGCCTGCCGCTTTCCCAGATTGCGGAGATCGAGGCGGCGGGTCACGACCGGGTGGCGCTGGCGCGGATCGTCATCCAGTCCTTCCTTCGCCAGGCGCTGGGCTCAGGCTTCTTTCACGCCGACATGCATCAGGGAAATCTGTTCGTGGATGCGCGAGGGCGTCTCGTCGCGGTCGATTTCGGCATCATGGGCCGTCTCGGCGAGAAGGAGCGGCGCTTCCTCGCGGAGATCCTCTACGGCTTCATCACGCGCGATTATCGGCGGGTCGCCGAGGTGCATTTCGAGGCCGGCTATGTGCCGCACACGCATGCGATCGGCGATTTCGCCCAGGCGCTGCGCGCCATCGGCGAGCCCATCCATCAGCGGCGCGCCGACCAGATCTCGATGGCCAAATTGCTGTCGCTCCTTTTCGAGGTGACGGCGCTTTTCGACATGGAGACGCGCACCGAGCTCGTCATGCTGCAGAAAACCATGGTCGTGGTCGAGGGGGTTGGCCGCATGCTCGACCCCAAGCTCGACATGTGGACCACCGCCGATCCGGTGGTGCGCGAATGGATCACGCGGCATCTCGGGCCTGCCGGACGCCTCGAGCAGGCCGTCGGAGCGCTTCAGGGGTTCGTCTCGGCGGCCGGCAAGCTACCCGACCTCGTGACGCGCGCCGAGCGCGTCCTCGCCCGGCTCGACCCGCCCGAGCTGCCGGGGGAGTTCGGGGCGACGGGCATGCGCATCGATGAAGCCTCCATCGAGGCGATCGGGCGCGCCGAGGCGCGCGGCTCGAAGCTCTGGTGGATCGCGCTTTGGGTGATCGCGGCGCTGCTCGCGATCCACTTCTTTTTATAGGCGGCCTCTGAAAAAAACGTGGCGCCTCTCATGACGAAAGCAGCTTGGCGATCTCGGTCATGGGGATGAACCATCTGCGGCTCTCTCCAACAAGAGATCGGAAGCCATAGCGATGATAGAACCGCGCCGCTTCATCGTCCTTTGCGTCGACCACGAGCGCGTAGGACTGAGGCCGCACAAAGGATGAGAACCATGGTTCGCAAAATCATTGGCGTTCTGCCGCCCATGCACCCCGGAGAGGTATTGTGGGAGGAGTTCCTGAAGCCAATGAATATGGCTGCGGGACGTCTGGCCAAAGCTGCGGGGTGCCGCGTACGCGCGTCGAGCGCATTGCGGGCGAGAAGCTTGGCATCACAGGCGACACCGCGGTTCGGCTTGGCAAGGTCCTCGGCACTACGCCGGAATTTTGGATGAACTTGCAATCACATTATGAGGTCGAGACCGCCAAGCTGGTGATTGGTCTCGCCCTCGAGAAAATCTCACAGCTTGACAAAGTCTTACGGGCCGAGAAGAGGGCCGCTTGACGCCATCGGTTGTATGAGGACGCGCGCCTCGACCTCGTCGCGACGGGTAGAAATGGTCTGAAGAGCGCGATGCGTGCCTGCGTGCCTCGGTCCTACCTTGAAGCCGCGACGCCGGGATCCGAGGCACACGCGTCTTGGCTTCATTGCGCCTGGCCGGCAATTTCCGGCCAGGCCGAAGACTTGAGGCTCACTATTCTCGCTTGCCGACCGTCGCCTCACCCCTCCAGGCGTTTCGCCACTTCCTGGCGCAGCTTGCCGAGGTCGGCTGCGAAGAGGCGGATGCCTTCGGCGAGCTTCTCGGTCGCCATCGCGTCCTCGTTGAGCATCCAGCGGAAGCTGCGTTCGTTGATCGACATGCGCGCGATGCGATGGCGCGCTGACTGCTCGGGGTCGAGCGCGCGCTTCAAGGGGCTCGTATCGTTCGAAAGCGCCTCGAGGAGCGACGGCGAGATGGTGAGCGCGTCACAGCCGGCGAGTGCCTCGACCTGCCCGATATTGCGGAAGGAGGCGCCCATCACCGTCGTCTTGTGGCCGTGGCGCTTGGCGTAGGCGTAGATGCGCTTCACCGAGAGCACGCCCGGATCGTCGGCCGCCTTGAAGTCATGGCCTTCATGCTTCACGTACCAATCATAGATGCGGCCGACGAAGGGTGAGACGAGCGTGACGCCGGCCCTGAAGCAAGCAACGGCTTGCGGCAAGGAGAACAGCAGCGTGAGATTGCAGTGGATACCCTCCTTCTCGAGGATATTGGCGGCCTTCGTGCCTTCCCAGGTCGAGGCGAGCTTGATCAGGATCTTCTCCTTGTCGACGCCGCGCTCCTTGTAGGCTGCGATGATCTCGCGTGCCCGGTGCAGCGAGCCCTTCACGTCGAAGGACAGATCCGCATCGACCTCGGTCGACACGCGTCCCGGAACGATGCGCGCAAGCTCGGCGCCGATCTCGATCGGCAAGCGGCTCGCGACTTCCTTGACGATCGTCTCGCGCTTGCCTTGCTGGCTCTTGCCCCAACCGATCGCGTCCTTGAAGATGTGCTCGTAGTTGGAAAGCTCCATCGCCTTCAGAACCAGGGAAGGATTGGTGGTGCAATCGACAGGTTTGTATTTCTTGATGGCATCCATGTCGCCGGTATCGGCAACGACTTTGGTCATCTCCTTCAGCTGATCGAGCTTCGAATGGGCGGCCTCTGCCGCGCGCGGCGCCTCGTGCATTGTCTCGATGTTCATCGGTAGCTCCTTCGTCGAAAATTATTTTGTGCCTGGATCGGCGCCGCGCCACTTCGCGCACGCGGCCTTCTCTTGCTTCGTCTCGCTGCCTATCTGGCTTGACATGCAGCCCGTCGACCTCTTGACCTCGACCCCGAACGGCCTTTTCTCGCCACTCGGCGGGTTCTTCATCGATCCCTTGCGGCCGGTCGAGCGGACCCTCATCACGCATGCCCATTCAGATCATGCCCGGCCCGGCCATCGCGCCGTCATGGCAACACGGGAAACGCTCGAAATCATGGCGGTGCGTTGCGGGGAGGGCTTCGCAGGTGCGACTCAAGTCGCCGTGCCGGGTGAGCGCCAGGAAATCAACGGTGTCGCGGTCACCTTCGTTCCCGCCGGTCACGTGCTCGGCTCGGCGCAGATCGTTGTGGAGGCGCACGGCACCCGCATTGTCGTTTCCGGCGATTACAAGCGCGCCCGCGATCCCACTTGTGCGCCTTATGAGCTCGTCCCCTGCGACATTTTCATCACGGAAGCGACTTTTGGCCTGCCGGTTTTTCGCCACCCTGATGCGGGGAGCGAAATTCGCAAACTTCTCGCAAGCCTTCGTGTTTTTCCCGATCGCGCCCATCTTGTCGGCGTCTACGCCCTCGGCAAGGCACAGCGAGTGATCGCGCTGTTGCGCGAGGCGGGTTACGACCGGCCGATCCATGTGCATGGCGCCTTGGAGCGGCTCTGCGCGCTTTATGCGGCGCAGGGCGTGGCGCTCGGGGAGATCCGCAAGGTGACGCCCGGCCGCTCGCGCGGTATCGATCCGGCGTTCGCGGGCGAGATCGTCTTGTGCCCGCCCGGGCAGATCCAGGATTTGTGGACGCGGCGCTTCCCCGACCCGCTGAGCTCGTTCGCCTCCGGCTGGATGCGGGTGCGGGCCCGTGCGCGCCAGCGCGGTGTCGAGCTGCCGCTCGTCATTTCCGATCACTGCGACTGGGATGGCCTCACTGAAACCATTCGGGAGACGGGCGCCTCGGAGGTTTGGGTCACCCATGGCGAAGAGGATGCGCTCGTGCATTGGTGCGGCACATTGGGCATCAAGGCGCGTCCCTTGCACCTCGTCGGCTATGGGGATGAAGAGGAGGCGCTCACGCCGCCTCCACAAGAGGCACAAGAATTACGGTGACAGTGCACTTAATTCATAGAAACGCCGATGCTTATTGCATAAATGCCGTCGTGTGAATTAAGTGCACCGTCACCGTAATTCCTCCCCGTCCTCGGCTTCTTCCGGCGCTTCGACCACGAGACCCGAGCCCGGCTCGATCCAGACGAGACGGTCATGCACCTTCTTCACGCCCGGCGTGTTCTCGACGACGACCTTGAGCGCCAGCCGTTGCCGAGCATCGAAGATCGTGCCGGTGAGCATCACCACCCCATCCCTCACCTCAACTCCGACGCTGTTCTGCGGTGCCCATTCCTCCTTGGCGATCTCGTCGAGGATGCGGGCCTTGATGGCCTCGTCATCCATCGCCTCATCGCGTCTGCGGCTTGCCGCGACGAGCGCCCGCAGAAGGTCCGAGCGCGACACCATGCCGACGATGTCGTCGCCGCGCATCACCGGCATCCGCTTGATGGCATGCTTTTCCATCAAGCCGACGATCTCCTCGATCGGAGTTTCCTCGGCCACCGCGATCACCTCTTGCGTCATCACGCCGCGCACGAAGCGCGCATGGCTCTTGGTGTAGTCATGGGCGGCGCGGCCGGGCCCAAGGATGAAGGCGATGAAGCGCGATCGATGCTTCTCGGTGCCGAGTTCGGACCGGCGGATGAGGTCGCCCTCGCTCAAGATGCCGGTGAGCTTGCCGCTCTCGTCGAGGACCGGAAGGCTGCTCAGATGATGCGCCAGCATCATCTCGACGGCATCCCGCGTGCGCATCGCGGGCGTGACGGAAATGACCGGCGCCGTCATCACATCGCGTGCCAGCATCAAAACCCTCCTCGAACGGGCGAGGTTTCAAGCGCCGCATCCGGTGCGAAGCATCGCGTGCCGGCACGCTCCTGCGCAAGTACCTCAGTGGTAGGGGTCGGCGGCGTCGCGCAGCCCATCGCCCACGAAATTGAAGGCGAGGATGACGACGATCACCGGCACCATTGGGGCCAGCAGCCAGGGATAGAGATTCACGGAAGCGAGGTTCTGCGCATCATTGAGAAGGACACCCCAGCTCACGATGGGCGGGCGCAGGCCAAGCCCGAGGAAGGACAAGGCGGTCTCACCGAGGATCATCGAGGGGATCGACAAGGTGGCCGAGGCGATGAGGTGGCTCATGAAATTCGGGATGAGATGGCGCGCGATGATGCGAAAACGCGACGCGCCCATGAGTTCGGCCGCCTTCACGAAGTCCTCTTCCCGGAGCGCCAGGAGCTTCGAGCGCACCGCTCGCGCAAGCCCGGGCCAATCGAGCAGTCCGAGGATGACCGTGATGCCGAGGAAAACGAGGATCGGGCTCAAATTGGCCGGCAGGGCGGCCGAAAGGGCAAGCCAGAGCGGCAGCTCGGGCAGCGAGCGCAAGATCTCGATGAGGCGCTGCACGGCCGCATCGACGAACCCGCCGAGATACCCCGCAAGGCCTCCGAGCGTCAGCCCGACGACGAAGGAGACGATGATGCCGGCGATGCCGACGGTGAGCGAGATGCGCGCGCCGTAGACGATGCGCGAGAAAAGATCGCGGCCGAGCTTGTCGGTGCCGAGAAGGAAAAGGGTTCCTTCGCGCGGCGGGCAGAAGAGGTGAAAATCCGCCGGAATGACGCCGAAAAGCAGGTAGGGCGCGTCGCGGCACAGGAAACGGATCCGCTCCGGCTTCGTCTTGTCGCTCGTGTAGTCTCGCGTGAACGTCGCGGGGTTGAAGCGGAAGGTTTCCGGGTAGACGAAAAGCCCTTTGAAATGCCCTTTATGGAAGAGATGCAGCCTCTGCGGTGGGGCATAGAGGTGGTTGGCGCGCCGCTCGGCCGGCGGGTAGGGCGCGATCACCTCGGCGAACGGCACCGTGAGATAGGTCATCAACAGGATCACGGAGGCGACCACCGCCGCCTTGTTGCGCTTGAATTTGCGCCAGGTGAGCGCGAGCGAAGAAGCTTGCGCGAGCGCGCTCTCCCCGCTGGGGCCCGGCGCGTGCGGATCGAAAGGGGCTTGCGAGACGAAGCGCTCTTCAAGGGCCGGCGGCAGCCGGCTCACCGCATCCCTTGCCACGTCGTTCATGGCGCGCCTCTCATGCGGCGCGCCCGGCGAAACGGATGCGTGGATCGAGCGCCGCAAGGGCGAGATCCGAGATCAACATGCCGATCACCGTCAGCATGGCGACGAACATCAAGATGAAACCGGCGAGATACTGGTCCTGCACCCGCAGCGCTTGCAGCAGGATCGGCCCCACGGTCGGCAAGTTGAGCACGAGCGAGACGAGCACGGATCCCGAGACGAGATGCGGCAGGATATTGCCGATATCCGCGATGAACGGGTTGAGCGACATGCGGAACGGATATTTGAGAAGCAGCCTGCCTTCGGAAAGGCCCTTGGCGCGGGCCGTCACCACATATTGCTTCTGCAGCTCGTCGAGCAAATTGGCGCGCATGCGCCGGATCATGGCGGCTGTCGAGGCGAGCCCGATCACGACGGTCGGCACGATGAGGTGGGCCGCGATGGAGTGCATCTTCTCCATGCTCCACGCCTGATCCGCGTAAGCCGGATCCATGAGGCCGCCGATCGAGATGCCGAACCAGCGGTTGAGGTAGTAGAGAAGCACGAGCGCCAAGAGGAAGCTCGGCGTCGCAAGGCCGATATAGCCGATGAAGGTGACGAGGTAATCCCCGATCGAATATTGGCGCACCGCCGAGTAAATCGCGATCGGGATCGCCACGATATGGACGAAGATCACGGCCGCGAGATTGACGACGAGGGTGAGCAGCAGCGCCTGGCCGACCACGGCATTCACCGGCTGGTTGTATTCGAAGGACCAGCCCCAATTGCCTTGAAGAAGTCCGGACCAGCCGTTGGGCCCGGGCATCAGCCCGATCCAGGCGAGATACTGCTCCCACACCGGAAGATCGAGCCCGAATTGGTGACGCAGGAACTGAGCCTTCTCGAGGCTCGACTGATCGCCCTCCGCGGCGAGCTCCGCGATCTGGTTCGTGAGGTAGTCGCCAGGCGGCAGCTTGATGATGAAGAACACCAGCGCCGAGATGGCGAGCAAGGTGAGCAGCATGGTCACCAGGCGGCGAAGGAGGTAGCGGAGCAAGGCCATCGATCCATCACTCCGAGAAGAAGAATTCTTCCATGCGGTAGACGCCGAAATAGGAGGTCGGCTCGAAGGCGAAGATCCCCTTTTCCGGCACGTTGTGGAGCCGGTTCGAGACGACGATCGGCTGCAGCTCGCGCGTCACGGTGCCGATGCTGAACACGTCCTTGACGTTGAGCCGCAGCATCTCCTTCCAGATGCGCGTTTGCTCGCCCCCATCGCTCGTCTGCCGCCATTGGTGATAAAGGTCGAGAAGCCGCTTGGCGTCGGGAAGATCGGCGGCCTCGCCATGCTTTCCGCGCGTCTCTTCATATTCGCCCCAGAGCGGCCAGGAATAGTTCTCGCCGAGCGCCGGCGCGATCTCGTAGGGTGGCATCTCGGCGGTCGGAATGGCGTTGTCGAGCCCGGGTCCGGCCACCATCACGGTGCGGCCCGAATAGGAGCGGGCTCGTAAGACGCCGGGTTCCTGCGGCTTGATGAAGAGCTTCACGCCGACATCGCGCCAGAATTCGGTGATGAGCTGCAAGGCGTCGATGGTGTCGCGGCTGTCGCCTGCCACCTCCACGACGATCTCGAGCTCGCGTCCATCCGGCAAAAGGCGCACGCCTTCGGCGCTGCGCGAGGTGAGCCCGACGCCGTCGAGAAGATCATTGGCGAGATCGGGATTGTAGGTCGCGTTCACCGTGCGGTTCGCTTCCTCGTCGAGCGGGCTTTCCGGCATGACCGTGTTGTTGCCCTCGAGGCCGAGGCCGAACATCATCGCATTGTTGATGATGTGTCGGTCGATCGCCAGCGAAAGTGCGGCGCGAAAGCGCTGATCGCGATTGAGCGCCCGCCAGACCGGATCATCCGTCGTGAGATTGGGGTAGAGCGCGTAGGAGGAGCCCCGTGCGATCGGCCAGAGCAGCGTACGATAATGGTGCTCGGCTTCGCCCTCCTTGAGCACCGGCGCGTCGTACATCGAGAGCCCGCGCGCCAGAAGGTCCACCTCGCCGGCATTCGCCTTGGGGGCGAACAAGCTCGCCGTCGCCAGATCGATGAAGAGCCGGTCGATGTAGGGAAGCTGTCGGCCTTCCGCATCGACCCGATGAAAAAACGGATTGCGCTCGAAGATGAAGCGGTTGGCCGGCGCCTTCGTCACGATCTTCCAGGCGTTCAGCGTCGGCATGTCCGGGTTGGCGTTATCGTAAGGGTCGTTGACGCGGTTGAACAACGCAGCCCAGCTCCTGAGCTTGGCTTGCGCCGCCCGCTCGGCGAGCTTGTCGGGCGGGGCGTAGCGAACGTGAAAGGGCTTCAGGTAGTGGGCCGGCGCGTAGATGAAGACGGGACGGGGTTGCGCGAGTGCCGGGAGGAACAAGGGATTGGGCTTGTCCCAGCTGTAGCGGACGTGGAGATCGTCGAGGACCTCGAAGCGGGCGAGCTTGCCGTCGACGAAGAAGATCGATTCGGCTCCCGCCGGAGAGAGTTCCTTGTTGTTGGCGATGTCCTCGAAATAAAAGCGGAAATCCTCCGCGGTGAACGGCTCGCCGTCCGACCAGCGATGCCCTTCACGCAGCGTGAAGGTGAAGATGCGATCGTCTTGCGCCTCCACCTTCGCCAGGAGATCCGGTCGAAGCTTCAGCTTCTCGTCATAGACGACGAGGCGGGTATAGGTGTTCACCGTGATGAGGCGAAGATCGCGTGCCTTGCTCACGAGGCTGCGCAGATCGCCGCCGTAGCGACCGAATTCTCGGTTCCTGCCCTTCAGATCGACGACGAGCGGGTTCTTCGGCAGGCGGTCGGCGACCGGCGGGAGCTTGCCGCTTTCCACGAGCGGGGCGAGCATGGGGGCATCCTGGAAGCTGGAGGGCGTCGGCAGAACCACTTCCGGCGCGATGGTGATCACATGCGCCTGAGAGGGCGCCGCGCCGGTTCCGCTCGCATCGGAGGCGTCGGGATCGGCCACGGCCGCCAGCGAGGCGCCTGCGGCAAGGCAGAGCGCGATCGCGGCTGTCGCCAAAATCAGACCGCATCGCAGCGTCGTCCTCATGAGACGAACTCGGCGAGGCCCTTCGCGCCTCCAGAGATGCGAACATAATGTCCGGGCGCCGTTTCCACCATGTCGGGACGCGGCCCGTCGTTGCGGATCGTGAACGGCATCGGCCAGCTCGACGGCAAGGACACGCCTTCTCCGGCGATCTTGTCGAAATCGAGCGGGTGATCGAGATCCGCGCTCGGGACCGCAGCGAGCAAGGCCTTGGTGTAAGGATGGCGCGGCGAGGCGAAGAGCTCCGCGCTCGGGCCTTGTTCCACCACATGGCCGCGGCACATCACGGCCACGTCCTTCGCAAGGTAGTGAATGACGGCGAGGTTATGTGAGACGAAAAGCAGGGACAGGCCGAGCTCGGCCTGGAGGTCTTTCAAGAGGTTGAGAATCTGGGCCTGCACCGAGACGTCGAGCGCCGAGGTCGGCTCGTCGCAGAGCAGAACCGAAGGTTCGAGCGCCAGCGCCCTGGCGATGCCGATGCGCTGGCGCTGTCCGCCCGAGAAGGAATGCGGATAGCGTGACAGCGCGCGGCGATCGATGCCGACGAGCGAGCATAGCTCGAGGACCCGCTTATGGCGCGAAGCAGCATCGCCAACGGCGTGCACCAAGAGGGGCTCGCTCAGGATGTCGTGCACCGTCATGCGCGGATTGAGGCTCGAGAACGGGTCCTGGAAGACGAATTGGACGGCGCGGCGATAGGCGGTGAGCTCCGCGCCTTCGAACGTCGCGATGTCGCGTGGGCCCGAGCCGACATCGTAGAGAATGCGGCCCTCGTCGGGCTTCATCGCGCCCATGATGATTTTCGAAAGCGTGGTCTTGCCCGACCCTGATTCGCCGACGATGCCGAGCGTTTCGCCGCGCTCGACCGACAGGCTCACCTTGGTGAGCGCCGCGACGCGAATGCCCGCCGAGAAAGGTCCTCCCCGCTTGCAGAAGGTCTTCGACACGTTCTGCACCTCGAGCACCTTCGTGCCCCGGTTGTCGACGTACTGTTCGGGTTCGGCCCGAGGCTCGCTTCGAGGCTCACTTCGAGGCTCGCTATGCACCGCGTCGCGCAACGGGGTGAGCCGGTTCTCGGGCTTGCCGTCGACCTTCGGCACGCAGCGCATGAGGGCCTTCAAATACGGATGGC
>Ga0213876_10000586_pt1 | contig 27090 bp, 31 predicted proteins | sample BarmaccomBMRX_R9_FD_160113 | JGI IMG/M metagenome (GOLD analysis project Ga0213876, IMG submission 160113) | Root-associated microbial communities from Barbacenia macrantha in rupestrian grasslands, the National Park of Serra do Cipo, Brazil - RX_R9 | ecosystem: Host-associated > Plants > Roots... | reverse complement strand
CGGTGCCGAACGACATGCGGAACGTGCCGCCGACCTTCGCCTCCATGTGATGCACGGTCGCGGCGAAGCCGTTGGGCGGCAGCCATTTCGCCATCGCATCGGCTTCGAGGAAGGCGCGGTAGATCTTCTCGGGCGTGGTGGCGACGACGCGGTGCAGACGGACGGTGCCGGGCATGATTGCTCTCCTTATTATTTCGAATTCGACGTTCAACGGCCGGGGATCGGCATCACCGGCATGACCTCGACGCCTTCGCCGGGGAAGATCGTGAAATGCGGATGCTTCTCGAACATCCTGGCCGCGGCGTCGTGCGACTCAGCGCGGACCACGACGAAGCCGCCCATGTTGTTGGAGACGTCCGCGATGCCGCCGGCCGACACGCGCTTGGTCTTGCCCAGCGGGCCGCCTTCGCCCACGACGACGTCCTTGTGCTTTTCCATCCACGCGCCCCAGGCGGCGATGCCTTCCTGCTCCTTCGCCTTGCGCTCGGCGTCGGACATTTTCATCCATTCGGCCATGCGGGGGTTGTCTTTGGCTCCGACGAAGACCGCGAGATAGTTGCTCATGACGCATTCCTTCCTTTGGGGGCTTGAAACAGAAGCTCGACATAGCGGCGCAGGTGATCGACGCTCGAGACGGCGATGTCGGCGCCGCCCTTGGCCTTGGCCAGGATGAAGGCGCCCTGCAGCACCGCCTGGGTATGCAGCGCCAGGCTCTTCGCCGTCCAGCCCGCCCGGATGCCGTGACGCTGCATGGCGTCGGCGATGTCGGCCTCGACCGTTTCGGCATGGCCGCTGATGCTCAGATCGCAGGCGTCGCGGATGGCGGGGTGGGTGTCGTAGATTTCCTGCACCATCGTGCCGACGAGACAGGTGAATTCGGGCACCTTCCCTTCGAGAATCGAGCGGCGGAATTCGATATAGCCGAGCACGCGCTCGAGCGGGTCGGTATGCGCGTGATAGGGCGCGGATGCGAAGAACGCGCCGGTCTGTTCGGACCAATAGCGCGCGGCCGCAACGGCCAGCGCTTCCTTGTCGTCGAAATGATGGAAGAACGAGCCCTTCGCCACGCCGGCCCTGGCGCAGAGCTCGTCCACCGTGGTGGCGACGTAGCCTTTCTCGCGGATCACGGCCAGCGCCGCATCCAGAAGCTTCTGCCGGGCGGGCGCCATGCGGGTCTGAAGGGGGGTGTCGCTCATGGGTTTCTTATACCGACTAGTCGGTCTAATTGTCAAGGGTGATCTGGCCGGCTCCTTGGCATACCCCGTTGGCGAACCGGCCATCGGCGAAAAAACGGCCCATTGGCCAGGGGACGCCCGGTACGCCAAGCTTCGAAAAAGGACGATGCGATGACCAATCCGACGGAAAACCTTCTGCTTTGCACGCTGATGTTCGCGGCCGGCATCGGCATCCCGATCATGGCCGCGCTCAATGCCAATCTCGGCGCGCGGCTGGGCAGCCCCTGGGCCGCGGGGTTCCTGCTTTGCGTGGTCAGCGCCGCGATATGCGCGGCGGCGATGGCGGCGCTGGGTTTGCCCAAGCAAGGCTGGTTCACAGCGCCGCCGCTGTTCTATGCCGGCGGCGTGCTGGTGGCGTTCTACGTCCTGTCCATCACCTGGAGCGCGCCGCGCATCGGTGTCGCCAATGCCGTCTTCTTCGTGCTGGTCGGACAGATCGTCGCCGCCGGGCTGATCGACCAGTTCGGCCTTTTCGGCGCGGTGCGGTCGCCGCTCACCTGGCAGCGCGCGCTGGGCATGGCGCTGATGCTGGCGGGGACGTTCCTGGCGCGCCGCACAGCGTGATCAGAACCGCAGCGACCCTTGCGCCGGGGCGCCGAGGCTCACGCCCTCGAGCGCGAGCATCCTGCGCTTGGTTTCGGTGCCGCCGGGCGCCGAGAAGCCGCCCATCTTGCCGCCGGCCGCAAGGACGCGATGGCAGGGGATGATCAGCGGCACGGGATTCTTCGCCATCGCCTGACCGACGTCGCGCGCCGCTTCCCAGCCTTGCGAGCCCATCTCCTTGGCGAGGCCGCCATAGGTGGTCGTGCGTCCCCAGCCGATCCGCCGCGCGGCGTCGTAGATCTTCAGGAACGGCGCGTCCTGTCCGTCGAGGTCGAGCGGCACGTCGAAAAACTCGATCCGCTCGCCGTCGAAATAGCGCTTCGCCGCGGCGACGGCTTCGGCCACGGCCGGCGGCGGGGTCGCGGGCATCGCCTCGGGCAGGCGGCGCAGCATGCCGCGCGCGCTCGCCTCGGCTTTCGCTTCCGGCAGGCGGAAACGCGTGACGCCGTCGCCGCTCCAGGCGATGGCGCAGACGCCCTGCGCGGTCTCGAACACGTGATAGTGCTGTTCCATGCCCATAAAATCGTGCTCTACGGCTCCGAGTTCAACCCGGTTCTTGCGCCATGCCCCCGTCCCATCTTCTCGACCGCCCGATCTGGAGCGCGCTCACCACGCGCCAGGCGCATCTCGCCGAGACCGGCGGCAAGGTACGGCGCTATCCTGCCGACATCGCGCCTTTCGCCGACATGGAGGATGTCTCGCCCGAAAGCTTTGCCGCGCTGCACGCGATGATGCGTTCCGGCGAGCCGGCGGTGATGTTCACGCCCGATCCCGTCACGCCGCCGCCCGAGTTCGAGACCGTGATGGCCGCGACGGGCGAGCAGATGATCGGCACGCCTGCGGACGCCGCGTGTTCCGAACCGCTGGCCGTGCTCGGCGACGAGGACGCGGCCGCCATGCGCGAGCTGGTCGCGCTCACCAATCCGGGGCCGTTCGGTCCGCGCACGCATCTTCTCGGCCGCTTCCTCGGCATCAGGGTCGACGGCCGATTGGTGGCGATGACCGGCGAGCGCATGGCGCCGGGACCCTATACCGAGATGACGGCCGTCTGCGTGCATCCCGATTTCCGCGGCCGCGGATTTGCGCAGGCGCTGCTGGCGGCGGTGTCGCGCGGCATCCTGGACCGCGGCGAGATCCCGTTCCTGCACGTCTTTTCGGAGAACGCTCCGGCGATCGCGCTCTACAAGCGCCAGGGCATGACGACGCGCCGGCGCCTGCACGTGACGGCGCTGGGCCGCATGGGCGACAATCTGGGTGAGGGCCTGAAACACAAGCTGCCGCACTAACGATCCAGCAGCGACAGCAGCACCGCGGCCTGGTTCATCTCGGGGTCGCGCGCGCCGTAGAGCAGGGTGACGGTCCGGCCCTGGCCCAGCTTGCGGAGCTCGGCGAGCGCATCCTTGGAAAGCTCTTTGCGATAGCGGCGCTTGAATTCGGCGAACTTGTCCGGTTCGTGCCCGAACCAGCGGCGGAGCTCGGCGCTGGGCGCGACCTCCTTCATCCAGCGATCGAGCCTGGCGTCGGTCTTCTTCAGGCCCCGCGGCCACAGCCGGTCGACGAGGACGCGCAGGCCGTCCGCTTTCGCCGGCTTGTCGTAGACGCGCTTGATGCGGAAGCTCATCGCCGCTCTCTCGGGATTGCGCTACAGTCGATCATGCCCGCCAAGCGTCCGCGCCGCAAATTCGGACCGTCGCAGAAGGATCGCATCTTCTTCGCCGCCTTGCCGGACGGCGAAACGGCGGCGCGCATCCACGCGCTCGCGGCGAAGCTCAAGGACGCCAACGGCTTCACCGGCACGCAAATACTGCCCGAGCACCTGCACGTCACGCTGTTCCATCTGGGCGATTGGGCGGCGCTGCCCATGCCCATCGTCGAGGCGGCCCAGCGCGCCGCCGAGGACGTGGCCGCGGCCGCGGCGCCGTTCGAGGTCGCGTTCGCGCGCTCGGAAAGCTTCCGCAATTCGACCGGCGTCTATCCCTTCGTGCTCTCGGGCGACGCGGCGCAGTGGCGCGGCCTGCACGACGGGCTCGCAGCGGCCTTGACGCGCGCAGGGCTGGGCGGCGCGACCAAGGGCGATTTCAAGCCGCACATCACCCTTTTGCGCGACGAGGGGCGCGCCAAGCCGCTGCCCATCGCACCCATCGCCTGGCAGGTCGCAGATTTCGTGCTGGTTCATTCGCTGCTCGGCAAGACCACGCATATCCATCTTGGCCGCTGGCGGCTCAAGCGCTAGAGAGACCGGGTCAAGCACGCGGGGGCGGCGATGGACGGCGAAGACGAGAAGCTGACATTCGGCACGATCTGGGCCGTCGGCGCGGCGGCGCTGCTCTCGTCGGTCCTGAGCCTCGCGGCGCTGCTCCAGAGAGGCAGCATAGGCGACGGCGAGCAGGCCACGATCCGCATCGCGGTGCATCTGATCGTCACCTGCGGGATCATCAGCACGCTGATGTGGGCCGTGCTCCATTTCGGCTTCGTGCGCTGGGTGGCGCGCTACAAGACCGCGACCTTCTTCCTGGTCGTATGGGGAGCGACGGTGCTGATCAACGGCGCGGCGATCGGTGTGGGCTTTTGGTGGGTCAAGCAGAACGTCGCCCATGCCGACGGCGAGATGGCCAAGGCCAATGCCGAGCTCTCCACCGCCTTCGACGCGAACGGCGCGCCGCGCGACATGCGCGTGCGCTCGTCCGGCGAAGCGGGCGAGATCGTCAGGCTGTTCAAGACCCAGGCCGCGGGAGAGGCCGGCGCCGCCGCCGCCTATCGCGCCGCCCTGCAGGCACTCGACTATCCGGCGTTCATGCAGCCGGGACGGCTCGCCGCCGACCGCGCCTTCAAGCAGGCCCGTTCCAAACTCGACAAGGGCCGCGCCGCGCTCAAGACCTATCGCGACGCAATCGCCGCGAACGATGCCGCGTTCCGCGCGGGGCTCGCCGGATCCCGCATGGCGCAGATGCTGAAGGAAGCCGTGCTCAGAAGCTACAACGCCAGGACGGTCGAGGCCGGCGAACGGCGCACGCGCCAGATCGCGGCCGAAACCGCGATCATGGCGGAATGCGGCTACGAGCTGGACGATCTCTCCCACGCCTATGGGCACTGGTCCGGAGCGGGAAAGAAGATGTCCTTCACCAACCGGCACGACCTGGATATCTTCAACGATCACTTGGCCAATCTGCGCGCCTATGCGCAAAACGACCGGTAGCCTATCGCGATGACCGATCTCTCCTCCTTCCCCATCATCAAGCGCTGGCCGGCGCAGCATCCCGACCGGCTTCAGCTCTATTCGCTGCCCACGCCCAACGGCGTGAAGGTCTCGATCATGCTGGAGGAGACCCAGTTGCCGTACGAGCCGCACCTGGTCGACATCATGAAGAACGAGAGCTGGACGCAGGAATTCCTCTCGCTCAATCCGAACGGCAAGATTCCCGCGATCGTCGATCCCGATGGGCCCGGCGGCAAGCCGCTCGGGCTCTTCGAATCCGGCGCGATCCTGGTCTATCTCGCCGAGAAGACCGGCAAGCTCATCCCATCCGATGCGGCGCGCCGCTACGAGACCCTCGAATGGGTGTTCTTCCAGATGGCGGCGGTGGGACCGATGTTCGGCCAGGTCGGCTTCTTCCACAAATTCGCCGGCCGCGAATACGAGGACAAGCGGCCGCTCAAGCGCTACGTCGACGAATCCAAGCGACTGCTCAAGGTGATCGAGACGCGCCTCGAAGGCCGCGACTGGATCATGGACGACTATTCCATCGCCGACGTCTCGATGCTGGGCTGGGTGCGCAACCTGATCGGCTTCTACGGCGCGCGCGAGATCGTCGAATACGACGCGTTGAAACGCGTGCCGGCCTGGCTCGAGCGCGCGCTGGCGCGGCCCGCGGTGCAGCGCGGGCTGGAGATCCCCAAGCGGACCTAGACGGGCTTGCGGATCGCGCGGAAGACAGTCTCGTTGCCCACCTCCTCGAAGTCCATCTCCTTCAACGCCTGCGCATGGAAGTAGCGGATGGGCGCGGCGCGGCTCGTGAGCATGGCGTCGAGCATCTGCGGCGTGCAGCGGGTTTCGTTGAAGCGGATGGCGTGGTCGGGATCGTCCTTCTGCATGTTCTCGAACACGATCAGGATGCCGCCGGGTCTCAAGTTCTCCCACGCGCTTTCGAGCAGCGGCTCGCGGTTCTCCTCGCCCACGATCGAGAGCACGCCGCTGATGAGCGCCGCGTCGGCCGGCCGTCCGCGGTAATCCTGCGCCGGGCCGCCCGCGAGCGCGACCTTGCCGCGCACGCGTTCGCCCAGCCAGTCGTAGAGCGCCGCGATCGCCCAGTGGTAGTTGTAGTTGAGCTCGACCATGGTGACCGTGCCCACGCCGCCCGGATTGAGCAGCAGCTCGAGGGAATTGAAGCCGCTGCCCGCGCCCAGGTCGACGAGGTGCAGGTCGCGCCGGCCGGGGAAGTGGAGCGACACGATGTATTCCACAAGCGCCGATTTCGTGCGCGCGCTGCAGGCGCGATAGGACTGGCTCTGCAGCCGCGCCAGCGGATCGGCATCGTCGTGCGGCGGCGGGCTGGCGCGCGGGATGCCGAGCGCGCGCACGACATTGGCGAGGCGCGGATCGAACTTGTCGCGCAGCAGCGTGTCGCTCAGCGCCCAATAGGCGTCGAGCGTCGAGATCGCGGCTTCGGGCGGACGCACGAGCCCGCCTTGCGCCTTGGCGAAGGCGAGATGCCGCGCGTCCGCATGGACCGGACGGGCGGCGAAAAGCCGTTCGAGACCGGCGCGCGGGATCTGCTCGGGCCCCGCAGAGACCAGCACCGTGCCGCGCTCCGCCAGCATCGAGTTCAGGCGGTCGAGCAAGGCATAGCTCCAGGAATGCTCGAACAGCGCGATGCGGTGGTGCAGCACGATGCAGTCGTAAGGGGTGCGCGGCGCATCGTCGAGAAAGCTCATGACGACGCCGTCTTCGCGCCGGTAGGGTAGCATCGTCGGCAGGATGTCGACGGTCGCACCGCGCCGTTCCGCGTCGGCGATCCAGCCGGCCGTCTTGGCATCGGCCCGGGTGCGTCCCACGAAGGCGATGCGACGCGCATCCTTGATCGCTTCGGCCAGCGTGTTCACCGGGCGCGGCGCGGAAAGATGTCGCAGCTTGCGAGCGACCCTGCCGAGCAGGCCCAGACGGGCGTTCATGGTGGTCTCTCCGGGATGGGCGTCTATACTAGCCATATGGCGCGCACGGTCACCCTCCACGGCATCAAGAACTGCGACACGATGAAGAAGGCGCGCGCCTGGCTGGACGGTCACGGCATCGCTTACGTCTTCCGCGACTACAAGGTCGCGGGCGTGGCGCGCGACGAACTGGAGGGCTGGGCGAAACAGATGGGATGGGAGACGCTGCTCAACCGCGCCGGCACCACCTTCAAGACGCTCCCCGACAAGGACAAGGAGGGGATCGGCGAGCAGAAGGCGCTGGCGCTGATGCTGGCTCAGCCGTCGATGATCAAACGGCCGGTCCTGGAAGCCGGAACCAGGCTGATCGTCGGCTTCAAGCCGGACGTCTACGAGAAATTTTTCGGTGGCCGGCACGGAACTTGAGTTCTATATTTGTTCCTGTGGAGCGAATCGCTTCGCCGTTGTCCTCCAAGGCTCGTTTCAGTTGAGTGAGCCTTAAGAGAGAGCGAGCGCAGAACCTTGAACATCGACGTCTTGAACCTTCGCCCCGTGGCCGTCGAGCTCGAAGTCGAGCAGGCGATCCTCGGCGCGGTCCTGGTCGACAACCGCCGCCTCGAAGCGCTCACGACCTTGCTGCGCGAGGAGGATTTCTCCGAGCCGCTGCACCAGCGCACCTATGCCACCATGCTCAAGGTCTGGGAGCAGGGCCGCGCCGTCACGCCGCTGACCTTGAAGGCGGTGATGCAGAACGATCCGGGCCTGGCCGAGATCGGGCTCGACTATTTCGTGACCCTGGCGCAGGCCGCGCCCGCGATCACGAACATCAAGGAGCTGGCGCGCATCGTCCACGACGCGGCGATCCGGCGCGAGCTGTTCCGCATCGGCGAGCAGCTCTCCAACGATGCGATCGAGGTGAACGTCGACCAGCCGCCGCGCGCCATCGTCGAGAATGCCGAGAAGGCGCTCTACCGCGTCGCCGAGAACTCGAAATACGGCGAAGGGCCGCTCGACTTCGCCGAGAGCCTGCGCCGCGCCGTCGAGCATGCCGAGCGCGCGCAGCTGCGCGGCGGGCGCATCTCGGGGATCACCTCGGGCTTCACCGACATCGACAATTTGCTGGGCGGGCTGCAGCCGTCGGACCTGCTCATCATCGCCGGCCGTCCGGGCATGGGTAAGACCGCGCTCGGCACCAACATGGCGTTCAACGCCGCGCGCATCTACCAGCAGGACCTTATGGCGGGCGAGGAAACGCCGCGCGGCGCGCCGGTCCTGTTCTTCTCGCTCGAAATGGCCGCCCAGCAGCTCTCGGCGCGTATCCTTTCGCAGGAGACCGAGATCGAGATGGGCCATATCCGCAACGGCCGCTTCTCGGACCAGGAATGGGACCGGTTCGTCAATACGATGACGCAGCTGTCGACCATCCCGCTCTATATCGACGACACCGGCGGCATCTCCATCGCCCAGATCGCGGCGCGCGCGCGCCGGCTGAAGCGCGAGAAGAACATCGGCGTGATCATGATCGACTATCTCCAGCTCGTGGAGCCGTCGCGGCGCCAGGAGAACCGCGTGCAGGAGATCACCGAGGTGACCAAGGGGCTCAAGGCGCTGGCCAAGGAGCTCAACGTGCCGGTGATCGCGCTGTCGCAGCTCTCGCGCGGCGTCGACAGCCGCGACGACAAGCGCCCGGTGCTGTCGGACCTGCGCGAATCCGGCTCGATCGAGCAGGACGCCGACGTGGTGATGTTCGTCTATCGCGAGGAGTACTACCTCAAATCGCGCGAGCCCGACGTGAATACGCCCGAGCACGCGAAATGGATGGAGAAGCTCGAGCGTGCTACGAATCAGGCAGAGGTGCTTGTTGAGAAGCACCGCCACGGCGCCACGCGCCCAATCGAACTTACTTTCGAAGGCCGATTCACACGTTTCAGCAATAAGGCTGAAGATCGGCCCGAATACGGTCGCTGACCAGTCTTACCGCCTGTCGCAATCCGAGTTCCAGCCGCGCCACGGCTTGCGGCGCAGATGCTCGTCCTCGGCACTGAGCGCGCCCGGATTGTCGTCGGGCGTCGCAACGGCATAGTGCTCGCGGCCATAGCCGTCGACCCACACCTCGCCATGCGCTTGCGCGGCGGCGGAGTGCTCGTAGGATTCCCGGGCCTCGTCGCCGCCGCCGTCGTAATCGTTTTCGCTGTCGCCCGACTGCGTGTAGGAGGCGGATTCGCTCTCGCTATAGGAGTCGTATGACCGGGTGACGGCGTAGTGGTGGCGGTGATACCGCACGCGATGCGCCGCTTCGACCACCGGCGCGGGGGGCGGAGGCGGCGGGGGCGGGACGGCTGCGGGCGGCGGCGTCACGGTGACGGGCGTCTGCACCGCCACCTGCTGCTGGCGATTGCAGCCGAACAACCCCACCGCGAGGAAGATCGAGGCGACCACCATGAACATTGCGCGCATGTCATTCCCCAAAAGGCTGAGCCGAGGGCCGGGCATTCGAAGCCTGCCGCGGCCGAACGTCGATTTCCGCCCCATTTTGGCGCAACACGCGTCGCAACCCGCGAAACTTCTCTCGGGCTGGTTAACGTTGCAGGTCACGAAAACCTGCTAGGATGGCTTATGTAGGCTGGGCGGCGCGGACAGGCGCGCCCACGATGCCGCCCGATCCGCCGGAACCGAAAGTCTTGGTGTCAGACGATAGCGCTTTCGACGTGTCCCTCGCCCTGATTGGCGGCGAGCGCTTGCGTGCGACCGAGGCCCAGCGCGAGCGCACGCTGAAGCGCATCGCCGCCGGCATCGCGGTCGCGCTGGTGCACGTGCTGATCCTGGCGGCGCTGCTCACGCGCATCGTCGACGTCACGACGACGCATGCGCCCAAGGAGATCGTCTTCGTCCTGCCGCCGCTCCAGACCAAGACGCGGCCGTCCGAGCCCGTCGTCGCGCCGCCGGTCCCCACCATCCGTCCCGATCAGTCCATCCCGCGTACCATCACCCTGCCGCCGGTCGTCCCCAAGGCGCAGACGCAGACGCAGCAGGAGACCGACGTCATGAAGGAGATCGGCAAGGAGCTCGCCTGCGGCGCCGGGCCATGGGAACACCTGACCCAGGCGCAGCGCGAGGCCTGCAAGCGCAATCCGTGGAAGTTCAAGAAGAACGACAAGGGCGTGATCGTGATGGACGTCAACAAGGCGCCAGTCCCGCCCGACGAGCCCACCTCGGGCGCCGATGCCGAGCTGCATATCCAGCAGACCGCCGATCCGTGCCTCGCCGCCGGCCATACCCACAGCGAATGCATCCACAAATCCATTTTCGGGCGCTGAAGGCCGCGTTTTCCGCAGGCCGGGCATGCGGCTCCGCGGACTTTGACGCCGCGGGCCCGGGCCTGCATTGTGCCTTCAAATGAGCGGATCGGACTTCGAAGCGGCGCGCCTGACGGTGCGGTTGGGCGCGGTGAACGCGAATTTTCGCGCCTGCCGGCACATGTGCGGCCCGGCAGCGGTCGCAGGCGTGGTCAAGGCCGAGGCCTATGGCATGGGCATGATCCCCGTCGCCAGGAGCCTGGCCGCGATCGGCTGCGACACCTTCTTCGTCGCCCGGCTGGAAGAGGGCGTGAAGCTGCGCCCCGAAGTGCCCGAGGCGCGTATCTTCGTGCTCGACGGCGCACAGCCCGATGCGGTGCCGGCGCTGGTCGGCCATCGCCTCACCCCGGTCTTGAACTCGCTGGCCGAGGTCGCGGCGTGGAGCGCGGCCGCGCGCACGCTGCGCACCGACCTCGACGCCGCCGTCCATATCGACACCGGCATGAACCGGCTGGGCCTGCCGGGCGCCGAGCTTGCCGTGCTCGCCGCGGAATCGAAGACGCGGCTCGCCGGTCTGCGCGTCGTGCTGTGGATGAGCCATCTGGCCTGCGCCGAAGACCCGCAAGCGCGCATGAACCGCATCCAGCTCGACCGGTTCCACACCGCGCTCGCCATGCTGCCCGCGGCGCCGGCGAGCTTCGCGTCGTCGGCCGGCATCATGCTGGGCAAGGACTATGCCTTCGACATGGTGCGGCCGGGCGTCGGCCTCTATGGCGGCAACCCGCAGCCCTCCCGCCCGAACCCGTTCGCGACGGTGGCGGTGCTGACGGGCCGGATCCTCCAGATGCGCCATATCGAGCCGGGGGAGAGTGCCGGCTATGGCGCGACGTTCAGGCCCACGCGGCCGAGCGTGCTTGCGACCTGCGGGTTGGGCTATACCGACGGCCTGATGCGCGCGCTCGCCGGGCGCGGTTTCGGGGCGATCGACGGCAAGCGGGTGCCGGTTGCGGGGCGAGTATCGATGGACCTGATCACCTTGGACGTGACCGACGCGCCGTCCGCGAAAGTGGGCGGCGACGTCGAGTTCATCGGCGACCACATCGCGCTGGAAGAGATCGCGGCCGCCTCGGGCACTGCGTCCTACGAGATACTGACGTCGCTTGCGCGCCGCGTGCCGCGCCACTACGAGGGCGCGCCATGAACGTGTTCGCCCATATCGGCCGCGTCTTCCTGAAGTTCCTGGAAGAGACGGGACGGCTCGCCGTCTTCACCCTGGACGCGGTGACCGACACGATCCGCCCGCCCGTCTATTGGTCGCTGATCCTGCGCCAGATGATGCGCATCGGCTATTTCTCGCTGCCGGTGGTGGGCCTGACCGCGTTCTTCACCGGCGGCGTGCTGGCGCTGCAGATCTACAATGGCGCCAGCCGCTACGGCGCGGAGACCTTCGTGCCGGTGGTGGTGCTGGTCGGCATCACGCGCGAGCTCGGCCCGGTGATCGCGGGCCTCATGGTCGCGGGCCGCGTCGCTGCGGCCATCGCCGCCGAGATCGGCACCATGCGCGTGACCGAGCAGATCGACGCGCTGACGACGCTCGCCACCAACCCGGTCAAATACCTCGTCGTGCCGCGCTTGGTCGCAGCCGTGATCTCGATGCCGATCCTGGTCGCCATCGCGGACTCCATCGGCGTGTTCGGCGGCTATGTCGCCTCGACCCAGGCGCTGGGCTTCAACGGGCCGATCTATCTCAACAACACGATGAACGGCGTCACCTACGACGACGTGTCGTCGGGCCTGATCAAGGCGGCGGTGTTCGGCTTCATCATCGCTCTGATGGGCTGCTACAACGGCTTCCATTCCAAGGGCGGTGCGCAAGGCGTGGGCGCGGCGACGACCAATGCGGTGGTCAGCGCCTCGATCCTGGTGCTGGCGGCGAACTACATCCTCACCTCGGTGATCTTCTCCCATGGCTGAGATCTCCATACCGAAGGTCGAGCTCAAGGGCGTGAAGAAGCGCTTCGGAGCTAAGGTCGTGCTCGATGGGCTCGACCTCACGCTCGGCCGCGGCGAGTCGCTGGTCGTGATCGGCGGCTCGGGAACCGGCAAGTCGGTGATGATCAAATGCGTGCTCGGGATCCTGAAGCCCGATGCCGGCCAGGTCTTCGTCGACGGCAAGGAGGTCACGCACTTGCGCGGCCGCGCGCGCGACGAGATGCTGAAGAAGTTCTCGATGCTGTTCCAGGGCGCGGCGCTGTTCGACAGCCTGACGGTCTGGGAGAACGTCGCCTTCGGCCTGATCCAGGGCCGCGGCATGGGCCGGGCCAGGGCGCGCGACATCGCGGTCGAGAAGCTCGCCAAGGTGGGCCTGGGCGCGGAAGTGGCGCAGCTCTCGCCGGCGGAGCTCTCCGGCGGCATGCAGAAGCGCGTGGGCCTCGCGCGCGCCATCGCGGCAGACCCCGAGATCATCTTCTTCGACGAGCCGACCACCGGCCTCGACCCGATCATGGCCGACGTGATCAACGACCTGATCGTCGACACGGTGCGCGACGTGGGATGCAGCGCGCTGTCGATCACGCACGACATGGTCAGCGCGCGCAAGATCTCGAACCGCATCGCCATGCTCTATCGCGGCAAGATCATCTGGCAGGGCCCGACCGCCGACATCGACCACACCGGCAACCCCTATGTCGACCAGTTCATCCACGGCCGCGCCGAAGGCCCGATCAAGATGGAAGTGCGGAAGTGATCTTATCCTCCCCTGCGAAGCGGAGGCGGCCGTCTGCGCCGCTGTCGCGGCGCATCCACCTCCCCCGTGAACGGGGGAGGACAAGAGCTCCTTGACACCCGTGCTATGATCGACTCATGGCCAAGTCCCAAGTCTCCTTCGCCTGCCAGTCCTGCGGCGCCGTCCATTCGAAATGGTCGGGGCGCTGCGACGCTTGCGGCGGCTGGAACACCATCGTGGAGGAAGGCGCGGCCCCGCCGATCGGCGGCGACGCACGCAAGCGCACGCGCGGGCGGCCCTTCGCGCTCGAAGACCTCAAGACCGACGACGAGCATCCGCCGCGGCGCCCGACCGGCATCGCCGAGTTCGACCGGGTGTGCGGCGGCGGCTTGGTGCCGGGCTCGGCCCTGCTCGTCGGCGGCGATCCGGGCATCGGCAAGTCGACGCTGATCCTCCAGGCGCTGGCGGCCTATGCCAATGTGGGCGGCCGCTCGGTCTACATCTCGGGCGAGGAGGCGATGGCGCAGGTACGCCTGCGCGCCGCGCGCATGGGCTTGTCCGATGCGCCGGTCGCGCTGGGCTCGGCCACCTGCGTCGAAGACATCCTCTCCACGCTCGACAGTGGCCCCGCGCCGTCGATCATCGCCATCGACTCCATCCAGACGATCTGGACCTCGGCGCTCGAGGCCGCGCCCGGCACGATCGCGCAGGTGCGCACCGCCTCGTTCGATCTGGTGCGCTATGCCAAGTCGACGGGCGCGGCGCTGATCCTGGTCGGTCACGTGACGAAGGACGGCCAGATCGCGGGCCCGAAGGCGGTCGAGCATCTGGTCGACGCGGTGCTTTATTTCGAAGGCGAGCGCGGGCATCACTTCAGGCTGCTACGCGCGGTCAAGAACCGCTTCGGGCCGACCGACGAGATCGGCGTGTTCGAGATGACGGGCAAGGGCCTGGCCGAGATCCCCAACCCGTCGGCGCTGTTCCTGGGCGATCGCAGTTCGCTCTCGCCGGGCACCGCCGTCTTCGCCGCGATCGAAGGCACGCGGCCGCTGCTGATGGAGATCCAGGCGCTGACCGCGCAGACCGGTTACGGCACGCCGCGGCGCGCGGTGGTGGGCTGGGACACGGGCAGGCTGGCGATGATCCTGGCGGTGCTGGATGCGCGCGGCGGACTGGGCATGGGCGGCCACGACGTCTACCTGAACGTGGCGGGAGGCTTGAAGATCGGCGAGCCGGCGGCGGATCTCGCGGCCGCGGCGGCGCTGATCTCGTCCTTCCACGGCCGGGCGCTGCCCAAGGATACCGTGTTTTTCGGCGAGATCAGCCTGTCGGGCGACGTACGCCCGGCGCCGCAGGCCGAGCTTCGCCTGAAAGAGGCCGCAAAGTTGGGCTTTACCAAGGCCTATGTGCCGCCCGGTACGCGGGCGGAAGGGTTGGCGGCGACGGAGGTCAAGGACATCGCGGAGCTTCTGGCGCTGATCGGAGCGCCGCGTGCCGCGCGTCCCCAAGCCGTCCGTGGTAGAATGGAATCATGAGCGCGCTGGGCGTCACGATCATCGATCCCATCGTGTTGGTCGTCGTCTTCATCTCGGCGGTCTACGCGACCTATCGCGGCTTCGTCTCCGAGACGCTTTCGATCTTCGCCTGGGCGGCGGCCGCGTTCGCGACGCTGTTCTTCGGCCCCAAGCTCGCGCCCGTCGCGCGCGGGTTGTTCGCCTCGCCGCTGCTCGGCGTGCTGGCGGGCTATGCGGCGATCTTCCTCGTGGTGCTGCTGCCGCTGTCGTTCATGAGCTTCCGCTTCGCGCAGTCGGTGAAGAACAGCCAGGTCGGCACGCTCGACCGCTCGCTGGGGGCGGTCTTCGGCGTCGTGCGCGGACTCGCGATCATCGGGCTCGCCTATATCGCCTTCTCGAGCGTGATCCCGGTCCGCCACCAGCCCGATTGGGTCGCGGGTGCCAAGACCCTGCCGCTCATCCAGGTGAGCGCCGAGGCGCTGCTGTCGCTGGTGCCCGACCAGCATCTGGGCGACCGGCGCGAGCAGGCCGCGGCGCCGCCGGTGCAACCGCAGGCCGAGCCCCAAACGAAGCCCGCGACGAACGTGCCGCAGCCCACGCCCAAGCCTGCGGTCAAATCCGCGGCGAAAAAACGCGGGCAAAAAGCCTATGGCGCCAAGGAACGCAGCGAGCTAGACAGGCTCATCGAGACCACCGGCGGAAACGGCAACCCATGACGGGTCTTCCCGGACAAGACACGCTCGACGGCGACACGCTGCACGAGGAATGCGCGGTTTTCGGCATCTTCGGCCACGAGGACGCCGCGGCCTTGAGCGTGCTCGGGCTGCACGCGCTGCAGCATCGCGGCCAGGAGGCGTCGGGAATCGCCACCAACGACAACGGCCAGTTCATGTGCGAGCGGCATGTCGGCCTGGTCGGCGACATCTTCGGCGGCAAGCATTCCGACCGCCTTGCCAATCTCAGGGGCGCCGCCGCCATCGGCCACAACCGCTATTCGACCGCGGGCGGCTCTGGCGCGCGCAACATCCAGCCGATGTTCGCCGACCTCGCCGGCGGCGGCATCGCCATCGCCCATAACGGCAACCTCACCAACGCGCTGTCGCTGCGCGACGAGCTGGTGCGGCACGGCGCGATCTTCCAGTCGACCTCGGACACCGAGGTGATCATTCACCTGACCGCGCGCAGCCCCTATCCGCGCGTCGTCGACAAGCTGGTCGACGCGCTGAAGCAGGTCGAGGGCGCCTATTCGCTGGTCGCGCTGACGTCGAAGAAGCTGATCGGCGTGCGCGATCCGTGGGGCGTGCGGCCGCTGGTGCTGGGACGGCTGGGCGAGGCCTGGCTTCTGGCGTCGGAGACCTGCGCGCTCGACATCGTCGGCGCCACCTTCGAGCGCGACGTCGAGCCGGGCGAGGTCCTCGTCATCGACAAGGACGGGATGAACTCCTACTACCCGTTCAAGAAGCAGCCCGAGCGCTTCTGCATCTTCGAATACGTCTATTTCTCGCGGCCGGATTCGGTGGTCGAGGGCCGCAACGTCTACGAGGTGCGCAAGCGCATCGGCGAGGAGCTGGCGCGCGAATATCCGGCCCAAGCCGACCTCGTCGTGCCGGTGCCCGACAGCGGCGTGCCGGCGGCGCTCGGCTACGCCAATGCCTCGGGCCTGCCCTTCGATCTCGGCATCATCCGCAACCATTACGTCGGGCGCACCTTCATCGAGCCCAGCGACGGCATCCGCAACTTCTCGGTCAAGAAGAAGCACAATCCCAACCGCGCCATGCTGAGCGGCAAGCGCGTCGTCCTGATCGACGATTCCATCGTGCGCGGCACGACGTCCAAGAAGATCGTGCAGATGGTGCGCGACGCCGGCGCGGTCGAGGTGCATTTCCGCGTCGCCAGCCCGCCGACGACGCATTCCTGCTTCTATGGCGTCGACACGCCGTATACGGAGGATCTGCTGGCGCACCGCATGGACGTGGAGGAGATGCGCCGCTTCATCGGCGCGGACAGCCTCAGGTTCGTTTCGATGAAGGGACTCTACCGCGCCACGGGCGAGGCGGGGCGCAACTCGCCGCCGCAGTTCTGCGATGCCTGCTTCTCGGGCGACTATCCGATTACGCTCACCGACCAGAAGGGCGGCAAGTCGGACAGCCAGCTCTCGCTGCTCGCCGACGTGGCATGAGCAAGCCGCTCGAAGACCGTATCGCGCTCGTCACCGGCGCGTCCCGCGGCATCGGGCGCGCCGCGGCTTTGGCGCTCGCCGCTGCGGGCGCGCATGTCATCCTGGTGGCGCGCACGGTGGGCGGGCTCGAGGACGCCGACGACGAGATCCAGAAGGCCGGCGGCAAGGCGACCTTGGTGCCGCTCGACCTCAAGAACGCAGCCGCGCTCGACCAATTGGGCGCGCTGATCTTCGAGCGCTGGGGCAGGCTGGACGCCTTTCTCGGCAACGCCGGCTCGCTCGGCGCCGTGTCGCCGCTCACCCATCTGGAACCGAAAGTCTTCCAGGAGTTGCTCGACGTGAACGTGACGGCCAATTGGCGGCTGATCCGCTCGCTCGATCCGCTGCTGCGCCGCTCGGATGCCGGACGCGCGCTGTTCGTGACCTCGGGTGCGGCGCGCAAGCACACGCCTTATTGGGGCGGCTATGCGATGGCGAAGGCGGCGCTGGAATCGCTGGCGCTCACCTATGCGGCGGAATGCGAGGGCGGCAGCATCAAGGTGAACCTGCTCAGCCCCGGCCCCCTGCGCACCGCGATGCGCGCCCGCGCCATGCCGGGCGAGGACCCGCAGACGCTCGAACCGCCCGACGCGGTCGCGCCGCTGATCGTCGAGATGCTGTCGCCGGGCTACGACAGGAACGCAGAGCTGGTCCAGTACAAGCGCTGATTATTCCGCATACGGATTGTTTCCGCCGCGCAGCCTCAGCCGGATCGGCGTGCCGGCCAGGTCGAAGGCATCGCGCAGATTGTTCGTGAGATAGCGCAGGTAATCGTCGGGCAGGGCGGCCAGCTGGTTGCCGAACAGCGCGAAGGTCGGCGGGCGGACCTTGGGCTGGGTCATGTAGCGGATGCGCACGCGGCGTCCGCGGATCGCTGGCGGGGCATGGCGCGACAGCGCCTCTTCCAGGAAGCGGTTCAGCGCCGAGGTCGGCACGTGCTTGTTCCAGGCGCGGTCGGCTTCGAGCACCGCCGGCAGCAGGCGGTCGATGCCTTCGCCGGTGCGCGCCGAGATCGCGATCAGCGGCGCGCCTTTGAGCTGCGGCAGCGACTCGTCGAGCTTGAGGCGCAGCTTGCCGATCGCGCCGCCGCGGTTCTCGATCACGTCCCACTTGTTGACGGCGAAGACGACCGCGCGGCCTTCCTTCTCGATCAGGTCGGCGATGGTCAGGTCCTGCTTCTCGAAGGGCTGGGTGGCGTCGATCACCACGATCACGCAATCGGCGAAGCGGATGGCGTCGAGCGTGCTGCCGACGGAGAGCTGCTCGAGCGCATGCCCCGCGGCGCGCGCGGATTTGCGCAGGCCCGCGGTATCGTGCAGCAGGATGGCGCGGCCATGCGCCTCCCAGGGCGCCGCGATGGCGTCGCGCGTCAGCCCGGGCTCCGGCCCGGTCAGCGAGCGCTCAGCTCCCAGGATGTGGTTGAAAAGGCTCGATTTGCCGACATTGGGGCGGCCGACGATGGCCAGATGCATCGGGCGGTCGGGGATGTACTGGGCGGGGCCGTCCTCGCCGGCAGAATCGTCCGCGGCTTCGCCGTCGGTGTCATCGATTTCGGCGGCTTCGTCTTCGCTTTCTTCGCCGGCGTCTTCCGTCTCCGGCGCGCCCAGCGCCTCGATCAATTCCGCGATACCGAGATTGTGCTCGGCCGAGACGGTGAGCGCCTCGCCGAAGCCCAGGCGGTAGGCATCGGCCACGGTATCGGCGGCACCGCGGCCTTCGCTCTTGTTCGCGGCCAGGATCACGGGCTTGCCCGAGCGGCGCAGCGTCTCGGCGATGATCTCGTCGCCCGCGGTGATGCCGTCGCGCGCGTCGATGACGAAGAGACAGACCTCCGCTTCGGCGATCGCGGCCATGGTCTGCGCGGTCATGCGCCGGGCGAGGCTGCCCTCGAGGCCTTCCTCGAAGCCGGCGGTATCGATGAGCTTGAGGCCGCCCGCAAGCGCCTCGCGCCGGTCGCGGGTCACGCCCGGCGTGTCGTGCACCAGCGCGAGCTTCTTGCCCGCAAGGCGGTTGAACAGCGTCGACTTGCCCACGTTCGGGCGGCCGACGATGGCGACGGTGAGCGGCATGGCACCGCTCTACCTAAGCGCCACGAGCTGCGCGTCGTTGGTCCACAGATAGAGCGTGTCGTTGGCGACGACGGGCGCGATATAGGCCGCGGCCGGGATCTCGACGCGGCCCATCACCTTGCCGGTATAGGGCGACAGCGACACCGCATAGCCCTGCGACGACACCACGATCAGCCGGTCGGAGACGAGCACCGGCCCGGCCCAGACGATCGGGTCTTCCTTCTTCTCCATGTCCTCGAAGCGCGCCATCTGGTGCATCCATTTCACGCGGCCGTCCTTGCGCGTGAGGCAGAGCACCTGCTGGTCGGTGGAAAGCACATAGACGTAGTCGCCCGCGGCCCACGGCGTCTGGATGCCCCCGACGTCGCGCGACCACGAGCGGTCGCCGGTCGCGAGGTTGATGGCGACCATCACGCCGGAATGGCTGATGGCATAGACGAGGCCGCGGTCGACCACCGGCCGTCCCGCGATGTCGTCGAGCTCGGACAGCGCGGTGACGTTGCCGGAGCTCGTCAGCATGTCGTTCCAGGCCGGGCGGCCGTTCTGGATGCGCAGCGCGAAGAGCTCGCCCGAGGTATAGGGCGCGATCACTGAGTCGCCGGCGACCGCGGCGCTGGTGCTTTCCAGGATGCCGGCGGATTCGGCGATGCCCTGATGGTCCCAGAGCTTGCGGCCGTCGGTTTGGGCCAGCGCGTAGAAATGGTTGTCCTGCGAGGACACGAACACGCGGCCGCCCGAGGCGACCGGCGCGTTGACGATGGGCACGCCCAGGTTCTTCGTCCAGACGCGCTTGCCGCCGCGCGCTTCCATCGCGATGACGTCGCCGAAGCCGGTGGTGGCGTAGATCTTGCCGTCGTCGAAGGCCAGCCCGCCGCCGAAGCCCTTGGTCGGATCGATCGAGCTGTCCTTGCCGAACATGCCCAGGCTCAGCGCATGCAGCGTGCTGCTCTCGCCCTGCGGCGCGAGCTCGCGGTGCCAGCGCGGCTGGCCGTTCTTGGCGTCGAAGGCATAGACGGTCGCCTGCGCATCCAGCACGAACACCTTGCCGTCGGCGACGATGGGCGGCGCGGTGAGCCGCGAGCTGCTGTCCGAGCCCTTGCCGGCTTCCTGCGACCACACCTGGCGCAGCGGGCCGGAAGCCTCGAGATGATAGAGCGCGTTGGAGGGATAGCCGCCCGGCTGCGCCCAATCGTCGTTCCTGTAAGGCGCGGGCAGCACGACCTCGGTGTCGCCGAGCGTGGGATCGGGCTGCAGCGACTGGTCGAGCGACATGACGGGGATGCGTTCGCCCTTGAGCTCGGACTTGCGCGTGGTGGTGTCGAACAGATCGCTGACCTGGTCGACCACGCTGCAGCCGCCGAGCAGGATCGCGGCGACGCCGAAGGCCGCGGCGAGTTGAACCTGGCGCATGGTCATGGGTTGGGCTGGCCTTGAGGAGCGCCTTGCGGACCGGGAGCGCCTTGCGGACCGGGAGCGCCCGGCTGGTTGGGAGCGGCCGCGCCCTGTGGCTTCTGCTGTTGCTGCTGCTGGATGGCCTGCTGGATCTGCTGCTGCAGCTCCGGCGGCACGCCTTCGATCGCCGGCGCCGCGGGCTTGGGCACCGTGCCGAAATTCCTGTCGCCGCCGGCCTTGATGAAGATCGCCATCGCGTTGCTGCGGCCGCGCACGCCGCTCGGCGCATCCTTGTCGTCGGCGAGATGACGGAACTCGGTCTCAGCCGATGCGAGCTGGCCGGCGCGATAGTCGGCATAGGCCAGAACCTCGCGCGCCATGTAGCGCCAGGCATTGCTCTCGACGTTGAGCGGCGCGAGCCAGGCTTCGACGTCGGACTTGGGCGACGTCTCGACCATGATCCAGGCCGCGCGGATGCGCGCCACGGGGCCGAGCTGCGAGCCGTCCTTCTCGGCGACCGACTTGTAGATCGTCAGCGCCTCGGCCTTGTTGTCGGTGGCGAGCTGGCTGTTGGCCTGGCCGAGCTTGGCCACGGTCGCATAGCCGCCCGGTCCGGAGGTGACGACCTTGCCGAAGGTCGCCGTCGCCGCCTGCACGTTGCCGGTGTTCGCGTCCTGCTCGGCCTGCATGAAGGTCCGCGAGGCTTCGAGGCGCTGCTGATACTGGTACTTGTCCCAGAGCTTGTAGCCCGCGACGCCGACCGCGATCGCGGCCACGCCGGCGATGATGTAGTCGCCGTACTGCTTCCACATCTTCTCGAAGCGTTCGCGGCGAACGTCTTCTTCGACTTCCTGGAAGATGTCGGTCACGGGAAAATCCTTTTCGGCGGCCAGCCGCCAAACCTTTGACGGGCCGGGATAATTAGCCGGACCGGCCCGGATTGGCAACTTGCTTGTCTGTAAGGCCGCCGGGCGGCCGCGGCCCGGCTCAAATGGTCGAACCCCGGTTCAGGCCGTCTTCTTCATCGAATAGACGTTCTCCTTGCCCGGGAAAGCGCGCTCGCGCACGTCCTTGGCATAGGCTTTGACGGCGGTCTCGATGTCGGGGCCGAGGTTGGCATATCGGCGCACGAACTTCGGGGGGTTGGGATTGAGGCCCAGCATGTCCTCCATCACCAGGATCTGGCCGTCGCATTCCGCCGAGGCGCCGATGCCGATGGTCGGGACCTGGATCTCGCGCGTGATCTTGACGGCGAGCGGCTCGGCCATGCCTTCGAGCACGATGGCGAAGGCGCCGGCCTCGGCCACCGCCTTGGCATCGGCCTCGATGGCCGGCCATTCGGCCTCGGTGCGGCCCTGGGTCTTGAAGCCGCCCATGACCTGGATCATCTGCGGGGTCAGGCCGATATGGCCCATCACCGGGATGCCGCGCTCGGAGAGATAGCGCACGGTCTCGGCGATGCGCTTGCCGCCCTCCATCTTGACCGCGGTGCAGCCGGTTTCCTGGATGACGCGGGCGGCGTTGCGGAACGCGACCTGCGGGCTTTCCTCATACGAGCCGAACGGCATGTCGACGACGACCAGCGCGTGCCTGGAGCCGCGCATCACCGCCTTGCCGTGGGTGATCATCATGTCGAGCGTCACGCCCAGCGTGTTATCCATGCCGTGCATGACCATGCCGAGGCTGTCGCCGACCAGCATCAGGTCGACATGGTTGTCGAGCAGCCGCGCGGTGTGGGCGTGATAGCAGGTCAGGCACACGACCGGCTTGGCGTTCTTGTGGGCGCGGATTTCGGGGACGGTGACGCGCTTGGTCTCGACGACGGCCGACATGGGTTCCTCCCAAAGGAAGGGCACTATAGCCCATGCTGCAGTTGCGAAGAAGAGGCCGGAAAAATACCAAATGGTATGGTCAAGGGTCGCTCACCTTGTGGTAGACAGACTTTTGAGAGATTTGAGCATTACCAATTGGCAATGGCCGACCCCAACGTTGAATTCGACCCCGACAGCGAAGAGCCGCTGCTGCTCGAATTCCTCCGCGACTATTGGCAGCGGCAGCGCGGCGCGGCCGCCCTGCCCCGCCGCCAGGACATCCGCCCGTCCGACATGAAGGCGCAGCTGCCGCACATCCTGCTCGCCGACGTGATCGCGGACGGGGCGGATTTCCGCTACCGGCTGGTGGGCGGCGAGCTGCAGCGCTATTTCAAGTCCAATCCCAGCGGCAAGCTGATGAGCGAGGCGCTGATGCCGTTCGGTACCGACACCGTGCGGCGGACCATCGAGACCTATGCGACGGTTGTGACGCGGCGCGCGCCGTTGCGCATCTTCGGCACCGGCGCGCTCTACGACCAGGCGGCCAAGTATTTCGACGCCCTGCTGACGCCGCTGTCCGACGACGGCGAGAGCGTGAACATGGTGCTGGGCACTTTCGTGTTCGCCTGGGACACCAAGGCGGTCAAGGCCATGCCGGGCATCATGGAGCCCGACGAGGTCGCGCTGGCGCGCGCGCTGTACGGGCAGAAGTGACAGCTCTGCCTCCCGCCGTTATCGTGGCGAGATGAAGGGATTTGCCGCAGCCGCTTTCATCTTTGTGCTTCATGCTGCGCCGGCTTGGAGCTCCGATCTCTCGGAGCAGCCGGTCGATGCGCTGGTCGGCATGTTGACGAGCATCGATGCCGATGCGCCCGGCATCGACGATGCGGGGATGTATGACAGCTTTCTCGCCGACGATGCGCCGCCGCAATTCCGGGTCGGACAGCTTCCGTTGCATCCGCCGACGATCCATCCCGCCATGCGAGAGCTGGTGCGCCGCGGCGCCGCGGCATTGCCGGCGCTGCTGGCCCATCTTGACGATGTGCGCCCGACGCGGCTCGCGATCGGACGCGAGATCGAGCCGCTCGACGTCTTCGGCGGACAGTTTTTCGCCGACGAATACGATCCGCGCCGGCCCGGAGAACGCATTCATGAATGTCCTATGGACAACACCTGCCGCAGCTTCGATCACCCCTATCGCGTCAGGGTCGGCGACGTCTGCGAGGTGTTGATCGGGCAGATCGTCAATCGCCGCCTCTATGCCGTGCGCTATCAGCCGACGCAAATCGTCTACGTCAATTCGCCGGTCGAGACGCCTGCGCTCGCTGCGCTCATCCGCAAGGATTGGACGGGCGTGGACTCCGCGGCGCTGGCAGCCTCGCTTCGCGAGGATCTCCATGGGGATCGCGCCGAAGGCGCGCTGAGGCGGCTGCGGTTCTACTACCCCAGAACGTAAAGCAAAACGCCCGCGGTTTCCCGCGGGCGCTTCGCATTGCTTGGATCGTGAAGGCGATCAGGCCTCGGCTTCGCCTTCGGCCGCTTCCTCGCCGCCTACCGCCGGACCCGCGCCTTCCTCGAAGACTTCCTCGGCCGCGGCTTGCGCCTCGTTGGCCTCGGTCTGCTCGGCGAGCACGTCCTCGCCGCGCGCGATGCGCTCGGCTTCGTCCTCGGTGCGGGCGACGACGAGATAGACCTTCACGCGGACCTCGGGATGGAGGACGACGTTGACCTCGATCTTGCCGATGTCCTTGATGGCCTTGTCGAGCGGCACCTGGGTGCGGCTGACCGAATAGCCGCCATTGGTGATGACCTCGGCGATGTCGCGCGGCGAGACCGAGCCGTAGAGCTGGCCGCGGTCGCCGGCCTGGCGCAGCAGCGAGAAGGTCTTGCCTTCGAGCTTCTGGGCGACCTTCTCAGCCTCGGACTTGCGCTCGAGGTTGCGCGCTTCGAGCTGCGCCTTCTGGGTCTGGAAGAACTCGCGGTTCGCCTTGTTGGCGCGCAGCGCCTTCTTCTGGGGCAGCAGGTAATTGCGGGCGAAGCCGTCCTTCACCTTCACCTCGTCGCCCATCTGGCCGAGCTTCTCGACGCGTTCGAGCAGGATCACTTGCATGGTCGCTCTCCTACTTCACGACGTAAGGCAGCAGCGCCATGAAGCGCGCGCGCTTGATGGCGACGGCCAGCTCGCGCTGCTTGCGCGTCGACACCGCGGTGATGCGGCTCGGCACGATCTTGCCGCGCTCCGAGATGAAGCGCTGCAGCAGCTTGGTGTCCTTGTAGTCGATCTTCGGCGCATTGGCGCCCGAGAACGGGCAGGTCTTCTTGCGGCGGAAGAACGGACGGCGCTTGTCGCCGCCCTCGCGGGCTCCGGAATGGCTCATGACTGGGTCTCCTCGCCTTCGGGCTTGCTGTCGCTGCGGTCGTCGCGGCGGCTCTTGCTCGAGGACTGCTCGAAGGCATCGACCTTCACGGTGATGTAGCGCAGCACGTCTTCGTTGATCTTGTTCTGGCGTTCCAGCTCGACGATCGCGTTCGACGGCGCGTTGATGTTGAGGAGCACATAGTGCCCCTTGCGGTTCTTCTTGATGCGGTAGGCAAGTCCGCGCAGGCCCCAATATTCCTGCTTCTCGACCTTGCCGCCTTCGCCTTCGACGATGGTCTTGAGGTGGGTCGCCAGTGCGTCCACCTGCTGCGCGCTGATGTCCTGGCGCGCGATCAGGAGATGCTCGTACAGAGCCATCCCGTCAACTCCCTGTTTTGGCTACGGAATCCGGAGCGGCGGGATGCCGTCCGGACTGTGGTTCGACGGGCAGGACAAGGCGCCCATACGACCGCGGCCGACGTTGAGGCGCGGCTTATAGGGGAAGGGCAGGGGCGGGGCAAGGCCGGCGGGCAAGACCGGGCCTCGCCGCCGCAGCAAGGCGGGCCTGGCCTCGCGGCCGCGGTCATGGCCTAGCGAAAATCGGCCTTGGTCAGGACGTCGAGCCCGCTCGCGCCCACCAGGTCCATCACGTAGTCCTCGCCCGCCTGGTAGCCGGCGACGCCGTTGGCGTCGACGATCAGGAAGACGTGGCCCGCCAGATCGCCGCTGTCCGGCGTGAACAGGACGGCATGCTGCGCGCCCAGATGCGCGGCATCGACCGCCGCCGCCAGCTCCTGGTTGAACAGCGCGCCGCCGGTATCGTCGAGCGCGCCGCCCATGATATGCGCATCGACGTCCTTGACGCCGACGTTCATGTCGAAGATGTCGCGCGTGGCCGCGAAGCCGTCGATCGTGTCGTAATGGATGCCGGTCGAGTCGGTCACCGCCTTGTACACGAAGCGGTCGTTGCCGCCGTCGCCGCCGTCGAGCGTATCGCTGGCGCCGCCGCCCCTGAGCGTGTCGTTGCGCATTCCGCCGACGAGAACGTCCTGGCCCTGGCCGCCGTTCATGTTGCTCGGCCTGTCGCCGCCGATCAGCACGTCGTCGCCGGCGCCGCCGATCAGCACGAAAAGACCGTCGCTCTCCGCCGAGCCGTCGAAATGCAGCGACTGGCCCGCGTCGAGGGTCGAGCCGTCGACCGTCAGGGTGGCGCCTTTGGACACCGTGGCGTCGGTCGCGGTGAAGCTGTAGCTGTGACCGTCCGCAAGGATCAGCTTGCCGGCGTTGATGTTGGCGAGCGAGACGCCCGCGGAATAGTCGCCGTCGAGGAACAGCGTCGCGGTGGTCTGGATGTTGTCGTTCGCGTCGAGGCTGGCGCCCATCCAGAAGGCGGCGGTGCCGCCGAAGATCTCCACCTGAGCGCTGCTTTCCAGATGGACGGTGCCGTCGACGAAGTCGACGCTGGAATTGCCGGTGCCACCGAAGATGGTTCCCGAGCAATGGGAGAAGACGGCGCCCATGTCCGCCGTGAGCGTGCCGCTGCAATTGTCGAACCTGGCGCTGCCGTCTGCGGTGAGCGTGCCGCTGCTGTGATCGAAATGGTCGAAGCCGCTGCCGCTGTCGATGGTTCCGGTCAGGCCGTTGAAAACGTCGTTGCCCGCGCCCGTCCGGATGTCCGCGGTGCCTTTCAGCAGGTCGAAGGCGAAGGCGCCGTCGGTCTCGGCCGATCCGTCGAAGGTGAAGTCGTAGGTGCCGTTGTTGCCGACGAAATCGGTCTGGCGCCCGGCGCCGACGAAGCTGTCGGTGGTCGTGAGATCGTAGGTGCCGGCGGTTTTCAGGTTGATGGTGTCGATGTTGGTGATCCACGCGCCGTCCAGCGTGAGGGGGCCGGTGATGCCCTTTTGCAGGGTGAGCGTGTTGGCGCCCCCGCCCATGTCGATATGGTCTGCGGAGGATGAAATCTCGCGGCCGGCGAGCGTCAGCGTGTCGTTTCCGCCGCCGCCGATGAAGGTGACGTGTCCGGCTGCGTTGAGCGGAACGACCACCGCGCCCGCAGTCGCCGATGCGTCGAGGAACAGCGAGTCCGACGGCCCGAGCCGGATCGCGTCGACCGTCATCGTGATGCCCGACCCGACAGTGGTCTGGTTGAAGGTGAAATCGTAGCTGTGGCCCGTGGCGAGCTGGAGCTTGGCCACGTTGGTCATCGTCGCGGCGCCGAACACGACGCCCGCTGAGTAGTCGCCGTCGAGCGTGACCGTGGCCGAGCCGCCGCCGTCGACGCTGTCCGCGGCCGTGAACGCCGTGCGGAAATTGATCAGGTCCGCCCCGCCGCCGCCGTGAACGGTGTCGTTGCCGCCCTGGAACATGTTGAAGACGTCGTCGTGCCCGGAGCCGGTGAAATTGTCGTCGCCAGCCGTGCCTCTGAAATGCGCCATCGCCGTCTTCACCTCGCAATGCGAACCAATTCTACGCGAACTCCTACATCTGTTCTATCAACCTAAAGGAGCGTCAAGTCCCGCACTTATCGGGGGTAGCTGTTCGATCCAGCGCGTGTCGCGCTCATAGCCCAGTTGTATCAAGCTGCCGCCCAAGCGCGCGGCGAAAGCCTCGCCGAGCGTTCGATCGAATACGGTCCGCCACTGCTCGGGCGCGCCGGAGCGCACATGCGCGAGCTGGCCTTTGAGATGCGCGCCGCCGCCGAACAGTGCGTGCTGCCAGAA
>Ga0213876_10000585_pt1 | contig 27120 bp, 20 predicted proteins | sample BarmaccomBMRX_R9_FD_160113 | JGI IMG/M metagenome (GOLD analysis project Ga0213876, IMG submission 160113) | Root-associated microbial communities from Barbacenia macrantha in rupestrian grasslands, the National Park of Serra do Cipo, Brazil - RX_R9 | ecosystem: Host-associated > Plants > Roots... | reverse complement strand
CACCAGCGTGGGGGCCGACAAAAACTACCACAACAAGCCCTTTGTGGCCGGCTGCCGGGCCGAAGGCATCAAACCGCATGTGGCCACGATCAAGGATCGCAAGGTGGCCGGTTTGGACGGGCGCACCACCGGCAGCAAGGGCTACCAGATCAGCCAGACGATTCGCAAGCGCGCCGAGCAGATCTTTGGGTGGATGAAGACGGTGGGCGGGATGCGCCGGAGCCGTTACTGCGGGGCCGAGCGCACCGACGCGGCCTGCAAGTGGGTGGTGTCGGCCCTGAACCTGTTGCGCTTGGCCAAGCTGAGCGTATCCCCGCCGCAGGCCATGGCGCGGGCGTGAGCCCGCGGCAGGAGTGGTGTGCCCAAATTCAGGAAAATGCCTGAATTTGGGCGCAGAAAAGGCTAAACAAGGCTGAGAAATCCTGCCTAAATCGCCCGTGCTAACCTCTAATCCCCGAACTAACCGGCAGATCACGACTTTTTCAGCACCCTGCTAGAACACGTTCAGCGAAGCATCGATGTACAGCATCGGAAAGTTTGCGTCCGAAGACTTCTAGAGTTTACCTGGCAGTATTGCACCAATGCCTCGATTATAAACAACCTAAAAATGCAATACCCGGATTTGGTCCCAAAGTGATGCCGTTCCGCTCGTAGTTGTGCAGATGGGGGTCCGTGCACGAAACGGAAAGTATCCCGTTAACGAACTGCAGAGCATTTTTATACACAGGGGCATAAAAACATGCGAGTGAGACGGGGGAAATAGGCCTCCTGAGTGCAAAACCACCCACTTCTATTCGCAAATATTTATGACCGTGTGTATAGCGTGGCGGCGCGGCGCGAACGGCTCTGCCAGGCATCTGGGGGCGGCTCGCCGCGACGGTGCGCTAAAAATGGGTTGGACTAAACCGCCGGAAGAGGTGCGCCTCTATGGGGATTGATAGGCACCTCGGAAGGGGCGAACGGCTCAAAACGAATGAAGAGGGTAAGCGTGCCGCAGCTCCGGGGTGGATCGCGACGCTTTCGCGGGTCTCGGCGGGGGTCAGGGGACCGCCAGGGGAGCATAAAAAGTTGTGGTACGCTTCAGGCGGGGACTGGCGGAGACCGGGCCAAACCGGAGGCAAGTGCGCCGGGAGATCGGCAAAGAGTAAATGGTGAAAGTCCATCACGGTAAAGGAGCAGCAATCCAGACTGGCCCCAAGTCATGCGTGGCGCGCCGTGAGGGAGACCGGGACAAAACGTATACTGCTCCCCAAAATCTGGCTCTCCCGCACTTTGCGTGGAAGGAGACGAGCCTGGGGACCGGCAGTCTTTGAGTTTGGGAGTATATTGAGGCTCGATGTACGAACATTTTCCGTTTCCGGACTGCCGGGTCGAGCAGGTCGCCCGGGTGGATCCGGAAAGGGTGGAAATCGCCCTTCAGGCGACCCCACCCCAGGCGTTTTGTCCGACCTGCTTGACCCCCAGCGAGACCGGGGCAAACCGGAGGCAAGAGCGGAATCGATGTTTTCGTCCGAGGCTGCCGCTGCCCCTTAAGGCCGTAGAGAAGAGCGGTATGAGGATTAAGGTCCAAATCACGCTGGAGTCAGGCGCAAGTGAATCAGAAACGTTCGAAGTGGCACGCCTGAACCGGGGAAGCTTGCGTCCGGACACGCTGGGGCTCTCGCTGGCCGAAGCCCGCGCGATTTTGGCCGGCTTGGAGCAGGCCCTCGTTGAGCGGCAAGCGGCGGAATTTGTCGCCCAATCGCAGCGCTGTCCCCGGTGCGGCCGGCCACGCGCGTGCAAAGGCCAACACGCCATCGTGTTTCGCACGCCCTTCGAAAGTGGAAGAAACCGCGGGGTGGTTTTAGGGGGCGGGGCCAGGGGGGGCGAAACCGCGGGTACCGGCGTTGAAATACTTGCTCCAAACACCCGTCTGAGCACGGCCACCCGGATTTGGACGAGCGGGTGGGCGCCGCGCGGGCTCCAACGCATGGGTTGTTTCTTAGCCATGCGCCGGCGAATTGACCCGCTTGACCCTGGATTCGACCACGGCCGTCGAGATGCGCTCCGATTCAGTGCAACGAAAACGCCGGATTCGCAGGGTGAAGGGCGCGAGGTTTACCTCCTCGCGTGAAAAGTCTTACGATAAAGTGCAACGCGACATCGACGCCAACGCGCCGGCCTGCCGCCATGGGGCGCTCGAGCGCTCGTGATCCCTCCAACGGGTGATGGCGGGCTCAAGGGAATCGAGGTAAACCGGCCAAGAAACCGGCATGGCTTTCTTCACGATGGATCCCAAACGGCGATCTCAGCGGCTGCGACAGGCGGGCCTTGCAGGGGTGATCGGCGGCATCACGGGGGTCGCAGGGAGCTTTCTGTCGCCGTGGCTGCAGGCGCAGGGGCTGGGAGCGGACCGCAGCAACGCCCTTGAGGCGATCGCCGTGGGCTTCATCAGTGTCTATGGCTACTTGTTGATCCGGAGACGCTTTGATCGCAAAGGCTAGCGTGGCCTTGCGCCCTGGTCGCCACGAACGCCACTCCCAGCGATAGGGGAGACCGGGGCAAACCGGAGGCAAGCGGGGCGGTGAGGCCCGCTGCAGCCAAAGGTGGTTGGCAGATCTTGGCCGGCTCTCCGGATCCTATGCTTCCCGATGAACGACCGCGCTCGGTACGGGCCCCCAAAGGGGTCCGGCGTTGGTCGAAACCAACGCGTCCAGCGGACCGGAACGGCCTCACCACCCCCGGTTGCCTCCGGTTTGCCCCGGTCTCGTGGGAGACCAGAAAAAACGGAGGCAGCAGGGACGGTGACCCAATGTTCCGACAAAAGGTTTCCCGCGGGGATTGATCGACTCTCGCCCTTGCGTTGCCCCAGTTCCGCGGGGAAGCGCGGGATCAAGCCAAACGTCGCCGACACCTCTTGCAGCCTCCGATTTTTTCTGGTCTCGAGATCGAGCGGACAACCGCATGACTCGTTCTCGCAGAGTGCCTCCTGAACGAATTTCATTGTGAAAAATTCAGCTTTAAGTATATTCCACTTAACCCATCCACGGCGTGCCGTGGGCTCAGAAGCCGCTGAGGGTATGACCTTGGCGGCTTTTTGCTTCCCCGCTCATGCCCCGCACTTTCGTCTACATCGACGGGTTCAACCTTTATTACCGCGCGCTCAAAGGCTCCCCCCACCGCTGGCTCAACTTGGCTGCCCTTGCCGACGCCGTGCTTCCCGCCGGCCACACCGCCGAGGCGATCAAATACTATACGGCGCGCGTGTCGGGCCGGGTCAAACCGCAGGCCCCTGCCCGGCAGCACGCCTATCTGAGGGCCCTGGCCACCTTGCCCCGCGTTTCAATCCATTACGGCAATTTTCTGGCCAGCCAAAAGTGGGCGGGTTTAGTGCAGCCGCCTCAGTTCCTGCCGCCTTGTTCCCTCCCGCTTGGAGCCAGTCCAGATGTCGCCGACGTCTGGAAAACCGAAGAGAAGGGCTCTGACGTGAACTTGGGCGTTCACCTAGTCCGTGATGCTTTCAAAGGTTATTTTGACGTCGCGGCCGTGCTGACCAATGACACGGACTTGGTCGAGCCCCTTCGGATCGTTGGCCAGGAACTCAACTTGCCCGTCATCCTGTTGACGCCGGTGGCGAAGCCGGCCGCGTCGCTTCATGCGGTTGCCAGCGAGGTACGACACATTCAACCTTACCTGGGCGTGTGCCACTTCCCGGATCTGATCCTTGTTCCGGGAAAAAAGCCTATCGTCAAGCCCGCCGGCTGGTAATGAATCCGGGGCGCGCTCATTGTCGATCCAGGGATGCTGTTAGAAACCGCTGGGTGGTTTTAGGGGGGCGGAAGCGCGGATACCACTGTTGAAATACTTGTTCCAAGCGCCCGCCCGCGCACGGCCCCACCCGGAGTTGGAGTAAGCCGGTGGGCGCCGCGCCGGTGCCAACGCATCAATTGTTTTTTGGCCAGGCGCCGGCCGATCACCCGGTTGCCCCTCGATTTAACCACAGCTGTGGAGAGGCGCTGGCCCGGAGGTACCGCTGCGCATGGCCCGAGCGGGCTGGAGGCGTTGGCCCGTCAACCATCCTGGAGTTCCCCACGGGGGATTGCAACCGTACGCGCGGGCAGGTCCAGGCGGGCCTGGCTGGCCCCTCGTCCCGTTCTCCGGCCAGCCATGGCCGGCTCACCCCGGGCTTTTTTCCACTTTCAGCCGGTTTGCATTTAAATGCGGAGCGAAGGGCGGTTCTGAGGGGCCGCGCTGGAAAGGCAACCGCGCTGGCGGGCGAAGGTGTCATTTGTAGTCAAATCGTTCAGCAACACGGCGCCTTTTCCCTCGGGCTGACCGATTAAATGCAAAAAAGGTTTTTAGTTAAATCGGGTTCTTGGCCACTTTTGGTGAAACGGCGGCGAGCAGCAGGAACCGGCGGTTAAGTAAGTCGAGGTTAGCGCGGCCGTACATCTGACGTTTGAGCATCTTAAGCCGGCTGATCTGGCCCTCCACCTGCCCGTTGCTCCACGGCAGGCGCATGGCAGCGCGTACGGCCTCGAGATCCGCTTCCAACTTTTCGGCGAAGCGGCGGAAGGCGGGCAGCGTACTTTCCCGCGCTTTTACCAACCAGGGCTCAAGCTGCTCAGGTACGCGGGTGCGCACCAGCGCGAGGAACCCTTCGGCCAAGTCGATCGCTTCGGCGACATCCGCCGGCGAACGCCGGAGCCGCTGAAGCTGCTCGGCTTGCTCCGCGTCACGATCCTCCGCTCGGCGCAGCACCAGCCGCGTCGCGGTACGTGGGGTGAGCCGTCGTTGGGGTCGCTCGACGGCCGGCGCAAGGCCAGGCTGACGGCCGGGTCGTCCGGGCACCAACCTCTTCTGGGCTTGGCGCAGGCGCCGGGTATAGCGGGCCAGCGTCGCGTAACTGCCCCGGTACCCGCGACCGCGCAGCTCCTCAAACAGGCGGCCGCTGTGGCGACACCCCGCGTTCCAGCGCTCTAAAAGGAGCGGCTTCCAGGGATCCAGCGACCGGCTCTTGCCGGCATCGCAACGGCCTTGGCGCTCCGGAAAGTGCTCGTGCCGGAGGTAGCGCGACACGATGCGGTAACCGAGACCGAGGTGGCGGGCGATGTGAACTTTGGGCCAGCCCTCCCGATGCAGCGCCCAAATCTGCTGGTACAGCGCCAACCGGCGGTCTCGACGCTTCGCGGCTTTGAGCCGGGCCTGCGCATCGCCTTGCGGCGGGGCCGGCCGCACCATCCGCGTTGGCCCTGCCGTTCGCTCGGCCGGCTCCTCGGCGGTCGGCAACTGCGCGGCGTGCGTGCTCAGCGCGCTTTGCAGCGTCTCGGCCAGGTTCTGCGCCAAGTGAAAGCGGTCGGCCACCTGCATGGCTTGGGGCGCGCCGCGACGAACCCCCTCGGCGTAGGCGCTGGCCCGATCGCGCGCCACCACCTCAACGCCTGGGGACTCGCGTAGCCATTGAGCCAGCGCGTCGGCGTCCCGACCGTCCCACAAAGCGATGGGCCGATGCCGCTCCAGGTCGACCAACACCGTGCCGTAGGTGTGCCCTTTGCGATAGGCCCAGTCGTCGACCCCGAGCACCGCGGGCGTCGGACTGGGCGGCAGCGGTGCGGCCCGGATTAGCCGCAACAAGGTGTTGCGGGCCGCCGGCATGCCCAGCCGGTGACTCAGTCGGGAGCCGGCGGCCCCGCCCAGCGCGGCCGCAATCGCGGTGAGCCGCTCGCAGAGCCGCGCCGTTTTGCGGGCCCAAGGGGCGACCACGTCCGGCAGTCGCTCGGTAAAGATCTGCTGCCCGCAGTGCGAGTTATCGCAGAAGAGTTTGCGCACGGTTAAGCCCAAGCGGACCGACCAGTCGCCCCAGGGCAGATCGGCCAGGGTTCGCTGGTAGTGGCTGTGCACGCGTTCGCTCGGCGCTCGACAACGCGGGCAGGAGAGGCTCGCCGGTTGAGAACGCAGGCTCAGGGCGATGGCCGCTTGGGCCGGGTCCAGCTGCCAACCGACCAGTTGCAGGCCGACCGGATCCGGTAACAAAAAAGAAAGGAGTTGCACAACCCCCAATATCGCACACCTGAGGCCCTTTCACCAAAAGTGGCCAAGAACCCGAATCAAATGCAAAAATCCGGTCCCGATTGCGCTGCTGAACGATTTAATTAAAAACGACAGACGATCTTGAGGATGCCCCGATCGACGGTGTAGCTGAACTCCGCTTCGGGCAGAGGCGTTCGAAAAGGCCGAGGTACCCGGATAGCCATTACGTCAGGGTAGTTTCTGGATCCTGCTAAGCAAGCCATTACGCTCACGAGTTAGTTGGAGGAAACCCGCGCCAGCCAGCAGCCCCGGCGCGGCGTTTTCTCGGCCGCGGCCAAGGTTGTGTGCGGTCGGGAGGATCGGGCAGCGGCGGCCAGGGCGCCCGCGAGGGCCGCGCCGAGGCCTCGGGGGCCGGCCGTAAAAGTGAACGCTGCCATCGGTGGCTCTGATGGGGGGGTTCAATTCCCCGGCGCGCGTTGTGCATTCCGGTTGCCATTCCGGAAGAAAAGGCGCCCGGATTTCGCCACCGCGTTTTCTCAGGGGAGGGGATTGGCCGCGGTTTGTTGCGTAAAGGGGCCGAAAATGCACGCGTCAACGCTCAGCCAATCAAGGCCGCTAACCTAAGCGCCACCGCGTCATCGGCTTCAGCCGGCTGCTGCGACGAGTAAAGGTAGTTCAAGTAAAGGTAGTTCCAACAGGGGGATGCCCTTTTTGATCAGCCGGTTGCAGCCCCCCGCGCTCGCCTGGCCCTGCTTTTCGGCCTGAACCCGTCGAAACGGATTGCCGATTCGCATGACGGTAATCGAGGTGATTATGCGCTCGCCTCGAGGGGAGGGTGCACGGGGGGCATCCGCCTTCGGGTCAGGGTTTAAGCGTGCCGATCACGTTGAGCACTCGGTCGCGCACCTTGCCGGGCAGCGGTGCGAAGCCCAAGGCAGCCGCCATGTTTTGGCCCTCGGTTTCCGCCCATTTGAGAAAGGCGATCAGCTTCTCACCCCGGACCGGGTCCCGTTGCGTGTCGTAGATTAACAGCCAGGTCGCGCCGGCGATGGGGTAAGCCTCCTTACCGGGCGCGTTGACCATCGAAAACCGGAAATCGTCGGGGATGGTTGCCGTGCTCAGGGCGGCCGTGATCGACTCGAGCGATGGCTTGGTATAGTAGTGATCGCGGTTCCTGATTTCCGCGTAGGCCATCCGGTTCTGGAGCGCATAGGTCAACTCGAGGTAGCCGATGGAGCCGGGCGTCTCCTTGAGCCTGACCACGACGCCTTCATTACCGCGCCCCCCCAAGCCCACGGGCCAATTGAGCGTGGCGTCCTTACCGACGTGCGCTTTCCAGTCGGGGCTGACCGCGCTCAGGTAATCGGTGAAGATGTAGCTGGTGCCCGAGGCGTCGGAGCGGTGCACCACGACGATGTCCATCTGCGGCAACTTGACGCCGGGATTCTGGCGGGCGATCTCCGGGTCGTTCCACGTCACGATCTTGCCTTGGAAGATATCGGCCAGCGTCGGGCCGTCGAAGCGGAGCGCTCCCACGCCCGGAAGGTTATAACTCACCACGACGCCCCCGGTCACGGTGGGCAGGTGGAGAATCCTGCCGGGGGCCTGGGCTAAGGCCTCGTCGCTCATCGGCTGGTCGGACGCGCCGAAATCCACGCTTTGATCGAGGATCTCCCTTTGACCCGCACCGGAGCCGTTGGGGTCGTAAGCGAAGCGCGCCGAGGGATCGAGCTGGTGGTAAGCCTCGAACCATTTGGCGTAAAGGGCGCTTGGAAAGGTGGCGCCCGCGCCCCTGAGGGTGACCTCCCCCGGCGCCTGCGCGGAGGCGCCAGAAACCAGCGCCCCCACAAACCCAACGGCCGCCGCAACGGTCAATGCAAAGAACGTTGATCGCATGGAAGAAGCAAGCTGGAACGCCGACAGTTGACGCAAGGGTTCTCCAGGCGTCAAGGCCCACCGTCCACCGCGCGGCGGGACCGGGCAAGTTTTGAAGGGAGCACAAACGGGCGGGCAGGGCTCGGGTCCCGTACGGCGGGCTTCGGCTCGCACCCCGTGCGAGGTAGAAGTCTAACCGATGAGGTAACGGATGGTTCACCGATGACGGTCGGGGACCGTTAGGGGAGGGGCGAGGGCCGGGGACCCGGAGGTGAATCCCCCCTCAAGCCCCTCCCCCCTCCTCTCCTCCCGACCCCTGCCGTGGCCTGCCTTTTGCTTTGACTTCGAGCGGCGCGCTTGCTATCCAGCCGGCACCGTGCCGCTGTTGCCGCGCCTCAGCATTCAGTCCAAATTGATCGTGATGCTGCTGCTGGTTTGTATCAGCTCCATCATCGCCATCGCCGCCATCGCCTACTCCACCGGCAAGGACGCCCTCGCCCAGGCCACCTTCAACCACCTGACGAGCGTGCGGGCCGCCAAAAGGTCCGAAATCGAAAGCCAGTTCCAGCTGATCCGCAGCCAGGTCATCAACCTCAGCAGCGATCCCGCCGTGGTGGAATGCATGCTCGGCTTGCGGGCCAATTTTGACGCCTTCACCGACGCGGACGTCAAAGCGGGCTGGGACGAAAAGCTGCTCACTTATTACCGGGACGACTTCCTGCCCAAGCTGGCGCAGAACACCGGCAAGCACCCGTTGGTAGACAGTTTCCTGCCCCGCGGGGCCGCGGCGCGCTACCTGCAATACTGGTACCTCGCCAACAACCCCCATCCCACCGGCCAGAAGGACAGGCTGCTCAAAGCGGATGACGGCAGCGCCTATTCCACCGTGCACGCGCGCTTCCACCCGATGTTCAGCAAATTCGTGCACGACTTCGGCTACGACAACCTCTTTCTCATTGATAACCGAGGCGACGTGGTCTACACGCTGACCAAATCGCCGGCCTTTGCGACCAACCTGCTCAGCGGGCCCTATTCCAACACCAACGTGGCCGAGATGTTTCGCGGCCTGATCGGCTCCAAGGACCAGGACGCCACCAAGCTGGTGGATTTCATGCGCCTGGACTCGGCGCTGGGCAAGCCGGTGGCCCTGATCGGCGCGCCCATCTTTGACGGCCCCAACCAGATCGGCGTCCTGGCCATCCAATTGCCCACCGACGAGATCAACCGGGTGATGACGGGCAACTTCGGCTGGGAGCAGGAAGGGCTCGGCAAGACGGGGGAAGCCTTCCTGGTCGGCTCGGATTTGATGATGCGCTCCCGCTCGCGCCTGCTCTGGCAGGATAAGCCGCGGTACTTTGAGCAACTCGAGCGGGCGGGCTATTCCAAGGCAGACATGGATCAGGTCCGGCGGGCCGGCACGGCGTTGCTGGCGCAGTACGTGCGCATGCCGGCGGTGGCGAACGCCCTGAGCGGCAATGCGGGCCTGGACGTCGAAACCGACTACCGCGGCCAGCCGGCCCTGGTGTCCTACGCGCCGGTGGAGATCGAGGGGGTGCGCTGGGTGATGTTGGCCACGATGGAAAAGGCCGAGGCCTTCGAGCCGCTCACCCACCTCACGCGCATGATCCTGTGCTGGTCGGTGCTGATCGTGTTGGCCGTGACGATCCTGGCGGCGGTCCTGGCGCACCATTTCGTGCGGCCGATCTACCGGCTGGCCGAGGGGGTCAAGCGGTTCAAGGCGGGCAAAACCGAGGTGGCGGTTCACTTCGCCTCGGAGGACGAGTACCGGGACCTCGGCGCGGCCTTCAACGAGATGACCCAGCGCATTGACCGGCAAAGCGGCCAGTTGAGCGCCCAGGAGCGCAGGAACCGGGAGTTGCTGTTGAGCCTGGCGCCCCCGTCGATCGCTTCGCGGCTGGCCAACGGCGAGCGCAACGTGGCGGAACGGCATGCCGAGGCCACCGTGCTCGTGGCCCGGGTGTGCGGCTTTACGGAGGCGACCGCGTCGCTGGCGGCGGAGGCGGTGGTGGGCCGGTTCAATGAGCTGATCAGCGCGTTTGACGAAGCCGCCGAGCGGCGCGGGGTCGAAAAGCTCAAGACCAGCGGCTACGGCTACCTCGCCGTGTGCGGCGTGTCCGAACCGCGGTTGGACCACAGCAAGCGGATGGTCGAGTTCGCCCGGGAAATCTCGCAAATCCTGGCCCGTTTCGCCCGGGAGCACGGCCTGGAGCTGGCCATCCGCATCGCCCTGAACGCCGGGCCGCTCACCGGCGGCGTCGTTGGCCGGGTGAAGTTTACCTATGACCTGTTTGGCGAGACGGTGGACCGCGCCCGTGCGCTGCTCTCGCAAACCCAAGCCAACGCCGTGCTGGTCAGCCAATCGGTGTATGAGGCGGTCCAGGACCTCTACGGCTTTGAGGGTCCGTTGCAGGTGGGCGGGGGTGCGGCACCGGCCTGGGCGCTGCAGGCGGGCTTGGCGGCTCCCGCGCGCGGCGCCGGGGCGGAGGCGGAGGCAGAGGCCGCCTTAAAACCGGCCGGGGGTGATCCCGGGGCCGATGCTGCCGCCCGAGCGCCGGCGTAACCGGCTGGCGCGTGGATCGCAACCTGATGGACGGGATGGACCGGAAGAAAGCGTCTTATGCGCGGCGTTTCGCTAGTTGATCACGAACTGTTCTGGGCCCTGGGGTTAGTCATCGGCTTCCCGGCGGCCACGGTGGCCCTGGGCGAGATCACGTTGCGGCTGCGCCGTGCGGGCAGCCCGCTGGCCTCGCCGCTGGCGCTGGTGCGCAACTTGGTGTTGCCGACGCTGGCCTTGCTCGTCTTTTTGCTGCAGGTGCTCGGCCAGGATCGCACGGCCTCCCTGGTGCGCCTGGTCGAGACGTTGTTCTGGCTTTTTGTCATCAATGCCGTGCTCTCGGCCTTGAACGCGCTGCTCTTTGCCGGCGCCAAGGAGGGCACGTGGCAGTCGCGCATGCCCAAGCTCTTCATTGACCTGGTGCGGGCCATCATCGTGCTGATCCTGGCCGCCGTCATGCTCTCGACGGTCTGGAACCTGAACCTGGGCCGGTTGCTGGCCGCGCTGGGCATCGGCTCCATCGTGCTGGGCCTGGCGTTGCAGGACCCGCTCGGTAACCTCTTCAGCGGCCTGGTGCTGCTGTTTGAGCGGCCGCTGAAGGTCGGCGACTGGATCCAACTGGGCGAGAACAACGGGCAAGTGGTGGAGACCAACTGGCGCGCCGTTCATCTGCTGACGAGGTCCAAGGACCTGATCATCATCCCGAATTCGGCCCTGGCCAAAAGCAGCTTCATCAACTTCAGCCGGCCTTCGGCGCTGCACCGCGAGACGATTGCCCTCCAATTCGCGCGTACGGATCCGCCCAGCAAAGTGATGCGGGTGCTCGCGGAAGTCGCGCAGCGCACCCCGGGGATCATCGCGCATCCCGGCCAGGCGATCTCCCTGCTTACGTACAACGATTCGAGCGTGACTTACATCGCCAAGGTCTACATGAGCAGCTACGAGCACCGGGACACGGTCCGTGAGGGCTTTACCGGCCTGCTTTGGTACGCGGCCCGGCGCCACGGGTTAACGATGCCCAATCCCATCCAGACCAGCATCAACCTGAGCCAGGAGGAATTTGAGGCGGCGGAGCGCGCGCCCGTGCCGCCGTCGACCCTGGCGGCCTTCCGCCGCTTTGGCCTGGGCCACGGGGAGGGCGGCAAAGGGCCGGTGTCACGGCAGGCGGTGCAACAGTTTGCTAAGGGCGAGCGGATCGTCGCCGAGGGCGACGCGCTGCCGGGCATTTACCTGGTCCTCAAAGGCCGGGTTGGCCTGACCGTCCAGGAGGCCGGCGGCGAGACGGTGACGATCGCGCAGGTCGGGGAGGGGGAATTTTTCGGCGAGCGAACCGCGATTGCCAGCGGCGTCAGCGACACGACGGCGACGGCGCTCGAAGAGCTTGAATTGCTGGTCATCGACGCCGAGACGCTGCAAGCGTTGGTGGCGCGCACGCCGCCGTTGAGCCGCGAAATCGGCAGCGTGATGGAAGCGAGGCGTCAGGCCTTGCGCGGCGTGCGGGGCGCCGTCGCGCCGGAAACCGCGGGCCAATAGGCCGTGCCGCCGGCGGTTGCCGGCGTCCCCCCTTTCTACCCGCCCCGCAGGTTCATGCGCCGGCAGGGAATCCCCCTTGGGGGAGAGACCGGGACAAAACGGGGGCAAGCGCTGGCCAGGACGTGTCGCTGCGCCTCGCCGGTTCACGCACGCCTACGCTCCTTTAAACCATCGGAACGCGCGGCGCTGCCGAAACCTCTGGCATCGGTTCTGTTCAGCCCCCGTTTTGCCCCGGTCTCAAACTGAATCGCCCGGTGTTTAGGCGGCGATTGGCGACAAGCCAGGAGAGCCCAACTGCGGGTGGCAAAGCAAGCCGAGGGCTTGAGTTTTACCGTTTAAGTGGTAAAATTACCCGCATGTCTGGTAAGTCTGTCGGCGCTTGGTCGAACTTAAAGGTCATCCTTGCCCAGAAGAACTTGAGCGTGCTCGACCTTCACCACGCCCTTGAAGCGCGCGGGATCGCCGTGAACGTCAAAAGCCTCTACCGCTTGGCGGCTTCAGGGCCTTTATGGAAGGTCGACATGCGAATCGTTAACGCCGTGTGTCAGTGCCTCGGGCTGGAACTGGGGGATTTGATCCAACTGCAGCCACCGGCTTTAGGGCTCCAGCGGCTGGACCGCGCCAAGCAAGCGCGCATGGAGGCGCTCATGGAAAAGAATAACGAGGGCGCACTGACGGAGGAAGAACGCGAAACGTTAACGCGCTTGGTTGAGGAAGCGCAGCGGATCAGCTTGCATAACGGGCGGGTGCTGCTCGAACAGAAACGACGGCAAAACGAAGCTCAGGGAGCCCCAGCAAACAAGGCAGTGGCTTTAACCCCTTAAAAGGTGGTCTCGCTTCAGGTTCGGGAGTTGGTGCGAGCACGGGCAGGGCGCCGCTGCGAGTACTGTGGCGCGCCGGAGGCAGTCACCGGCAGCCGCTACTTGGTCGACCACATTTTCCCGAAGGCTTTAGGGGGCGGGGATCAGCCGGAGAACCTGGCGTTTGCGTGCAGCACGTGCAACTTGGCCAAATCCAGCCACGTGAGCGGCGTGGATCCCGACACCGGGCAAGCCGAAGCGCTCTTTAATCCTCGCCATGACCGATGGGATGAGCATTTTACCTTCGTACCGGCAACGCGGGAACTGCGCGGAATAACGCCCCGAGGTCGTGCGACCATCTCTCGATTGAGGATGAACGTTTCTTACCAGCTTGAGGCTCGGGCCTTATGGCAGCAATGCGGCCTGTACCCTCCCGAAGCCAAGGCGGGTTTCTAGGTTTGGCGAGCCGGCCACCGGTTGGGCTTATGGCGGAGCGTACGTCTCGAGACCAGGAAAAACCCAGGGCTGAGAGGCGATGAGCGATTTTTCGGATCAACGGCCTCCGCCGAATTCCACGGGCCGCGGCTCCCGATGAATCGCCGGCTAAGGGCATCGGGAAGCGCCGGGGCCGGCCAAAGATTTCCCGCGCCCGATCAACCCATGGTTTTTCCTGGTCTCCCGTTCCACGGTTTGAAGGTCATGCACCCGGAGGAAGGGCGGGCGGGCATTTGTGCCGGGTTCATGCACTCTTCTCGGGGGGGCCTGCTTTAGCTGGATGGGCGGTGGTTACGGCGAACGCTTTAGGCCGGGGCGGCCCGCGCGTGGGCGGGCCATTCTGGGCGGGGCGCGCTCAGGCCGGGGCGGCCTCGCATCCCCCACCACCACAAGCCTCCGCCTGGGCGCGCTCGTACCAGCCGGGCAAGTAGGCTTGGCCCTGGGCGTAGCGGCGGGCGAGCTTGGGGTGGGCCGCCGCCCACTGGACTAACGCCGCCCACGCCCGGGAGGCATAAAACGCCTCATCGAGCCTGCCGGGTTGGGCGTCGGTGAGCAGCCCGAACTCTTCGCGCATACGCCGCACCTCCGCTTCGCCAAAACCGGGCAGGTAAGCCCGAACTTCATTGGAATACTTCACGAGGTGCCACCCCTTCCCCCGGGGGCGCGCGAAGCCGGGGTCCTCCTCCCGCCTCAACCAGCACAGGTAGCTGACGCCCAGGGGCGCCCACCCCTCATAGCGCCGGCCCTCGAGCCCCCGCACCACGAGGGCGGGACCGTCCGCCGACATGAACGCCTCCAACTCCAAGCCGCCGAGGCGGACGCGATGAAAAACCAGGTTGCTGCGCATGGCCAGGCCCGCTGGCTTGAACCCTACGGCGCGCCCAGGGCGCCTTCAACGCCTAAAAGGTGATCGGTAGGCCGGAGCGCCGACCCGACGTTGCTGGGCCAGGGCCGCGCGCCGGCGGCGGGGGGGTTGTCCGCTGTGCGGCGCCCGCCAACCATCCAAAGGCAAGCGACGTTGCCTGCGCTGCCTAAGTACCCGGAAGAAACATCGTTCGCACAAATGGTGCTGGAACCCGCTTGCTGACGGCGATTTTCACGCCCGCATGCGCACGAAATTTCCGCCGCCCGCTTAGCCCGGGCGGAAGCGAATAACGCCAACCATGCCCCCCCCCCTTGGGGGTAGCGGCTTTCAACGGGGTGGCCGCGGGCCGGTTAACATCTACCTATTAACATGTATGCACCTAACCGTAACATATACACCTAACAAAGGGTATGCGGGTATGTATGCACCTAACGCGGGGCGGGTCGCCCTCCTTCATGCCCCTAACATGGGGTCATCCGGGCCTAACCTGTCCCTATCCGCCCCTTCAAGGGCATGTTCTCCCCTCCCTGGGGTGAATGTCTAGACATACAGGCACGCCCCTGTCATTTGCAATTAAATCGTTCAGCAGTGGGAGGCCTTTTCCCTCGGGCTGACCAATCAAATGCAAAAAAGATGAAAGTGGAAGAAACCCTGGGGTGAAGCGTGGTCAGAACGCTTTGCGCAACGTCCGACCCAGGCGTGGACCATCCCGCTTAAAGACGCCACCGCCTTGAGGGTAAGCGCATCTCGACGGCCGTGGTCGGAGCCGTTTCAGACAAGAAGAAGGCCTTATCACGGTGCCCCTTTGGTAGCCCCTAATCGGCCATTCTCCTGTGGACCTCACCAGCCTCAAGGGGCAAAATGAACGAAGATGAGCGTTGAGAAGCCAGCGGCACCGCCGTTGCCCGCGGTCGCGGCGTTTGAAAAAGTGCCCTTCGAGACTGAGGCCTCCATCCTCTGGAAGCACGTGACCGCGCGACGCTTCCGGTTCGTTTACCATTACCATCCGGAGATCGAATTGATCCACTTTGTAGAAGGCGAAGGCTTGGAGTTTATCGGCGATTCGAGCCAGCCCTTTAAGGCCGGGCACCTGGTGCTGCTGGGCAGCAACCTGCCGCACTTCTGGGTCAATGATGCCGACTGCCAGCGCGCCGAAGCGTGCGTGGTGCAGTTTAAACCGGAGATCTTCGGCGAGCACCTGCTGATGCTGCCGGAACTGGCCCGCATCAAGGCGCTCATGGACGTGGCGGCTCGGGGCGTGGCGTTCTCGGGCTTGAAGACGGCGCAAGCGGTGCCCCTGATGCTGCGCTTGGGCGAGGAATCCGGCGCAAAACGGGTACTGACGTTGCTCGAACTGCTGGCCCTGCTGAGCCGGGACGCCCAGAGCCGCACCCTCTGCACGGCCACCTATCACCTGCAAGGGTCCGCCGAAGCCAAGCGCCGCGTGGAAGCCGTCTACCACTACTTGAGCGCGCATTTTCGTGAACCCTGTTCGGTGCGTGACGTGGCCAAAGCCGTCGGGATGAGCACGGCCAGCTTCAGCCGCTTTTTCCGGCATGAGACGGGCCGCACGTTTGTGGCGGCGTTGATTGACCTACGGCTGAGCTACGCCTGCAAGCTGTTGCGGGAAACCGACAAGACCATCGCGGAGGCCGCGTACGAGTGCGGCTTTAGCAACCTGGCCAACTTCAACCGGCAATTCCGGTGGCGTTACCGCATGACGCCGACGGAGTACCGCCGGCATTGGGCCCAAGAGGAAAGTCACTTGGCCTTCACCAGACCTCTCGGCATGGCCGAAACGGCTTGAAGCGAGGGAAGCCAAGCGCGAAAAAAGAAGGGGCCCTTCTTTAAATAAAAAGAAAAGGATCAGGTTTTGCCCGGTTCTACGTCGGTAATAGAAAAAAGTATCAGGTTTTGCGATTTCTACGTCGGGCAGTAACAAAAAGTTTCCGCCCTTTTTTCCTGCCGGGCATCTCGCGTTGCCTGCGGTTTGGCGCCGTTCGTGCGCGGTCCCCTTGGGGTTGGTGCACAAAAGTACCAGCTTTTGACGTTTTGTGCGAAGACGTCCCTCCCCGCATTCGTTAAACGTTTTCGGCATCGGTAAGACCCAGCGCTTTCCAACCGCGCCAGGCCTTCAACCCCGGAACGGATGAACCTCCCTTACGCCTCCCTCCCCCTCACGGACCAACGCTTTACCCCCGAACGCCCCCATGAAGCTTAACCGTTTGTTGTGTTGCGCCCTCTTTGGACCGCTCTTGTCCTCGGCCTCGGCCGAAACGGCCATCAAGATTTTGCACCTGCAATCCAACCCCCAAATCCGGGCCATCTGGCAGGAAGCCGCCCAGCAGTACCAGGGCGCCCCCCCGGCGTCAAAGTCCAATTCGATTACCTGGAAAACGAAGCCTTCAAAGCCAAGTTGCCCACCCTGCTTCAATCCAAGGACCGGCCCAGCGCCTTTCACAGCTGGGGCGGCGGGGTGATGGTCGAACAGGTCAATTCCGGCATCTGCAAGGACATCACCAAGCAAGTCGCCGAGGGCGGGTTCAACGACACCTTCTACCCGGCCACCCTGCAAAATTTCACCGTGGGGGGTAAAGTGTACGGCTTGCCCAATGACGCCGCGCCCATCGTGCTGTGGTACAACCGCGAGCTGTGCCAGAAGGCCGGCGTGGACCCGACCAAAATCCAGTATTGGGACGATTTCGTCGACGCGGTCAAAAAGTGCCAGGCGGCCGGCATCACCCCGGCGGCGGCCGGCGGCAAAGACAAATGGCCCCTGCACTTTTACACCGCCCTGCTGATGATGCGCCTCCTGGGCAAAGATGGCATGGAGGCGGCCTACCAGGACAAAAACGGCGGTTTTGCCAGCCCCGAGGTGGTCAAAGCCTTCCAGCTGTTCCGGGACTTCGCGGCGCTGCAGCCGTTCCAGAAAGGCTATTTGGCCAACACCTACGCCGAAGCGGGCGGCACCTTCCACGACGGCAAAGCGGCCTTTCACCTGATGGGCAGCTGGGACTTGGTGGAGGGCCGGGCCAATGCGGCGGATAAAAAGGGCTTGCCGGACGAAAAACTGGGCTGGGTGTTCTTCCCGGAAGTGAAGGGAGGCAAAGGCAAAGCCAACGACCTGTTTGCGAGTTTGGACGGTTGGCTCGTCACCAAGGAAGCGCCCAAAGAAACCGTTGACTTTATGAAAGTGTGGTTGGGCAAAGACACCCAGACCAAGCTGGCGGCCGCAGGGCTGTTCATCCCGGCGGTGAAAGGCACGGCCGACGCAATCCAGAACCCGCTTTTAAGGGGCATTGCTCAGGAGATCGACCGTTCGCAGTGGATCGAGATCGCCATGGACCAACTGTTGGGGCCCGACACCGGACGGGTCTTGAACGACGCGAGCGCCGACTTGGCCTCCGGTAGCACGACGCCCGAAAAGGCGGCCAAAGCCCTCGAAGCCTCTTGGCAGCAGAACAAGATGTGACTTTGAACCTGACGAACACGGACCAGGAAACCCCCATGCTTTCCACCCAAGCCGCTGCAGCGTTTGCGGGCCTTGAAACGGCCGAAAGGCTGACCCCCGCCCAAATCGAGGACCGCGCCCGGGCCTTGCGGGACCAGTTGAGCCTCGACGAAAAGGTCAGCCTGATGCACGGCCAGCTACCTTTTTGGCCGGGCCAAGCCGCCATGGCCGCTCCCGGCGGCTACAGCAGCCGGGTGTGGGTGGCCGGCGAGGTGGCGCGTTTGGGCATCCCCGGCATCCGCTTCTCCGACGGGCCCCGAGGCGTCGTGATGCAGGGAGCGACCACCTTCCCGGTCTCCATGGCGCGCGGCGCGGCCCGGGACGCGGAGTTTGAAGAGCGCGTGGGCGAGGCCATCGGGCGCGAACTGCGCGCTTTGGGCGGCAACTACTTCGGGGGCGTGTGCATTAACCTGTTGCGCCACCCGGCCTGGGGCCGCGCCCAGGAAACCTACGGCGAAGATCCGCACCACTTGGGCGCCTTGGGCGCGGCGCTGACGCGGGGCGTGCAGCGCCACGTGATGGCGTGCGTCAAGCATTTTGCCCTCAACTCCATGGAGAACGCCCGCTTCAAGGTGGACGTGACGATTGATCCCCGGGCACTGCATGAGGTGTACCTGCCCCACTTTAAGCGCGTCGTTGAGGAAGGCGTCGCCTCGGTGATGAGCGCCTACAACGGCCTCAACGGCGAATGGTGCGGCCAGAATCGGGAACTCCTGACCGGCATCCTCAAAGGGCGGTGGGGTTTTGAAGGCTTTGTGGTGACGGATTTTGTCTTTGGGATGCGGGACGCCAAAAAGGCGGCGCCGGCCGGCCAGGACGTCGAGATGCCCTTTGCCCTGTTGTTTGCCCGCGACCTCAAAGGCTTGGTGGAGCGCGGGGAGGTGCCTCTGGAGCGCGTCGACGACGCGGCCTTGCGGGTGTTGCGCCAGCAAGTGCGCTTTGGCCAGGGCCGAAACCCTCAGGACTATCGCCCGGAGGTGGTCGGCTGCGAGGCGCACCGGCAACTGGCCCGCGAGGTGGCCCAGAAAAGCATCGTGCTGCTCAAAAGCGACGGCGGGCTGCTGCCGCTCCAAGGCGTTCAGCGCCTGGCGGTCGTCGGCCGGTTGGCCAACACGCCCAACACCGGCGATGGCGGCTCCAGCAACACGCGACCGGCTTACGTGGTCACGCCGCTTGAGGGCTTGCGCGCCGCCCTGGGCGAGGGCGTCACCCTCGATTACGACGACGGCACGGAGCCGGCGCGCGCGGCGGCGCTGGCCCAAGGCGCCGATGCGGCGCTCGTGGTGGCCGGCTACACCCATGCGGCCGAGGGCGAATACATCCCGCCAGAGGTCTTTGCCGAATTTTTACCCACCTTCCCGCCGCCGGGCCCGGAAGACCAGGCGTTCGCCCAAAGCATTCAGGGCGGCAGCATGGATACCGGCATGGGGCTGGGGGGCGACCGCGAACGGCTCTCGCTGCACCCGCGCGACGAGGCATTGATCCAGGCGGTTGCGGCGGCCAACCCCCGGACGGTCGTGGCCATCATGGCCGGCAGCGCCGTGATCACCGAGGCGTGGCGCGAGCGGGTGCCGGCCATCCTGATGCTGTGGTACCCGGGCATGGAGGGCGGCCACGCGCTGGCCGACGTGCTCTTGGGGCGGGTGAACCCCAGCGGCAAATTGCCCTGCACGTTTCCGGCGCGGGCCGAAGACCTGCCTTTCTTTGACCGGAATGCGACCAAAATCACCTACGACCTGTGGCATGGTTACCGCAAACTGGAGGGTGAGGGCGCCGCGCCGGCCTTCCCCTTCGGCTTTGGGCTAAGTTACACTGCCTTCGACTACGCTGGCCTGACGCTCGCACGAACCGAACTTAACGCCTCGGACGCGCTGGAAGCGAGCGTGGAGGTAACCAACGCCGGTGAAAGGGCGGGTGAGGAAGTCGTGCAGCTTTACGTGGCCGCGGAGGGCTCGAAGGTGGGGCGTGCCCCGAAGGAGTTAAAGGCGTTTGCCCGTGTGGCGCTTGGCCCGGGAGAAACGCGCGCGGTACGCCTGTCCGTGCCGGTGGCCGACCTGGCGTACTACGACGAGGCGACCTCCGGGTGGATCGTGGAGCCGATCGCCTACACCGCCGTCGTGGGCCGTCACGCGCTGGACCCGAACGCCCTGCGGACGGCTTTCCGCGTGAGGTAAGCGCGTTGCCGTCCCATCCGCCAAACGCGCTTAACCCCCAAGTCCCCTCCCGCTTACGACCCCTAACCTTCTCCAAAAACCGCTTAAACCCAATGGCTTCGCCCCTCGATCCATCGCCCCTTAACTCGACGCGCCCGCCGGCGGCCACCCTGCCAGCCCAGGCGCAGCAGGACCTGCCCAGCCTGGCCGAAGCCCGCCAAGTCGAGCTGCTCACCGGCACCCGGCCCAACGTGTGGCGCCGCCTGCAGGACTTTTCGGGCTCGGGCCGCCTGACGGCCATCCTGCTGTTTTTGCCCCCGGCCCTGCTGGTCTTTACCCTCTTTGTGACCCTGCCGGTGCTCGAAGCCGCTTACTACAGCTTCTTTAACTGGAACGGCTACGGCGCGCCCTCCCGCGCCGTCGGCCTGGAGAACTTTGCCCGCGTCTGGCAGGACCCGATCTTCCACCATTCCCTGCTCAACAACCTTTTGGTCGTGCTGGTGTCGGCCTTCATCCAGGTGCCCCTGGCGCTGGGGCTGGCCTTGTTGATTTCCGATAAGAGCCGCTCCAGCGTGGTGTTCCGGGCCATTTTCTTCTTGCCTTACATTTTGGGCGAAGTGGTCGCCGGGCTCATCTGGCGCTACATGTACGACGGCAACTACGGGGTGGTGGCCGTGGTCTTTCGCTGGTTTGGTAAGGAAGCACCCCAGGTGCTGGCCACGGTGGGTTGGGCCGAAGCGGCGCTGCTGGTGGTGGTCATTTGGAAATACTTCGGTTTCCACATGGCGTTGTTCATCGCCGGGCGCCAGGGCGTGCCCGATGACGTGCTGGAGTCGGCCCAGATTGATGGGGCCAGCCGCTGGCAGACCACCCTGCACATCATTTTGCCCCTGATGCGGCCGGTGGTGGTGCTGTCCCTGTTTTTCAGTTTTTTGCTCGCTGCAGTTTTTTGACATGATCATCCCCCTGACCGATGGGGGCCCTTCCAACACGACCCACTCGGCGGTCTCTTACCTCTACACCTTCGGCATCAAGCGCATGCGGGTGGGCTTCGGCAGCGCGGTGGGCGTGAGCCTTTTTATCATCTGCGTGCTGGTGATGGTCTTCTACAAACGGCTCTTCATGCGCGAGCAAGCGACGAGGTGATCTGGCTATGGCAACAAACGTGAATCGTTCAGGATTGTTTGTCTACTACCGCTGGGTGCTGCTGGTGGGGGCGGCCGGGCTGTGTTTGTTACCCTTGTGGGCCACGGTCATCGGGGGCTTTAAGAGTACGGGGGACCTGCGCACCAACGCCTTCGGGCTGCCGCGGAAGTGGATAACCGACAACTACGCGGGCATCGCCACCAGCGGCCGCTTCTGGCAGATGCTGGGCAACTCGGCGTTCATCGCCGGCTTCAGCGTGGCGCTGACCTTGCTGGTCAGCTCGATGGCCTCCTTCGTGTTGGCCCACCTGCGCTTTGCGGGCAAGCGCTGGCTTTCCAACTACCTGGCCCTGGGGCTGACCTTCCCGTTTGCCACGGCGGTGCTGCCGGTCTTTATCCGGGTGCGCGACATGGGCTTACTCGACACCTACTGGGGGGTGATCCTGCCGCAGGTGGCCTTCAACCTGGGCTTTGCGGTGGTGCTCTTGCAGGGGTTTTTTTCGGAGTTGCCTAAGGAATTGTTTGAGGCGGCCTTTGTCGACGGCTGCAGTTACCCGCGCATCTTTTGGCAGATCACCTTGCCCTTGTCGCGGCCGATCCTGGCGACGGTGGGGGTGCTGGCGTTGGTGGGCAGCTGGAACGGGTTTTTGCTGCCCTTGGTGATGATCAACGATGAAAACCTGTACCCCTGGCCGTTAGGCATCATGCAGTACCAGGGCCAGTACGGGACCGATTGGGGCAAGGTGCTGGCCTTTGTGAGCCTGACGCTGGCGCCGGCGGTGTTCTTCTACCTGCTGGCCCAGAAACACATCATCGCCGGCCTCACCTCGGGTGCGGTCAAGGGCTAAGCGACTCACCCTTGAATGGCCAGGCGTTGATTTCGCGAAACCAAAACACGGATCACGGCAGCCCGGTCCTTCGGGTGGCCAGAGCCTTTCATTGAGAAATGAAACGCTTGGGGGCCGACGCCTTGGCCGCTCGGGGGAGCGCGGCCAAGGCGAAAGGGTCGCGGGCCAAGCGGTGCGGCCCTTTCAAGGGTCAACCCCTTGGCCCCGGCCCGGCGGGCATGAGCTCCGGTCGCCATGACGGTGCTGAGCGCAAACCACCCCTTACCAAGTGAATGCCTTATGCAAAAACCCTACCAGTTCCCGCAGGATGGCCTTCAACCATGTGACGTTGCGGCTGTAACGGACCCAAAGGCGAAGGTCGAAATCATGACAGGGGCGTCCGGCGGCTCCGCCCAGGTCAGCCGGCGCGCGTTCCTCGGGGGCGCGATGACGATCGCCGGAGGCGCCTTGGCCGCGTCGCTTTTAGCGCCCGCCCCGTTCGCCAGGGCAGAGGAGCTGGCGGCATCCCCCACCGCTGAGGCCGTGTCGACGGGCGCCGGCCCCGAGTGGGTGGCCACGACGCAGACGGCTCAATGGCAAACGAAGGGTCAAGCGACGATCGAGCCTGCCTCAGGCGGCAAGTGGGACGTTGAGGCGCTGCTGGACCAATCCCTGCAGACCATCGAGGGCTTCGGCGCCTGTTTCAACGAACTCGGCTGGACGTCCTTGAGCGCCCTCGACAGCAAGGACAAGGAAGCCATCCTGCGGGAGCTGTTCGCCCCGGGCGTCGGCGCCAACTTCACCGTCTGCCGCATGCCGGTGGGCGCCAACGATTTCTCGCTGGACTGGTATTCCCACGACGAGGTGCCCGGCGACTTCGGCCTGGAGCATTTCAGCATTGCGCGGGACCTGGAGACGCTGGTGCCCTTCATTAAGGGCGCGCTACAGCATCAGCCCAACCTCAAACTCTGGGCCTCGCCCTGGAGCCCGCCGACCTGGATGAAGGTCAACCGGCACTACGCAGCGAAGCCGTCTGAGCCGGACATGCCGCCCAACGGGTTGAGACCAGACCAGGTGGCCCAAGAGGGCACCGACCAGTTCATTCAGGAGGATCGCTACCTCAGTACTTACGCCGCCTACTTTGCGCGTTTCATCCAGGAGTACGCCAAGCAAGGCATCCGCATCGGGGCCGTCATGCCCCAGAACGAATTTAACTCCGCGCAGCCTTTCCCGAGCTGCTGTTGGACCGCCCAGGGGCTGGCCCGATTCATCGCCTTCCTCGGGCCCGAGATGCAGAAGCTGAACGTGGACGTTTTCTTCGGCACCATGGAACGTCCCAACGAAATGCTGGTTGAGCTTGCCCTGCGCGACCCGAAGGCCGGCAAATACGTCAAGGGCGCGGGCTTTCAGTGGGCCGGTAAGCGGGCCATCCCCTTCCTCCACCACCGCTACCCCGAGCTGACGCTTTACCAAACCGAGCAGGAGTGCGGGGACGGCAAAAACGACTGGCGCTACTGCCGCTACGCCTGGACGCTGATGAAGCATTACCTGAGCAACGGGGCCAGCGTTTACGATTACTGGAATATTTCGCTGAAACAGGGCGGGATCAGCCGGTGGGGCTGGGCGCAGAACTCCCTGGTGACGGTCGATACCGAGGCGAAGACGTTCCGGTACAACTTCGAGTACTACCTGCTCAAGCACCTCAGCCATTTTGTCAGGCCAGGCGCCAAGCGGCTGGATATCCAGGGTTGGACCGGGTACGACAACCTGCTGGCGTTTGTTAACCCTGACCGGAGCGTAGCCATCATGATGCAAAATGAGCTTTGTCGGGAGCTGCCGGTGCGCGTGAAAGTCGGTGATCAGGTCATCGCCGCCACGCTGGAGGCCGATTCGTTCAACACGTTTGTGGTGAGGGCATGAGACCGCTCCACCTTATTCAGGAGTTAGTTACATCGACTTAGCCGTACCCGGTTAGACCTATGAGCCCCGCATTCCCTGAAATCAGCAAGATCCCCTACGAAGGCCCCGCCTCCAAAAACCCCCTGGCCTTCAAACATTACAACCCCACCGAAGTCATCGAGGGCCGCACGATGGCCGACCACCTGCGCTTTTCGGTCGCCTACTGGCACACCTTCCGCGCCACCTTGAGTGACCCCTTCGGCGCCGGAACCGCCATCCGCCCGTGGGACGACGGCTCCAACTCCGTGGAGAACGCATGTAATCGCGCGCGCGTGGCCTTCGAATTCATGGAGAAACTGGGCGCCCCCTTCTACGCCTTTCACGATCGAGACGTCGCGCCCGAAGGCGCCAGCCTCGCCGAGTCCAACCGCAACCTCGAGGCTGTGGCCCAAGTGCTCAAAGAAGAGCAGCAACGCACCGGCATCAAGCTGCTCTGGGCCACCGCCAACCTTTTCACCAGCCCGCGGTTTGTGCACGGGGCGGCCACCAACCCCAACGCCGACGTGTTTGCCTAAGCCGCCGCGCAGGTCAAAAAGGCGCTGGAGGTGGCCAAGGAATTGGGCGCCGCTGGCTACGTCTTCTGGGGCGGCCGCGAAGGCTATGCCAGCCTGTGGAACACCGACATGAAGCGGGAAGTCGAGCACCTGGCCCGCTTCCTGCACTTGGCCGTCGATTACAAAAAGGCCATCGGCTTTGAGCGCCCCTTTTACATCGAACCGAAACCCCGGGAACCGACCAAACACCAATACGATTCGGACGCGGCCGCCTGCCTGAACTTCCTGCGCCAGTACGGGCTGCTGGAACACTTCAAGCTTAACCTGGAGACCAACCACGCCACCCTGGCCGGCCACTCCATGGCGCACGAATGCGAAGTCGCCGCCGCGGCCGGCGCGCTGGGCTCCATCGACGCCAACACCGGCGATGAATTGATCGGCTGGGACACCGACCAGTTCCCGACCAGCCTGTACCTGACGACCCAGGTGATGCTGGTGGTGTTAAAAATGGGCGGCTTCACCACCGGTGGGCTCAATTTTGACGCCAAGGTGCGGCGCGAAAGCTTCGAGCCGGTGGACCTCTTTTATGCGCACATCGGTGGCATGGATGCCTTCGCGCGCGGGTTGAAAATCGCGGCCGCGATTCGTGCCGACGGTCGCTTGGCCGAAATGCTCAAGCAGCGTTATGCGTCCTGGGACAGCGGCGTTGGGGCGGCCATCGAAGCGGGTCAAGAGGATTTCCGCTCGCTGGAGAAACACGCGCTGAGCCGGCCCGATCCCGTCCAGCACACGAGCGGGCGGCAGGAACTGTTCGAGAATATCGTTAATGAGTTGATCTGCGCTGGCTAAGGGGCTACGGCAGGACTCGGTGGATCCGGCCCGATATGACCACGACCTTAAAAAGAAGTTGAGCAGTGTGTTTGATGGCCGCTGGTAGAACGGGTTCGGAACTACTGGGACGGCGCAGCCGTCCTCACTGCGCTTAGCTTTCAGCCCGAATGGCGCTAAGATACGGATTTCTTTGAGCGACCGCTTCGGGGAGCAACCCGCATTTTGCGACGGGGTTTGGTCAAGAAGGGGTAAGCTTTGGGACGGCGCTTTTTGGCTCGGGGTTCGGATCGACCGGGCCGAATCGGGAGTTGATCTCGGGCGATGAGTTCGAACATCGCATCCCGCAGTTTGGTTTGCCGATGCGGCTCGCCATGGGCGGCATGGATGGCCTCGGCGAAGCGGTTTAAGGTGTCGAGGGTGCCTTTGAAACTGAGTCGCTCAAGATCGACTTGATGTTGGAGGGCGGCCTGCTGCATCACGGAGCGAACCAGGTTATAGGCGATGACATGGACCAGGAGTTCTTTTTCGACCATTTCGGACGACAGGCAACGTAAGACGTCGAGGGCCAGCAGGGTTTTGATCTCCCGGAAGTGAAGTTCGACGCTCCATCGCTGTAAGTAAAGTTGGCGGATTTCGTCGGCGGGATAGGCCACGGGATCTAACAACGTGGTGACTAACACGATGGTTTGGCTACGAAACCCTTTGATTTGAACCCGCAACCGAATTTGGCGTACGGTCAACTGCTTGGGCAGCGCGGCCATGAGCTCCGGGTGCTGCTCGGTCGGGCGTCGGAAGGGCCTCTGCCAAACGATGAGTTGATCGTCTTTACCCAAACGTTGGCCGCGCCGGAAATCGACCCGGCGAGTCTGATGGAGCCGCAGGACCGAGTCGACCCCTTGGGCTAACAGCGACCCGAGGGCCAGGAAGGAACAAAACCCCCGGTCGCCGAGCACCACATCGCCTTTGAGCAGGTGCGGCCAGAGTTGCACAAAGAGCTGACAGTCATGGTTGTATTGGGTGCCGCGGGCGAATTGGAGCAAGGCCCCGCTGGCCAACGAAAAGAGGCCCACCCGCTTCATCAGCGGAAAGCCGCAGCCGGGCTTTTGGGAGACCGATTGGGGGTAAGCGGCTTGATTGCTGGCCGTGTCGGGCATGGAGAGCCCGGTGCCGTCGACCACCTTGACGCAGCGACCGAGCCAGAGGCTGGCGCGGGGCACATTGGCCTCCAGCCGATCGCTAGAGGTGCCGATGGACGCGCTGCAGCAGGGCGTCTGGCAAGCGGGCCCGCGCCTGGCAATAGGCGCTGGTGGCCGGGGAGATCTCGATCTGGTGGTGCAGCGCCCACCACGCTTGGGCTTTACGCACCGCGTCGCGGCAGGCGGACTGAGGCGAGAGTACTTGGGCCAGAAACGTCCAGAAGGTCACCAGAGGACTGAAGAGCCGTTGGCGGCTGGCGCTGCCTTTTGATTGCGGACAAAGCAGGGTATCGGGGCTCATCGAGCCGAAGGCCTCGCGCAGCGCCGAGATTGAATCGAGCTTCGGCAGTTGACGCTGGTAGAGTTCGCCGGCGGGGCGCGGCGCGCGGCCAAAGAGCAGCGGACCAAAAGCGGCAAAGAAAGGAGTGGCGAAAGGCATCTAAAATGCGTATAACTACTTACCTAACAAGTCGACCCTAATCGCATGCCCGAACCGATTTTAACGCCTGGCGAGGTACGCCAGATCCAACGACGCTACGAACGGCTTAAAAAAGAGTTGTTTGGCTTGGGTTGGATCTGCCAAGGCAGCCTGATGCACACGCCCCCGCATGCTTGGCGATGGACGCGCAAGGTCCACGCTAAGACCGTCACGGTCGCCCTGTCCGAGTCGCAAGCCGAGCTTTACCAACAGGCCATCGCCAACCACCGCCGGCTGGAACAATTACTCAGCCAAATGCGTGAGCTGAGCCAAAAAGTGCTGTCGGGTTCCGTCCCAGGGGTCCGCCGACGCCCTCGCAAAAATGATCCCAAACTGCCCTTATCTTAGCGCCATTCCCGTTGAAGCCCTTACGC
>Ga0213876_10000584_pt1 | contig 27185 bp, 27 predicted proteins | sample BarmaccomBMRX_R9_FD_160113 | JGI IMG/M metagenome (GOLD analysis project Ga0213876, IMG submission 160113) | Root-associated microbial communities from Barbacenia macrantha in rupestrian grasslands, the National Park of Serra do Cipo, Brazil - RX_R9 | ecosystem: Host-associated > Plants > Roots... | reverse complement strand
CGATCATAGTTCCTGGCATGTGGTGGATTACGATCCGGAAACAGGAGCCGTGCGGGCCAAGCAGACCGCACAGGGTTTTGCAGATTCATCTGCCTGGGCGCGCGGCCAGGCCTGGGGGCTGTATGGTTTTACCGTGATGTACCGTTCTACAAAAGATAAAAAGTACCTGGTGCAGGCCGATGCGATCGCGCAGTTCCTGCTCCACCATCCAAATCTCCCGGCCGATAAGATCCCTTACTGGGATTACAATTCGATCGATATCCCCGCCACCTACCGCGATGCATCGGCTGCCGCGATTACCGCATCTGCATTGCTGGAACTTAGCCGCTATACGGATGCCAAAAAAAGTGCACAGTACATAAGCACCGCAGAACAGATCATCCGCGCCCTGTCGTCCAGGGTGTATACTGCTGCCCCGGGCGAAAATGGCGGCTTTCTGCTGAAGCATTCAACAGGGAACCTGCCCGGGAATTCGGAAGTAGACGTTCCGCTCACTTATGCCGACTACTACTACATAGAAGCGATGCTGCGTTATAAGCAGTTGAAAAATAAATAGTTGTATCTTTCTCCAGGTGAAAGGACAGGCCAGTGCCTGTCCTTTTGTGTATAAAAACCCCGGTCCCCAATGCAGCTTTTCCGCAACCGGTTGTGTCCTTTCGCGAAAACGTTTTCGCTTTTTTCGTAGTTTGGCGAGACGTTTCTAAAAGCACCGAGATATGAGTGGCGTTAATCTGAAAAAGTTATCCGAGGAACTGGGGCTTTCGATCTCATCGGTTTCGAAAGCACTGCGCGACAGTTATGAGATCAGCGCCGAGACCAAGAAGCGCGTGCTGGAAATGGCGGAGAAACTGAATTACCAGCCCAACCCCTTCGCCCGGGGACTTCGCAAACGCAAGAGCATTACCATTGCTGTGGTGATACCCGAAATTGCCAACAACTTTTTTTCGGTAGCGATCGATGGCATCCAGCTCATCGCGCAGCAGAAAGGCTACCATGTACTCACCTATCTTACCCATGAAGATGCCCAGAGCGAAGAGTCTACCGTTAAACACCTGCAGGGCGGCCGCGTTGACGGGGTACTCATCTCACTTTGCGGCGACTCGGCCAGCGTTGGTCATCTGCTTTCCCTCAACGAATCAGGCGTGCCCATTGTTTTTTTCGACCGCGTGCCCGAAACGCGGGAATGCCCTACTGTAACCACCGACGATTTCGAAAGCGGTTTTAAAGCCACCGAACATCTGCTGCACGCAGGCTGTAAGCGTATCGCTTACCTGCGGGTGCGGGGACATCTGTCCACTTCACAGAAAAGAATGGATGGTTACCTGGCAGCCCTGAAAAAAAACAAGCTCCACGCCGATCCGAAAATGATCGTGGATTGCACCAACGAGAATATGTCGAACGTGGAACTGCTGAAAAAGCTGCTGAAACTGAAGAACAGGCCCGATGGAATTTTTGCTTCGGTAGAAAAACTGGCGATCTCTACCTATTATGCCTGCAATGAGATCAAACTCAAGATACCGGAGCAGTTGAAGATCATCAGCTTTTCCAACCTGCGGACTGCTTCGTTGTTGTCGCCTTCGCTGTCGACCATAACGCAGCCAGCATTCGAGATTGGCAAGGAATCGGCTACACTGCTGTTCCAGATGATAGAGAAAAAGAATTTCAATAACCGGATCGAGCAGGTGGTGCTCAAGAGCGATCTGATAGAGCGGAACAGCTCCAAACGAAAATAACCTCTTTGGAACTCTGTGTATTCCGTGCCTCTGTGGTGAAGCCTTAGAGGCTTTGAGGTAACAGAGGGCGCGAAGGTTTTACCACAGAGGCACAGAATGCACAGAGGTTCACAGATACAAATCAACAGTATGAAATATTTTTTGGCCGGATTGCTGACCATAGTTACCGGGTTTGCACCAATAAAGAAGAAGACGGTCGTAGTCTGGCAACCCTCACACCAGACGGATACCGGCGTAGATTTCAGCGAAGCGGCCACCTGCGGGGCAATTGTGGATGCGGCAATGGCTGCTGCGCCGCATTTTAAAGAGTACAAGGTCTGGAGCCTGGGGCGAACCGATGTGCACCATGCGAATATGGGAAGCAATACTGTTGTGGAACATACCACCGCAGTGATCAACGGACAGATCTCGGGCTATGCCTGGGAACTGCAGCAGTCGAATAAGCAACATCCTGGAGTGTTTATCGCCGTGCACAACAATGGCGGCAGCAAACGCAATGCGATCTGGGGCTATATTCATTATGGAGATGCATTTGAGAGCGAGAACAGGATACTGGCCGGAAGACTGATCAAAGCAGTATCGGCAGTAACCGATCTCGAGAACCGCGGCGTATTACTCGACAGCACCACCGGCAGGAACGACTACCGTTGCGCCAGCACAGGCAAGCTCTCTTTTTACAGCCTGGATGAACATGTGAATACCGCAGGGTACCGGGTGCTGCTTGAAATTGGGGATAATGCGGAGAGCCGGGCGCTGCTGACGGATCCTGCGAAGCAGAAACTTATTGGCGAGGCACTTAAAAAGGAATTGGCAGCCTGGTTAGCAGATAGAGAAAATTAAACACACAGGAACATAGGTTCAATAGCACACACAGGCTATTGTGTCTTTAAATACCTATTGTACCTATGTGTTTCCCTGGCCTGCACTATTGTACAGCTATTTCATATTTAGCACTCTCATTCCCCACCCTATCCACAGCCGTCACCGCAATTTTTTTTAACGCCTGCTTATTTTCCAAAAGTTTCAGCTCGAACGAGCGGTCATTGCGGTTGAGGATCGTATAGCTCCATGCATTGCCGTATTGGTAGTACACCACCCACCTGAATACATCCTTCATGTCTGGATGCGTCCATCGAACAGTGAGTTGATCAGCCTGCTTATCGCTTGTAACAACGGGCATGGCAGGCGGCGTATTGTCTAACCAGGGACTTGCCGGCACGAGTGCATCCTGCTTGTAAGGCCCGTCCAGCAATCCTTTCATCATATTGGGATTGCCGGTGAGTGAGGAGATGCTCCAATGGATCACGCCTTTGCTTTGCGGCAGCATGCCGCGGGAGATCATTACCTGGCTGAGTATCTCATTTACATTTTTGGCGCTGGTATCCCGTCCGTCGCTGATGCCGGGCCAGAGATGGCGCTGCATGGTATTCTCGCCCTGCCACCAGCCCAGCAATACCGGAAAGCTTTGCGGAATGCGGTTGATCGGCCAGTACAACTGCGGCGCGAAATAATCGATCCAGCCCTTATTCAGCCAGAGTTTGGCATCTGCATACAACTGATCGTATTGATCGAAGCCTGCGATGGACTCAGGATTACCCGGCCTCCAGATGCCGAAAGGACTGAGGCCAAACTTCACATGCTTTTTCTCGGCCTTGATCTCTTTGTACAATCTTTCGATGAGCTTATTCACGCTTTCGCGACGCCAGTCGCCACGTGATAATGTACCGCCAGCTTTCTGGTATGCGGCCCAGCTTGCATCGTCGGGAAAATCTTCATTGTTGTTGTAAGACGGATAGGGATAAAAATAATCATCGAAATGAACTCCGTCGATATCATACCGTTTTACCAGGTCTTTCACCACTGCAGCAGTATGATCCTGGACTTGCTGGCGTGATGGATCCATCCACCAGTACCCTTCTTTCAGTTTCACCACCAGTTCGGGATGAGTCTTAACGATGGATTGATCGCTGATCTCTTTACCAGCCGTGTGATGGGCGCGGTACGGATTCAGCCATACATGCAGTTCGAGTCCGCGGTCGTGCGCCGCTTCCACCCAGAACTCCAGCGGATCGTAAAACGGTTCGGGTGCTTTGCCCTGGGTACCCGTGAGGTAGTACGACCATGGCTCGAGCGAACTTTTATAGAGTGCATCTGCCTGCGGCCTTACCTGGAAGATGACTGCATTAAAATGATTGGCTTTCAAAAAATCTAGCAGCGCAATGGCTTCCTGCTGTTGCTGCGCTACAGGAAGTCCGGGTTTACTGGGCCAGTTGATATTCGCAACCGTTGCCACCCAGGCCGCGCGAAATTCTGCAGCGGCTGCAGGCACGGCATTCGAAACCGGGGCCGGCGACTGGGTTATCTGCTTCGAGGAATGACAGGCAGCGAGCAGTGCCGCTGCAGATAAAACAAGAATGGATCGTCTGAACATAGCAGTATCGTTATTCCGTAAGGCAACGCCGTTACGGTTTAAAGATAGAGCGTTTCCTGAAAGTTGCGATGGATAAAACTACTCGAGCAGTCTTACAACTCTCGCCATTTTACCTTCGCTGTTCGTGCCTTCCAGCACTATCTGTAGTTTCTTGCTGATATCGTTATTGTAAAACTGAATGCGTGCCCGCTGACTCTTTTTATCTGTGAGGACATAGGGATTCCAGTAAAGTGTGGTACGCACATCCATTTCCGGATTTTCATTCGGCTTCTCATAGGTAGGACTATAAAATTCCTTGAAGCGTGAATAGCCGCCAAGTATGGTATTCTCAAGTCCGCGCGCATCAGGCGGCGCTTTGCGGCCGTCGGTCCCTTTCTTGGTATATACGGCAATGGCCCCACCGGCGCCGCCTCCGATAGAACCGAAGAAAGGCGGGCGGAATACTTTGATATAGGCAATATCTGTTACATTGACCGACTGTATCTGTTCAACGCTGGAGTGCATTTCATTGATATAGAGATCGGGCGTGCTTCCCCGCCAGCTTAGATTGGCCTGTGTACCGGAGCCGTTGATCATTAATCCTGCCACCCTGCTTTGCAGATAGCCAAGCACATCGATGGAGGCTTTGGCAAACGGATCTTCGAGAAGATCGAAGGAGTAACCATCGCCCCCGCTGAACATACCCGATGTATAACGTTTATCGAGCTCCTGCAATCCTACATCTTTCTTGGCCCTGGTCTTCACGATCACTTCCTGCAGGGTAGCGGCGGCGAGAGCTTTTTTCAGCGCCTCCTGCTGCGTGAGGAAAAAGTTCATACGAACTCTGGCGAGACTGTCCGTCCACGCAGTCCAGGGATCCCGCGGAGCGTAACGCGTCGTCTTGTATTGCTGGGGCAATAATCCATTGGTGAACTGCACCTGGGTTACATCGGTAAGTTTATTATTTCCGTTGAAACTGTAGAACAGGCGTGCAGTATCATAAAAGAACACTGTATTATCTTCAAAGCTCCCGTCGCGCTGGATGGGGATGAACATAAAGTGCTTGCTGCTATCCTTGCCCACCATGATCACGTTAAGTAAAGAAGGAGGCGCCGCGCCTGCCGTTTTTAATCCCAGCACCTTTCCTGCTATCTTCATCATTCCGGTTTCTGCAGGATACTGGAGCTTGGGCAGTTCGCCCGCTTTGATCTTTTCCCAGTCGAACCTGCGCCAGCCATTCGTCATCATCACAAGATCCAGGTGCGCGCTGATGGTATCGGCATCGCTTTTCAGGTAGTAAGCAGGATTGTAGATCTTCCCGCGCAGTTCATCACTAAGCAGCATATCGGAAAAGATCGTATTGGCCTCAGGGATCGGCACCGCTGCATCGGTGATGGCGATAGACATATTGGCCATTGCAGTATCAGATACTGTTATGTCGAGCACGTTCTTACCCCGCTTGTCGAGGTTTACCAGTTGGGGAACGATCTTCGCGTTGAATTCGTGCAGGTGATTATTTATGAAAATGATCCGTTCTGCAACCGGTATCCAGTCTGAAGTGAACAGCGATAATTGCAGAATTCCTGTAGGCAGCTCCTCGATGGGGATATTGGCCACCTGTGTTGTTTTATCAGCAAGTTTAACAGCGGCAGTGAAATAGAGCTTCTGGTTCATATGCACCAGCAGGTGCAGCTGTTTGAAATTATCGTCGGCATCCGCTGTCCTGTCAACCCGCACCTGTGCTTTATCGTTGGTAGTGCTAACGCGCATGCTTACCCCCTTTGTCTTGCTGATCTCCACTGGCACCGTACCGGTTTTACCGGATTCATCCGTCCAGTTCAGTTTATAGTTCTCGCCTTCTTTGGATGACAGGTTAAATAGTCCCATACCATCGTGCTGTACTTTGAGTGTATCCAGCACTTTGTTCTTATCATTCAAGAGGAAAGCTTTGATCATTACCGGGTTGCCGAACTGGTTCGTTGCTTTGAATGCGACCCTGCCCGGAATACCCCGAACGATAAATCCTCCCTCGGGAAAAAGTTCGACACGGGTCTGTGACGGTATGGGAGCGCGTTTAGCCGGCATGGACGCAACCGTGTTCACAGGGATATCGCGCTCATAGGAAAACGCCGGGTCATCGTTCAGCATCCAGCGGGTAAAAGCTTTTATGTGGATGAAATTGCCGGTATAATCGGGCGGCAGCTCAAATGCGCCTTTTGCAGATGCCTGGTAAAGCGGGGCCACGGTCTGTTTGATGATCCTGCCTGTAGTATCGTACCATTCTACATATACGTTCTTGCTGATACCGCTGAGTTCACTGCCCGATAGCAGGTATATTTTGTACCAGATCGTCTCTTCCTTATTGTATGCAGCTTTATCGAAGTGGATATGCAATTTTTCGTGCGGGAACTGCTCCTCGTAAACCGACATGATCGAATCGATCTGCTGGCCAAAACAGCTCTGGAAAATAAAAACAGCGAGAACCGCGGCGGTAAAACGTAAAAACATCCTTCTCATTCCAGTGGGATTGGAATGCAATATAAAAGTTAACTGGATAATAAGGGCGGAGGGTGGGCATTTTAACAGAGTCTGGCGTTAGGAGTCTGGAGTCTGGAGTAAATATGGGCTGGTTATTCTTTTTTCCTTCGTTCTTCTTCTATCGAAACCTGCAGTCCAACCATACATAACGTTCCACCCTCCTACTCCAGACTCCTAACTCCAGACTCCTAACTCCTACCTAGTAGTACTTCAGCGAAACCAAATCACCGGGCACAGGCCGCGCATTCCAGTGGGAATGGATGGCGAGCGCAGCGCCGATAGCCGTAGCCTGTGATACCGAAGCGGCAAAAACCTCATAGCCCGCGAAGGCTTTTGCAAGCAGATGCATGTACACCGGATTATTTGCGAAGCCTCCGTCAACAAAGATCCGTGTAACACCGCTGCCGGACAAGATCAGCGAGGTACACTGGTACTGCAATTGAACCAGCCATTGCATCAGCGCATGGTAGGCCTGACTGTAATTGCTATGCATATCCAGATCAGCCTGATCGAATGCAGTTGTATTGGCATCCACATTATCTGCATCATAGCCGATATTTTTATAATGATCGACCGATACCTGGAAATGCGCGGCAAGTCGCTTCACCTGGTCGTCATGCATTCGTCCGGCAAATAACCGCGAAGCTTTTACCGGCAGGCCGTCGTAAGAAAGATAGCAAAGACAATCCTGCTGCAGTTCTGCGCCGGTAAGTGGTTCATGATTGAATGGGTTGAGGCTGATACACCAGGTTCCTGTTGAGATCAGCACAAAGGGACCAGTAAAAGCGGCGAGATATGGGATAAGTGCGGCTGAACTATCGTGCAGTCCGCCGCCGCACAGGATCATCTGTCTTTCAATGTCCGCCTGCACTGTGGCATTGCAAGCCATGAGGGGAGGGAATTTCATATCCACACCCTCGCGCTGCACCCAGGAATGGTAATCGTTCCTCGTAAAATCCCACAAACCGCTATGGCATCCAAGACTGGTGATATCCGCAGAAGCGCGTTTGCTGAAAAGATAGCTGATATATTGCGGCAGGTGAAGTGAATACCGGATCCGCCTGTAGAGATCGGGGCGCTCATATTTTATCCGGTATAACTGCAGACCTGAATTGAGACTGCCCAATACAGGCGATGCAGTGGTGATGGCGAATCGCTTTTCATCCCCATAGGTTTCATAAAATCTTTCCTGTAGGGAACGTGGAAAAGGTTTCAGATAATTATACAAAGGGCAAACCGGATAACCGGCAGCATCGATATGAACAAAACTGGCTCCGTAGGTAGTACAGTTAACAGCCCGGAAATGGAACCCCGGCATCCGGAGGGCTGTACGGAAAGTTGCCTGCACCCAGGCCGTAAGCTTCTGAAGATCTTCGCAGGGCTCGCCTTCATCGTCCGCTATTTCTGCAAATTGTTCTGTCTGTTCGTATACAATTTTATATTGCTCATCGATCAGAAAGAATTTTTTATTGGTCTTGCCGATGTCGAACACTGCTATGACGGGCACCCGGCTCATAAACCTGTGGCCGCTGTTTTACTGCCACGGCGGGCGGTCAGCGCTGCCCTTAGTTCCGCATTCCTGAACAACTGTACAGGACGCAATGCCCCGCCATTACGCAATCTCGACTCCGCCACGATCGGCCGGGTATCGGTGCGGAATGCATTCTGCAATATTTCCTGTGCGGTAACTACATCGTTGCTTTCCTGGGCAGCCTGCAATGCTTTGGTGTCAACCAGCAAAGCCTGGGTATAAGCGATCTGTATGGCTTCCACACTCTGCAACAGATCCTCGAGCGGATCTTTCACATTATGCGATGCATCGATCATCCAGCCCAGTCCGCTGGCATGGTTCATTCCCCGTGCATCCATCCCCTCTACCAGTTCATTGAAGATGAGGAAAAGCTGGTACGGATCGATACTGCCCACTGTGAGGTCATCATCACCGTATTTACTGTCGTTAAAATGAAAGCCGCCGAGTTTTCCCTCGGCCAACAGCAGCGCCACGATCTGCTGGATATTGGCATTGGGAAGATGATGCCCCAGGTCTACCAGGCTATACGCTTTGGGGCCGAGTTTGTTCGCATACAGCAGTGACTGTCCCCAGTCGCCAACTGTCATCGAATAAAAATTGGGTTCATAAGCTTTGTATTCAATAAACATTTTCCAGTCGTCCGGCAGCGCCGCATAGATCTCGCGCAAACCTTCCAGTGTACGTTGAAATGCTTTACGGAAATTCAGTTGACCGGGAAAACAGGAGCCATCGGAAAGCCATACCGTCAATGATTTTGATCCAAGGGCCACGCCATGTCTGATCACTTCAATATTGTGTGCAATGGCCTGTTGCCTTACAGCTTTGTCCACATGCTGCAAAGAGCCGAACTTATAACTTTGTTGCTGGGCGGGCTGGTCCTGGAATGTGTTGGAGTTAACCGCATCGAACTGCAGCCCATAAGCGGCAGCCAGGGCTTTGATGCGGGCCGCATCTTCCGGGATATCCCAGGGGATATGCAGGGAGATAGTGCCGCTGGCCCGGTTCAGCTGATGCAGCAGGCCTACATCTTCGATCTTTTCTTCGAGCGAACGCGGCTCACCGCCGCCGCCGAAACGACCGAAGCGCGTACCGCCTGTGCCGAGGGCCCAGGACGGGATCGCAACCTGGAACTCTTTCAGCTTTTGCAGGATGGTATCCATACCGTTCACCATACTGGCGGCGGCAGCAAAACGCTGCTGGTGTTCTTTTAGCAGGCTGTTATTGTGTGCTTCTATTGTTGCGCTCGAAACGGGCATGCGACAGGCATTTAGGGTAAATAAAAAACTTCTTTTAAAGCCATGCTTACGGGTGAATGATCGGGATGAGTTTCCATGATGTCTTTCATATAAGTCCACCACTCCTGCATCATCGCCTGCTTTGGCAGCTCATCCAGTTTTGTTGCATCATCGATCTTTAAAACACCAAAAAGGTCATCGGTAGCGGGGTCAAGGAAAATAGAGTATTCCGAAATGCCTGTTCCTTTCAGCAACTGCTCCAGCGCCGGCCATAATGCATCATGCCTTTTCCTGTATTCCTCCTGGAAACCGGGAAGCAATTTCATCTTAAAAGCTATCCGCTGCATGTTCGCTCATTCGGGTTTACAAAAAGCGGGTTGAACAATTGAAAATCATCAACTCGTCGCCTGTCGTGCATAACAGCTTACCGCAGAAAAGCGGCAGCCACGCCGCCATCTACGTTCAATACATTACCCGTTGATTTATTCAGCAGCCCGCTCACAAAAGCGAAGCAGGCATCTGCAATATCCCCGGGGTTGATTATTTCGTTGAGTAAGGTCCGCTTTGCATAGAACTGCGGCAGTTCCTCCACCGTTACACCATACGCTTTTGCGCGACCCGCCGCCCAGGCGCCTTCCCAGATCTTGCTGTCGCTGATCACGGCATCCGGGTTTACAACATTCACTCTTATTTTGTCTTTGCCCAGTTCGGCGGCATTCAGCCGGCTGAGATGCAGCTGTGCGGCTTTGGCGGAACCATAGCCTGCATTGTTGGGGCCGCTCACCAGTGCATTTTTGCTTACGATATTAAGTATATCTCCTCCCATCTCCTGCTTGCGCATGATATTGACGCCTTCCTGTGTTACAGCGAACTGGCCTTTTACCAGCACATCGTACAACAGATCCCATTCCTGTTCTGTATGCTCTTCAAGCGGCTTGGAAATGGAAAGCCCTGCGCAGTTCACCAGGATATCCACGCCGCCGAAGGCCAGCGCAGTTTCATGAAAAGCGCGCCGGATATCCTCATGGTTCGTTACGTCCAACACCGTGCTGATGAATGCATCCGATCCATACTGCATCTGAAATTCCTGTTGTGCCGATGCAAGCCGGCGCTCGTCATTGTCATTGACCACAATGCACGCGCCTTCGTCTGCAAATTTTTTTGCGATGGCTTTGCCGATACCGCCCGCGCTGCCTGTCACCAATGCGATCCTGCCCGATAGCGGCTTGGGTTTAGGCATGCGCTGCAACTTGGCCTCTTCCAGTAACCAGTATTCGATATTGAATGCTTCCTGCTTCGGCAGCGAGGTATAGGAAGAAATGGCTTCCGCTCCGCGCATTACATTGATCGCATTCAGGTAAAACTCTGATGCAACCCTGGCGGTCTGTTTATTCGCCGCAAAACTGAACATCCCCACGCCGGGATATAAAACGATCACCGGGTTGGCGTCGCGCATGGCAGGACTATCCGGATGTTTGCACTTGTTGTAATAGGCAGCATACATCTCGCGGTAAGCGGTGAATTGAGGCGCCAGTATTTCTTTGATCGCGGTTGCGTCTGTCAGATCTGCCGCCGGCTCGAGGTCCAATACAAGGGGACTGATCTTTGTCCGCAGAAAATGATCCGGACAGGATGTACCCATCTGCGCCAGGCGCCTGAGATCGGCAGAGTTGATGAACTGCAATACCCGTTCGTCGTCGGTGAAATGGCCGATCATATTTTTTTCCCCGGAGCAGAAGCCCCTTAGCATGGGCGCAAGCGCGGCAGCCTGGCTCAGACGCTGTGCCGCCGGCAACGGTTCGATCGCGGCGCCGCTGAATACGGTTTTGCCTGCAGTATGATCTTCGATGAAAGCCGCGCAACGCTCCACTACTTCCAGGGTATTGATATAACTTTCGTGTGCAGTATCGCCCCAGGTAAATAATCCATGCGAACCCAGCATGATGCCTTTGATCCCGGGATTCCCATCGAGGCAGGCTTTCAGTTTCAGGCCCAGGTCGAAACCAGGACGCTGCCAGTCTACCCAGCCGATCGATCCGCTGAATAATTCCTGCGTGATCTTTTTACCATCGCGTGCCGCCGCAATTGCGATAGCAGCATCGGGATGGAGATGATCGATATGCCTGAAGGGCAATAATCCGTGCAGCGGTGTATCGATGGAAGGCGCTTTTGAATTCAGATCGAATATGCAATGATTGAACAGCGCTACCATTTCATCTTCGTGCCCGATGCCCCTGTATACTTTCGAGAGGTTTCGCAAACGGTCGGTATACAGGCCTGCAAGTCCCGATCTTTTTAATGTTCCGAGATCGCCGCCGCTCCCTTTCACCCACATCACTTCAGTATCCTGCCCGGTGAGCGGGTCTTTTTCGATCGTTTTGCATGAAGTATTTCCGCCGCCGTAATTCGTTAGCCTGAGATCAGCACCCAGGAGATTGGAACGATAGATCAGCAACGCCACTTCATCGCCCGCAAGCGATGCGGCATGGGCCTCATCCCAGAGATAACTCACATATTTAAACTGCGCCAATTTATTCACTGTAATAAGATTAATATCATTTAGGCAATGAGTTGCCATACCCGACGATCACAACCGATGCAATGATGGTGATAATGCCTATTGTTATCGTTGTTTTGGTTTTTTTGCTTACTCCCTGCCATTCCTTCAATACCATTCCCCACATATTCGATACCAGGATGATAAATGCCATGTGCAGGATCCATGAGCTGGCGCCATTGCCCATTTTGCTTTCGCCCATCCCGTAAAAAAAGAACTGCAGGAACCAGGTTGTTCCGGCAATAGCAGCAAACAGATAATTATTGAACAGCGGTGTGCGCCTATTCGTATAATCCCCAAAACTTTTATTCCTTGCATTCAGGATCATGCACCAGATAAAATTAGTGGTCAGCCCGCCCCACAGCAGCACGATATAAGTTACATTATTACTGAACAGGAAATTTCCCTGTCCCGGATGGTTTGCCTGCCAGGCCTGGTTGGCAACTTCAGCCATAGGCTTTCCGGCTTCGATACCAAAATTGAAACAGGCGCTCAGGATGCCCGATATCGTGGCTACGATCAGTCCTTTCACCAGGCTGAACTCCTGCACGCTCGCTTTTTTCTGGGCCTCGGGCAGTTCTTTTTCTTTCAGCATGCCTGCGCGCCCGCAGATGAAGATCCCGAGCAGGCAGACAGCTACCCCCAGCAATACCATTCGTCCCCCGTCGCTGGCAAGCATAGCGCTGAATGTGGTCTTGCCGGGATGCGGAGAAAAATTATAATAGATCGAAGGGATCAGCGCGCCAAATGCAGCGCAATACCCGAGGATCACCGAATTGCCGAGCGACATACCGAGGTAACGCACCCCGAGCCCGTAAGTCAATCCGCCGATGCCCCATAACAAACCCATCAGGAAGGTCCAGCGCAGCACATGACCGTCTGTATGTTTGATAATATCTGCAAAACCGGGTACGGTAAGCCAGGCGGCCAGTGGCGGAACGATCAGCCAGGAGAACAGGCCGCCGATCAACCAGTAACTTTCCCAGCGCCATCGCTTCACTTTTTTAAATGGCATGTAAAAGCTTCCGGAAGCGAAACCGCCTATGAAATGGAAAATAACGCCAAGGATAATACCCATGAGCAGCGAATTTCAGTATGACAATGCAGTAAACAAGTTAGTGAATCCTGGAGAAATCCCTGCAGCATTTGAAAATTCGGTAATGGTACAGTTTGAATTTAACCGCGAAGACGCTGAGGTGCAAAGCAACGCGAAGAAAACCCGCGGTGATAGCCTCCTTGCGTATCATTGCGTCTCAGCGCCTTTGCGGTCAAGCTGCTCTCGATATTCAAACTGTACCATTATTGAAAATTAGGTTCACAGTCATTTTAAGAGCGTCTTTGAAAGGCAAAAATAAAAAGGCAAAAGGCAAAAAAGAAACATTCCATTTTGCCTTTTGCCTTTTGATTTTTTGATCTTTGACTTATTCCTCCGTCACCGTCAGCGGATTCCTCCTGGTAGGGATGATCATTTCCTCATCATCGCTGAGGTATACCCAGAAATCATACAGCGCAAAAATATCGCCGGGGGTTTTGGGACCGTTGTGTTCACTATTACGTTCATATGAGCCCAGCAGCTCGCCGCTGAACCTGAGTTCTTTCAGTTTCGCTTCTGCACTTAACGCCTTGAATTGTTCGATGGTCATACCTGTGATTTGGCCGCAAAATAAGAAAGGTTTTGAAATAGGCCTTTCCGGCGGCGATTATTTCGTTTTTATTTGTTCACAGCCGTATCTACTCCGTTCAGACTGGCCAGCGCCTTCAGTACGGTGGAGTCGGCCCGGTTGGCCACTTCAAAATAACCCTGACTTCTCCAGATCTGACGGGCCATCATCACCTGTATCCTTTTCAGCAGGTCGGCCTTGTCGCGTGCATTGATCTTATCGAGCTGAACAGAATCCTTCGCCGCAAAATCCACCAGGCTCTGCCATTCCTTTTCCCCGGGAATGAATTTCCCGGTCAGATCGGCCGGCGACTTGAAGCTGTTGAACCAGCTCTGGTTGCGTATATAATATTTGTAAACGAAGGCCGCGATGGTATTGCGGTAGTACAGCCTTGCCAATCCCGGCGCCAGCCGCGTAGTGTCGAAAGGAACAAAAATATCCGGCGTAATACCGCCGCCGCCATACACGATCTTGCCGCCCGGCGTTTTATAAGGTTTACCCATGGGTTTGGACGTATCGCCGATCACCACTTCCCCATTATGGAAACGGGTGGCGAGCTCAGCCTCATAGGCTTCCTTGCCTTTTGTATAAGGTTTCTGGATATTACGTCCGAGCGGGCTGTAATACCTGGCGATCGTCAGTCTCACCGCGCTGCCATCACTGAGGCGGAATGGTTGCTGCACAAGTCCTTTCCCGAATGAACGGCGGCCGATAAGCGTGGCACGGTCCCAGTCCTGCAAGGCTCCGGCCAGCACTTCACTGGCGGAAGCGGAAGTCTCATCGATCAGCACTTCCAGCCGGCCATTCTCGAAAATGCCGTCGCGTTTGCAATGGTATTCGAAACGGGGAACATGGGCTCCTTCCGTATAAACGATCAGTTTATCTCCTCCGAGGAATTCGTCCGCAATATCGGTGGCCTCTTTCATGAGTCCGCCCCCATTGCCACGCAGGTCCAGGATGAGTTGCTGCATGCCCTGGGCCTTGAGCTTCTCCATCGACTGCATGAATTCTTCATAAGTGCGTTCGCCAAAACGATTGATATGGAGATAGCCGGTTTGCGGCGCCACCAGGTAAGAAGCGTCAACAGATGATACGGGGATATTGCCCCGGGTGATCACCAGTTCTTTTGGCGTGGCGTTCCGGGCCATTTTCAGTTTTACCTGGGTACCTGCTTCGCCGCGCAGTCTGCGGCGGATATCCTCCGTGCCAAGTTTTTTGCCCGAGAGGGGAATACTGTCATCCACCGAGATCAGTTTATCACCCACCAGTATACCGGCCTGTTCCGAGGGGCCGCCTTTGATCACGTTGGTCACATTCACCGTATCGTCGAGCAGCTGAAATTCGATGCCGATACCCTGGAAATGGCCTGCTAGTTCCTCGTTCACTTCTTTCAATCTGTCTGCCGGGATATATACGGAATGCGGATCGAGATGCGAAAGCACTTCATTGGCCGCAATTTCGTTAATGCTGTCTGTGGGAACATTGTCGACATATTTCCCCTTCACCAGTTCGAGCAGTTCCTGCAGAGATGTGCGTTTTGAAAAGCTGAAAAAAGAACTTCCGGGGGTCTTGTCCCTCAATTGATAGCCTATCGCCATACCCGCCACCATGATAACAGCAAAGAGCAGGGGCAGCCAGACCTGCATTTTTTTCTTGACCATAGGCTGCAAATGTAAGTATGAAGGAGGAAGCGAATGCCAGGAAATGGGATGACAGGCAGCCGAAGCTGTAATTTGGGGCTTTTATAACGTATCCGTACTTTGTGCCGGATATCATTATTTCAATTACTTCGACGCTTAGGAAGCGCAGGTTTTGCTCCAATTATGGCCATACTGATTGCAGATAGCGGGGCCACCAAATGCGAATGGCGGCTGGTGGGCAGGGATAAAAAAAAGACCATTATCACCCAGGGGATCAGCCCGTATTTCCTGGACGAATTGCAGGTAACTGTAATACTCACCAAAGAACTGCTGCCAAAACTGGGAAAGGCCCAGGTGAAGGAACTGTTCTTTTATGGCACCGGACTGGCCAATGCAACCAATGTGACCATTATCCGCAAAGCCCTCAAAAACCTGTTCCCAAAAGCTAAAACAGAAGTACAGACAGACCTGATGGGCGCCGCCCGGGCACTCTGCGGCCGCAAAAAAGGGATCGCCTGTATCCTGGGCACAGGATCCAATTCCTGTTATTTCAACGGCAAAACCATTGTTAAGAACAGTCCCGGCATCGGTTATGTGCTGGGCGATGAAGGCAGCGGCGCCTATCTCGGCAAAAAAGTAGTGCAGTATTACCTGTACAATACATTCGATGAAGAACTGAAAAGCCGCTTTGAAAAACGCTTCCAGGTTTCACCTGTGGAAATACTGGACCATGTGTACAAGCAGCCGCTGGCCAACAGGTACCTCGCTTCTTACGCCATTTTCCTCGCAGAGAACCGGGGTCACTATATGATCGAGAACATCATCGAGGACGGCCTGAACGATTTTTTCTTTACCCACTTGCACAAATACCGTGAAAGCTGGATATTACCGATACATTTTATCGGCAGTATTGCATTTGGTTTTAGGGATGTATTGAAGGAACTTTGCCAGTCGTACGAACTGGAACTGGGCAAAGTGCTGAAAGCACCCATGCAGGGATTAATAGAATATCACCGATAACGAACTGATATGGCAGAATTCATTAAAGTAACAGAGCAGACTTCCACTTACCGTCACCTGGAGAATATGTCGGTGACAGATGTTCTGGTCAACATCAACAAAGAAGACAAAACCGTACCCGATGCAGTAGAGTCGGCTATTCCGCAGATAGAAAAGCTGGTATCGGCTTTCGCCGATAAAATGCTGGCCGGGGGCAGGATGTTCTATATCGGAGCAGGCACCAGCGGCCGTTTGGGTATCGTAGACGCCAGCGAATGTCCGCCCTCTTTCGGTGTGCCGTATGGGCTGGTTATAGGCATCATTGCCGGAGGCGAAAAAGCCATTACCCAGGCCGTTGAATTTGCGGAAGACAGTACCGAGAACGGCTGGGCCGATCTGCAGCGGCATTTTATAAGCGACAAGGATGTGGTACTCGGTCTGGCGGCAAGCGGCACCACGCCTTATGTGATAGGAGCGTTGAAAGAATGCCGCAAAAGAGGTATCACCACCGGCAGCCTCTGCTGCAATCCCAACTCACCGGTATCCCGCGAAGCGGATTATCCGATAGAAGTGGTGGTGGGCCCGGAATTTGTTACGGGCAGCACCCGCATGAAAAGCGGCACGGCACAAAAACTGGTGCTGAACATGATCTCCACCGCCATCATGATCCAGCTGGGCCGGGTTGAGGATAATAAAATGGTGAATATGCAGTTAAGTAATGTTAAACTGGTGGATCGTGGCGTGAAAATGGTAATGGATAAGTTATCACTGGCCGACTATGAGAAGGCCAAGGATCTCCTGTTAAAACATGGCAGTGTAAAGAAAGCTGTTCAGGCCGCCACTGCCTCTTAGAGGGATAGTGTATGCACGATATTGAACCATTCTACAACTGGCGCCATATTTATGTGGCGGAAGAAGATCCGAAATCCCCATTCTTCGGCAGGAAATACAGCGAGTTCGAGTTTTCGCAGACCGTTTACAACTATTATATCCATCCCCAATGGGATGAATTCGGCAGCCGTACGCTGTACCTGAAGATCATTTATGTGGATTATGAACTCCATTTCGCCATCATCGAACTCATCGGCGAATGGAATGATGCCATCGAGAACGATATCATGGAGCTGAAACGCGAAGTGATGGACCTGCTATACAAACAGGGTATTTACAAATACATACTTGTTACCGAGAACGTACTCAATTTTCACAGCAGCGATAAGGAATATTACCAGGAATGGTATGATGAGGTAAGCGAAGAGAACGGCTGGATCGTGTCGCTGAATATGCCCGAATCTACCCAGCAGGATTTCAAAAAGAAAAAACTCCACTACTTCATCGAGCTGATGGCATTGCCGGAATGGAGGGTCTACAAACCCTACCATCTCTTCCGCAAGATCGATGACGAACTGATGAAGCGCCTCGAGTGATCTCTCTCTGTGCAGCTCCGGGTATTCCGTGCCTCTGTGGTGAAATTGAGTTCTGAGGTAACAGAGGGCTCAGAAGCTTTACCACAGAGACACAAAGCACACAGAATTTCACAGAGAGGATAAAAATATTTATCTTGACACCTGAAAACCGTAAGCTATGTCATTACCAGTCAACAACAAGAATAACGGCAAAGGCGGCAAAGCCAATAAAGGCGGGATGATGGGCAATTCAAAGTTCATCGCCAAGCCGGGCACGAAAGCTGCCGGACCTTCCAAGAAACCTATCAAGACGGGCGGCTCACGAGGAAGCTGACCTTGAGAACAGATGAACAGGGAACGGATGAACCAGTCACAAATCTTTCTTCTGATCACCCGTTCCTTGTTCCTTACTCATCTGTTCTCCAGCCTGTCTTCAATTCCCAGACCATTCTTTCGCATAGTGTCTTTGGCAATATCGTAACCGGCATCTGCATGGCGGATCACGCCGAGACCCGGGTCGTTCCGTAATACGCGCGCCAGTCTTTTTGCTGCATCTTCCGTACCGTCGGCTACGATCACCATTCCGGCATGGATACTGTATCCCATTCCCACACCACCACCATGATGCAGGCTTACCCAGCTTGCGCCGCCGGCCGTACTTAGTAAGGCATTCAGCACCGGCCAGTCGGCCACAGCATCGGAACCATCCAGCATCGCTTCCGTTTCGCGGTTGGGCGAAGCCACGGAACCTGTATCCAGGTGATCGCGGCCGATCACTATCGGGGCCTTTACCTTTCCTGTTCTGACCAGCTCGTTGAATGCCAGACCTGCTTTTTCCCTTTCACCCTGACCCAGCCAGCAGATCCGGGCCGGCAATCCCTGGAATGCGATCCGCTCTTTGGCCATCCGCATCCAGCGCTGCATACTTTTGTTACCGGGAAATAATTGCATGATCAATTCATCAGTCACCGCGATATCTGCAGGGTCGCCGCTCAGTGCGGCCCAGCGGAAAGGCCCCTTGCCTTCACAGAATAACGGCCTGATATAGGCCGGCACGAACCCGGGAAAATCGAAAGCATTTTTCAATCCCCGTTCCTGCGCGCGGGCGCGAAGATTGTTGCCATAGTCGAATGTAATAGCGCCGCGATCCTGCAACTGCAGCATCAGTTCCACATGCAGTTTCATGCTGTCGTAGGCAAGTGCGATATAGCGCTCGGGGTCCTGTGTGCGCAACACATTTGCTTCTGCGTTGGAAAGCGTATGCGGAACATAACCGATCAGGGGATCATGCGCAGAAGTCTGATCGGTCAGAATATCCACCTGGATCTTTCTTTCTAGCAGGCGCCGCAGCAGGTCAACCGCGTTGCAGAGCACGCCGATGCTGAGCCGCTCCCCGGTCTGCCTTGCTTGAACAGAGCGGTCTATTGCTTCATCGATATCGATGAATTTCTGATCGAGGTATTTTGTCTCGAGGCGTTTGTCGATACGCCATTCCTCTACTTCAGCTACCAGGCACACGCCGTCGTTCATGGTAACGGCCAAAGGCTGCGCGCCTCCCATACCGCCTAATCCTGCGGTAACGCTCAGCGTACTTTTTAATGAGCCGCCGAAATGTTTATCTGCCACTGCGGCAAATGTTTCATAGGTACCCTGCACAATCCCCTGCGAGCCGATATAGATCCAGCTTCCGGCCGTCATCTGGCCATACATCATCAGCCCTTTTTTTTCCAGCTCGGTAAAATGCTCCCAGTTCGCCCATTTGGGTACCAGCTGTGAATTGGAAAGAAGTACCCGGGGCGCATCCTTATGCGTTTTCAGCATAGCCACCGGTTTGCCGCTCTGGATCAATAATGTCTCATCATTTTCCAGTGCTTTCAGCGCCTTGATGATCAGGTCCAGGCTCTCAAAATTGCGGGCCGCTTTCCCCCGCCCGCCATAAACGATCAGGTCGTCGGGCCGCTCAGCCACTTCAGGATCCAGATTATTCAGCAGCATCCGCAACGCCGCTTCCTGGATCCAGCCCTTGCAGTTAAGGGTTGTGCCGGTTGGGGTTTTGTATTTCTTCGTATCGTATCGGGACGTAGTGACTTCCATAAACTGAAAATTGAGATCGGAAAATTTATTGCACAAAATAAAGGTCCGTTCGCTTCCAACCTATGTGGCCTTCATTATCTATGTTTCTATGTGTTAAACATTCGGGGCGCTGTGGCGGTCACGCGCAGTTCTACCACATAGGAACATAGGTACATAGATTCACATAGGTTCTTAATAAACAAGGTCCTCGTAGGCTCCTTGCAATTCATTATGCGAGTGATTATCGCCCGCTTTCTTCGCAGCCTCCATTCCTTTCTCATACCACTCAATAGCGAGTTCCCGCAATTCCATTTTCTCCAGCAGTTTTGCCAGGTGGTAGTAAGAACCCACATAATCGGGCGATTCGGCCAGTATCGTTTCAAATAGCTCCCGGGCTTTAGCGTCCTCCCCCAGTTTCAGATACTCCAGCGCCAGCGCATGACGAAGAAAATTATCCTTCGGGCTGGCCTGCAAAAACTCATTGATCCTGGCAATCCGGTCCATACGCAAAAATAGTCTATAGTCTCTAGTCTGTGGTCTGTAGTTAAGCAGAATAGCCACAAACCAATCACATGCCACAAATAACAACCACAGACCACAGACTACAAACCACAGACTAAAGCGTTTTCCCAAATCCTTCCTATATTTGCTGATGGTTGTTTATGCAACCAATTTAAATATCCCTTTATGAAGATCTTAGTTTGTATAAGCAAGACGCCGGATACCACTTCCAAAATTGCGTTTGTCAATGGCAACACCAAATTCGACGAAGCAGGTGTGCAGTGGATCATCAATCCCTATGATGAATGGTATGCGCTGGTGCGCGCCATTGAACTCAAGGAGAAGGACGCTTCCATTGTACTGCACCTGGTTACCGTGGGCGGCGCCGACTGTGATCCCATCATCCGCAAAGCGCTGGCGCTGGGTGGTGATGAAGCCATCCGGGTCAACGCCGATAATGCCGACAGTTTTTATATCGCTTCGCAGATCGCTGAAATAGCAAAGCAGGGAGGCTATGATCTGGTCCTTACAGGAAAGGAAACGATCGACTACAATGGTTCGGCCATTGGCGCCATGGTAGCGGAATTGCTGGATGCGCCTTATATTTCCCTCGCTACCAAATTCGACCTGGCCGGAAATACCGCCACTGTGGCCCGCGAAATTGAAGGCGGTGAAGAGATCGCAGAAGTACAGTTACCATTAGTAGTGAGTTGCCAGAAAGGCGTCGCCGAACAGCGCATCCCGAACATGCGCGGCATCATGGCAGCACGCACCAAACCGCTGAAAGTAGCAGAGCCTGCAGCTGTTGATGCACTCACCAGCATCGTCAGCTATGAATTGCCGCCACCGAAAGCAGGCGTAAAGCTGGTAAGTCCTGATAACGTAGCCGAGCTCGTTCGCCTTCTCCACGAAGAGGCCAAAGCGATCTGACCAATTTCAAAATCTAACATTCAAAATTCAAAATAATTATGGTTCTTGTATTTATAGATCAGACCGAAGGGCATATCAAGAAATCTTCTTTTGAAGTGCTCACCTACGGCGCCAAACTGGCCGCACAGCTGGGCACTACCGCAGAAGGCTTATTGCTTGGCACCGTTAACGACGAGCTGCCCGCGCTCGGAAAATATGGGATCAAAAAAGTACATCAGGTAAGCAGTGACACCCTGAACCACCTCGACGCGCAGGTATTTGCGAAAGTGATCGCTGAGGCAGTTACCAGTACGGGCGCCGATACGGTCGTGTTTTCGCATAACCAGACCGGCAAGGCGGTAGCCCCTAGAGTAGCTGCCAGACTGAAAGCAGGTATCGTTACGGGCGCCTCTGCTCTGCCCGATACTGCCAACGGTTTCGTGGTGCGCAAGACAGTATTTTCCGGTAAGGCTTTCGCCAATGTGAAGATCGATAGTCCAATCAAGATCATCTCGCTCAATCCCAACAGCTATCATACCGCCGCCGGCGAAGGAACTGCAGAAGTTGTGGCCCTGAACATCGCCGTAGACGCGCCGAAAGTGAAGATCACGGCCGTAAATAAAGTAAGCGGAGAAGTGCCGTTGACCGAAGCGGATATTGTAGTGAGCGGCGGCCGCGGTTTGAAAGGCCCCGAGAACTGGAATATCCTGCTCGATCTCGCAAAGGAACTGCATGCCGCTACTGCCTGCAGCCGCCCTGTTGCCGATGCACACTGGCGCCCGCATCATGAGCATGTGGGACAAACCGGCATCCAGATCGCCCCAAATCTTTATATCGCCATCGGTATTTCAGGCGCCATTCAGCACCTGGCCGGCGTAAACCGCAGCAAGACCATCGTGGTCATCAACAAAGACCCCGAATCCCCGTTCTTCAAAGCGGCGGACTACGGAATTGTAGGTGATGCATTTGAAGTAGTGCCGAAGCTGACGGAAGAGATCAGGAAAATGCGAGCAGGCGGGTAGAAGGAGAAGGTTTGGGGTTTGGCGTTTCGCGTTTGGCGTTTGGCGTTTCGCGCTGGCCTTCACGATTCACATCTCACGTCTCACGCCTCACGCCTCACGATCATCATTCAACATTCCTTGTTCCCTGTTCAATATTCACAACGCCCTGTAATCTTCGCGCACCGGGTTAAATACATCCAGCACTTTACAATCCGTTATTGCCAGCCCTGAATGTGGAACATTGGAGGGGATGACCACTACGGTGCCCGGACCGAAACGGATCGGCTTGCCTGCAAGTGTTAATTCAAACTCGCCTTCGAGCACCTGCATCACCTGTTCATGCACATGTGAATGTTCTTTCAGCGGCGCTCCTGCTTTAATATCCACGAATGAGCAGGTGATATTGTCAGTGTGTATGAAACGCGCCGCATAACCCGGAGCGATCTCTTTCGGTTCGATGCTGGAAAGTTCGATGGTAGGCATGGTGATTGTTTAGCGGAAGATAGAATTATTTTTTTACCGCAAAGGCGCTATGCCGCCATGGAGCGCTAAGATGCCCTCGCGTTCCATTGCGTCCTTGCGGTAAAAGATTGCAGTCGCGATCATAAAAAAGCCCCCGTAAGAAACGGGGGCTCCAAAACTCAACTAAAAATTATTTCGCAAAAAGATGGATCGCCAATTGCACATCTTTCGCCACATTGCCCACACCATAAGTAATACCAATCAAAGTGCGGTCGAGGTTAACGAATGACTGCGCGAACAGGCCCTGCGCACCCGCACCGCGTACCTGCGCCGCGATCTTCACCGGAAAGCTTACGCCTTTCAAAGTAAGATTACCGGAAATGTCGGCGGTTGCATCGCTGGTATAATTAACAGAACTGATCTCGTACACCGCTTCATTGAATTTCTCAACATCGAAGAAATCCGCTCTTTTCAGGTGCCCGGTAAGACCGTCACCGCCGCCCGGGTCGGTTACTTTCAGGTTGGCCAGGTCGATCACGAACTTTCCGCCGGTGATCTTCCCATCCTCAACATTCACCGTACCGCTTTTGATGGGGAAATAACCGGTATGGAAATCCGTTTTCTTCGCAGCCACCCAGTCGATCCGGCTTTTTTCAGCATTGACAGTAAGGGTAGTTGCCGGCTTCTTTGTTTTAATGGGCATGAAGGATGACATACCAAGGATCAGGGCTGCACCTGAAAGCATGAGGAGCGCTTTTTTCATATTTGATTTTTTGTTTATAAAATGTGTAGTCTGGTAAATTGGTGGACAAATATAGGATAATTAAAGTTCAAACAATAAAATCGGGAAAGCATGTGAATAACAGTTCACTTATCTTCGCGGAAAATTATCCCACTCATGAATTTGCATGAATACCAGGCTAAGGAACTGCTTAAAAAATACAATGTACTGGTGCAGGAAGGCATTGCGGTAGATACGGTGATGGCGGCTGAAGAAGCGTACCGTCAGCTGAAGACCCAGACCGGGAACAATTTTGCAGTGATCAAGGCCCAGATCCATGCGGGCGGACGGGGTAAAGGCAAGATCGCAGGCACCGAACAGCGCGGAGTTGCGGTGGGCAAGAGCCTCGAGGATGTGACCACCATCGCTAAAAATATCCTGGGCGGCACCCTGGTAACCATCCAGACCGGCGCCGCAGGCAAAAAAGTGAACAAAATATTGCTGGCGCAGGATGTCTACTATCCCGGCCCCAATCCCGTAAAAGAATTCTACCTCTCTATCCTGCTTGATCGCTCCAAAGGCATGAACGTGGTAATGTACAGCACCGAGGGCGGCATGGATATCGAAGAGGTAGCCCATAATACTCCCGATAAGATCTACAAGGAATGGGTGCATCCCGGCGGCGGGTTACAGGGTTTCCAGGCACGGAAGATCGCTTTCAACCTGGGCCTCAGCGGTGAAGCGTTCAAGAACTGCGTGAAGTTCGTGACCAATCTCTACAATGCCTATGTGGGGCTCGACTGCAGCATGCTCGAGATCAACCCGCTGTTCAAGACCAGCGATGAGAAGATCATTGCTGTGGATTGCAAAATGAACATTGACGATAATTCGCTGATGCGTCATCCCGATATCGCCACCCTGCGCGATGTTACCGAAGAGGATCCCACCGAAGTGGAAGCGGGACAATACAACCTCAATTTTGTAAAACTCGACGGTAATGTAGGCTGCATGGTGAACGGGGCCGGTCTGGCAATGGCTACCATGGACATGATCAAACTCAGCGGCGGCGAGCCCGCCAACTTCCTGGATGTAGGCGGTTCTGCCAATGCCCAGACCGTGGAAGCGGGTTTCCGGATCATCCTGAAAGACCCGAATGTAAAAGCCATCCTGATCAATATCTTCGGCGGCATCGTGCGCTGCGACCGTGTTGCGGCAGGTGTGATCGAAGCATTCAATAAACTCGGGAATATCAATATCCCCATCATCGTTCGCTTACAGGGTACCAATGCGGAGGAAGCGAAAAAACTCATCGACGAAAGCGGGCTGAAAGTGCAGTCGGCCATACTGCTTAGCGAGGCGGCGGACCTGGTGAAGAAAGCGGTGGCGTGAGGCGTGAGGCGTGAGGCGTGAGACGTGAATGGTGAATGGTGAATCAAATGTACTTAATGGAAGCCCCTGCAATGGCGGGGGCTTTTCTATTTCTCTCTGCGCAGACTCTGCCCCTCATGTTCTCTGCGGTGAAAAAAGCTTAACATGTGGTCAGGCTTAAAATCGTAGAGGAGTTTTACCGCAGAGAACATGAGGGGCGGAGGTTACGCGGAGTTTACAAGACGGACTTCGGTGATGGGATTGAAAGTGTAGTGCAATCCTGTCTTCAGTTCCACGCAATCGAAACGTTTTCGTCTGCGGGGGCCCTTGCGGAAAACTTTTCCGTCTTCCATTGCGAACAGCGCTCCTTCGGGAACATCATTCACGGGGATGAATCCTTCACGGCGTGAGACATCGTATTTGCGCAGCACCAGCAACAGGTCCGTTTCTCCGTTTGCGGTTGCTGCAGGATTCAATATCGATTTACGCAGGGCCCTTTCTATCTCGGCCGGAAAAACCTTGTGCTGCACGAAATCGACGAGCAGGATACTGTATTGGTTTTTCCATTCCCGGCCATGCGCATCTACCCTGTTCCTGAATTGCTCGAAAGTGAGCAAATGCGCCAGTTCGTGCAACAGGGTGATCAGGAATTCGTATTTATTGAGATTGCCATTGATACTGATGCGGTGATTGGCGCCCCAGCCTGCGTGCCGGTAATCGCCCAACACCGATCTGCGTTCCTTGGTGATGGTAAGATGGACTTTGTAGTGATGGAGATAATTCACCACATGCTCAAAGCTGCCCTCGGGCAAAAACTTCGCAAGCGCCTGCATCGGATGCTCCGAAACCGCCATCAGGCCTTGGGTTTCAGCTTTAAGGAAATGCGCACTTCCAGCCAGGTGTAGATCACATACAGGCCCATGCCTACAAACACCGCATTGATGCTGCGCTTCGCTCCTGCCGCCAGCAGGTAAATGATGACCGCGGCGGCCAGCATGAACAACTTGAGGAATGTACCGGCGATCACGCCGCGGATCACGGCATTTGGATTGGGGTTGGTGATGTTTTTATACTGGAAATACAGGTTGAGCATGGTTACTATGAACAGCAGGAGATTGGCGCTGATCACCACAATGCCATCGATGCCCTTGTTGTCCATCCTCGACCTGAAAATAATGAACAGCGCTGTTGTAATGATAAACAGGATCACCAGCGGACGGGTGAGGGTTCTGTAAGTCTGCGTCATGCTATTTTTTTGATGTATCCCTGATCGCCTTAACGATCATTCCGATGATCAGGAGTAAAGGTAATAACCAGATAAATACCGGGATGCCGAACCGCACCCATTTGTCTATCCACATACCGAGATAAACCGTCAGCAGCAAACCTGCCGCCAGTTGCGCCGCCAGTCCGGCATACTGCATCAGCAGCTTATTAGAATTTTTATCCGGGTTACGATCAATCATTCGAAGCCTCGGTCTTAGGAACGGGAGCCGGTATCGTATCGAGTTGCGAAGGGGTATTGCCCGACAAAACTTTTTTCACGCTTTCCAGGTATTGCTCCTTGTATTTCAGCGCAGTCTCCAGCGAATCGGTGCGGATCTTCAGCACCTGCAGCGCAGTGCGGCTTTCGCGGGTACCATAACCGGGGATATAATATTTCAGCGGAGAAAACGCGATCAGGGCAATGGTAAGACCTACCAGCAATACGAACACCGTACTCAGGCCGATATACACGGTAAGCCTCGACAACCGGAAAGTGACCACTTCCTCGTAGGTGTCGTCGTTCATCACCACCAGCCGGTAGTTGTTGCGCAGTCTGCGAAGCGTATTATTAAACTCCTGATTAGCCATTTGTTAAAACGGGCTAAAGGTACCTGTTCAAACGGGTTTTCCAACTCTCCCAATGGAAAATAACTGTATTTTTAGTCACTTTTATGTACCTGATGAGACCCCGACGATACAGGAGCGGAACGGTAACTGCCTGCAATGCTTTGTGTTTAATGCTGGTAGCCATTTCAGCCGCCGCACAGCCCCATCTTTCACTGGAGATCAAGAAGCCGCAGAAATACGAATCGCGGACCCTCCCCTCAGAAAAATCTACCGACACGAAATTCGGTCTTACCAAAAAACTGTACTCCAATACGGTCAGCCGTTTCAACTACTATTTCAACGCCAACCGCATCCTGAACGATGTGCTCGCCACTGCCAAAGAGCAGCACCGTGACGATTATACCAGGTTGTTATCCTTCTACAACTACGAGCTGGATACACTGTTCAAAGACAAGATGGATACCGTGATCTACAAAGCCACTGCGGGCATCGTACTGCATGATCTGCGCAGTGACTGGGTTGACAAGCTGTACCTGCTGATGGGCCGGGCCTATCTCTACCGCAAGGATTTCGATTCCGCTACCAATGTGTTCCAGTATATCAACTA
>Ga0213876_10000583_pt1 | contig 27186 bp, 25 predicted proteins | sample BarmaccomBMRX_R9_FD_160113 | JGI IMG/M metagenome (GOLD analysis project Ga0213876, IMG submission 160113) | Root-associated microbial communities from Barbacenia macrantha in rupestrian grasslands, the National Park of Serra do Cipo, Brazil - RX_R9 | ecosystem: Host-associated > Plants > Roots... | reverse complement strand
GAGCCGCCCTGGAGGAAGCCGACCTGCGAACCGTCGGGCGCCGCCGCGAAGCCCCAGGCGCTGCCGTTGGCGGCGACGCCGGAATAGCCGGTGAAGCGCGCCCCCGCCGCGCTCGGATCATATTGGAAGCCGCCGTCCTGCCACGGCAGCTCGAACGAGCCGTCGGCCACCGTCGGCGTGGCACCGCCGCCGCCCCCGCCGCCGGATCCGCCGCCGCCGCCTCCCCCAGCGCCCGCGCTGCCGGCCCCGGTGACGACATAGCTCTGGCGGTTGCCGGCGGGGTCGTAGCCGATGCCGGTGGTGGCGCCCGTGCTGCTCGCCGTCCCGACCAGCCGGCCGAGCGCGTCATAGCGATAGGTCCGGGTCTCGCTCGCCGGCGCCGCGGCACCGGGCGCGCACAAGATCGTCGCCAGGACCAGCCTGGCCGCCACGCTTCGCCTTCGCATCGAAAGCCCCTTTTCGAATGCGGAGGGCCAGACACATCATGCCGACTCGGCGGCAGTCAACAATTTTTCTGCTCGGCTTTGCGGAAACCGGCGAGTCGGCTCTCGCTGCCGATCTCGTCTTGGCGCTGTCTTTCGCCTCGCCACGATCGCGGTGCCGCCGCGGGCGGAGCCGCCCGGCTCTCAGACCCCGCCGAGGCGGCCGAACGTGGCTTCGAAGCCGTCGCGGTCGCCGCGGGCGAGATAGTCGGCCTGCTCGACGAGCCGATCGCGCGCGATCCGCCCCTTGAACGGCCCCATCCGCTCGTCGAGGAAAGCGACTTCGTTCTCGCCGAGGCCGGCGAGCTGGGCGAAGCGGGTGATGCCGCAGGCGTTGAGCTGGGCGGCGAGCTTGGGGCCGACCCCCTTCATCGTCTGGAGGTCGTCCGGCGGCCCGCCCGCGGCGGGGATCGCCGGATGGGCATCGACGCCGAGGAACTCGCCGGCGACGTCGCGGGCGGCGGCCGAATATTCGTCGGGGACGCTGTTCCCCTCCGGCCCGTCGCGCGGCGCGGCGCGGGGTGCCGCCGGCGCGGCGGAGGCGGCGCGGTCCGGCTCCGCCGCGCGCGCGCCGCGGCCGCGGAAGGCCCAGAAGGCGACGACGATCGCCACCAGCACGGCGATGAGGATGGGAACGAGGTTGTTCTGCAGGAGAGCGGTCATGCGTGCGCGTGTCCCTAATAATCGAGGAAGGATTGCCGCTTGCGGCGGCCGAAGAGAAGGGCGCCGAGGCCGAAGCCGAGCGCGTAGGCGAGAATGAGCTGGATCTCCGTCTCGGCGAGGAGCGGGAGCGCCCAGCCGCCGCGGCGCGGCTCGTCGGCCCAGCGCACGCCGCCGATGCCGTCGATCAGGCCGACGCGGCCCGCGAGGCCGGGCTCGTCCTTCATGCCGTGGCGCTGGAAATCGTCGGCGGGCCCGGCAAGGGTGGCGTTGCGCGACAGCGGATCGCGCCCGAGCCGGACCCGGACGGCGGGCACCTCCGCATAAGCGACGACGTCCTTCGCCTCCGCCTCGAGCGCATCGACGAAGGCGGCGCCGCGGCCCATCGGGCCGTGCCACACCCAACCCATCAGCAGGACGGCCGCGAGGCCGATCAGGATTTTCGCCGTCCGCGACATCGCCTCCGCTTCTATGGCGAAAAGCGGTTCTGTCCAGCGTCCGCCCGCGCAATCTCCCGCCAGCCGATGTCGCGGCGGCAGAAGCCGCCCGGGAAGTCGAGACGGTCGACGGCGGCGTAGGCGCGCGCGCGCGCCTCCCCCACGTCGGCGGCGCGTGCCGTCACGTTGAGCACGCGGCCGCCGCTCGCGACGAGCCGCCCGCCCTCGTCCCGGGTGCCGGCCTGGAACACCTTCGCACCCTCCGCTTCGGCGTCGGCGATGCCGGCGACGGCGCCGCCTTTGTCGGCTTCTCCGGGATAGCCGTTCGCCGCCATCACCACCGTCAGCGCGGCGGCGTCGCTGAAGCGCGGCGGCTCGGCTTCGGCAAGGCGGCCGGCCGCGGTGGCGAGCATCAGCGCCAGCAGATCGCTCTCGAGCCGCATCATCAGCACCTGGCACTCCGGATCGCCGAAGCGGACGTTGTACTCGATCAGCTTCGGCCCCTGCGCGGTCAGCATCAGTCCGGCATAGAGGATTCCCGCATAAGGCGCGCCCCGCTCCGCCTGCGCGCGCACCGTCGGTTCGACGATGTCGCGCATCACCCGCTCTGCGATCGCGGGCGTGACGATCGAGGCCGGGCTGTAGGCGCCCATGCCGCCCGTATTGGGGCCGGTATCGCCGTCGCCGACCCGTTTGTGATCCTGGGCCGTGCCGAAGGGCAGGATGGTCGTGCCGTCGGTGAGCGCGAAGAAGCTCGCCTCCTCGCCCTCGAGGAACTCCTCGATCACGACCGCCGCGCCCGCGCCCGCGAAGCCGCCGCCGCCGAACATCTCCCCGAGCGCCGCCTCCGCCTCTGCCGCGGTCGTCGCGACGATCACCCCCTTGCCCGCAGCGAGCCCGTCGGCCTTGATCACTACCGGCAGGGCAAAATCCTCGAGCGACGCCTCGGCCGCCAGCCGGTCGGAGGCGCGGCAGTAGCGGGCGGTGGGGATGCCGTAGCGCGCGCAGAGATCCTTGGTGTAGCCCTTCGACCCTTCCAGCTGCGCCGCCGCCTTGCCCGGTCCGAACACGGCGAAGCCCGTCGCGCGCAGATTGTCGGCGAGGCCGTCGACCAGCGGCGCCTCGGGGCCGATGACGACGAGGTCGACGGCGTGGCGGCGGCAGAAATCGACGACGGCACGGTGGTCGGCGGGGTCGAGGGGCACTATCTCGGCATGCTCGGCGATGCCGGGATTCCCCGGCGCGGCGAACAGCCTGGCCAGCCGCGGCGATTGCGCCAGCTTCCAGGCGAGCGCATGCTCGCGGCCGCCCGAGCCCAGCAGCAGGACATTCATGGACGACGCCCCTACGACCGACAGCCCGCTCCTGGCAACCGACGCGCCCGGCGACAATGCCGCCGCCTTCTCGGTCTCCGAGCTGGCGATGCGGCTCAAGCGCACCGTCGAGGACGCGTTCGGCTATGTCCGCGTCCGCGGTGAGATTTCGGGCTGGAAGCGCGCCGCCTCCGGCCATTGCTACCTCTGCCTGAAGGATGACAAGGCGGTGCTCGACGGCGTGCTGTGGAAGGCCACCGCCGCCGCCTTGCCGTTCCGGCCCGAAGACGGCGTCGAGGTCGTGGCGACCGGCAAGCTCACCACCTATCCCGGACGCTCGCGCTACCAGATCGTCATCGAGCGGCTCGAACTGGCCGGCCAGGGCGCGCTGATGGCGCTGCTCGACAAGCGCCGCCGCACCCTCGCCGCCGAGGGCCTGTTCGACGAGGGCCGCAAGAAGAAGCTGCCCTTCCACCCGCGCGTCATCGGCGTCGTCACTTCGCCGACCGGCGCGGTGATCCGCGACATCCTCCACCGCCTCGCCGACCGCTGTCCGACCCACGTCGTCGTCTGGCCGGTCAAGGTGCAGGGGGAGGGCGCGGCCGCGGAGGTGGCGGCGGCCGTGCGCGGCTTCGACGCGCTGCCGGCGGACGGGCCGGTGGCGCGGCCGGAGCTGGTCATCGTCGCCCGCGGCGGCGGTTCGATCGAGGACCTCTGGGCGTTCAACGAGGAGGAGGTGGTCCGCGCCGTCGCTGCCTGCGCGATCCCGATCATCTCGGCCGTCGGACACGAGACCGACACCTCGCTGTGCGACTTCGCCGCGGACGTCAGGGCTCCGACGCCGACCGCCGCCGCCGAGATGGCCGTGCCGGTGCGCGGCGACCTTCTCGGCAACCTGCGCGAGCTGGGCTTCCGGATCGAACGCTGCGCGCGCCGCGCCGTCGAGCGCAGCGCCGAGCAGCTCGAGGCGAGCCTCCGCCGCTGGCCGGCGCGCGACGCCCTGCTGGCACCGCAGCGGCAGAAGCTGGACGAGCTCGGCGACCGGCTGCCGCGCGCCCTGCGGGCCGAGCTCGGCCACGCCCGCGCCGCCCTCGCGCAGACCGCCGGCGCCTTGCGCCCCGGTTTGCTCGACGGCGCCTATCGCCGCGCCCGCGAGCGGCTCGACGGCCTCTGGCGCGTGGCCCAGCTCGCCCACCCGAACAAGCCGCTGGAGCGCGGCTATGCGCGGGTGGAGGACCGGAACGGCAAGACCCTGATGTCGGCGGCCGCGGCGCGCGCGGCGGGGCGGCTGAAGCTGATCTTCGCCGACGGCGGCGTGAATGCAACCGCTGACGGCGGTTCGGGCGTTGAGCGGCCGCGCCGCGCCGCTTATCTGAAGCCGACGGCGGAGCAGCCCAAGCTGCTGTGAGAAGGACGGGAATGGCGATGCTGATGTCGAACCGGGGCCGCGAAGCGAGAGTCCACTACATGGCCGGCACGTTCCGCGTGCTCAGCCCGGGCGATTATGTCACCTGCGCCGCCACCGGCCGGTCGATCCCGCTCGACGAGCTCAAATATTGGAGCGTCGCGCGCCAGGAAGCCTATGCGACTCCCGAAGCGTCGGTGGAGGCGGTGAGGGGGAAGTGAAGCCCTTCCCCGTTCCGGGGAGGAGCTTACAGCTGGCGCCGCGCGCGAAGGCCCGGTTCGTTGCCGATCCGCATCATGTAGCTGCCGAGCGCCGCCTTCACGACCTTGACCTTGGTGCCCTTGCGGGGCGTGATGGCGATCGTGTTGTGGTCGGTCTGCACCCAGGTGCTGCCGTCCTCGAGACGGACGACCCACTGGCCGTTCTCGTTGGTGTAGGCGTTGACGACGGTGCTTTCGATCGACCGCACCTCCTCGGCGTCGTCGTCGCCTCCGCCGAAGATCTTGAGGCGCGGGATTTCGAGGCCGAAGAGGGTGCGGCGGGTCTCGCGCATCTGCTTCTTGTCGACGACGACCAGCTCGTGGCGGTCGCTCGCCTGCTGGAGCGCGGCGGTGGCGGCGTCGAAACATTGCAGCCGCGCTCTGTCGTCGGCGATGCCGCGGCACTTGATCAGCGCCTCGAACGATTCCGGCCGCTCGACCGGCTGCGGCTTCTTCGCCGTCCCCGCCGAAGCCGCCGCGAGCAGCGCCGCTCCGACCGCCAGTGCACCGATCGTCCTCACCATGTCAGCAATCCCCTCGTTCGCGGCGATATTGCGGCAGCGGCGGGCGCGGCGCAACGGCTTCGTCAGCCGCAGGGTCCGTAGCCGTGCCGCTCCGCCCAGGGGCAGAGGATGGGCAGCACGTCGCGCAGCTGGGCGCGGTAGCGTTCCCAGCGGCCCGCGGCGCGGGCGTAGAGCGGCTGGGTGACCTGCCCGTAGCTCGGCGTCACGATGGTGCCCCGGGCGGCGGCGGTGCGGCGATGGTCCAGCAGCCGTTCGTCCCAGTCCAGGCCGAGGAACCCGATGAGCGCGCGCATCTCCGTCTCCGGCTGCGCGATGAGCGCCTCGTAGCGCAGCGTGTGAACCGCGAGCGGCAGGCCGGCGCGGCATTTTTCCCAGAAGGCGAAGACCAGGTCGTAGAGTGCCGCCGCGTCGTCGAGGGCGAGGAAATTCGCCATTGCGTCGTTCGGCTCGAAGGCCTGCATGAAGCCGCTCAGGACGGCGTCGCACGGATGACGCAGCGACAGGACGATCCGCGCATCGGGAAACAGCCGATGGATGAGCGGCGCGCCGAGGATGTTGAGCGGCAGCTTGTCGACCACCGTCTTCGCCCCGGCCTCCGGCGCGACCGCGTCCAGGGCGGCGAAGTAGACGGCGCGCAGCCGCTCGATCTCGGCGTCGTCGAGCCCCGGCAGCCTGGCGAAATCGCCCAGCGCATCCTGGGCGCGCTGCAGCACCGGCTCCTCCTCCAGCACGTGGACGTGGGGGTGTCCCATCAGGAAGGTGTCGAGCAGCGTCGTGCCGGAGCGGGGGAAGCCGACGAGGAAGACCGGCGCCGGGCGCGGACCCGGCGGCGGGCCCGGGCGCCAGCGGGCGAACCAGTCCGGGGAGGCGGTCTCCTGCATCGCCGCGATGCGCGCGCGGTAGCCGGCGGCGTCCGACACCCGCGCGGCGGGGGTGGCGGCGGAGGCGCGGTTCATCTCGGCGAAGGCGGCGAAGGCGTCGTCGGCGCGGCCGAGCGCATCGGCGAGCCGGCCGATCAGCGCCGCCCGCCGCTCCGGCTCCAGCCCCGCGGGCGCGGCGCGGGCGGCCTCCAGCGCCTCCTCGAGCCGCCCCTCGCCACGCAGCACCAGCGCGCGCAGGTAGCCGAGCCCGTCGAGAGGCGCCCCGGCGGCTGCGGCCTCCGCGAGCAGCGGCGGCAGCGCGTCCATCCGGCCGCTCCGCTCGAAGATGATGCCGAGTTCCAGCCACCCGGCGGCGTCGTCCGGCCGCAGCCGCAGGCCGGACCGGTAGGCCGCTTCCGCGCCGGGTTCGTCGCGCACCCGCCACCGGACCCGGCCGACCTCGATCCAGGCCGCCGGGTCGTCCGGCGCGAGCTGCGCCGCCCGCTCCAGCACCGGCAGCGCCTCGTCCGCCCGGCCGGCATGGCGCAGCATCCCCCCGAGCATGAGCGCGGCGGCCGCGTTCCCCGGCTCCAGCCGTACCGCCGCCTCAGCCGCGGCGATCGCCTCCGCGTCGCGGTCCAGCGCGGCGAGCGCCGTGGCAAGGTTGGTCTGGGCCGCCGTCGCCCGCGGCTGCAGCGCCACCGCCCGACCCAGCGCGTCCGCCGCGCCGGCCAGGTCGCCGAGCGCGCGCCGCGCATTGCCGAGGTTGTTCCAAATCTCCCAGTCGCGCGGATCGGCCGTGAGCACCCGCGCATAGGCCGCCGCCGCGCCCTCCGCATCGCCGGCCTCCTGGAGCAGGTAGCCGCGCAGCCGCTGCAGCTCCGCCGGCGCGTCCGGCGGGCACAGCGCCAGCGCGCCGGCGCGGTCGCCGAGCATCGCCCGCGCATTGGCGAGGTCGGGGCGCAGCCGCGGCAGGTCCGGAGCCAAGGCGAAGGCGCGATCGAGATGGACGGCACCCGCGGCGATCTCCCCGGTCCGGCAGCAGGCGACGCCGACCAGCTGCAGCAGCGCCGCATTGCCCGGTTCGGCGACGAGCGCCGCTTCGCCCGCGGTCCGCGCGCCGGCGAGGTCGCCGCGCCGCAGCCGCTCCGCCACGAGCGCCGCCGCCCCGCCGGAGGCGGCCGGCGCGCCGCTCACGGTTTCTCGCCCCAATGCCGGTAGAGCTTCTGCTGGACGAGTTGCAGCAAGGTGAAATTCTCGTGGCTCATGGTGAGTCCCTCGAGCGCGGCGATCTCGTTCAGCTCGTAGAGCAGCTGGCGCTGGAACGTGTCCTTGATGCGACTCTGGATGAAGGTGATCGCGACGAGCCGCTCCCCTTTCGTCACCGGCTCGACCTCGTGGACGGTGTCCGAGGGATAGACGATCGCCGTCCCCGGCGCGCAGCGGAAGCGCATCTCGCGCGTCCCGAGCGTGATGCGGAGCGCCCCGCCTTCGTAGGCGTCGGGATCGTTGAGGAAGACGGTGCAGCTGAGGTCCGAGCGCAGCACGCCGTTGGGAAGCTGGATATAGGCGGCGTCGGCGTGGCCGCCGTAGCGCATGCCGGGCTCGTAGCGGGTGAGCATCGGCGGCGCGATGCTGGCGGGGAAGGCGAAGTCGCGGAATTCCTCGCTCGCCATGAGCGCGCGCAGCACGATCTCGGCGGAGCGCTGGTAGGCCGCGGGATCGTGGAGCTGGAGGTTCTGCTTGGCCTGGTTGTGGGGGTTGGTGATCCGCCCGTCGACGAACGGGGCGGAGGCGGCGATCCGCCGCAGCTCGGCGACGCCCGCTCCGTCGAGGATTTCGATTTCCTTGAACATGACCGCCTTCAGCTCCGCTCCAGCACCGCCGCCATCGCCGGCCAGCGCTGCCCCATCGCGGCGAGGTCGGCAAGCGCCGCATCGATGTCGCGGCCGAAGCGCCGCCGGGCGTCCGCCAGCACCTCGCTGCGGAGCGCCGGACTATATTCATATTCGAGAGCCTTGGAATAGCGCCGCATGAGCGGCCCCGAGCACAGCGCCTCGGCGTCCCGGAGCTCCAGGGAATGGTCGAGGAAGGCGCCGGCACGGACGAGGGTCTCGGCCGGCCGCGCGAGGAAGCGGTCGAAGTCGATCCACAGCACCCGCTCCTCGCCGAGCGCGGCGCCGGCGCGGGCGAGCGAGGTCGTCTCGCACGCCCAGCCGACCGCCGCCTTCTGCGCCTCGCTCAGGCGGTCCGGATCGAGGGCGAGGCCGGGGCAGCGCCGGGCCAGCCGCCGCAGGCGCGACGGCGTCAGCAGCGCCAGCTCCCGCCGCGAGGCGTCGCCGCCGAGGATCGTCTCGATATAGGCGCGCGGCGTCACGGTGAGGAACAGCGCCCGCGATCCGCCCGGGAGCAGCCGGTCGGCGATCTCGCTGGTGAAGCTGGTCGCCTTGATCAGCGCGCGCTGCTCCGGCCGGAAGGTGCGCGAGAGCAGGGCCGTCAGGGTATCGAGCCGGGACGCCTCGCCGCTGCCCCACCGGCCGTCCCGGAGCGCCTCGGCGAAGGCGCGCAGGATCAGCGGTTCGCGCAGCGCCAGCACGTCCGGCCGCTCGCCGAGGAGGCGCGACAGCAAGGTCGAGCCGACATGGCCGATGTGGAAGATATATTGGGCGTCCCGGCGGGCACCGGCCGGGAGGGTCGCGGCGTCCCGCCATGCCGTCGTCCGCCGCGGCGCCGCCGGGGTCAGCGCCCGCTGGTCGAGGAAGCTCGCCGCGCGCAGCGCCTCCGCCTCGATCCGCACCCATGTCAGCGCGTCCGCCTCGAGATCGAGGAAAAAGGGGAACCAGGTCGGATCGGCCGTGAAGCCGGGCGGCGGGGCGGACGGCGGCGACGCGGCGATCATGCCGGCCAGTCTAGGCGGTGCGGTGGCGGCCGGCCAGCCGTGCCCGGCCTCATTAAGCGACCGGGCCCGAGTCATCGTTAGTTTAGATCGGGTAACCGTTGTAAATAGGCCACACAGGGCTCCCTTTCTCTCGGGGCTCCCTCGGCGGCGATTGCTTCGGAATCGTTACAACCTGTAGATGGACGATGGCTCACCGGCTTCACCGTCGGTGCAATAGGGATGACGAAAGTTACGCGGCCCGAGCCGCAAAAAGGGGACGGACATGAACAAGACCCGTATTTTGAACACCCTGCTCGCGACCACCTTTATCGGCGGCGCGATCGGCATCGCGACCCCTGCCTATGCGCAGACGACGCCGCCGGCCGACCAGCCGCGCACCGGCGACCAGACCCAGCCGCAGGCCGGCCCGGCCGAGGGCTCGCCCAGCACGACCCCGGCCAACGGCCAGGGCGATGAGAATGGCGCGATCGTCGTCACCGGCACCCGCATCCCGCAGCCGAACCTCACCTCGGCCAGCCCGATCACCGTCGTCAACAATGCCGAAGTGAAGCTGCAGGGCACCGCCCGCACCGAGGACATCATCAACTCGCTGCCGCAGTCGTTCGCGGCCCAGGGTTCGAACATCTCGAACGGCGCCACCGGCACCGCCACCGTCGACCTGCGCGGCCTCGGCTCGCGGCGCACCCTCGTCCTCGTCAACGGCCGCCGCCTGATGCCGGGCGATCCGCGCTCGCCGGTTCCCGACATCAACTTCATCCCGGCTCTCGCCGTCGACCGCATCGACGTGCTGACCGGCGGCGCCTCCTCGGTCTACGGCGCGGACGCCGTCGCCGGCGTCGTCAACTTCGTCATGGACACGAAGTTCGAGGGCGTCCGCATGGACGCGCAGTACAGCTTCTTCGACCATGTGAATAACGACAATGTCGGCGGCTATCAGGCGGCGAACGCGGCGCGCGGTTTCGTGCCGCCGATCGGCCACACCGCGGACGGCGGCACGGTCGATGCGAGCCTGGTGATGGGCGCCGGCTTCGACGACGGCCACGGTCACATCACCGCTTACGCCACCTATCGCCGTCAGCATTCGGTGCTGCAGCGCGACCGCGACTATTCCTTCTGCTCGCTGTCGGACCGCAGCCCGGCCCAGGCGCAGACGCTCGGCCGCAATTTCAACTGCGGCGGCTCGGGCACGTCCGCCAACGGCACCTTCCTGACCAACGTCGGCACGTTCCAGGTGGGCGCCGGCCGCGTCTTCATCCCGAACAACACGCCGTTCAACTTCGGCCCGTACAACTACTTCCAGCGCCCCGACGAGCGCTACACGTTCGGCGCCTTCGCCGACTACGAGATCAGCAGCGCGCTGCATCCGTACATGGAAGCGATGTTCATGGACGACCGCTCGGTCGCCCAGATCGCGCCGTCGGGCGATTTCTTCAACACGACCGACATCAACTGCGACAACCCGCTCCTCTCGGCGCAGCAGCGGTCCATCGTCTGCTCGCCGGCGAACCTCGTCGGCGCCAATCCGGTCAAGGGCGTGCCGACGTCGCCGCCCACCGTCTTCACCGACCAGAACGGCAATCCCTATTTCCGCGGCGTGCTCTATCCGGGCCGGCGTAACGTGGAAGGCGGCGGCCGCCGCGACGACCTGCAGCACACCGACTATCGCATCGTCGCCGGCATGCGCGGCGACCTCGGCGGCGGCTTCAGCTACGACGCTTCCTATCAGTACGGCCGGGTGGTCTTCGCCCAGACCTACTTCAACGACTTCTCGGTCACGCGCCTCAACCGCGCGCTCGACGTCGTCACGGGGGCCAACGGCCAGCCGGTCTGCCGCTCGGTGCTCACCGGCGCCGACCCGAACTGCGTCCCCTACGACATCTTCGCCCCAGGCGGCGTGACGGCGGCGGCGCTCAACTACCTCCAGACCCCCGGCTTCTCGCGCGGCAACACGCAGGAGACGGTGGCGACCGCGTCGATCACCGCGCAGCTCGGCGAATATGGTCTCCAGAGCCCCTGGGCGAACCACGGCCTGGCGATCAACGTCGGCGGCGAGTATCGCAAGGAGAAGCTGGAATTCTCGACCGACCAGGCCTTCTCGACCGGCGACCTCGCCGGCCAGGGCGGCGCCACGATCGGCGTCAACGGCCAGTATCACGTCAAGGAGGCCTTCACCGAGGTCCAGCTGCCGCTGGTCGAGGACCGGCCCTTCTTCCAGCTGCTCGAGGTCCGCGGCGGCTACCGCTATTCCAAGTATCAGGTCGCGGCGAACAAATTCTCGACCGACACGTGGAAGATCGAGGGCGAGTGGGCGCCGATACGGGACGTCAAGTTCCGGGCCAGCGTCAACCGCGCCGTCCGCGCGCCGAACATCGTCGAGCTCTTCTCGGCGCAGTCGGTGGCGCTCGACGGTTCGACCGATCCGTGCTCCGGTCCCGCCGTCAACGGCCGGGTCAACGGCTCGCAGAACGGTCCGACCCCGACCGACGTCTCGTACACCGCCGCGCAGTGCGCCCTCACCGGCGTCACGGCGGCCCAGTTCGGCAACGTCCGCAACAACGTCGCCAACCAGTATAACGGCCTCCAGGGCGGCAACCCGAACCTGACGCCGGAGAAGGCGGACTCGTTCACCGCGGGCATCGTCCTGCAGCCGCGCTGGCTGCCGCGCTTCGCCCTGTCGGTCGATTACTTCAACATCCGGGTGAAGAACTCGATCGGCGCGATCGGCGCGGACACGATCCTCAAGCTCTGCCTCCAGACCGGCGATCCCTTCTATTGCGGGAAGATCCATCGCGGCAACGGCGGCACGCTCTACCTGTCGCCGCAGGGCTATGTGGAAGACGTCAACGTCAACGCCGGCGGCCTCTCGACCCGCGGCGTCGACGTGAACATGTCCTACACGCAGCCGCTGCCCTCGAACTGGGGCAGCCTCGCCATCAGCATGGTCGGCACCTATCTCAGCAGCCTGACGTCGAGCCCGGATCCGACGCGCAGCTTCAACTGCGCCGGCTTCTTCGGTTCGTCGTGCGGCACGCCGGCGCCGAAGTGGCGGCACAAGCTCCGGCTGACCTACACGGCGCCGGGCGGCATCGGCCTCTCGGGCCAGTGGCGTCACTTCTCGGCCGTGCGGAACGACGCGATCTCGCCGGACATCGACCTCAACCCGACGGGCGCCACGGCCGTGTTCGCCGGCAGCGACCGCATCAAGGCGCAGAATTACTTCGACCTGGTGCTGACCGCCCGCATCGGCGATCACTATCAGTTCCGCCTCGGCGCCAACAACATCATGGACAAGATCCCGCCCGTGCTCGTCACGCCCGCGCCCTTCGGCAACGGCAACACCTATCCGCAGGTGTACGACTCGCTCGGCCGCTACATCTTCGCGGGTGTCACGCTCGACTTCTAAGCCGGGCGACCGATCCAAACTTCAGGCGGGTCCCTTCGGGGGCCCGCCTTTTTTTCTGGGTTCGGGGGGGCGCTTCGGCCCGGTCGACCTTCAATTGCGTCCGGAGCGAACGCGTCGCGCCAGGCTTCGCGTCTCAGCCCCGCAGGTCGTCCACATAGGGCGCGAGCTGCCGCGCATAATGCCGCCAGCGTCCGGAGGCGCGGGCGTAGAGCGGCTGGTGGACCTGGCCGGCGCTTGCCGTCCGCACCGCCCGCGCCGTTCCGCCATAATCGAGCGCGGCCGCGTCGTGAGGGATGCCGGCGAAGCGGAACAGAGCCTCGATCGCCGGCCGCGGCGCCGCCACCAGGGCGTCATAGTCGAGGCGGTGGATGTCCTGCGGCCACAGCGTCTCCCAGTGCGCCATCAGCCGTCGATACTGACGCTGCCAGTGGGCGATGTCGGCGAGGTCCGTCGCATAGGCCATCGCCGGATCGAGGTGGAGGAAGAACTGCGACACCGCCGTGTCGGCCGGATCGCGCACGGTGTGGATGATCCGCGCCTCCGGAAACAGGCGCTTGATGAAGCCCAGATGGAGGAAATTGTCCGGCCGCTTGTCGGTGTGGAACGCGGCCTGGCCGCGCATCGCATCGAGCCGCGCGAGATAGTCGGCCCGCAGGCCTGCCGCCGCCTCGTCCGAAAGCGCGGCGAGGGCTTCCGGATAGCCGGGAATCGCCGCCGCCAGCTCGGCAACGATGTCGAGTTCGCCGCCCGTCGCCACGCCCTCCCCCTGCGCGAGGATCTGCTCGGCGAGGGTCGAGCCGGATCGGAACAGGCCGAGGATGAAAAGCGGCGCTTTCCCTTCCGGCGCGCGGGCGGGCGGGGTCGCCGCCGGGGAGGCGGCGATGATGCGGTCCACGAGCGCCTCGTGCGCGGCGCGGTCATAGCCGCTGCGCGACGCCCGCCGCTGCGCCGCATTGGCGGCCGTCGCGGCCGCGAAGGCGTCGTCCCAGGCGCCGCCGCGGTCGAGCGCGCCGGCGAGCGCGAAGCCGATCTCCGCGCGCTCCGCATCGCTCGTCTCGGGTCGCGCCAGCCGCGACCGCGCTTCCGCCGCCAGGGCCTCGCCGGGGCCCGCGAGCGCGGCGAGCCCGAGCAGCCGGGCCAGCGGGGTCGCGGCGGACGGGTCGAGCGCATGCGCCCGCGCGTAGAGGTCGGCCGCCGCCTGCGCCTCGCCGCGATCCTCGTGCAGATTGCCGAGGTTGAGGAGCGCCGGAACGTAAGCCGGGGCGAGGGCGAGGGCATCCCGCAACGCGCTCTCGGCAAGGTCGGCCCGGCCGAGATCGTCGGCGAAGATCACCGCCCGGTTCAGATGCACCTCCTCGGGCCCCCGAATACCGAGCCACAGCGCCCGGTCATAAGCGGCGAGGGCGTCGTCGAAGCGCCCCACCCGGCGCAGCAGCAGGGCCAGATTGTACCAGCTGTTCGGCATCGCCGGCCGCAGCCGCAGTGCTGCCTCATAGGCATCGATCGCCGACGCGAGTCGGCCGGCGTCGCGGTGCCCGGCGGCCGCGCGCAGCAGCATGTCGGGCGTGACGGCGGCTTCGCTCACCCGCGGAGGGCTAACCGAGCGGTCCCGCGCTGTCGAGGCGGGGCGGCTTTGCAAGCGGCGGCGAACGCGGCACAACGCGTCGATGAGCGCTGCCCTCTCACCCGCCGAAGCCCAGGCCGACGCCGCCGCCGCGGCCGGTCGACTTGCCGAGGCGCGGCGGCTGCTCGAGGCCGCCGCCGCGGAGACGCCGGAGCGCGCGCAGGTCTGGCTGAAGCTCGCCGCCATGTGCCGGGCGAGCGGCGACCTCGGGGCAGGCCTTGCCGCCGTGTCGCGCGCGCTCGCGCTCGATCCCCTGGATTTCTCGGCCCTTCTCTCCAAGGCCGCGATGCTCGAGCGGATGGGGCGGAGCGGGGAGGCCGGGCAAGCCTACGGGCACGCCCTCGCGCAGCGGCCGCCGGCGGACCGGACACCGCCGGCCTTGGCGTCGGCGATCGTCCATGCCGAGGCCGCCTATCGCCGCCATCAGGAGCAGAGCGTCGCCCTCCTGCGCGCGGCCGTCCCGGACGACGCCGCGCTGGGGGACGACGAGCGGCGGCGGGTCGATCGCTTCTGCACCAACTTCGCGCGACTCACCAAGGCCTATGCGCAGGAGCCCAGCCACTTTCACTATCCCGGGCTGCCGCCGATCGAGTTTCACGAGCGGGCGCATTTCCCCTGGCTGGAGGCGCTGGAGGCGGGCACGGCCGACGTGAAGGCGGAGCTCGAGGCGCTGCTTGCCTCGGAGGCGGCCGAGCTGGTCCCCTATGTCCAATATCCCGACGACGTGCCGGTGGCGCAATGGCGCGGGCTCAACTGGTCGCGGGACTGGACGGCGATCCACCTCCTCCAGAACGGCCGCCGCGTCGAGCGCAATGCGCGCCATTGCCCCCGCACCCTCGCCCTGCTCGCCGCCGTGCCGCAGCCCGACGTTCCCGGCCGCTGCCCCAATGCGATGTTCTCGCTGCTCGCGCCGCGCACCCGCATCCCGCCGCATACCGGCGTCGCCAACACCCGGCTCGTCTGCCACCTCCCGCTCATCGTTCCCCCCGGCTGCGGCTTCCGCGTCGGCGCGGAGACGCGCGCATGGGTCCCCGGCGAGGCCTTCGTGTTCGACGACACGCTCGAGCATGAGGCATGGAACGACAGCACCTCCCTCCGCGTGGTGCTGATCTTCGACCTGTGGCCGTGGGCGCTCAGCCCGGCGGAACGGACGGCGGTGGCCGCGGTGATGGCGCAAAGCGACGCCCCCACCGCCGAGAGCCTCTGAGGCGGGCGGTGGACGCCGAGGCACGGCGGCGGGCGGCGGCGGCGCTGCGGGCGGCGCGCCCCGAGGACGCGGCGGCGACGTTCAATGCCGGCATCGACGCGCTCGGCGCCGGCCTCGAGGACGAAGCGCTGCCTCGCGTCGAGGCGGCGATCCGCCTTCATCCCCAGGATGCGCGCCTGTGGCAGATCGCCGGCCTGCTGCACCGCCAGATCGAGGATCTCGCCCCCGCGGTGGCGGCGTTCGGTCGCGCCGCCGCTCTCGCCCCGGCGGACGCCCGCATCGCCCACAGCCTCGCCCGCGTCCACCTCGAGGCCGGTCTGCCGGCCGTGGATCTGTTCCGGGCCGCGTGGCGGCTCGCGCCCAACGACGGCGACCTCATCCTCGGGCTGCTCGCCGCGATCCGTGCCGAATCGGGCATCGCGGCCTCGCTCGAGGCGCTGGAGCGTGTTCTCGCCCAACATCCGCTCTGGATCCCCGGCCACGATCTCTTCGCGCGGCTGCGTTGGGAGATGGGCGACCGCGACGGCTTCACCGCCTCGCTGGAACGGGTCCTCACCGTCCACCCGCGCAACCTGGAGCTCTGGTCCGCCCTGATCCTCGTGCTGGGGAACGGCGACCTTTACGACCGGGTGCTCGACGCTGTCGCCCGCGGCCGCGCCGCCGCCGGACCGGCGCCCATCTTCGACGCCAACGAGGCGGCGGCGCGGGCCGAGCTCGGCGAAGGGGCGGCCATCGATCCGCTGTTCGATCGGCTCGATCGGCTCGACGATATGACGATCCGCGTCCGCCGCGTCCGCCACCTGCTGCGCACCGGCAGGCCCGAGGAAGCCGCGCTCGCCGCCTGGCGGATGCGCGACACGCCTTCGGCGGCGATGTTCTGGCCCTACCTCGCCACCGCCTGGCGGATGACCGGCGATCCGCGCTGGGCGTGGCTGGAGGGCGATCCGCGCCTCGTCGGTGTCTACGACATCGCCGACCGGCTGCCGCCGCTCGACGCGCTCGCCGCGCGGCTGCGGACCTTGCATTGCACGACGCACCAGCCGCTCGAACAATCGGTGCGCGGCGGCACCCAGACCGATGGCGCTCTGTTCGCCCGGATCGAGCCGGAGATACGCCGGCTCCGCCAGGCGGTCGCCGATACGGTCGCCGAGCACGTCGCCCAGCTTCCCCCGGCGGACCCCAAGCATCCCCTGCTGGCGCCGGGCCGCGGCGGCCGCGTCCGCTTCACCGGCTCCTGGTCGGTGCGGCTCACCGACGGCGGCCACCATGCCAACCACATCCATCCGATGGGCTGGTTCAGCTCGGCCCTCTACGTCGCGTTGCCGCCGCCGGAGACCCGGGGCGCGGAGCCGGCCGGCTGGCTGACGCTGGGCGAGCCGCAGGCGCAGCTCGGTCTCGACCTGGAGCCCTTCCGGCTCGTCGAGCCGAAGCCGGGCCGGCTGGTCCTGTTCCCCTCGACCATGTGGCACGGCACGCGGGCGTTCGACGCGGGGGAGCGGCTCACCGTCGCCTTCGACGTGGCGCCGCCGCCGGCGGACTGATCACTCCGCGGCTTCGGCGAACGGCGCCAGCTCCGGACTGTCGCGGACCAGCACGAGATACTCGGCCAGCGCATCCTCGAACGGCCGCAGCATCGCGCCTCGCGCGCTGGCGAGAGCGGTGAGCGTCCGCTCGGACGGCGCATCGAGAGGCTCGACCAGCTCGGGGTCGAAGCCCGCGCCCGCCGCGATCGCGCGGGCGAAGTCGAACCAGCTCACCCGGCCCGGATTGGCGAGGTGCCAGATGCCTTTCTCGCCGTCGATCAGCAGGTCGAGCGCGGCGTGGCAGAGGTCCGGTACGTAGGTCGGCGAGACCTCGGCATGGGCGCACGCCGTCACGGCCTCGCCCGAGGCGAGGCGGGACAGGACGTACCAGGCGAAATTGTAGCGGTCCCACGGGCCGAAGAAGGCGCTGGTCCGCAGCACCAGCGCGTCCGGCATCGCCGCCAGCACGCGCCGCTCCGCCTCCGCCTTGCTGACGCCGTAGACGCAGGCGGGGCTGACCGGGTCGTCCTCGCGATAAGGCCGGCCGATCCGGCCGTCGAAGACCAGGTCGGACGAGAAGGTGACGAAGGGGATGCCGGCTGCGGCGCAGGCGCGGGCGAGCGCCTCCGGGCCGTCGGCATTGGCGGCCATGCAGGCGTCCCGCTCGCGCTCGGCGTCGGCGACGCGGACGAAGCCGGCGGCGTTGATCACCGCCCACGGCCGATGGTCCGCGATGGCCGCCGCGATGGAGCGTTCGTCGCAGATGTCGAGTTCGTCGCGCGCGGTCAGGCAGAAGGGGAGGGCGCGCTCCCCGCAGATGCGGGCGAAGGCGTTGCCGAGCGTCCCGGTCGCGCCGGTGACGAGCAGCTTGCGGCCGCCCGAGCCGAGCGGCCTGCAGCGGCCGTTCCAGGCGTAGAGACGAGGCGGCCGGCGCCACCAGCCGGGGCTGTCGAGCACCGGATGGTCGAAAGCCTCGCCCTTGGCAAATGCCCTGGCGGCGGCGGCGATGATCGTCGGTCGCGGCGTTCCGCTCCGCGCATCGAACACGCCGACATCGTAGAAGCCGCGGCGTTGGGTGAGGAGGAAGCGCCAGTCGACGTTGCCGAACATCGACCAGAGCGTCACCGCGCGCAGGTCCACGCCGTCGCGCCGCACCTGCTGCGCGGTGTCCCACACCTCGGCGAACCAGCGCAATTGCTCGTCGCGGTGGCAGCCGTGGTGGACTTCGGTGACCGCCAGCGGGATGCCGTAGCGCTCCCAGGCCTCGCGCAGCCGCGGGCCGATGCCGGTGTCCGGCTCGAGCCGTTTCACCCGCACCGCCTCGGCGTCGACATAGGTATCGCGCCCGTTCCCGCCGGGTTCGTGGCCGGGATAGAGTTCGGTCCGGTGGTCGAGGAAGCGCTCGCTCGTGAGGTAATGGTTGATGCCGAGCAGGTCGGGTCGCCCCTCGCCGCTCTCGAAACGCTCCAGCTCCGCCAGGCCCACGCCGGCGCCGACGAGGATGTCGTGGAACGGATGGGCCTTGCCTACCCGCCCGCACAGAAGGTCGAGGCTGAGCCAGCGGCGGTCATTCTCGTGCGCGGCCTGGTAGCGCAGCGGCGCGGTCGAGAAGGTCTTGCCGAGATCCTCCGTCTGGAGGAGCTTCGCGCCGGGGATGCGGGCCCGGATGGCGCGCATCGCCGCCAGCGTCCCGGCACATTCGTTGGCGAGCGCCCGCAGGAACGCCGGATAGTCGCTTCGGTGCGGGTACCAGTGGCCGTAGAGGCCGGAGAAGCGGGCGGTGGTCAGCGGCTCGTTAACCGGAGTCCACATCTCGATCCACGGATAGCGTTCGGCGGCGCGGGCGGCGAAGTCGGCGAGCTTCTCCGGGAAATCGGGGTCGAGCAGGCTCGTGTAACGCGGCCCCGAGCCATGGTGGAGCAGGCCGCCGATCACCGCGACGCCGCGCGCGCGCAGCATGCCGAGCCGTTCGTCGGTCCAGCGCCAGTCGCACGCGTCCGGCCGCTCCGGCGCGATCGCCTCCCACAGGATCGGGTAGCGCACCGTGCGGATGCCGAGCCCGGCGATGAGGTCGATATCCGCCGGCCGCCCGGCGTGCCCGGTCTCCACCGTCTGGTCGCGATACTCGTCCCCCAGGCGGACGATGGTGCATTCGACGCCGCCCCACAGTTCCAGGCCCGGCATCCGCTGCGTCTCGTTCGTCATTCCACCTGCGATTCGTTGTGGCGGGTCCGTTACGAACACGCGGGGTTCGCGGCGGGTTCCTGACAATCCATTCAGCTTTGCTCCAGATTAAGGCGATTGTTCAGACGCTAGGGAAATCGAAACCTCTGTTTGCGAGGCTCCCGTCCGGCGGAATGGGAGAGGCCGATGGGCGTTCAGCAGGCAACGGAGCCGGCCCGGTGGGAGGATCGGCGGTCGGAGCCGCGCCACGAAGGGCTGGTCGAAAGCGCCATCATCTACTTCCGCGGCACGCCCACGCTGGTGCCGGTGCTCAACATCTCCTCGCGCGGCACGATGATCGAGAGCGACATCGTCCCCCGCCTCGGCGAGACCATCCTCGTCGAGTTTCCCGAATGCAGCCGCATCCACGCCTTCGTCCGCTGGGCGCGCGAAGGGCGGATCGGTCTCAACTTCGGCCACGAGATCGTGCTCGGCGGCTGACGCCGCTTACCGGACGGCGCGCAGCACGTAGCGCGCCACGCCTTTCACCATCCGTGCGATCCCGGCCGCGTTCGGGTGCACCCGGTCGGGCAGGTTGAGCCTGGCATTACCGGCCACGCCGGCCAGCAGGAACGGGTAGAAGGGAAGGCCGTATTCGGCGGCGAGCTCCGGGAAGATCGCGTTGAACGCGCGCGTGTAGCGGGCGCCGAGGAAGGGCGGCGCGAGCATCCCGGCGAGCACCACCGGGATCCGCCGCCGCGCGAACTCGTCGAGCACCGCCCGCAAGTCGGCCCGCGTCTCTTCCGGCGGCACGGCGCGGAGGATGTCGTTGCCGCCGAACGAGACGAGGGCGAGGTCGGGCGGCGGCCTTAGCGCGTCGAGCGTCCACCGCACGCGACTGCGCGCATGGCCCGTCGTGTTGCCGGAGACGCCGCCGTTGACGACCTCCGCATCGAGCCCCTCCGCGCGCAGCAGCGCTTCCAGTTGCGGGACGAAACCCTCGCCCTTGCGCACGCCGTAGCCGGCCATGAGGCTGTCTCCGAACGCGAGGATGCGAATCGGCCCCTGGGCGGCGGCGGCAGGGTGGAGGGCTGGCATCCGGTGAGAAAGGCGCGGCGCGCGAAAGGGTTGCGCCGTCCGCATTGCTGGATGGAGCGCCGGCGCCTATTTCGCGCCCATGATCGATCTCTACACCGCCGCCACGCCCAACGGCTGGAAGGTCTCCATCGCCCTCGAGGAGCTCGGCCTCGCCTATACGCTCCACGTCCTCGACCTGCGCGCGGGCGAGCAGAAGCAGCCGGACTTCCTGGCGATCAACCCCAACGGCCGCATCCCCGCCATCGTCGACCGCGAGGCGGGGGACTTCGCGGTGTTCGAAAGCGGCGCGATCCTGCTCTACCTCGCCGAGAAGACCGGGCGCCTCATGCCCGCTGACGTGAAGGGCCGCAGCCGCGTCGTCCAGTGGCTGATGTTCCAGATGGGCGGCGTCGGCCCGATGATGGGACAGGCGAACGTCTTCACCCGCTATTTTCCGGAGCAGCTGCCGAGCGTGATCGACCGCTATCGCCGCGAGAGCCGGCGGCTGTTCGAGGTGCTCGACGGTCACCTCGCCGAGCATGAGTGGCTCGCCGGCGACTATTCGATCGCCGACATCGCCAACTGGTCGTGGGTCCACACCCATGAATGGCCCGGCGTCTCCGTCGAGGGCCTGCCGCACCTCCAGCGCTGGCTGGACGCGATCGCGGCTCGGCCGGCGGTGCGGAAGGGCGTGGTCACTCCGCCGCGGGCGGACCCGGTCCAGTCGATCGAAGCCGCCCGCTCGATGCTCGCCTGATTCTTGGGAGGAACCGCCATGAACGAGATGACCAGCATCGCCGCCCAGCCGGCTTATTCGGACGCCGTGAAGAAGGCGCTGGCGCGCGAGCCGGCGCTCTTCATCGACGGGGAGTGGGTGGCCTCGACACACGACAAGCGGATCGCCGTCTACGACCCGTCCACCGGCAAGCAGATCGCCAGCGTCGTCGATGCCTCCGACGCCGACGTCGACAAGGCGGTGGCGGCGGCGCGGCGCGCGTTCGACGACGGCCGCTGGACCGGCCTCCCGCCCTATCAGCGCCAGCGGCTGATCGAGAAGCTCGCCGACCTGCTCGAGGCGGCGACGGCCGAGATGGCCGAGATCGAGTCGATCGACAACGGCAAGCCGCGGGCCGCGAGCCAGGGCTACGACATCCCGCGCTCGGTCCAGACCCTGCGCTACGCCGCCGGCTGGGCGACCCGCATGTCCGGCGAGCAGGTGGATCCCGCCGGGATGCCGACGGGGACCGTCCACGCCTACATTCGGCGCGAGCCGGTCGGGGTCGCGGCGCAGATCGTGCCGTGGAACTTCCCGCTGATGATGGCGGTGCAGAAAATCGCTCCCGCTCTCGCGGCGGGGTGCACTCTGGTGCTGAAGCCGGCCGAGCAGACGCCGCTTTCGGCGCTCCGGTTCGCGGACCTCGTCGCCGAAGCCGGACTCCCGGCGGGAGTCGTCAACATCGTGACGGGACTCGGCGAAACGGCCGGCGACCGGCTGGTCCGGCACCCGGACGTCGACAAGGTCGCGTTCACCGGCTCGACCGAGGTCGGCAAGATCATCAACCGCGCCGCCACCGACACGCTGAAGCGGGTGACGCTGGAGCTCGGCGGCAAGTCGCCGGTGATCGTGCTGCCCGACGTCGACGTCGCCCGCACCGCCCGCGGGGCCGCCATGTCGATCTTCATGAATTCCGGCCAGGTCTGCATCGCCGGGTCGCGCCTGTTCGCCCATCGCGACATCTTCGACAGCCTCATCGAGGCCGTCGCCGCCAACGCCGCCGGCTGGAAGGTCGGGCCGAGCTTGGCGCCGGACACGATGATGGGCCCGCTCGTGTCCGACGAGCAGCATGCCCGGGTGCTGGGCTATATCGAGGCGGGCAGGAAGGAAGGCGCCTCGGTGGTGTGCGGCGGCGACACCCCCGGCGGAGACGGCTGGTTCGTCAACCCGACCATCCTCGTCGATGTGAAGCCCGAGATGAAGGTGGTGCGCGAAGAGATATTCGGGCCGGTGCTCGCCGCTCAGCGCTACGACGACCTCGACGACGTGGCGAAGGCGGCCAACGACACGACCTACGGCCTCGCCGCGACGATCTGGACCCGCGACGTCTCGGCGATGCACCAGCTGGCGGCGAAGCTGAAGGCCGGCATGGTCTGGGGCAACGCCCCGGCGCTCGCCGACGTCGCGCTCCCCTTCGGCGGCTACAAGCAATCGGGCTTCGGCCGCGAGAGCGGGCGCTACGGCGTCGAGGCCTATACCGAGCTCAAGACCGTGGCGATCGCGCTGTAGCGGCGCGGGGGGACAGTCTATCCGACTGTCCCCGTCTCGACGGTGGAGCGGGGACAGCCGGATAGGCTGTTCCCAGGCTGCCCCTTCACCTCGTCACGGCGCCTCGCCGCAGCGGGTCTCGTCCATCGGTCGTCCCTCCTTCGCCGCCTTGCGCTCCTCGCGGCCGAGGCATTCCTCATATTTCCTGAGCGCCTTGCCGCGCTTGCGGTCGCGCTTCTTCTGGCTCGGCAGGGCCGCGTTCACCCCCTTGGCCGCGACCTTTACCGGCAGCGTGACGATGTCGACCGCCGTTTTGGCGAGGCAGCCGGGGAGGAGGAGCAGCGCCAGCGGCGCGGCGAGACGAAGGGGAAGCATACGGGCCATGGTCCGCAGCATAACCCACGCCGGCTCCGGCGCGGAGCAAATTCGCCGCAGCGGCGATTCGGCCCGCCGCCTGTGGCGGAACTGCCGCGAATCCGCGCGCGTTCGTCTCGCAGGTGCAACTTCTTCGGAGCATATCATGTCCGACGACAAATCGAACCGCGGCGCCCAGGACCGCGCCCGCGTCGCGGGAAGCGAAGGCTATGAGGTCGACTATTTCGCCCGCAAGCACGGCATCACCGCCGAGCAGGCGCGCGAGCTCATCCGGCAGGTCGGCAACAGCCGCGAAAAGCTCGACGCGGCGGCGGAGCGGCTGAAGCAGAACGCCTGAGGCGGCCGGGAGCCTAGCCGTCAGTGGGCGGGTTCGGCGGGACCGGCGCCGGCTCGCCCGCATCGGCCTCTTCGGCCCGACGCGCATAGTCGTCCGCCATCAGCCTCAGCCGCTCGGCCACGTCCGGCGTGTCGATGCTCCTCGCCAACCGGCGGCACTTGTCGGCCATGGCGCGGAGCGAGTCGGATTCTGCGGCCATGGCGGAGAGCGGCTCCTGTGGGGGCGAGCGACGTGGCGGCGGTCGGGGACGAGTGCGCGGCGTATGAGACGCCGCCGCGCCGAAACGCATAGCGATTGATCCAGATCAAAGTTCCTCCCACTGAAGATCAGCCGCGTCAGGGCCGCGGCGCGCGCGGCTCGAAATGCAGATAATTGGGATCGAAGCCGGACGCGTGCTCGAGCTTCCGGTAATCGTGGATGGTTAGCGCGCCGCCGGCAAGGCTGATCAGCCCCTCGCGCCGCATCCGCTGCAGCACGCGGTTGACGTGGACGGGGGTAAGACCCAGCGCGTCGGCGATCTCCTCCTGGGTGAGCGGCAACGCATAGCTGTGGTCGATGGTGAGGCCGACATTGCGCATCCTGAGGTACAATTCGCACATCAGATGGCCGATCGCCTCCTCGGCGTCGCGGCGGCCGACCGTGACGATCCAAGAGCGCAGAACGGCTTCGTCGACGAGGGTCGACCACAGGAACGCGCGCGCGACGCTGGGCCGCTCCATCACCTCGTCGATCCTAGCGCGCGGGATCGCGGCGACGCGGGCGCGGGTGAGGGTCGCGATCGAATGGTCCATGTGCCCGAGCACGGTGGCGTGCAGGTCGCAGAAATCGCCGGGAACGAGGAAGGCGGTGATTTGGCGGGTTCCGTTGGCGAGCAGTGCGTAACGGATCGCCCATCCCTCCAGGATGGCGTGGACACGATCCGGCCGGTCGCCCTCGCGAATGATCGAGCGCCGGGCGGCGACCTCCTGCGCGTCGTCGCACAGCGCCTCGACGGCGGCACGATCGTCCTCGGAAAGCCGCGCAACGGTGCCGAGCTTGGCCAACAGAGGGCTTGCCTGGGCTGGCATTCGGGAATCGCCCCGTTCGTCCATGTCTCAACCTAGCCACGCCGTCGCGGCCATCGTCAAACGACCTTCTCCCGCTTCATAACATGGATCAGGTATCCGAACCCAGCCCCAGGTGAGCGGCAACGGCTGTTACAAGGGTTATACCCCCCCCGGCCGGTGTGGCTCCGCGCCGATGGCTGGAGGTAATCGGACCTTCCGCCGACTCCGGCCTGAGAGACGAGATGATGGCCGAAGGGATGCACCGGGCGCTGCGGCGGCTCGAGAGCCGGGTGAAGCTGGGCGAGGCTGCGCGCGCTGCCGTGCTGGGCCTGCCAGCGGTGCGCCGGAAGCTCGAGGCGCAGGCCTACCTCGTTCGCGAAGGCGACGCGCCGTCCCAGTGCGCGGTCCTCCTCAGCGGCTACGCAATCCGCCACAAGATGACCGGCGACGGTGGACGCCAGATTATCTCCCTCCACATCGCGGGCGAATTCCTCGACCTGCAGAACAGCCTGCTCCGCGTCGCCGACCACAACGTCCAGATGCTCGTCCGGTCGGAGCTGGCCATGATCCCCGTCGCCGCGCTGCGCGGGCTGGCGGACGAACATCCGGATGTCGCGCGGGCTATGTGGATCGAGACCCTGGTCGACGCCGCCATCTATCGCGAGTGGGTGCTGAATGTGGGGCGGCGCAACTCGGTCAGCCGGATCGCACACCTGCTTTGCGAGCTGGCGCGGCGGCTCGAGGCGGCGGGGCTGGGCAGTGGCAGCCGCTTCGAGCTTCCGATGACGCAGGAGCAGCTTGCCGACGCCTCGGGATTGACCGCCGTCCACATCAACCGCGTTCTCCAGGAACTCGGTCGCCGCGGCCTGGTCGTTCGCGACAGGCGGATGGTCGAAATACGCGACTGGGACGGATTGCGCGCCGTGGGCGATTTTAGTGCGCGCTATCTCCACCTACCCGAAGCCCCCGGTTGGGATGCCGGCTCCCCCATCAACGCCGCGGCAGCCTAGTCGCGCCGGCAAGTCGCGGAAAGCAGGCCGAAACCCGACCGGGTTGATCTAGATAAACGCGCCCTCTCGGCGCACCTTCTAAGCAACCGTGGGGGGCAGCCGTCCGCGTCCGCGAGACGGTCCCGCTTGAAGACGACGAGGAGCGACCGTGCCGGATTTGCATCCGACCTGGGACATCATGGTGCGCCGCATGGAGCGCCGTTCTGCGCTCACCGAAAGCGACCGCCAAGCCTTTAAGAGCTTGCCGCACAGCCAGAGGCGGGTCGGCCCGGGCGGCCATATCGTCCGGGACGGCGACAAGGCCGAGAGCTGCGCGCTGCTCCTCTCGGGCTTCGCCTATCGCTACAAGATCACCGGCGAGGGCGGGCGGCAGATCATCTCGCTCCACATGGCCGGCGAGTTCGTCGACCTGCAGCACAGCTTCCTGGGGACGGCGGACACGAGCGTGCAGACGCTCACCGAAGCGGAAGTCGCCTTCATTCCGAAGGCGGCGGTCGAGGAGCTGGCGCTCGGCAACGCGGCCATCGCCCGGGCGCTGTGGATCGATACACTGATCGATTCCTCGATCTTCCGCGAATGGGTCGTGAACGTCGGGCGGCGCGACAGCCGCGCCCGGGTGGCGCACATCCTGTGCGAGTTCTCGATGCGTCTGGAAGCCGCCGGCCTCGCCAAGAACCATGTCTACGAGCTGCCGATGACGCAGGAGCAGCTCGCCGACGCGGTCGGCCTCACCTCCGTGCACGTCAACCGGGTGCTGAAGCAGCTCGGCGAGGCCGGGCTGATCGACCGCGACAAGCGGACGATTTGCATCGTCGACTGGAAGCGGATGCGCGAGGCTGGCGACTTCAACGAGCGCTATCTGCACCACGACGCCGCCGCGCCCGCAGCTTGATCCAGAATGTGGCGCTCGCCGCCCCGATGTGGCAGCTTTCGATCTTCGCCTGTAGAGTTCCACCCCGAGTCGGGGACACGCGCCATGAACAGGAAGGATCGCATCCGCCATCATGTCGATCGCGCGATGGAGGAACTCGACCGCGCCCGCGCGGCGGATACGCCGGAAGCGGCGATCGCCCATCTCGGCCTGTCGGAGCTGCATCTGGGGCGGATGAAGGCGCTGAGCGACGAACCGGTGACGCCGCTGCAGCTGGTCGACTAGGGCGGCGCAGCCCGAAGAATTTCCGATGCCGCTCGCATAATTGCTGATCCAGGTGAGAGCGTTCGCACCGTGATTCTACGATGATCCGAGCGAAGACAGGGGCGACTCGGGATGCCGGACGAGGCGAAATTCCATTCGGATCGGGCGATGGCCGAGCTGGACCTTGCTGCAAAGGCGCCGGACAGGTGCGCGGCCGAGGTGCATCTCCAGCTATCGCGGCGCCATATCGAGCAGTTGCGGGCGCTGAGCGGCGGCCCTGCTCTCCAACCGGGTTACTGACAGGCGCGGCGATCCAGCCCATCCCTCCTGCCGCGTCGGGGCGTGTCGCAAGGCACGCCCCCTTTTCTTTGTCCCCGCCCGCGATGCTATGACCCTCCCACCAGGGGAGCCCATCATGAACCATGCCGTCGCCGTCTCGCTTGCCGCCGCCTTGCTGATCGGCGCGGCACCGCCGCCGCCCTGGCGGCCCGTGCCGGTCAGCGGCGCGCAGGAGCCGTCGGAGGTGGTGAAGGCCGCGCCCGCGGACGCCTGGCGGGACATCGCCCCGGAGAACCTGCTCGTCGTCGAGCTGAAGGACGGCGGCAGGATCGTCATCGAACTGGCGCCCGACTTCGCGCCGGTCCACGTCGCCAATGTCCGCGCCTTCGCCCGCGGCGGATGGTGGAACGGGTCGAGCGTCTACCGGGTGCAGGACAATTATGTCGCCCAATGGGGCAATAACGAGGCGAAGACGCCGTTTCCCGCCGGTGTCGTCGCCAAGCCGCCGGCCGAATACTCCCGGCCCCTCGCCGGCCTCGACGTGCGGCCCCTCGGCTACCCCGACAGCTATGCACCTCTGGTCGGTCACGCCGGCGGCTGGCCGGTGGGGTACGACCGGCAGGCCGCCCGGGCATGGCTCACCCATTGCTACGGCTTCGTCGGCGTCGGCCGCGACCTGGCGCCCGATACGGGCAGCGGCGGGGAACTCTATGCGGTCATCGGCCACGCGCCGCGCCACCTCGACCTCAACATCGCGCTGGTCGGCCGCGTCGTCGAGGGCATGGCCTTGCTGTCCGCGCGGCCGCGGGGGACCGGCAATCTCGGCTTCTACGAGGATCCCAGGCAGAATGTCGGCATCCTGCGCGCGCGTCTGGCGGCCGACATGCCGGCCGCCGAGCGTCCC